>Ga0209210_1000006_pt1 | contig 313553 bp, 288 predicted proteins | sample RifGroA1_FD_183991 | JGI IMG/M metagenome (GOLD analysis project Ga0209210, IMG submission 183991) | Contaminated groundwater microbial communities from Rifle, Colorado, USA - Rifle Groundwater A1 (SPAdes) (version 2) | ecosystem: Environmental > Aquatic > Deep subsurface > Groundwater >... | reverse complement strand
CAACAGTTGATGGCCAACGTGCTATTCAATATGATTATAGCTACGAAGGTCATGTAGCAACAATGACCATATTCACTAAAAACGGAATATACTACACTGTGAAGTTTAGGTATGTTGATAAAAATGGTAAACAAGTTCTGTGGAATGATTATGTAAAGTTATTGACATCCTTCAAAATAAAATAAAATTCTCCGTAGATACCCACGGCTAAAGCCGTGGCACTTTATACTCTTTACAAGCGCAGCTTCAGCTGCGCTTGACCTGAATCCTGTTTTCCCTGCCAACGGACATACTGTTTAATCACCTTTTCATTGACTCCAACGGTTGATAGGAAAAATCCTGGCGACCAAACAAGGTTTTCTTTCCAATATACTTTTTCCAACCAAGGAAACTTCTTTCGCAGCAGGCTTGCTGACTCACCTTTGAGTTTGGCAACCACGTCACTAGCTCCATACTTGGGCGGGATAACTATCACCAGATGTACATGATCCCGCTCCTTATCATCAATTCCCAACTCCTCAATACCCACACCAGCCATTGACTGAACAATCTTTACCAGGATTTTTCTGACATATCCCGCAACTCCAGGATTCAGGATCCGCCGGCGATATTTCGTACACCAGCAAACATGGTACTTGGCATAATACATCCCATGCCCTGAAAGAGTAAACTTCACCCATCCATTATATCGCCGTCGGGCTCATTCACCCACGCCTAAAGGCGTGGACCTCTGCCGCTAAAGCGGCCGCTTAGAGAAATCGTTTTAAAAAATAATGCTGTTTTGAAAAATACCCAACCTAGCTTCTCACTCGCCCGAAGGGCGAGAAAACCCCGCGCGCAAAAAATAGTGGAGGCGCGGCGCCTGCCTGCCGGAAGGCAGGCAAGGCTAACACATTGAAGTTAGACATTTTTTGTAAACGGCCAGCTGCGTATTCCTTATGTGTCAAGCTATCCCACACCCGGTGTGGGTATATCAGAAGTTGAAGTGATTGCCAAATAGGTTATGAACACCAAAAATCAAGACTTTTATCTTCAATTTAGTCAGTATACTAATCCTGGGTTATATGGAGATGTTATCAGAAAAACCTTACATGATGATGTTAGAAAAATTGGCTTACTGGTAAGAAAACAGCTTATTCACAGGATGATTTTGAAGAATAGCAATACGGGGTCAAATAAGGATTTGAAATATGGCGACATGACCAAAGTCCCTTGGTATAGGCAGCCAGAGGATGATGTTTTTATCACTGCCTCAGCCATGTTTTCAGAATTATATCGTAGAGATTCCAAAGGACTTACTTTGGATAGAGCAGCCAAAGATAAACTTGTTCTCACTTGCAGGTTCACATCAATCCTTATAGCTTCGATTTTGAAAATAAAAGGCGTTCCAACTCGTGTCCGTTCTGGTTTTGCCCCATATTTCAAGGTTGAGGGATTACCTTGTGGTAAGAGTGACGATCATTGGATTAACCTGTATTGGAATAAGAAGGAATCACGCTGGGTAACGATCGATGTCGATGGTAGTTTAGAGGATTACCTCAGATTTGATCCTTACGATATTCCTGAAGGCACTTTTGATTTTTCTGCCGATGGTTGGCTTTCAGTGAGAAGTGGTAAGGTCGATGGACAGCATTTTTGGAATAGTGGAGGCAATGGTGGCTTAATCGTTATTGCTTGGGAGCTGTTCTATGACTTCCACTGCCTGATGAATGATGAGGTTATTTACTTTCACACTCCAGAAATAACTCACTCTGGAAAGTTTGAGAAACTTCCCGAAGAGCAATTAGCAGAAATTGATAGTCTTGCAAAGTTAATGCAGAAGCCTGATAAGAATTTTGAAGAGTTGCAGAAGATTTGGAATACCAAAAAAGAGTTTAGACTACTGAAAGGCGGTCTACTTTAATTATTATAAGTAAGTTTTATGAGTACACATCGGAAGTGGACTAGCTTGACACATCGGGATTTCCTTAGTATTCACACTCTGTGGGGCATACGGCAATATTCGGCAAGATTTGGCAACATTCGGCAAGATTTGGTAATATTACTTCATGCAAATTCCCCCGAAGTATTATCTGACATCCGAAATCATTGATTTGTTGACCAAAATCGAAGCCAACCGCTTGCATATAAATTCTTTACAAATTTCTGGTCCGATTAGGAATCGGATTGAGCGGGTAAGTCTTTTAAAAAGCTCGCTTTTTTCAGCCAGAATTGAAGGCAATCCGTTGACCCTGGATGAGATTGAGACCACTACTGACGACGTGCGAAAGAAGGAAGTAAAAAATATCTTGCGCGCCATCACATATATCAACACACAGATTAAACCCGGTGATACTATCACATCAAAAACACTGCAACAAGTTCATAGACTTGTGATCGAGAGTTTGAGTCCTAAAGCAGGCAGATGGAGAAGTGAAGTCAGTGGGATATTTAATCAGGTAGGTGTCGCTGTTTATTTACCTCCGCCACCGGCAGAAGTTTCCGATTTGGTGAATAGCTTAGTTGACTTCGTAAATTCCAAAAAAGAAGCAAATAGTTTAGTTTGTGCTTTGATTGCACATTTGGTATTTGAAAAAATTCATCCGTTCTTGGACGGAAATGGTCGGGTGGGACGCTTACTGATGCTGGTAATCAACCACAGTCGCGACTGGACATTTCCGGTTTTGGTGCCGGTAGAAGAATACATTGATGAGCATAAGGAGGGATATTATTATCATTTGGATAGAGGATATCAAGATATCGCCGGATATCTGACCTATATGTTGGAGGCATTTTTGGCTTCAACTGAAAGACTAAGAATAGAGATTACCGAATTGATTAATAAAACTCCATTACCTGTTTCGCCGCGGCAGGAAGAAATTTATCAGATAGTCAAAGATAATAGGACTACTTCATTTGATTTTATAAGGCGCCGCTTTCTCAAAGTGCCTGAAAGGACGCTTCGCTATGATCTCAAAAAACTTATTGATAAAAAATTGCTACGGAAGATAGGCCAAACTCGCGGTACATATTATCAAGTGATAGAATAAATTTATTTCCTGAGTAATTACTCACATCCGACGGGGGTAAGCCTTTTTGTTTTAGATTGTTGGAATAATTTATGCACAAAAACATCAAATTACTTGCGCTATTCAATTTCTTTACAGATTTTCATTTGTTCAGCGCAATATTAATTATCTATTTTGCCCAGGTAACAGGTTCATACGCGCTGGGAATGAGTTTATTTTCTGTCGCCATGGTTTCTTCTGCATTATTTGAAGTCCCAACTGGTGTTTTCTCTGACTATATGGGCAGGAAGAAAACAATGATGATAGGGGCAGTTTGTGCTGTTTTAGCAATTGCTTTTTATGCCATTGGGGTAAACTATTGGATTTTATTTATTGGCGCATTATTCGAAGGATTACAGCGGGCTTGGTATAGTGGTAACAACGATGCTTTGCTTTATGAAACACTGTCAAACTCAAACAGCAAAGACGACTACGACCATTATTTAGGAAAGACAAGTGCAATGTTTCAAGTGGCAGCGGCGGTTGGTATTATTGTTGGAGGATTCATTGCTGTTTGGTCATTCCCGCTAGTGATGTGGCTTTCTGTGGTTCCCCAAGTCATTTGTTTAATCATTTCGTTGTTGATAATTGAACCAGTAAGAAATAGTAATCAAAGTTCCAACATCTACACGCATTTAATAGCAGCTGCCAAAAAGATATGGATGAATAAAAAGTTAAGATTGTTAAATATCAGTAGTATCATCAGTTATGCAATCGGTGAATCAACCTATCAATTTAGAGCTGCTTTTGTTAATACACTTTGGCCTCTTTGGGCTGTCGGTTTTTCACAGATTCTTTCAAGCATAGGTGCAGCAATAAGTTATTGGTATAGCGGTAAATTAATAAAAAAAGTTGGAGCATTTCGCTTACTGTTAATTTCAAATATTTACAGCAAAGTAATTAATATTGGTTCTGTAGCTATGGCAACAGTGGGTTCTCCTGTTCTTTTATCGTCTACATCGCTTTTTCATGGTGCTAACGATGTAGCCAACAGTAAATTAATGCAAAAAGAATTCACTGATGAACAAAGAGCTACTCTTGGTTCGATAAATTCATTTATGGGTAACTTGGCATTTGGTTTTTTAGCGGTTGTTCTTGGGATCTTTGCCGATAAATTTGGACCAGCAAAAGCACTTCTTTTCGCTTATATTTTTTCTCTACCAACGCTACTGATTAACTGGGTTTTATTTAAGGAAAACAAAAACGAATAATAAATACACATCGGGATTTTTTGGCTATATCCATTAAGAAATCTAAGTATCAGGAAACAGGTGGCGTACCTGCCTGCCGGCAGGCAGGTCTATTCCACCTAACAGGTGGGAGTACAGGTGGGAGTACAAACCACTTATTTCAGTTTTAAAAATTCTTCTTCTGTAGATTCAGCTTGTTTAATAATACCTTTGAGAAGTCCTTTTTTTAGGTCTTTTGCATGTATCGGAATAGGAATAATATGTTTCCTTTGAGGGTTGTACATGATAAGGTGACTGCCAGTTTGACGTTTTTCTTCAAAACCAAGCTTTTTGAGGATTTTTACCACCTCTTTTGCTTTAAATGCTGGCATAGGAGATTGATGGGTTATCAACTGTCACTTTCGTAATAATCACATCAGATTTCTCTTCTGGAATTTCCTTGCCTTCTTGGTTTAACACTTCCAAATATCCCTGTAAGGCATCTTTGATCATTGCAACAGCTTCTTCAAACGTATCGCCTTCAGAAATACAGCCAGGAAGAGTTGGAATACTCACGGTGTACCCGCCTTCTTCGGCAGGCTCAAAAATAGCTGTATATTCTAAAATTTTCTTAGCTAGTGATTTATTCATATCAAATGGATTATATCATGGTTAGGAAAGTTGGATATTTGTTGTACAATGTCAGGGTATTTGTAACTTTTGAACTAGTGGAAGTTTGGAAAAAATAAAATCGTTCTTGTGAGGTGTGTCATAAAATCCTAATTTTGTTAATGTCCGCCAGCTTCGAGTTTCTCAAAAAAAGAATAGGTGTCAAGTTAGACCACCCGGCGGGTGGATAAAATCAATACCTTGCAGGATCGAGTATAATAAAATCGTGTCAAAAATTACTGTTGTTGATAGAATCGTCTACGGCATCTTGTCCTTAATTCTTAGTGTAATTGTAGCTACATACACTATACCTTTATTATTTCCGAGCAGAGACATATTTCAGTGTGGATCTCCAATCATGGGACAAGTATGTATGTTTGGATTATTGTCCTTATTCGCTTGGCCAGTTGTTATTATTCTATTGTGGATCTTCGCCTACAAAAAGATAATGAACTTTAAACGAAACAGAAAATAGCACTGATTGACGCAAGTTATAAGGATAAAAAGGTCCTAGACTCTACTACTCAGTCAAGACGGGCATCCCGGAGTGACCGAAGTTAAATACACCAAATACACATCGGAAGTGGACTAGCTTGACACATCGGGATTTTTGGCTATAGCCATTAAGAAATCTAAGTATCAGGAAACAGGTGGCGTATCTATTCCACCTAACAGGTGGGAGTTTCATTTTCAAGCATAAAATAAACTGTGAATATTATCTAATATTATTATTCAGAGGAGGTATTATGATTATTGACGAAAACACACAAATAATCGGCAGATTTCATAAACAAGCTAGTTCAAGGGGTTTAAACATATATAACCCGCTCTTTCAAGAAAAAGGGATTAACGCTGTATATCTGCTTTTTTACGATCCTGATCCTAAGGTGTTAATGACGGGATATAGGGCTCTTAAACTTTCGGGAGCTATTACCGCCGGTTTTGAATCAGACCCGATGTTACCAGGTTTAGTAGATGATTTAGATGAAGTAGCAAAATTTATTGGTAGAATTGGTTACATTTCTAATGTAAAAGGGAAAGTGGTTGGACATGCTCAAGGAGGTCAAGGGATGCTAAGGACAATAAAACATATCGTTGACCCAGCCCACAAAAAAAATTATTATTGTAGGAGCTGGCAATGTTGCAAAAGCACTCCTTTTTGAAATAAATAAAGCAAAAATAGGGTGTGAAGTAGAAATATACAACAGGACTTTAGTAAAGGCAGAAGCGTTAAAAGATACATTTAATTTTGTTAAAACAGTCAAATCCTTAAGCAACATTTCAGAAGCACAGGGAGATGTTTTTGTTAACTTGACTCACATTGGTGGTCGAGTGACCAATGAAATTTTTCCAGAAGTAGTTATAAATAGATTTGAACATGTAGTAGATGTGACTTTTGAAAACGAACAGACAGATTTAATCAAAAAGTCACTAAAGTTAGGAAAGAAAATTGCTACTGGGTGGGATATGTTTGCGTATCAAGCACAGGTTTGTATAGAGGGTATTTTGAATAAAACGGTGGAATATGACGTTTTGAAAAAACATGTGGTGGCTGGGTTATCTGAAACAATAAAGTAATTTAAATAAACATTAGATGTCTGACACTGGGTGTGAGTAAAATGTTGTAAACACCGTTAAATACTAACACAAATAACTAAATGGAAGAAACAACAAAAATCGCAATTTTTAAAGGCCAAAAAATAAGAAAAACCATTTATCACAATGAATGGTGGTTTGTAGTAGAGGACGTTGTTTTATCACTCATAGATTCAAATGATCCGAAACAGTATATTCAAAGGATGAAATTTCGAGATTCAGAATTGTCCAAAGGGTGGGTACAAATTGTACATACCCTTTCCATTGAAACCACTGGAGGTAAACAGCAAATGAACTGCGCTAATACCGAAGGGATTTTTAGAATTATCCAATCTATTCCCTCTCCAAAAGCTGAACCTTTTAAGCGCTGGCTTGCCCGAGTCGGTTATGAAAGAATTCAGGAAATAGAAGACCCGGAGTTAGCTACTAAAAGAACCAGGGTTTTGTATAAAGCTAAAGGATACTCTGATGACTGGATTGAGAAACGGATGCGTGGGATTGCAATTCGCGAAGAATTAACCGACGAATGGAAAAAACGGAAAGTTGGTGGCGATTTGGAATATGCTATCCTCACTGCTGAAATTTCAGAAGCCACTTTTGGTATGACGCCATCAGAATACAAGAAGTTCAAGCGCCTCAAAAGAGAAAATCTACGTGATCACATGGATGATCTCGAACTTATCTTCACTATGCTCGGCGAAGCTTCAACTACGAGAATTACCAGAGCTAAAAATACACGAGGATTTCCCCAAAACAAGCAAACTGCCAGGCAAGGCGGAGCTATAGCCGGAAATGCACGTCGGGAACTCGAAAGAAAATCTGGACAAAAAGTTTCTACTTCACAAAATTATCTCAAAACTCCACAAGACAAAACGCTTTTGAAAAAGTAAATAATGGCGGGGAAGCTAATACATGGACGTTCGACATTTTCGAGAAACGGCTAGCCTTGAGTTTTTATAAAAAAGAACAGGGGGGCAAGTCAAATCACCCGAGTTTGAATATAGAAAAATTACGAAATGCAAAAGGTGTATATACCGTTCGTCTTAAGTAATTTCCGTCAATTGGGATGCCTTGGATTTTTATGAAGATGGATTTTCAAAAAAAGAATAGGTGGTAAGTCCTAAAATAGATTTATGAATAATACCCAATCGTTATGGACTATTCTTCGCGAAGTAAGCGGTTACGCAGGCGTTGGCCATTGTTGGGTTTGGACTAGTTTAGCAACTGAAACATTAATGCGGGGGGGTATAAAGTTGCCCCATATGGAGCACGCTTAATCACTGGGGATGGAGGAACAGATATCCAAAATTTTATAAAAATGAAAGTGCCCGAAGGAAACGTCCTAAAGGTTAAAGGACGGGATATTATATTAGCGATAGAATCATATAATAATCGATCTGATCGTAGATATATTGTTGAGATGCCAAATGGAATTAATAATAAGGCAGAATTTATTGGTTATATACCAGGTAGAAAAGGAGAAGAAGCTATTTTAGATGGTACAGCTGATCAAATGTTTGCTGTAGGCAATATACCGCGAGGCTTAGAGGAAGGTTTTTATGGAAGCCTTACATTTGTTCCACATGAACTTACTCAGGTATATAGAAACGCTATTCCATGGGGGGTAAGTGAAGATAGGGAGAGACGGAATATTTGAGATTGTAAAGGCGGTTTATATATTTCACTCGTCGGGTAGGTATTTTACAAGTGTATAGTCCTGCCCATAGTAGGTATCTTAAATATAGTAAGTGGTAATAAGATTTGATTTCAGCGAAACCTGACTACGATTGTAGCTATGGTGGCCAGGGCATAGGCAACCGTACTGTAGAGGATGTAGGGATGTTTTCTTAACCGGCTTTTAACTTTTATCAAAAATCCAATCGAAATAAAAGCTAAGATTGTCGAAAACAAAAGGCCAATAAGGACCTTATCAAAAGCAGCATAAGCAAACCAAGTGAAAGCATAGACCAAGCTATTTGCCAGCAAAATCGTTAGGTCTTGATTGTCAAAATGTTCCAAGGGTTGAATGACAGCAAAACTCATCAGGGAAACATTCAGGAAAACTCCGCCGACAAAAAAGATGATATTGCCGGCATAGAAATCGTTAATAAACAATCCGCCACACAAATTGCCAATAATATTATTTATAGTGCAGTATTGATTGAGAGTAAAACTAGCCACTTCATGCCAGCCTTCGCCAGCTCCATAAAGATAGGTTCCTACAATAAAAAGTATCAGAAGTAATTTACTACGATGATCTTTTAGTTTCTGAAAGTTATTGGTGTGTAATCTAAGAATAAAAAAAGATAAAATGACGGTTGCGGGTAGAAAAATGACTGTTTGATTGATCTCATGTAGCCTGATGAAGTCGTATGGCTGCAGCAGCAATTTGGTGGTCGGGGAGAGTCTTTCGATTATTATCACGAGCGCAGTTAGAGAATAAAGAGTAAGCAGCAAGTTAAGGCGTTTCATAACTATATAATATAATAAGTTTGAGTGATGTTGAAATAACGAATCACTTATTATGAAAATTCATGTCGGTCAAAAAACAAAACAAAAATATCCTACACAGAGTGTGAGTATTACCGGAGGGTGGCGTTGGCTAAAATTTTGTGATATAAATCACTTTTACAAAGCTATGCACCAGCATATAACCGGTTTTTATCTAGCTTTGTTTGCTATAGTCGGGATAGTAGTGGGGGCGGTGGTTTTGACCAATGCGACTATTCTTTATTCCCTCAAAGCCAAAGGAACAACCAAAACTAACCAGCCGACCGCTTCATCATCCATAGCCCAAATTCCCGCCGCATCGACCAATCCGGGTACAGGGACGGCGCAGATCCCGCCCGCAGTCACTGGTAGATACGTAGGGATCATGGGAGCTATGCCGGAAGATTTTGCCGTGATCAAATCCTGGGGAGCCAATACAGTCGAATATCACGGGGTAAAATCAGCGGCAAATCTGGCGTCAGTTTTTGCTTCAGCCAAGACCGAGGGCTTAAAATTATTTATCAAAGGCCCGGGTAAGGAAGAAATCCAAGGTCAAGGTTTTGGTCTCGATCTTGATCAAGTGGCCAGTGTCACCAGAAACTATTTTACCGGCAACACTGTAGCGGGCGATCCGGATTTTATCGGTTTTTGGATAGTGGATGAGCCGTGTCATGCCAACAAATGGGACTTAAGCGGGCAGGATCTGAAAAATCTTTATTCCACTATTAAACAGGTAAATTCCGGAATTCCGGTTCTGATCAACTTCGGGACGCTGGAATGTTTCCAGCAAATCATTGCCACCGCCCAACCGGGTTGGAAACTGGTTGATGTGGCGATGTTTACAGTGACTGTAAAAAAAACCGGATCCCGTCGGGGTAATTACATCACCGATCAGGCGGCAATTGCCAGAACTATCAAAGCTTTTGATCCGGCTATCATCGTATTGCCTAACCTCGCGGTGCTTGAATTTATAGACCACAACGCGCCGATTCCGGATACGGAGTGGGTAAAAAGCAACGGGTTAGCGACTTTAGGCCAGTCCAGTTTTGACGGTGTGATGTACTATTCCTTCCGGCCTCTGGCTCCCTGGATGGGGCAGACGATCATCAATGTCAAAGATGATCCGGCTTACCAGTCAGCCTTCAAAACGGTTTTTGCTGCGAAGTAGTGGTTTGGTGTATTTATTTTTTTGTTAGTTTTCGTTATTTGCTAATTTTCTAAATTAATTCTTTCACTTTATTGCTCCTGACTTTCTCAAATTAGTGTCCAATTTTTGATTATTTTGAGCACACCCTTTTCAGTTTGTGCGTAAACAACCAAAGTTTAAATTAGTGTCCTCAAAATCGCAAAATTAGCTTCAAAAATATTGGAAAATAAGGTTTTTGAGAAACTCAGGTTCTAAATTAATTCTTTCACTTTATTGCTCGTCCCCACCAAACCTGCCTGCCGGCAGGCAGGGGCGGGCAGGCAAGAAATTAAACAAAGAAAAAACACCTCAACGGCAATTAGACCAAGAAAATTTATACAAAAACGCTTCAATTATAGTTCGGGGGAGGCGGGGGTTGGAGAAGCTAGTTTGGCAGCTCCCGTTGTCTCCTCTGGGATCTCCGGGGTCGCAGTCTGATCAAGTTTTAAAGGTGGAGTGATTTTTGGTCCGCTATTTGTCGGCTGTTGCAACACTTGTCCTGCGCTAGTTTCGGGAACTGCCGGAACTTTCTTGACTATTTCTTCTAGTTCTTTTTCGGCTTTTTTATAGTCTTCAGAATTGACCGGAACGATTTTGAGGACTGCCCGCATGGCATTGGCAGCCTGCGCAAAATCGCCTTTTTCACGAAGAGCTGCAGCTAGATTGTAGTAACCATTGGCAAAGTCGCTCTTTAAGGCTACACTGATTTGGAATTGTTGGATGGCTTCATCATAGCGTTTGAGTGTAAAAAAGACGCCGCCTAGATTGACTCGCAACACTGGATTGGTCGGATCAAGCCGGACAGCTTGCTGGTAAGTTTGTAGTGTCCAGTTATCAGCGCCTTCCACCGCGTTTATTAAAGATCTATAGATGCCGGCCAAATTTTCCCAGTTGGTGGCAATTGCGGGTCCCACCGAAACCGCGATTTTGGCCTGGCGGATGGATTCCTGGACCAATTGGGAAATAGTTGTTCGTGTTTGTTCATCAATCTTTTCTTTCTTTTGGCTGGCCAGGTTATTGGCAATGGCTAAATAAAGTTGTGAGGCGCTGACGTGATATCCATAGACATATGGATTGAGCTTCTGGATTTGGTCGGTTTTCTTAAGTGCCGTATCAGCTTGATTTTTACTAATGGCTACTAACGTTTGTTTATATAAAACTTCCGCCGCATATGCCCGACTACCGAAGTAGACACTTGGGACAATGATTAAAAGCGCAAAGCCTAGGAATAGCCAAGCCAAAATAATTGATGACTCTTTAATCGTCCGGGTTTGAGGATGACGTGCGCCTAGCAAAGCCACACCCAAAAACAAGAAATACCAGGTGGCGATAGAAGCTGGCAAAAAGAGTTGTACTGCCAGTGCACCCAATGCTCCCAAGACAAAAGGTGTTACGGAATTAACTGACTTAAAAAGTTGTGTTAACCCCACGCGTAAGACCCGGAAGGCGAAGCTAATATAAAGTAGTAAGCCTACCAGTCCGGTTTCCGTCAGAATCTGGAAAAAAGTATTAGAGGAAATGGCAAAATTGACATTCCAATAAGGCGTCGAGTTAATAAACGCCGGCTTAATCTGAGTATAAGCAGCCAGAAAATTACCAGGTCCGACACCGAAAAGCGCGGTTTTGATAAGTTTGATGCCATCGATTGCGATATACCAACCGGCCCAGTAAGGCAGGAGCGGCAAAGGTTGGGTGGTAGTAAATAGCTGGTAAGCAGCAAGACCAATGCCTACCAACAGAAACAAACTAGACAGAAGTAGCATAAATATTTCCGTATTTGTCTCTCCCGGTAAGGCTTCAGACTTCATCAAGGAATCTGGGGTGAGGGAAATTTCGGTTTCGCCAATTTTTTTGAGCGTGCGCATGATGAAAGGAGCACCAAGTATCAGCAGTAACGGAATAGCCACAGTCAAAAAGGTGAGCGCGTCAGGTACAACCAGCAGCTCATAAGTTCTGATAAATTTGGGCAAAACTATAAAATCCAGCGTTTCCAAGAGTACGAGTGAAGTCACCAAAGATAGAATAATTGCTCCCGCAGCCAGCGCCAAGCGCAGCTGTTTTGCAAGACCATGACTTACTTCGCCAAATTGGTTGACCACAAAAGTAAAGATAAAAAAGGTGACCAAAGTCCCCACTGATCCAGGAGTCAATAGGGGATAAACTTTGTTAGCTGAACCCACAAATAGAGCTACAACAGTGCCTATAGTAAACAAAAATAACGGTAGAGTAAAAGGTGTGACCACAAGAGTGACTTCTCTTTGACGCACTTGTTTGATCGCCCAGAGGAGTAGCATGATGGCAGTGATCACCACTAAAAGCGCGTATTTTGGTAAATTGAGAGGATCCAAAGTCAACGGAAGATAAAACACCGGAATGAGGAAAGTAAGTACTAAAAGCAAGAGTTGGCTGAGTTTACTTAAGATGTGTGGTCGAGCAGTCATAATGGGCCTTAATTATATATATGATGGACGCTTCTTTTGACTTTGGCTTCAAGTTCTTCCCGGGCTTCTTTTTCAAGCTTAAATACATTGGTGACTACCAATTCACTATTTTGTTGACGGATGAGCTTCTTATCCTGAAGTCTGGACATGAAACGGGTGACAGTTTCACGGCTGGCACCCAGCCAACTGGCAATTTCTTTATGTCCGAGTGGCAAGATGACTTCCCCTACCTTTTCGGATCTGATACCAAAATTTTGTACTAAATAGTTAAGTAAAGCAATAGTTTTGACATATTTATGTTCGTGAGCCAACTGGCTGATACGCAAAGACAAACCATTTAAGCCTTTGGCGAAGCGCGTTACCAAATCAAATAAAATATCTGGCTGGGATTTTATATATTCTAAAACTTTCTCCACAGATTCACTGTGCACTTCGACAGCCGTCTGCGTCTGCAAATAATATTCGCTGTGTTTATTGGTGAGAGCTAGCATTAGTGGAAAAACAGCCGGAGCTTGAAAAATATGGATAGTAGATTCTTCTCCCTGGTTGTTGACTGCATACATCCGCACCCGACCACGCTTCAGTAAATACAAGACGAAAATTCTTTCATTCGGACGTAAGATGATTTCTTCTTTTTTGAGACGAAATGGCTTAGAGTCTGCAAAAAATTTCTCCAGTTTTTGGACAACAGTTTTTTCCATAAGTCGATTCACTCATTTTAAACACAGATTATTTTAAAAAACAATAGCATAAAATGAGCAGATTTTTTGCTAGGTTCGATATTGTGATGATCGTCACAACATACTTGATACTCAGATCACTGACAAAACGAAATAGATAGTTCTTAATAGAGTAAGGAAAGAAAATATTTATTTGATTTGAAACAAAATTTTGCTATCCCATTGATTGCCGATAAAATCGGCAGTCTGGTTGGGATGGGGAGGTGTTTGTGGAGTTATATCGTTACACCTGTTTTAGGGTGTCATTGCGAGCCCGCGAAGCGAGGCGCGGCAATCTTTTTGTCATCCTGAACTAGCTTCAGGATCTACTGAGATTGCTTCGTTGTCCCGATAGAATCGGGACTCCTCGCAATGACGAATTACATAAGTTTTGGTAAGTGATATGCAAGAGTGCAGTCGAAAACTGAAAACGTCAATTACTGCCATTTTGTTTATGGTTTTCCTACTTCTGCCGAGGACGGCGCAAGCTTGGGAATTATCACTACCCAAACCCTGGTTCCCAACGCCCAAATTTTCTCTCCCCAAAATTACGCTTCCCCAATTTAGGCTGCCGCAGCTGTCTTTAAACTTTTTCAAGTGGTTTACCCTGAGCGGAGTCAAAAGGTTTACCCTGAGCGGAGTCGAAGGGTTTGTCCCGAATGAAGCTAAAAATCTGGAGGCTGATAAAACCCCTGAAGAAACGGAAAAATTTAAACTCGTGGTCTTACAAGAACTAGCCAAACTTTACCAATATAAAAAAGACCAAGGCGAAAAGGTGCTAGCTGTCGATACGCAAGCCATCACAATCACCGAGTTCAACGCCGCCGACAGCAATCTGCTGCGAAATACCTCATTTGAAGCCGAAGTCAGTGACGTCCCCAGACAATGGACTTATATGCTTGATTCTCACGCCGGAAATACTTTTACGACCGAAGAGGGGATCCATTCCGGATATTATGGTTTGAAATTTTTGGGCAGTGGCAATGGTAATTTTGGTATTTCTCAACCGGATACTAAAACCGTACCTGAGCGAAATTATACATATTCTGCATATATAAAGGTATTAAATGCTCCTAAATTCACTGTGCGTCTGGGTTTTTGGGATGAACATTTAAACCGTTATGGCAAGCTCAAAGAATTTACTTTTTCCGGCACCAAAGATTGGGTCAGGATCAATATGTCAGCAGCTACCAATGGCATCATCACTGACAGCAAAAACTGGTATCCGATTTTTGAAGTGCACGGACTGACTTCCGGTACAGTGTATCTTGACGATCTGATGATTGAAGAGGGAAGTGTCCTGACTACTTATGATAGTGGCCAAGCCAGCAACAACGGGATTATCTTGGGCTCCAACGGTTCAATTCTTTCCAATTATAACGGCAATATTTATCCGGCAGTTCCAAGTGTCGGCAGTTTGGGTACAGCAAATAATAAATGGTTGAGCTTAAATCTGGATAAAGGCAGCATTGATAAAGACGGCCACCTGACTTTGGAAGGTGGTGCCAACATCAAGGGAAGTACGACTTTAGGAGATGCCACGAGCGATACGGTGAAAGTAAATGCCCGGTTTAACTCGGATCTGGTGCCGGATACGACCGGAACATATAGCTTGGGTTCGAGTTCGCTTTATTGGAGCAATATGTATGTGAATAACCTGTATACTAACTCCAGCGGCACTTCTGGATTTTGGCAAAGAAATTCCCAAGCGCTTTCGCCTACTACTATAAGTGATGATTTATTATTGGGTGCCACAGCCACTGCTTCTGCTTTAATAAAATTCACCGGCACCTCTGGTAGCAATTCCTGGATCAATACCGGCAATGTGGGCATCGGAACGACTGCCCCAAGTGCCAAACTCGATGTTTCGGGAACACTCACAGTTACCGGTAGTAATTTGACTACCCTGGGCGGAAATCTGACCGTCACCGGCACAGCCTGGACAGCTACCCCAACTATTTCCGGATTAATTACCGCCACATCAGGTCTGACTGCCAATGGCGCTCTCACTGCCAATTCAACATTTACTTTGGGTGACGACGGCGACTTGGGAAGTATCAACACTTCAGTCTGGGATATAACGACAGGCGGCGTAGCTTCAGGTCTAACAGGTATCACTTCATCAGGGACGATAAATTTCTCCGGCCTGACTGCTTCTTCAGGCGTTTACACCGATGCTTCCAAAAATCTGACCTCTACTCCCCCCACCTCAGGTACCGCCGGTTACTGGACGAGAACCGCCGGAAATTTGTATCCGGCAAATACCAATGACACTCTCTCTGCCACCACCTCGGCCGCAGTTGCCCTGACCATCACCCAAACCGGAGTCTTTAACGCCCTCCTAGTCGAAGACGCCGCCTCCGACACTACCCCATTTGTGATTGACCAAAGTGGGAATGTGGGTATCGGGACAACAGTACCGGACGCAGCATTGGAAATAAACCACGCGACCGGTGATTCTCTGCGACTCACCTACAACGACTCTGATGGTTCTGCCACCAACTACACTGATTTTTCCCTGGGATCGACTGGCGGACTTACTTTAACCGGTTCTGCTGCAACTCTCGGAGCAGGTGCTTCGGCTGAGAAAACATTTTTGACTCTTACTCCCGGAACTATAACACTTACCGCACCAACGCAAGTTACATCACTCATGGAAACTGTCGCAATAACTGGAGCTACCTTAGCTGCCGACAGCGCACTCACAGTTGACAAAGCTACCGCACTTTCCTTGTCTGCTCCGGTGGACTCAACCAATGTGACACTTACAGCATCGTCAGCCCTTCGTATACTAAATTCACCCTCTGGCGCTGGAACTTTATCAGGTCAAGCTGGCATCTATATAGATAGTTTATCGGCGGGAGTAGTAGATTATGGCATTTTTATAACCGCAGCCGACTCATATGCTCTGTACGCCGCAGCCGATGATGTGGCCATCCTGGATGACCTTTTTGTTGGCGCCACAACTGAAACAATTACCCATGGTGACTTTTCGCTCGATGGAGATGACGCCTTCATCTCCGGAACACTTGGAGTCGAAAGCACGATTTACACCGATGGAGACGTAGACATTGCCGGAGGAGACGTAACCACAGCCAATACTACCGCGACCTTGTTCAATTCCACCGCCACCACTTTATCCCTGGGCGGAGCGGCAACCACGTTAAATCTGGGAGCCACCACCGGTACTACTACCATTGCCAATGATTTGACCATCGGCAATGCTACCACCGACGCCATCACCTTTACCGGCCGGGTGGCTGTCGACTCTGACCTTCTCCCCATCGGTACCACTGGCACCAATGACCTAGGTTCTTCTGCCCTGCCATGGGATAACGTCTACGCCGTAGCTTTCACTGAAAATGGCACTGCTCTTTCTGGAACCTACGCTCCCATTAATGCCAACTTCGTCACCGTCACCGCCAATGCCACTCTCACCGGTGAAACCGGCATTGACGCCCTGACCACTGCCATTTCCACTACCTCTACCTTGAATGTAGATGATGCTTCTACTCTCAACGCCGTTACCATTGATGCCAATGCCAACCTTACCCTCTCCTCGGGTACCGGTCTATATTCTCAAACGTTCACAGGTACCTCAACAGACGCCTTCACCATAACTGCCGCCTCCCTAACCTCCGGCTCTGGCCTAGTTCTTACCGGCCCTTCTTCCACCGGAATCACCGATCACTTCGTCAAATTAACCTCCGACGTAGGCTCAGGTGCAGCTCTGATCTACGGCGCTCCAGACTTTTCAGGTGCTGGAGTTACGGGATATGGCCTCAATATTACCGGCACCGATGCCACTGCTGCTACTAATACCGACTACGGGGTGTATTCTTCTTTGGCTTTAACCGGTAACGCTGCCAAGACCGGAGTTGGCCTGTATTCCACCCTCTCCACCTCCTCAACTACAGCTGATACTTTAATAGGAGCTGATCTAATTACTTCCACATCAGGGATTATTACCACAGGTACCAGAAGTATTTACGGACTCAGATCCCAACCTGCCTCCACTGGTGCCTCTACCGGAGGAACTACCAATGTATATGGTGGCTACCTCAAACCAGGTGGAGTAGTCGGAACCGACGGCACCATCAATTCATACGGATTATATGTGGCCAATGGCACCTTTGACACCACTGGCACTTCCACCAACATCGGTCTATATGTTGAATCCCCAACTGGAGCTGATACCAACTACGCCGCCATATTCGCCGGAGGGAATGTAGGGATTGGGATCACTGCTCCCACCTCACCTCTCCACGTCGTAGCCACGACAGACGTCGCCTCGGTTGGCAGCGACCTGGTTACCAATGGCGCATTTACTGGTAACGCCACTGGTTGGACCTTGGGTTTAGGTGGTGGCAATCCAGACTGGTACTACAATTCAAATAATGTTTCCCATGCCGATGGTGGAGGAACTGCAACACTTGAACCCACAACTCCTTTAACTGTCACGGCAGGCTCTTCGTATCTCGTTGTCTACACTGTTAGTGGTTATTCAGCCGGAACGGTAACCGCTTCTATTGGTGGTACTAATGGGACGACAATTTCCTCCAATATCAGCTCCTATGCCCAAGTCTTGATTGCTACCAACACCACTAACCTCAAATTCACTCCTACAACTACTTTCGTGGGAACCATAGATACTGTTTCAGTAAAACTTATAACCGTTGCTCCGGCCACCATGACTATCGCCAATAGCGCTGGTACCACTTCACCAGTAGAACTACGCTCCGGAGGGAATGCTCTATACAATACTTTTATCGGTAGTGGAAGTGGACAACATGATACCACCGGAAATTATAACGCAGCGGTAGGCTATCAAGCCTTTTACTCCAATACATCAGGGAATAGCAATGCCGCTCTTGGCTACATGGCCCTAAAAAGTAACACCACCGGGGTCGAAAATAACGCTGTAGGAAAAGAGGCCCTCTCCAACAATACTACCGGCTTTGAAAACAGCGCAGTCGGGTTTCAAGCTCTATATTCCAACACCTCTGGATACGAAAATAACGCTATGGGCTACCGATCGCTCTACAACAACAGTATTGGATACTACAATAACGCAATAGGTAACTATGCTCTCTTCTCCAACACTACTGGTTACAGTAACAGCGCATTAGGGTATACGGCTCTGTACTATACACAAACTGGCTCAGCAAATACTGCAGTCGGTCTAGAAGCTGGGTGGGGTTCTATCAATAGCTCTTTTAGTAATAACTCACTGTTTGGGTACAAAGCAGGTCGTAATCTCTCCACCGGATCCAACAATATTTTATTGGGCTACCAAGCCGGAGATGCACTCACAACCGGTGCCAACAATATCGTCATCGGCTACGATATTGACGCCCCCGCTGCCACCAGTGCCAATATTTTGAATATCGGTAATCTCATTTTTGGTACGGCTTTAGATGGTTCCGGCACGACAATTTCCACAGGCAACGTCGGTATTAAAGACTCATCACCTGATTACCTTCTCGAACTCTATGATGCCACCAATACTCCAGCCTTCGCTCTTTCGGATGATGACATAGGTCACGGAGTGACGACTATAGCTGAAACTGATGCTTTTTTCCACCTATCATCCATATCTACCACAGATGGTGGCGCCCAAATTACCGGACTGGCTGATGCGACAGGAATCGCTCTGGGACTAAAAGGTGTCCAATCATCAAACCCCACCGACACGACTCCAGCAATTTCTTTAATCGGCACTAAAGCCAGTGGAACAGGTGTAGTTGATTTGCTTGCAGCCGAAACAGTTTTGCAAATTGCCAATAATGACGATACTGCAGCGATCACTGTGTTGGGAGATGGCAAAGTGGGCCTGGGCGATGCCACTCCGAGTTATCAACTGGAGTTGTCCACTGATTCTGCCGGGAAGCCGACCAGTAATACTTGGACAATTGTTTCTGACCAAAGACTTAAAGAAAATATTGCTGCCTTTAGTGATGGACTGGCGGTTTTGAATAAAATCAACCCCGTAAGTTATGAGCTTAATGGTAAAGCTGGTACTCCGGCTGGTGCTCCGGGAATAGGAGTCATTGCCCAAGATGTCAAAGATATCATTCCTTATACCATTTCCACTTTCAAGGGTGACCTGGACGGAGTCGAAACCGAGCTGTATAGTTTCAATTCCTCAGCTTTAACTTTTGTGACTATCAATGCTGTCAAAGAACTTAGCGCCAAAATCGATAGTCTTGGTAATGTGATTTCAACAAGTCAACTGGCAGCAAATGACACTATAGCCATGACTACTTTGGAGGCCAAGATTTCGGCTTTGGCTGACTCACTAAGTCTTACCCAACAGGATGTAGCCACAGCTTCGGCTACAATCACAGATCTTTTGAAGCGCATCGAAATTTTGGAAACACAAAGCAGTATTTATGATTTAGCCGGAGGACCTACGGCATCAGGTAGCGCGGTTTTGGGTATTTCAACTGAAGATGCGACCATTTCCGGAAATCTTTTAGTCGGCGGCCGAAGTAATTTATCCGATGTGGGTATAACAGGCAGACTGACCATGGGAGTCTTAACCATCGACGGCTTGGATATGGACAGCTCGAGTTCGGCTACCATCAATACGCTTTCCGGTCCACTTAAACTCCAATCATTGGGCCTAGCTGGCATAGATATTCTAAACGGCAAAGTCACGATTGACCAAAACGGCAATATGAAAGTCCTGGGCGACCTGACTGTGTCGGGCAATTTGACTGCCCAAAAACTGATCATGCAGGGGGATAGCGTCGGAGAGGCCACAGTTTCTGCGGGAAAGGTGTCAACCGAAGTTAAAACACCTTTGGTTACTGATAAATCCCATATATTTACGAGTTTGCGCTCGCTGACCGGCAAGCAAAGCCTGTTTATTTCAAATATTGCGCCCAATGTTTCCTTCACCGTCAGCCTCGAAGAAATATTTACCAAAGATGTGACGTTTGATTGGTGGGTGGTGAACTAAATTTTTGGAGCCTGTTTGGAAACTCCCAACAATGTCATTCCGAGTCCCTTATTCACCGGGAAAGAAATGACAAAAAAGCTAATTTCCAAACAGACCATTAGATACCGTTCTAAGTAATCGCGAAACCCAACTATAATTTATCTTTTCTGATTGTGGGCAGTGAGTTTCCACACCAACCATTGCACCAGATTTAAGATAAATCCCAACATCACCGCCACCCAGGCATTGGCTACCCCAACTCCGGTCAGATCAGCATAGCGGGCAAGCACCCACACGCCCAAGACATTTACGAATAGAAAAACCAAAGCCCATTGCCACTCATCTTTCAGTTTGATTTTGAGTGCATCAAATACTGGCATGGTTAAAGTGTCTGCCACAGTCAGTAAAAAGCCGCTGATTAAACTTGCCAAAAATGGGGCTAAACGCGCGTTGCCGGTGATCACGAGGCCCACAAACACAAACGGCGCAAAATAGAAAATGATGCTATTGACCAGCCAAAAAGCGATCAAAACCTGCGGATTTTTCATAAATTTCACCACCTTTCCCTAAGAAAAAACTATTCCTAAACTATTGTATGCATGTTTGGGGAAACTTGCAAAGGGTATATAATACAAGCATGAAATACGATCTGCGGGTTCCGATTCAATCGGGAAATTTACTGGAAGTAGTGCAGGATGTGCCGGAAAAAGGGATGCGTTTTCCGACGGTTTTACTAGTACCGGGATTTGGTATGGACTTACATGAGTCCGGCTATTTTGATCAGGCGAGTGATATTCTGGTCCGAAACGGGTTTCAGACATTTCGCTTTAGTTTCAGCGGCACGGGCAAATCCCAAGGAAATTTCGTTGATATGACGCTCACTAAACAAGCGGATGAACTGCGGGAGGTATTAAAGAGCATTAAAACCGACAGATTCACCAATCCCAGGAAAATCGGGATATTGGCCCAATCCTTTGGTTCGGTGGCGGCAATTGCTGCCCAGCCTTTGGCTGGAATCAAATCTTATGTTTTCACCAGTGCTCCGGCCGATCCGTACCAGTCTTTGGAAAAATGGTTTAAACGACAGCGTGGATACAACCCCGAGGGGATTTCGGAAATTGAACGTACTGATAAACGGATCACTCGGGTGGGACGGGAGTTTTGGCAAAATTTAAAACAGCACGATTTATCAAAGCAAATGCAGCATATCAAGGAGCCCATCAAACTGATTTATGGGGGCAAAGATATCCGGATCAAACCCTGGGAATTTCAAGATTTATACGTGCATGCTTCCGGACGCAAAAATTTGGTAGTAGTGGAAAAGTCCAATCACGCATTTACTGGTAAAGCGAGACCCGTGGTTTTAGCCTTGATTGCAGAATGGTTCAATGAAACTTTGCGCTAATGTTTTTTGGTTAGGTGATAGCGCTTACTTGCAGCTTCTAAAATAGCCAGTAGCATCGAATTGTATGAATATCCGGCAACTCGGGCAGCAATCGGAAAATAAGAAATGATATCTTCCCCCGGGATCAAACCCGGCATAGTATTTATTTCGAGTACATGTGGTTTCCCATTTTTATCTAACCTGATATCGACACGTGCTACATCGCGGCAATTGAGGGCAGCAAATGTATCTTGGGAAATATTCTGTATCTCTTTTTCTAAATCAGGGTTCAACTTAGCTGGACAATCATAGGCGATACGGGGGTCAGACAACGTATCTTCCCACAGCCACTTGACTTCGTAAGAGGCAAATTTTTGCAAATTTGAAGGGAGGCGATCGAGTCTTTGTTCAATGATTGGTAAGGTTTGAGGCGGATTTCCCAAGAGAGCCACCGTAAATTCACGACCGGGCAAAAATTCTTCGACCAACACTGGTTGGGAAAAGGCTTTAAATAACCAACGCAAGCGCTCACGCAGCTGTTTTTCATTTTTGACCAGATTGGCATTTAAAATTCCTTTACTCGAGCCTTCAGCATTGGGTTTAAGTAAGAGCGGATATTGAAAATGAGAATTGATCGGTTCATTGGGACGGGAAAATAACTGAAATTCGGGGGTGCGAATACCGTGATACAGTAGGACTTTTTTGGTGAGGGCTTTATCAAGTTTGATCGCATTGGTTAGGGCACTCGAATGGGTATAGGGAATTTCCAAGATGTCGCAAAAAATTGGAACTTGAGCTTCTCTGGCATCACCATACATCCCTTCAGCGATATTAAAAACGATATCGAGACGGTTTTGTAGCTTATACAGTTTCAAATAGCATTCTTGGTCAGCCTCGATTTCAATGACTTTGTGGCCGCCACTTATAAGTGCAGCTTTGATCGCAGCGATGGTTTCTGGAGCATCATATTCGGCATCAGTTTGAGCCGTCGGGTCGGTGGAAGGCGCGTTGGTTTTGACGTTGAAACACAGGCCAATTACCATAAAAAACTATACTAACATATTCATATACCGATTGCATCTGTAAATGCATCGTGTATATAATTCTCAGAACTATGGCGCAACCTGTGGTGATTGACGTGGAGACTCAGTTGACCTTTCGGGATGTTGGGGGATATATTCCACAGAAATTGAAAATTTCGGTGGCCGGGTTATTTGACTATGCTACCAATACTTATTTAACTTTTACCGAAAGTGAACTACCAAAACTTTTTCCATATCTTGAGCATGCTTCGGAAGTCATCGGCTTTAATATCGTTGATTTTGATTTACCAGCCTTGAATCCTTATTATATAGGTGAGCTGGCGCGTTTGCCCACGATTGATTTACTAAAACACATTGAAAAAAGTTTGGGTTTCCGGATCGCGCTTGATGATCTAGTAAGAGAAACCCTAAATGCCCATAAAACCGGACATGGACTCTTGGCAATAGAATATTTCAAAAATCAGGAATGGGAAAAGCTGAAAACTTATTGTTTGTCTGATGTGAAATTGACTAAAGAACTATATGAATATGGAAAAACCCATGGGAAAGTCTTTTACAAAGCTCCTGCCGGCAGAAGAGAAATCAGTGTCAATTGGGGACAGCCACGTGCGAGTTCAAGCGCCAACGTCAATTTGACGTTGCCTTGGTAGATGGCCATACTTTTTGCAAAAGCCTAAGTTGGTATATAATTCATCATCTATGGACAAGACCATCTCCTTAACTATTAAAAACCTCTATGTATCTATCGAAGACAAAACCATACTTCACGGAATTGATTTAATTATCAAATCGAGAGAACTACATGTGGTGATGGGACCAAATGGCAGTGGCAAATCAACCTTGACTTATGCGCTGATGGGACACCCGAATTACAAGTTCAAAGATCAAAGTTCAAAGATCAAAGTAAATAATACCCTAATTAATACATTAGCTCCTCATGAACGGGCAAAATTAGGTTTGATGTTGGCATTTCAAAACCCATTGGCCGTTCCCGGAGTGACTTTAGGTAGTTTTTTGCGAACTGCTTACCGGGAACTTTATAAAAATGAAAAAATAGACCTGATTTCCCTGCATAGGCAAATTCAACAAACCGCCAAAGACTTGCGTCTTGATGAAGCGTTTTTGAAGCGGGCAATCAACGATGGATTTTCCGGAGGCGAAAAGAAAAAAGCCGAGATGTTACAGCTCATTACCTTAAAACCCAAATTTGCGATCTTTGATGAGATTGATACTGGACTTGATGTCGATGCTTTAAAATCTGTGGCAAATGGCATTGAGCTTTTGCAAAAACAAGGAACCGGGATTTTGCTGATCACCCATTATCAACGGATATTAAATTATTTAAAACCCACTCATGTGCATATTATGAAATCGGGCAAATTGGTCAAAAGTGGCGGGGCAGAACTCGTCAAAATAGTTGAGGCAAAAGGCTATGCAGACTTTTAGCGGATTAGATAATTACAAATACGGGTTTAGTAAACCGGAAAACTATGTTTTCAAATCCAAAAAAGGGTTGGACGAGCGCGTGGTAGCCAATATTTCCTGGCATAAAAATGAGCCTGACTGGATGCGGCAGTTTAGGCTGAAGTCCTATCAAATTTTTTTAAATAAAACTCTGCCGATTTGGGGAGGAGATTTGTCCCACATAAATTTCCAAGACATTTTTTATTATATAAAGCCAACAAAAGACAAAGCCGCCTCTTGGGAAGAATTGCCGCCGGAAATAAAAGATACTTACGACCGCATCGGCATGCCTGAGGCGGAGAAGAAATTTTTGGCCGGAGTTTCAGCCCAGTACGAAAGTGAAGTGGTATATAAAAGTATCCAAAAAACTTTATCCCAAAAAGGAGTCGTATTTTTGGATATGGATTCGGGGTTGCGCGAGTATCCGGAACTCGTTAAAAAATATTTTGGAACGATCATCCCTCCGGGAGATAATAAATTTTCAGCCCTAAATAGTGCCGTCTGGTCAGGCGGATCATTTATTTATGTACCAAAAGGGGTTCGTGTTGAACTTCCTCTTCAAGCTTACTTCCGAATTAACGCCGCCAACATGGGTCAGTTTGAGCGAACATTAATTATCGCCGACGAAGGCAGTTACGTGCATTACGTGGAGGGATGTTTTCCTGCAGGCGAACAGATCAGTACCGGTGACCAATGGGTGAATATTGAAAGTATTAAACCAAAAGACTTAGTAGCAGATGACCAAGGGAAATTACGAAGAGTAAAATCGGTGATGACTCGCCCCTACACCGGAGATCTGATCGAAGTGACCCCGATTTCCGCTTACAACAAATTTAGTTTAACTCCCGAGCATCCGGTTTTGGCTATTAAGCGTAGAGAAGTACTCGTAAAACGAAAGCAACGAAAAAATTGGCAAAGAGAAGTAAACTCAAAAATTCTGTTAAATGTAAAACCAAAATATCTTCCGGCACGTGAATTGGAAGTAGGCGATTTTATCATCTATCCCAAGATCAAAACAACTGCAAATGATTTGTGGTCCCGTGAAACAATGCGACTATTGGGTTACTACTTGGCAGAAGGTTCAGCTTATATCCATAAGCAGTTGAAGATGCATATCGTCAGTTTCTCTCTAGGTGAAAATGAAACAGAGATCATTGATGAGGTTACTCAATTAATTACAAAAACTACCGGTAAAAAACCTATGAAAATTTGGGATAAAAAAAAGCACGGCATGGAAATCAGAGTTTACTCCAAAGAACTTTACGAATTGTGTTTAAAAACATGTGGTAAAGGAGCTGCGACCAAAAAACTAAGTAAAGAAATCATGGAAGTTTCTGATGATCATGTTGAGCAATTGCTTCAAACTTACTTTTTAGGAGACGGAAATATCTGCAAAAAAGGCAGTAGCGTGATGTGTCGAGCAGCTACCGTATCAGAGCAACTGGCACGTCAACTTCAGGAACTGTTAGCCAGATTAGGAATGTATGCAAGTATTTTTATCCGCAAAGGCGGTAAAGATGTGATTGCCGGTAGAGTCATTACCAGGAAAGACCAATTTATTATCGTTTATACCAAAAACAAGCGTATAGGCGAAGTCCGGGAAAGCCATGATTATTTTATTGTACCAGTCAAGTTAATAAGAAAAATTCCCTATACAGGTTTTGTATTCAATATGGAAGTTGCTGATACCAACTCTTATTTGGTACGCGGTTTTGCAGTCCACAATTGTACAGCCCCAATTTATACTACTGATTCTCTTCATTCGGCAGTGGTTGAGATCATTGTCAAAAAGGGCGCGCGGGTTCGTTACACTACGATTCAAAATTGGTCCACCAATGTTTACAATCTCGTTACCAAACGGATGCGCGTTGAGGAAGAAGGAATTGGGGAGTGGGTTGATGGGAATTTGGGTTCTAAGCTGACTATGAAATACCCGAGTGTATATTTAGTCGGGCGAAAAGCGCGAGGTGAAGTTTTATCTATCGCTTATGCCGGTCCGGGTCAACATCAGGATGCAGGTGGCAAAGCTATTCATTTGGCCTCAGAAACAACATCTCGCATTACTTCAAAGTCTATTTCCAAAGGCGGGGGACGGACCTCTTATCGGGGACTACTGCATGTGATTCCTTCAGCTAAAAATGTGAAATCAAAAGTCGTTTGCGATGCGCTTCTACTTGATGAAACATCGCGTTCGGATACATATCCCACCATGAAGATCCACTCACAAGATGTGCAAATTGAACATGAAGCCACAGTTTCCAAAATTGGGGAAGAACAGCTCTTTTATTTACAGAGTCGAGGACTCACCAAGGAACTAGCAGAAGCCATGATTGTAAATGGTTTTATTGAGCCGATTGTCAAAGAACTTCCACTCGAATATGCGGTTGAAATGAATCGGCTAATTGAACTACAGATGGAAGGCAGTGTGGGGTAATAACTCACCCCAACCCTCTCTTAATTTAAGAGAGGGAATTCCTCCTCTTAAGATAAGAGGAGGTTAGGAGGAGTTATGAAGTTAATGAAAACAATTATTCAACAATTAGATCAAATAAGCTCTCCACAAACTTTTACTGTGAGCATAAACCAACACTTAACGCTTATTCTTCTAGCAACAAAAAGCACAGATTATGTAACTGAGGTAGTTTTGAGTGGTGATGGTGCAAGCGCCGACATTTTTGGAATTGTTTTGGGTAATGAAAGTCATGTTATTAAAATTAACACTCTCCAAGATCACCAAGCTCCTCATACGACTAGTAACTTACTTATTAAAAGTGTTTTAGCTGGTCGTAGTCAGTTGAAATACGAAGGTTTTATCAAAGTGCGCAAAGACGCGCAACTAACCAATGCTTATCAGCGCAATGAAAATTTGATGTTGTCACCTGAAGCCAAAGCCGAGTCAAAACCGGCTCTTGAAATTCTAGCCAATGATGTGAGGTGTACACACAGCGCGACCATTGGCAAAGTCGATCCGGAACAGTTGTTTTATCTCCAAAGCCGAGGGATAAGTGTAAAAAAAGCGACCCAACTCATTGTTGAGGGATTTTTCGATGTTATACTGAGTAAAATACAGGACCAAAAACTTAGGCAATCAATTTATAATACTGTTGGTTTGTTGGTGCAGTAAGCAAATAGTCAAAGGTATCTGTTATGAAATGGTGGATAATTATTATTGTGCCATTATTGCTAGGAGCATGGATAGCATATTCTCTTGAAAAACCGTGTCTATCTGGTGGTGGTCTTCCACCACCTTCAGATGTGAAAGAAACTCACGTCCGAAATTGTACCTGTCTGGGATTTTTGCAGCTTATTTATTCAGGGCCAACACAAAGAGGCATTACTGATTCATACATCACTGAAGAAAAATGTATAGGTTTAAGGCTTCCAATAAATAGTTCATTCTGAAAATCAGAGTTGCAGCAACGAATGAAATTCGACCGGGAAGCATGAAATAAATTCGAGCTGCAGGAAAAGCGATACTATTAACCAACTTGGATGGAACAGTCAAGTTGGAAAGTGATGAGATATACATCGAAGTATAAATTTGTTCAACTCTGTCGTTAATATGATTGATGGTAATCAAATTAAAAAAGACTTTCCCATTTATCGTCATCAACCAAATCTGGTGTATCTTGATACAACAGCCACTTCACTTAAGCCGCAACAGGTAATTGATAAAGAAAACGAATACTATACAAAATATTCAGCAAATATATTTCGCGGAATATATAAAATAAGCGAAAAAGCAACTGAAGAATACGAGCGAGTACGAGAAAAGATTGCGCACTTTATTGGTGCAAAAAGTGCGGGTGAGATTGTTTTTGTGCGAAATGCGACAGAAGCTATTAATTTGGTAGCAGCAGGGGTAGGCAAAACTCTCAAAACAGGAGATGAAATAGTGACGACGATCATGGAACATCATTCCAACTTCGTGCCTTGGCAACAAAGAGCTTTGAAGAAACATATTGCGTATCACGTATCACGTATCACTTCCGAAGGTAAATTGGATGAAAAAGACCTGTTGGGTAAAATCAACAATAAAACTAGAATGGTTGCTTTTACACATGTGTCAAATGTTTTAGGAACAATTAATCCGGTTAAAACGCTAATCAAGAAAATAAAAGCGAAAAATCCTCATTGTTTGATTCTGGTTGATGGGGCTCAAGCTGCTGCGCATTTTAAAATTGACGTTCGTGACCTAGGATGTGACTTTTATGTCTTTTCTTCACATAAAATGTTGGGACCAACCGGAGTAGGAGTTTTATGGGGCAGATATGAACTCTTGGATAACATGAATCCATATCAATATGGGGGAGAAATGATTTCTGCTGTCTATGTCGACCGCACAGAATTTAAAGATCCGCCACACAAATTTGAAGCCGGAACGCCGCATATTGCCGGAGTCATTGGTCTTGGAGCGGCAATAGATTATTTGCGAGTGTTAGGGATGGACAAAGTGCGTCAACATGAGATTGAGATGACGTCGTATGCACTTAAGTTACTTAGGTCACTTAAGGGATTAAAAATATATGGACCGCAAAACCCCGAAAATAGAGGTGGGGTTATCGCTTTTACTATTGAGAGAATCCATGCACATGATATTGCACAAATATTGGACTCGAATAATATTTGTATTCGAGCGGGTCATCACTGCGCCATGCCGCTGCATTTATCCCTGGATGTCGCTTCCACAGCCCGGGCGTCGTTTTATGTTTACACCACCAAAGAAGATATAGATGCATTGGTTAAAGGGTTAAAAAGGGTACAAGAAATATTCGCTTAAATTAATTGTTTCTTTCTCTGCTTGTCCAGAGAAAGAAACCAAAGAGAAGACAAACCCGTGAAGGTTTGCTTGATTTTCTAACTTCAGGCAGTCAGGCGGAGCCTCGGACTAGTGAGCCGTTTCCGCACTTTTGCCTTTCAGTAAGAAAATCTACGCAAACACTTCAAGGGTTAAATAATTAAATGGACGACTTATATCGAGAGCAAATATTGGATCACTATAAACATCCCCGCAATTTTGGTGAGTTGGATCATCCCAGCGTGGCATCAAGCGACAACTTGGTTTCGTGCGGTGACCAGTTGTCGATGCAGCTACTGATTGAAGCAAAAAAACAAATAGTGACTGATATTCGATTTCAAGGGATTGGTTGTGCGATCAGTATGTCGAGTGCCTCAATGTTGACGGAAGTAGTGAAGGGTAAAAAAATTCATGACTTGCAAACACTCACCAAGGATGATATTTTGAAAATGCTTGGGGTAAAATTGACTCCAACTCGTTTGAAATGTGCATTGTTGTCACTGGAAGTATTGCATAAAGCACTAAACAACATGAAGTGAATGTCAAAGTTCAAATGACAAATGTCAACTCAAATCTAAAGCTCAAAACTTAATAATTTGGATTTTTGAAATTGATTTGAAATTTGGATTTTGACATTTGTGCTTTCTAGTTATGGTCAAATATAAAGTCACTGTTGATCGAAATCTTTGCATCGGAGCCGGAAGTTGTGTGGCTGTGGCACCACTGGCATTTGCTCTCGACAATGAAGCCAAAGCCATAGTATTACCCACTGTAGACCAAACCGATGACAATACGCTTTTGGAGTCAGCCAAAGCCTGTCCGGTAGCGGCAATCATTGTGACAGACGAAACTGGAAAACAAGTTTTCCCTTAATCAATATTCCTCCCCTTTTATAAAGGGGAGGTGAGGAGGGGTTATTATTACTCGCTTAACTGGCCCTAACGCCCTGCCTGCGCAGGCAGGTCTCTTTGAAAAAGAGAGGGGATATAAAGATAATCCTCGAGTTCATAACATCCGTCCTTGTCCCAACTGCGATGAACTTATCCATGGTATGCCCGGCGGCCGCGATGCACACTGCAAAAATTGCGGTTACAAAGATCCCTGTTGTAGTGATTAGACTACTTTATTAACTCTCAACCATTTATAAAACCCGGCGGGGCGGGAGAAGGCGATGACGTGTTTGATTCCTTGTTTTTGGGCAAACATCAGCGCGTGTTCAATCAGCATAATGCTGGAAGTTGAAGAAGCTGAGTGAATGATTTTTGTACCTTTGGGAATTTGGGGATACTTCATCAAAACGTTATAACCACAAGCTTCTCTATCATCTGGTCGACCGTTTGCCAATATTTTCCAGACTGTGGCACCTGGTAAGTCGCCTTTTGGTTTGCGGTGGAAATTGAGGACGTGGTCAAGATTTGAGTTTGCATATTGTTGAATGTGTTGTTTGGCGAGTTGGGTTAGGAGTGAATTGTTAAATTGTTTTATTGTTACATTGTTTAACCCCTCCTCACCTCCCCTTAAATTAAGGGGAGGAAGGGTAGGGTTAAGAGGGGGAATTCCCTCCCTTTGTAAGGGAGGGTTAGGGAGAGTTATTGAGATAGCAACACAAAGTAATGTGTCACCTTGAGGGTTGTGGTTGGATAAGGTGCCATTTGCCGTGGCTTCTCGCCAGGTTTTGAGTTGTTTGACTTGGTTAAATAGCATTTGTACGTAGCACAGTGAGCCAACCAGTTGAGCACTGTCATTAAACACCCCCAAAACTATGCCGTTTTTGGCCCGCTTTCGAAATTCATGGAGTGTAGCAGGCAGTCCTGTCCAGCGGTCATTATTGATTTCAACTGCTTTTTTAAGTATTTCTATTTCTTGTGGTTTAATTTGCCGGACATAATAATAAGTGAGTTTTTCTGGTTTCATTTTTTCTGCTACCAATTTTTTCACTTCCACTCGCTGAATTTTTCCGGTCGAAGTTTTGGGAAGACTATCAACCACAAAAACTTTTTTTGGCATTTCATAAGGCGAAAGACCGGAAATTTTATTTTGAGCAGCAGCATCAAGAATTTTCTTAACAATGTCATTCTGGGGAGCGTTAGCGACTCCAGAATCAGGATTTTGGATGCTGCTCCCGACTTCATTTGAAGTTTGGTGACTGTCGGGATTACCAGAATGACGTTTGAGTACAACGACAGCTGCTACTTCTTCACCCATGCGTGCATCGGGAAATCCCACGACGCTGACTTCGTTGATTTCTGAAAAATTATTCAGCAGAGCATCCTCAATCAGGGCCGGAGACAAATTGACGCCGCCTTTAATAATGATTTCTTTGAGTCGGCCGATGATATAGAAATATTTTAATTTGTCATCCTGGCTTGTCCAGAGCTTGTCCCGAACTTGATTCGGGAATCTATCTTGGTTTGGATTCTGGATGCGCCCTTCGGGCTTACCAGAATGACGTGTATAATGAATTTTCCAATATCCCAAATCTCCGGAGTGGAACCAGCCGTCATGAAACGATTCTTGAGTTGCTTGTTTATTATTCAAATATCCTTCGGCCATGATTGGTCCGCGGATACAGATTTCTCCGGTTTCTTTTTCGTGAGCTTCTGTGCCATTTTTTTTCAAAATGGCTACATTACAATTCATTAATTCCGCGCCAATGGTATTTTCTTTGACCTGTTTTTTGTATTGGGCCTCTTTTAAATCAATTGGCACGCCGGTGACTCGGAGTGCGGTTTCGGTTTGACCATACCCTTGAACTACACGAATTTTAAAGTGTTCATAAAACCTCAATGTTTCTTCAGGCAAAACCGGAGCCGAGCCGACGAGAATCCGTTTCAAGCTCGAGTTTTTGATACTTTTAGTATTTACTTCGTTTTGGCGGGTGAGGAGATCATGGATGATAGTAGGTACAACACTCGTAATAGTGCATTTTTCCTGATCAATCACTTGCCAAAAGCGTGAAGCGGAATAACGCGAATTGACGACGATAGTCCCGCCGACCAAAAGGGTAGCAAATGACATAGTTGTAGAGTTGATGTGGTGGAGAGGAAGAATGATATTAAACCGATCACGGCTCGTTAATTTTTGCCACTTGGCGATGCCTTCGGCGTTAGCCAACAAAGCTTGGGCCGTGATGGGTACGCCTTTGGGTAAAGCAGTGGTACCGGAGGTATAGAGGATGAGGTATAAAGAATGAAGATCAGCACTGGGTTCAAATGTAGGTTGGATAGGATATTTTTCAATCATTTTGAAAAATGCCTGGGTATTTGGAAAAACGCTGACTTTTATTTTACGCGCCAGGTTTTGGATTTCCGCGGTGGCGGTCTCGGCCTTGATGAATAAAACTTGGCTTTTGGTATCTTGCAGTTTATAAAGTTTGCGTTCAAACGTATCGCGTTTGGCATCAAGCGGTACGGTAGCAGCGCTGATCACGCCTCCTGCCAGCTCCAGGATCAGGACTTCCAGAGTATTGGACATGAGTATGGCAAAGCGGTCACCCTTTTTTATACCCAGTGCCTGCAAATAATGGGCTGCTTGGACGACCCGGTTTAGTAGTTGTTGGAAGGTAAGTTGGGTGCGTTCCCCGGTATCGACATTGACAGCTGACAGAGCTATGTGGTTGGTCAAATCACGCGCGTGATTTTGCAATAGGGTGAAGACTGACTTTACGGGCGGTTGATAAGTGATCGGGCGCCCATTTTTGACTAAAAGTTGGATACTGGTCATATGTTTTACGTCGTACCGGATAGAGTATTTCCTGCAGAGTGATTGCTTAAATAGACAAAAACTAGTATTCTAAATAAGATAATTATGGCAGAACTTACAAGTTTGCATATCAAAGTTGGGGGTGAAGCCGGGTTTGGGATCATGGCTTCGGGACTATTACTTGTACGCACTTTTTCCCGCGGCGGACTCAAAGCTATCACGATCAATGATTATCCCTCTTTGATCCGCGGAGGACACAACGTCATTTTGGTCAAGGTCGCAAACCACGACATTTTTGCTACCGATGATATAGCGGACATACTTATTGCTCTAAATCGTGAAACGATAGATCTTCACAAAAATGAAATGACGGCAGGGGGTGCAGTGGTATTTGATCCGGAAAGTTTCTCGGTAGTAACCACAGATTTTCCCAAAGCGGTGACTTTGGTACCCGTGCCCCTGATGCGGCTTGCAAAAGAACAACAAGGTGATGTCCTGATGCGCAATACTGTGGCCTTGGGTGCGACTTTGGCCCTCATTGATTATGATTTTTCGTTTCTGGAAAGCGTCATCCGTGACCAGTTTGGTCGAAAGGGCGAAGAGGTGGTGACTAAAAATGTCAATCTAGCCCGCGCCGGATATGACTTTGTCAAAAAGAATTTTCCACAGGGGTATCCGCGCAAACTAGGTCCGCAACCAGTTAAACCCAAACAAATGGTCTTGACCGGAAACGAGGCGGTTGGTCTGGGAGCTGTCGCTGCGGGCATGAAATTTTTTGCTGCCTACCCCATGACGCCGATCAACGGTTTACTATATTATCTAGCCGGGATTGCTGAAAAAACCGGATTTGTCTACAAACAGCCGGAAGATGAAATTTCGGGGATCAATATGGCGATTGGGGCTTCATTTGCCGGCGCGCGGTCCATGGTCGCAACTAGCGGCGGCGGATTTTGTTTGATGACTGAAGGCGTATCTTTGGCAGGGATGATCGAACAGCCGGTAGTGGTCATTTACGGACAACGTCCCGGTCCGGCTACCGGACTTCCTACCTGGACGACACAGGGCGACCTGCATTTTGTTTTAAATGCTTCCCAAGGCGAATTTCCGCGATTGGTGCTGGCTCCGGGCGATATGGAAGAAGCGTATTATTTGACCGGTATAGCTTTTAATCTGGCTGAAAAATACCAAACTCCGACCTTTGTTTTAGTCGATAAATACATTTGCGAGTCATATTTTTCAGTCGACTTGGCCAAAATGCAAAACCCGGTGAAAATTGAACGGGGAAAATTGCTTAAGCCTGAGGAACAAGCTCAAGAAATGGAACTCAAACGATACTTACTCACAGATGATGGTATTTCCCCACGGCCGCTGCCGATCCCCGGAAACAAAGGCGGGATTTTTCATGCCAATTCTGATGAGCATGATGAATATGGTTATTCGATTGAAGAAGCGCACTTGACGAAAGCCATGATTGAAAAACGGATGAAAAAAATGGCTGAGGCCCAAAAAGAAGTCCCAGACGCCACTCTTTACGGAGAAGCTGATGCAGAGCATACTCTAGTTGGTTGGGGATCAACCAAAGGTGTGGTACTTGAAGCGATGCGGCAGCTTACGGAGGCAGGTCAGGGAAAACTCGTAAATTATTTGCATATTGCGTGGGTGAATCCATTTCCGGTTGAGTCGGTGAAACGGATTTTATCTAGTGCCAAGCACATCATAGATATTGAAGGCAACCATAATTCACCGATGGCGGATTGGATATTATTAAAAACAGGTATCGCGATCAAAGACAGAATCAATAAATATGACGGCCGGCCGTTTTTTCCGGCGGAGATCATAACAGAAATTTCAAAGTTCAAATAACAAATGTCAAATCAATTTCAAAATCAAAATTTGATATTTAGAACTTTGAGCTTGATTTGAACTTTGGTTTTTGACATTTGAAACTTTATGTCAATGCTTAACGATTTTAAAACCGCATTCATGCCCAACTGGTGTCCGGGGTGTGGAGACTTTGGGATTTGGGGCAGTCTCAAAAATGCGCTGGTGGAAAAGGGCTGGGGACCGACTGATTTTTGCATGGTGTACGGTATCGGCTGTCATGGTCACATGGTCAATTTCCTCAAGTCTTATGCGATTGAGACTTTGCATGGCCGGCCTATACCCGTAGCCCAGGGGATCCGGCTAGCCAATCATAAGCTGCCGGTAGTTATCGTCGCCGGTGACGGAGACACATTTGGTGAAGGGACCAATCATCTAGTGCACATCGCGCGTCGCAACGTCCAGGCGACGATGATCGTGCATGACAATCAAGTGTATGGATTGACCACCGGCCAAACCGCCCCCACGGCGCAAAAAGGCTTTAAAACCAAATCTACTCCATCCGGAGTTTTGGAAGATCCGGTGAACCCGGTGGCTATAGCTCTTGCAGCCGGAGCCACGTTTGTTGCCCGCGGATTTGCCGGGGATATTCCTGGACTGACGAAACTTATTGTCCAGGCCTTGAGCCACAAAGGTTTTGCCTTCGTCGACGTATTTCAGCCCTGTGTCACATTTAACCATGTAAATACTTATGCCTGGTACCGGGAACATATTTATAGCCTGGGAGCGGAACATGACGTGACAAATAGAGCGAGCGCTTTTGAAAAAGCTTTGGAGTGGGGACCCCGGGTGCCCACCGGCATTTTTTATCAGGTGGAAAAACCTACATATGAAGATCAAACGCCCCAACTTATAAAAGAGGTTTTAGTCGAGCAAACACTTCCGCCGCAGAATCTGACTTCACTCATGGAGGAACTGGTTTAAATTTTCTCTTGACACTTAGCACTGCCTATGTTAGACTGCTAAATACTTTAGGCGAAACAAATTCTATAGTTAGATTACAAATATCCATGACACAACTGACTGTCGCAAACAAAAATGAACGTTTACCCATCATCCCCATCCGGGACGGAGTAGTTTTCCCCGGTACCGAAGTTGTTCTCACTTTTGGTCGCCAGCGTTCCGTTTCCGCTATAGATGCCGCATCCAATTTCAACCGCCAAGTGGTTCTCGTGATGCAAAAAAATCCCAACGTCAACGATCCGACTCCCAACGATTTATACCGGATTGGGACCAAAGCTACGATTGAACGGATGTTTAAGCACGACGGCGAAATCAACGCCCTAGTGCGTGGTAGCGAAAGAGTCGAGGTCGTGTCTTTTGACATGCTCGAACCGTATTTCTTGGGCCGGCTCGTGCCGGTACCGGATGTGGGGGAAACCTCCGATCAGGTCAAGGCACTCATGAACCACATCGTGTCGGAGCTAAGAAAAGCGGTCAATCTGGGTAAAGCGGTAGATTTCCTGATTTTCATGAACATCATGTCGTCTCCCCCGGCAGGTGATTTGGCCAACCAGGTAGCCAATATCTTAGACATCAAACCTCAGGACAAACAAGGGTTACTAGAGATGAACGATATCAAAGCCCGTTTGGAAAGAGTAGATGCTTTGGTGGCCAACGAAGTCAAAGTTTTGGAGTTGGAAAAGAAAATTTCTTCCAAGACCCAGGAGCGGTTTGACAAAAATGTCCGCGAATCAGTGCTACGCGAGCGCTTAAAGACCATCGAAAAGGAACTGGGTGAAGAGGAAAACAAAGAGACCAAAGAATTAGCTGATAAAATCGCTGCTGCCAAAATGCCGGCTGACGTAAATGAAAAAGCCAAAAAAGAGCTAGCTCGGCTATCACAAATGTCCCAATACAACCCGGAAGCCTCTTATGTCAGGACGTATCTGGATTGGCTGGTGGATCTACCATGGAGTATCAAAAGTGATAACAACGTCGATATAAAACAGGCCCAAAAAGTCCTCGATGATGATCACTACGGACTAAAAAAAGTCAAGGAACGGATCGTCGAATATTTGGCTGTGATGAAACTAAAATCCAGGCCCCAGATTACCAAAACCAGCAAAAAAGAAGCAGCCAACCCCAAAAAAACCGGCGCCAGTCCGACTATTTTATGTTTTGTTGGTCCACCCGGAGTCGGCAAAACTTCTTTGGGCAAATCGATTGCCAAAGCCTTGGGCCGCCAATTCGTAAAAATGTCTTTAGGCGGGATTCGGGATGAAGCCGAAATCCGCGGACACCGGCGGACTTATGTCGGGGCTATGCCAGGTAGGATCATTCAAGGCGTCAAACAAGCCAAGACCAAAAATCCGGTGTTTATGCTTGACGAGATTGACAAAATTGGGACTGATTTTCGCGGCGATCCTTCGTCAGCTCTACTTGAAGCTTTGGATCCCGAGCAGAATAATTCCTTCTCGGACCATTATTTGGAAGTGCCGTTTGATTTGTCAGACGTATTTTTTATCACCACTTGCAACGTCTTGGATACGATTCCGCCGGCGCTTAGGGACAGGTTGGAAATCATCCATTTCCCAGGTTACACCGAGGATGAAAAATATCACATCGCCAAAGGCTTTTTGGTAAATAAACAGATTGAAAACAGCGGCTTGGATCTAACCAAATTAAAAATCACCGATGAAACTATCCGCCAGATCATCAGAAATTATACGCGCGAAGCCGGAGTCAGGAGCCTCGAGCGCGAAATTTCAACTATTTTTAGAAAAATTGCCAAAGAAGTAGCCGAGGGTAAAAAGGAAACAAAGACTGTATCAACAAAAGACTTGCACAAATATTTGGGTCCGGCCAAATTCACGTCTTACTTTGCCGAGAAAAAAGATGAAGTCGGGATGTCGACAGGACTAGCCTGGACTGAAGCCGGCGGAGATATTTTATTCATCGAAGTCGCACTGATGCCCGGGAGAGGTCAATTGACTTTGACAGGACATTTAGGTGAAGTGATGAAAGAGTCTTGTCACGCCGCTTTGTCTTATGTCCGTAGCCGTTGGAAGACTCTGGGACTTCCGGAAAAATTCTACCAAAAAATTGATGTCCACGTCCATGTGCCGGAGGGGGCTGTACCCAAAGACGGGCCGAGTGCCGGGGTGGCTATCACCACGGCTTTAGTTTCGGCTCTGACCAAGATTCCGGTTAGACGATTAGTCGGGATGACCGGAGAAGTTACTCTGCGGGGCAGAGCCCTAGAAATCGGCGGCGTCAAGGAAAAAGTGATTGCGGCACATCGGGCCGGTTTGAAAAAGATCATCATGCCCAAAAACAACCAAAAAGACCTGGAAGATATCCCCAAATACGTCCTTAAAGACTTGGAATTTGTGTTTGTGGAACACATGGATGAGGTACTAAAAGTCGCCTTGACCAAACCTCTGCTTATCACCAAATCCCGGATTGAACCGGCTCTTCAGACTACGCCGCCGCTTCAAGCTTAAGGTCGCGTACCAAAATCACCTTCACAAACTGCCGCGTCTATTTGGCGAGATTCGTCGTTACCTGACTTGCTCAAGTATACATCGTATACTATCGCTTAATCAGACGCCTAGAATCTCATCCAAATATCCGGCGTGATTTTATAAACGTTATTTTGGTACGCGACCTAATTTGCTTGGTTCATAAATTGATACACCAAAAGGGATATTTGGCCAATCGTTGTTTCAGCTTGCTCTTCACCGGAAATATCACTAGTCATGACTCCGATATAGTAAGGATGGCCTATTGTTTCCACAATGCCGACGTCATGGACGAAACCCACTTCGGTACCGATTTTATGGTAAACTTTCACATTTTTTGGTAAAAGTGCCGGCAGACGGTTTTCAAAATCACTATTGCTCATCATTTCGAGTAACGCTCGGGTGTTTGTTTTGGTAACGATTTGCCCGGAGTAGATTTTTTGAAAAAGTAGCGCCATGTCTTTATTGGAGGTCAGATTCTCTTCGATATTGGTTTGCGTCAAGCCCAGGTTATTTACCGTCCCCTGGACCTTGGTAGCACCCAGTTTTTGCATCAGGACGAAGGCTGCAGTATTGTCGCTTTTTTTTATCATCAGTTGTGCCAGACTTTTGAGTGAATACTCGCCTCCGGGTCCCTCGCCCTGGAGTATGCCGGTGCCGTAGTATTGGATGTCATTGGGCTGGAGAGTGATGATTTCGTTCAAATCAATGGTACCTGCAGCCGCATCTTTATAAAGAGTTGCCAATATCGGTATCTTGTTGACCGAAGCCGCGGTCAAGATCACAGATTCGTTTATCCCAAAAGCCTGATTGTTAATCAGATCCAAAACATAAACCGAATAATTGCCTGGTTGTTGGTCAATGATTTTTTTAATTTGAGTTAGAAGTAACGTCGGGTCTTTGGTTTCTTTTGTGAAAAAAAGTGAAAAAGTACCGCTTTTGCCGGTAGGATCGGGTAGCGGGGAGATGGTTTGGGGTTGAGTTTGAGCAAAAATTATTTTCACTACAATGGCTATGATCACCGTAAGCACTAAGATAGTAACAAACGAGAATAAGTTGATTTCTTTAGTTCTTTGGTGATAGGCTCCTTTTTCGATCAGCATGTGGTTTATTCTCGGTAAATCCACCCAACTTGTCAAGGCTTCTCTTCCTCCGCAGCCACTTCACGGCAGCCGAAAAACATGATTCTAAAATGAGATTTAGGGCGTCATGACGCCATTTTATCCGTGTTTTGTCAATCACGGGTGTTTACCGGGTGTTTTACTTTGGAGCCTCCTGGAAGCCTTTTTAGCCGATTTTGCACGGCTGGAATCCGGATGAGCCTAATACCCAGTATTTGATACTGCCTCAAAAAGTCATCCGTATTCCAGCCGTGGAAAATAGCCCAGAATTGATCCTAGTGGCAAGTGAGCCTCCGCGGACTAAAGTCCGCGGCTTCTCGTTTGATACCGGAGGCGAAACCCCGTACCGAAAGCCCAAAATGCCATTCATCCCCCGACTGAAGTCGGGGGCTTTCTGGTACTGGGGTAATGTACCTTATCCGTTGTTAGCCGTTGTTTTATTTATTCTCCAATTTCCCTTATTTTCCCCCTCTTTATAAGAGGGGGTTAGGGGGAGTTAGCAATTTAGCCATACAATCATGAAGTCATTTGCTACCTCCCTTGTTTTTCTCTGCCTACTGATTTAGTCTTAAGGTATATGGTAGAGTCAAACGATCCTTCCCAGCCTCGGGATAATAAGGGCCACTTCGCGACCAACAAGGCTAAGTCAACGGGTTCAGCCAATATTCTCTCTCACCTTATTCATACCGGCGAAGGCCATGATGATACGACGTTGATTGACGTCAAAGTCACCAATCCGTTGAAGCGGATTGTGGAAGCGATTCAGGATCTGAAAAAGCACCAGCCAACTACCTTTAGTTTGAGGTTTACCATTCCACTTATCGCTTTGCCGATATTTTTACTGGTGGCGTTTCAGCTTGGTAGAGTCCAAACAGCGTGCAATCAGGCAATCACTTCCAAAGTTGGTACCGTCAAAAATGTGACAGTGCAAATTCCCCAAGAAAATGCCAACTGGTTTTCCTGGATTTGGACATTTTTTCCCTCACTTCCGAAACTGGGTACCAATGAGCCACTCGTATCTGAAGAACGAACCGTGTTGATCAACTCTCAAGGGGAGACACTCATGGTACTTCATCATCCTGCACTCAATTTGAAACCCTTTGAAAACCAAACAGTGCTCCTTACCGGTAAATTTTCTGCCTGTTCATCCGTCATCACCCTCGAGTCGGAGAAAAACATTAGTTTGTTGTAAGTTTTATTAACGAAAAATTACTATGAACGAAGGAGAGGCATCATTTCCCAATAATGTTCCGGATAATGGTCTTTTTATAGAAGCTCCTCGAGGTTTGGTGGTCGAAGTTCCGGAAGCGGTTAGACACGCGATTTCAGCAAACGCACTTATCCAAATGGATGAAGTGGCAAAACGAACCAGAGAAAATGCCCAATCTCGTCAGGAATTTGGGGGAATTATTGGTGTAGGTTTTGCATTTGAGCAAGCTATTCCAAAGTTAGAAGCGGATACTAGCCAGATCGTTGTTGGTCAAGTACCTGACGAAGGATAGCGCAGTAGTATCAACCTATATGCAGCAATAGAAAACATGCAATTGAACAACGCGTTACCTGTATTTATGGCTCATTCTCATCCTCTTCGATATCGGACTGTGGATGAAGCCCGAGCAAAGGCTAAGTTTTCTCAAGGAGATATGAAAGCTCTTCGTGGTCGGGGAAGAGATTATACACTTGTCGATACCGATACCACTGGAACCTGGATTTTTTCTGCGAACTTGTATAGGCCTCTCTACGCAGAAGTTTTACCTACTTTAGGTGGGAAAACCGTAGTACGGATATTGGCCCAAGATCCGAGAAAAAGATATGATGCAAAGCTTACCGAACAGGTGGGAACGACGCAGGCTGGAACAGCAGGTCTGGTTTCTACTCTCTCTGACCCCAATCCTCTTGATATTCGGATCGAGGAAGAGCTTGCTAAACCTGAAGAATTACAGGACCAAAAGCTTCTCAAAGAGCTTCTACGACGAGAAAAAATGAGAGATATGCGGGAGGGTAGGGTGGCAAAAATGATGGGTGTCCACAGTGGAGTTTTTGTGCTCGAAGGAAAGTTCGATCGACCAAGACTTGAACACTTTATTCAAACTCATCTTCCGCCGCGATTCACCTTCCGAGCAGAACATATGCCAGTTTGAAAGTCAAACCCCTAAGAGCCTGTTTGGATACTTCCCAATACGTCATTCTGAGCGTGTCCGCCCGCGAAGAATCTAGCGAAGCGTCTCAATTAGGTAACGCTGCGGCTAGATCCTTCTCCCGACTTAGTCGGGCTCAGGATGACAAGTGTTGATAAAATAAGAAAAGTTTTCAAACAGGCTCCAATAGCAGGTATTATCTGGAGATGCGGGTTCTCCGTACGCCGTAATTTTGATGCTTTCTGCAAGAAGTTAGGTAGTTATCTCCCAAATAGTGTTGTCAGGGTCTTTGAAGTACGCGACTTTTTGCCCCCAGGGTGTCGTTTTTGGTCCTTCGAATATTATTATGCCTTTCTTTTGCAGCTTTTTGCAGGTTTTTTCAACATTATCGACTTGATATGCTAAAACGCATCCTCCACCGAATGTCATATATTTTTTCGGAAACATGGCTGCCGCTTCGTTCTTCTCAAAAATCGCGAGCAGTGTGTCTCCGAGTTTGAAATCTGCATATTTATTATCCTGGGAATTCATGGTTAAACCAAGTACATCACGATAAAAAGTAAGAGATTGCTCAAAATTCTCAACCAATAAACAGACAGCGTACAATTTGTTTATCATATTCTTTTAGCAAAATCCTGAAAAAAATTAATAATGTCTGAAAATACCTTTTCTTCTTGAGTCAGAGCAATTTGTGTATATGCTTCAGTGACTCTCATTTCTTCCACCTTAATAATAGAGCAATAGCGTTTATAGATTTCTTTCCCTGAAAACGAATTTAACCATCCTCCGTTTTTTAATTCATTTTCTATTTCGGTACTGACTATTTAGGAGACGGGGTGAATTTAGGTTGTTTGAATAGTAATTTTTTTACATTTTTCTAAATTCGTACACGAAACAGAGCTTGATTTGGTACTGGTTTTTAGAAAAATTCGTACCTTTTTTTGAGAAAATTTCTAACTTGAGTGATAAAATGATAGAAGAAAGCCCTTTATTCCCTTAAAAATGACAAAACCTTATGCGCTATTTATGAGGAACCTATACGGAGCCCCACGCATAAGGAATTACTTGTCTACTTGTATTATATAGCAAATGTCAAGAAGAAAAGAAATAAGAAATTTATCAAGCCAATCACAGCCAAAAGTATTATAGTGAACTTTGTGTTTAATTTTTCATACAGCAATCTGACTATTTAAACTTATGTCACTCGATTTGGGAGAAATATTAAACAATTTGAGGGGAAGTCCTGATCGGCCATTTAAACCAGTTGATCCGGCTGGACTACATCCAGTCTTCGATGTAGTTCACCCGCTCTTTAGCGAAAAACCAATTTCCGCTGCATTTACGATAAAAGTGGGGGAGCAAGAATATATTAGTGCTATCCCACCGCGGGATTTATCGATGCGCGGTCGGATAGAGCATGTGGCAGTTCCGCAAGAAAAATATCACCAGATTGCATATATCTTCCCGGAAAAGGCGCACGCTGCCCTTACTGACGAAAGGCAAATCGTCATGCTCGCAACGCCCAGTATTCTCACAGTTCAAGGAGCACTTCGGCAAGTTGCGGAAACTATCAAAGACAAAATGAATACTGTTATGGTTTTACCAGGTGATGTTTGTCCTCTCCATGTACCATTTGCTGGGGGTATGTTTGCAGATTTAGTCACCAACGGGTCAGTTTATTTACCCAAAAGTCAACCGATATCAGAAGAGCTTCTTACCACTTCACATCGCGAAATTGCATTGTTTCGGCGACAAGGTGACAAAGTATACTGGTATAGCCGAAATCGAAAAAAGGAAGAATTTGGAGTCATCCCTTACGAACCTCGTGGACAGATAAGATTTGACCTTGATGAATTGTATTTTTCCAGTGCTGAACCAAAGTACGAACGCGCACGAGAAGTAGCACTGGATATCGCCCAACGGGATACGGTCGTTCGTGTACTTACACCAGGATCTGCAGAACGTCAAACCCAAGGTCATACTTCAACACTTCAACAGCAAGCAACCGTTCCATCAACCGCATAAGTAAAACCGGAAATTTGATTTAACCTCGGTAGTGGTTTGGAAATCCCTGATAATTATTTTTATTGATCAGTCTTCTCAGAATCTCTGTAAATATCGACAGCCAGACGGGAATATTTTTTTATTGTTTCAATCTCTTGCGGACTCTTTTCCTCTAAGTAGTCCTTTCCACGCTTTGATCTGTCATAAGACTGGGTTGCTTGATGAAGAAAATGAAAAGTATGCTGAATTGTTTCAGAGAGAGCTTCTTTTACAGTTCTCCCGGGCCAATCATGGACGTTAGTTTCTCTTTTCCAATATGACTTAAACCAATCTGTGACCAACTGACTTTCCAAAAATATCGGAAATTCTTGAAGAACTTGATCTATACTCAAACCTGTACGGTGAGTTTGTAAATATCGATTGATTGCATCAGGTTGAAAGTACTGCTCTTTGACAAAAGCCAGAACCTTTTCAACCGGTGAAGCCATGGTTAATGTTTCTTGACTCATATCAAAATGCAACTGAGACAACCTCGGGAGTGATTGGGATAGTTCTGACAGCTATTTTATTTACTTTGTAGCGCGTGCGGGAGTCGAACCCGCGATTTGTTGGTTGAGAACCAACCGTCCTAGGCCACTAGACGAACGCGCCATTAATAGATTTAGACCTCAATTATAACCTAAATTTGCCCTACTTGACAAGAAAAATCGTACCTCGTATACTGTCCCAACTGTTGAGTTTTGTGGCTAAATAACCACTCACCAGAGGCCCCAGCCAGAGAGAGTTTGCGGGGCTATTTTTTGTAAAAAGGATATGCATATGCCAAATCAATTTCTTCTCACAGCCGAAGGTTTGGAAAAAATTAAACAAGAGTTCGACTTGCTCGTAAACGGGAAACGGCCGGAATGCGTCAAACGCGTAGCCGCAGCCCGGGAACAAGGCGACTTGTCAGAAAACAGCGAATACGCCGCAGCCCGGGAAGAGCTGTCATTTATCGATGGCCGGATTTTGGAACTAGAAGAGATCATTCACAATGCCAAACTGATTTCCCACCAGCACTCCAAATCTGCTGTCGATATGGGTTGTCAGGTGACGCTACATGTTGATAGCCGAAAAGACGTTTTTACGATCGTCGGTGAATGGGAAGCCGATCCCAAACAGAAAAAGATCTCGCACTCCTCACCTCTGGGTAAGGCACTCATGGGTAAACGTGTTGGAGATGAAATTGAAGTACAGGCGCCGGCGGGTAAGCTACGATATAAAATACTACATATCGAATAATTAGAAAAAATCCACCAAACCCGCGATCAGGCGGGTTTTTTGGTATTACGTTATAATAGTATAAAACCTATGTTCTGGGCTGATCGAATCGCAAAAACCATTATAGATTCTGGAAAGTATAAACCCTATTGGGTGGATGATATGAAGACGCCGTCAGGCAGGATTCATGTCGGTTCTCTTCGTGGCGTGATCATTCACGACTTGGTTTATAAAGCGTTACTTGATGCGGGGAACAGTGCGACTTTTACTTATGTCTTTGAAGACCAGGATCCGATGGACGCCTTGCCGCATTATTTAGATGCAAACAAGTGGAGTCAGTATTTAGGCCAACCTCTTTTTACGATTCCTTCTCCGGATGATAAGGCTCCCAGTTTCGCGCATTTTTATGCCAATGAATTTCAGGAAGTATTTAATAAAATTGGGGCAACACCCCAGATTCTCTGGAGTGGTGATTTGTACCGTAGCGGACGGATGAATGAGGGAATCAAAACCTGTTTAGATAAAGTAGCCATTATTCGCGAAATTTACAACGAAACTTACAAAAAAAGAATGGCCGATGACTGGTATCCGTTTCAGGTGATGTGTCCCAAATGCCAGAAAGAATCAACCACCCGTGTGACTCATTGGGATGGCAAAGAAGTGACATTTGCTTGCAAAGTAGACGCAGTTGAGTGGACGCGCGGTTGCGGATTCAAAGGCAAAATTTCTCCATTTAGTGGAGGAGGCGAGTATCACGGAAAACTTTCCTGGAAAGTGGAATGGCCGGTCAAATGGATGGTGATTGGAGTGACAGTTGAAGGAGCGGGTAAAGACCATATGAGTGCCGGTGGTTCACATGACATTGCCAAATTGATTTGTGATCGGGTACTCCACTTCCCCGTTCCATATCCGGTCGCGTATGAATTTTTTTTGATTGGCGGCAAGAAAATGTCTTCGAGTAAAGGTTTGGGGTCATCTTCCAAAGAAGTTTCCGAGATTTTGCCGCCCTACTTACTCCGGTTTTTATTTACGCGAACTGATTTTAACCAAACAATTGATTTTGATCCGGTTGTTAATATGTATATCCCGGATTTATTTGATGAATATGATCGGTGTTGGCAGGCATATATTGAAAATGGGGACGAGAATCTGGCGCGGGCATTTATACTAGCTCAAATTAGTAAGGTGCCCGATAAAGAAAAAATATTTATTCCGCGATTTAAGGATGTAGCCAATTACATCGAGCATCCAAATGTTGATTTAAAACAAAAATTTGCAGAAATTAAAGGTTCGGTATTGACTGTCGCCGAAGAAAAAATATTGGCCGAACGTGAACAATACGCTCGGATTTGGATCGGTAAATATGCCCCCCCAGAATACAAGATGCAAATGGTTAAGAAACTACCGGAACAAGTTGGGCATTTGACGGATGAGCAGAAAAAATATCTGGCAAAAATCGTGAGTTTGATTGAAGTAGATATGACTGCGGACAAATTGCAGTTAGCTCTTTATAATTTGGCAAAAGAATCACAGCTTGAAACTAAACAAGCTTTTGCTGCTATTTATACTGCATTTATTGGGAGCACTCATGGGCCCCGGGCTGCCTGGTTTTTGTTGCAATATCCCAAAGAACAGGTGATTGAGCGTCTCAAAGAAGCGAGCGTGGATTCTGGGCTTGCCTCGCCGACAGGCAGGCGCACTACGTTTGCCAGAATGACAACTAATTCAACAGTTCCGATAACTCAGCGACCCGATTTATTTTCTATTTCAGATGACATAAAGATAAAATATCCTTCTATTTCAGTTGGTATTGCACTTATTAAAAATGTTCACATCGCAAAAACCAATCCGCAACTAGAGTTGGAAAAGAAAGAACTCTTAGTCACTTTGCAGGCGTTAACTACCGAGCAACTCGGAAAATATCCAGAAGTTGTTAGTTATAGAAAACTGTACAAGGAAATGGGTATTGACTGGCATTCACGAAGACCTTCCCCTGAAGCACTGCTTAGACGAGTGGTACTCGGTAAAGGCTTATATACGGTTAACACCTGTGTCGATGCTTATAATTTAGTAGTGATGAAACATCGGGTGTCAGTGGGTGCATTTGATGCAGACAATATTAAGTTTCCCACTGTATTACGTTTTGCAGGGGAGGGTGATCAAATATTACTACTTGGCGATTCAGAACCAACAAAATATCATAGCTCTGAAATTACCTATTATGATGGGGAGGGTGGTTACAATATTGATTTCAATTTTCGGGATGCGCAAAGAACTAAGGTGACAGAAAAAACTAAAAATTTGTGGATCAATGTCGATGGAGTGTTTGATATTACCCCCGAACAAGTATACCAGTCGCTTCAAGAATCAGTTGAGTTAATTACCAAATATTGCGGAGGAACTGTTGAAGTCATAGGAGTGGTGAAATAATCAATAAACAACAGTATCGATACAAAAATACTAATGGATACTAATTAACCTGAGTTAAGAAATGAATGAAGCTAAATTACTCATTGTCATTCCCGACCTGATCGGGAATCTATAAAAATAAAGTATTTAGCGGATTCCCAGCTTTTACCGGGAATGACAAGTTATAATGACTAGAATAGTAACAACCCATTTCGTAACTCAAGCTATATTAACATCGATACATGAGCAAATTATTAATCGCCACTACCAACCCTGGTAAACTTGCAGAATTTAAACAATTTCTTGCAGATGTGCCAATTGAGATAGTTAGTCTTTCCGATGTATCGATACATCGGAAACCTGAAGAAACTGGAAAAACATTTGAAGAGAACGCGATTTTAAAAGCCAATTTTTATCAAAAACTCACAGGACTTCCAACACTGGCTGATGATGGGGGATTTGAAATCGATGCATTGGATGGAGAACCTGGAATTAAATCCCACAGGTGGGTTAACCCAGAACGGGAAAGCAGTGATGAGGAATTAATTACATACACCATAAAACGACTAACCGGAATTCCCCTGGACCAGCGCGGAGCCAAACTGCGTTTAGTATTGGCTCTAGTTTTATCAGATGGAAACACACATACTGTAGAAGCAAAAATTAGGGGAATTGTTCCCCTCAAACCAGGAACACATCGGACTGAAGGATTTCCTTATCGTTCACTCCTGTTTTTGCCGGAAATAAACAAATTCTATGATAAACAGTTGCTTACTGTAGCTGAAAACGAGCAGTACAATCACCGCAAAAAGGCAGTAGAACAACTAAAACCTATTATTGACAGATTATTGACAAGCTAGAAAATAGACGTATACTATATGAAGGATAGAACAAGCGTTTGAGACAGCTTCCAACTGTCGATGCTTCCCGATAGACCTTATTATTTTAAATAAATCGGGACGGGAGAGTCCGTAATAACTCAAATTAAGTATTGTTAGGGTGGCATCTTTCCGACTTAGTCGGGACCATAACACGCATATAGTATGCGTGTTTTTTTATAGAAGTATGACAAAAATTTATTTAGTCAGACATGGAGAATCTGTTGCCAATACCCAAGGAATTTATCAAGGTATTACATATAATACACCTTTATCTGATCTTGGGAGTCAACAAGCACGAGCACTAGCTGGGCGCTTTCAAAACACGACCATCAGCAAAATAATCGCCAGCCCACTTGAACGAACTCACCAAACGGCAAGTATTGTGGGTTCTTCTAAACAAATAAATATTGAAATAGAAAAAAATATTATTGAAACCAATCATGGACTTTGGGAAGGAGAACATAAAAATACTATTGCCCAAAATTGGCCTGATCTTTATAAAAAATGGCAAAAATTTCCATCAGGGGTCCAATTTCCTGACGGCGAACATTTTTTAGATACCCAAAAACGGGTTTTGAATTGGTGGAAGAAAGTTGTCTCCGATAACTCGCATAATTTATTGGTCGTGTCTCACGATAATATTATTCGGATCATCATTGCCAAAGTTTTGAATATGAAACTCAACCGGATCTGGAAGTTTCATTTACATCCGACAGCGGTGACAGTCATTGATGTTGAAGCCGGCAATGCAGGTTTGGTTGATCTAAATAATGCCAGTCATCTAGGGAATTTACAAACCAATCTTGCATTACATGCATTGTAAATGTATGCTTGTCGTGATTAATGTTTGAGCGAAGTGAGAACTGACGCATTTGTGTCATTCCCGCGCAGGCGGGAATCCATTTGTATAGATCCCCGATCGGAGTCGGGGATGACAATATTTTTAACTTCGTTCTAGGAGTAAATAATATGTTAGACATCAAATTTATCCGGGACAATTTAGAACTTTGTAAAAATGCTGCCAAAAATAAAAATCGGGTAGTGGAGTGGGAAAAATTATTACAACTTGACGACAGACGGCGAGAACTGATTAGGCAAGTTGAAACACTTAGAGCAGAAAGAAATGAAATTAGTTCACAGTCTGCAGTTTCGGCCAAAGGCCGATCCGCCTTTGGCGGACGAAGTTCGCAGTTAAGAGGAAAAGAAATAAAAGGCGAGTTGAAAAAGCTGGAAGAAGAGTTGCGAACTGTTGAACAGGAATTTACCCAACTCATGTACACCGTTCCCAATGTGCCTGACAAAAGCGTTCCGGTGGGAAAAGATAGCACCGGCAATGTGGAGATCAAAAAATGGGGGGAACCGACAAAATTTTCTTTCAAGCCAAAAGACCATATCCAACTCGCAAAAGAATTAGATCTTATTGATTTTGAACGCGGGGTAAAAGTTGGTGGGTACCGGGCTTATTTCCTCAAAAATGAAGCCGCACTTTTGGAAATGGCGATACTTATGTACGCCTATCAAAAGTTAGTTAAAAAAGGCTATATACCCCTCATTGCTCCGAGTATATTAAATGAATTTACACTTTTTGGCATTGGACAATTTCCATGGGGGAGAGAAGAAGTATATCATTTGGAAAAAGATGATAAATATTTGGCTGGCACGGCCGAACAACCGGTCACCGCATATTTTGCAAATGAAATTCTAAATGAAAAAGATCTACCCAAAAAGTTTGTGGCTTTTTCTCCCTGTTTCCGGCGTGAAGCCGGCAGTTATGGAAAAGATACTAAAGGCGCATACCGCGTGCATCAATTTAACAAAATTGAGCAAGTGATCATTTCCACAAACGACATGAGTAAATCCTTTGAGCTGCATGAAGAGTTGTTACGAAATTCTGAAGAAATTTTACAAGATCTCAAACTACCATATCGCGTGTTACTTATGTGTACCGGTGACATGGGCGAGCCCCAGGTAAAAAAATATGATGTCGAAACCTGGATGCCCAGTCGCGTGGCGTATGGTGAAACGATGTCAAATTCGGTCATGGGTGATTTCCAAACCAGAAGACTGAAAATCCGTTATCGCACAAAAGACGGCCAAACTCTTTTTTGCCACTCATTAAATAATACCGCAATTGCCTCACCGCGGATTCTTATACCCATTTTAGAAAATTATCAAAATTCAGATGGATCTGTGACAATCCCTGAAGTGCTTAGGCTATACTTAGGCAAAGACAAGATTTCGCGATGAAAATAAAGGTGAAAGTTGTTATTACGGAAGCGGGTTTTGACGTTTATTTAAACCAACACCCCCACCAGGTAAGTTACCCCAAACCAATTTGGCAAGCTTTCCCCCAAAAACTTAAATTACCTTTTGCCGAATTTGTGGCATTTATGACGACAGTTCCCAAGGCTTTTACAAACTCAACCAATATTGAGTATCAATTTCCGCGGCCGATTGCAGAATCATTTTTTTATTTTGGTCTACTACTTTCACAACCTGAAAACCTGATCGATTTTTCGGGTTGGAAAACTTCAGATTATTTGCGCCAGGTTATGAATAGTTTTTACAAGATTTCATTTATTGGTCAAACTCGCGAAATTATTACAGACGTAAGTTATACACCTGATAAACAATCAGCGATCGTTCCGTTTACATTTGGTAAAGACAGTTTATTGACCTTTGGTTTGTGTCAGGAAATGGGTTTGAAACCTATTCCGATTTTTATGCTAGAGCCAACTAATTTGTACGAAAATAAATTAAAGCAAAAATTGCTGGCCCAATTTATCAAAGAATTTAAACAGCCGATCTATACGTTTCCGGTGCCACTAGCCCAACTTAAACAAACGCGGGGCAAGTGGTGGGGTTGGGATATTTTTCTGACCCAATATACGATATTTTTACTTCCATTTTTGTATACGCACAAAGCCAATTATTTATTTTGGTCCAATGAAAGCAATTGCAATGAAGTAGTTTCGGATTCCGAAGGATTTATGGTTAACGCAACTTTTGAACAGTCAACTAAGTGGATGCAAGTTCTCTCATCCGGTTTGAGACTATTTGGCGTAAACGCCAAGCTTGGGAGTTTGCTTGAACCTTTGACGGAGATCGGGATTTTATCCATGTTGCATCGTTATTATCCTGATTTGGGCCGATACCAAACTTCTTGCTTAAATGACGAACCAATATCAGCTACCAAACGTTGGTGTGGTAAATGTTATGAATGTGCCCGGGTATATATTTCTTTATTGGCACTTCGGATTGATCCGCGCCGGGTCGGGTTTGATGTAGATATGCTTAGGAGATCCAAACGCCACTTGTATTACATTTTTGCAAAAACTCAGGATGATTTGCATAACAAGTTTACATTTACACGAAATGAAAAATTATTTGCATTTTTCTTAGCTTACAAAAATGGTAATCGCGGAAAACTGATGGACGAATTCAAAACGCGATTTTTGAAAAATGTCAAAGCAAAACAAAAACATTACCGACATTTATATCTGGGAACATCGTCAACTCAAACTATCCCTGAAGAATTAAAATCCCGAGTGCACCGGCTCTACTCCCAAAGACTCGACCAAATAAAAAAAGACTTAGAGCCTGTTTGAGAAGTCCATATTTGGCTATAATTGCCCACATTTGGCTAAAAACCATTCACCGTTCGTCACTGTATCTAGTCTCGATACAGCTCCTCACGCTTCATGGTTTTTACCTCGAACTTGGACAATTCTATCTCAAAAGAGACTTTTCAAACAGGCTCTTAAACTAAATCAGCCAGTTCCTGATGATAGATTCGAAGCACCTTTGCTCTGAAGGCTTTGGGAATAGTTTTGGTAGAGTGGATACCAAAAAAACGCTTGCGAAAAGCCCGTTCATTTTTGGTGGCATATTTGATGTATTTACGGACAAACAATGACATAAGAGGTCCTTTGACTCCGCGTTTATAAGCCAGAAAGTACGCAAAAATTTGTTCATCTTTACCAGCCTGGCTTTGGTCATAACCATATTCTTTGATCCTTGTCGAACTAAAAATAGAATAGAGATGTTGGTATTTAGCAGCCAACAACTGGTGAGTGAAACCGACAGTTTTGGGATCAATCCCCAACCCCAAAAGGAAAATATAAATCCGGCCGCACTTGGAGCAATTTTCGCACCAGCGGTTATCGCCCTCGGGTCGGTATTCCAGATCACAGGAGCTTTGATATTTAGCGATGTCCGGATAGCGGGAATGTAGGATTTTTTCTATCGCGATTTCGTAAAGCGGTTCAAGGAGTGTCCCGATAGACAAAGAGTTACCTCCGACGATGCTTGTCATCAGTGAATTCTGCAGTAGCCATTCATGTGATTGTTCATACACCGGATTGCAGCGAAAACCATCTGGATCCACAATTGTGTCATCACAACTTTGTTCATTGGAAAAAAGGATATAACCGGCGCGTTTGGCATAAACATAAGGCAGGAGCATCAGTGAATAATGAGTAAGTTGCAGTTCCCAGCCAAACCAGCCCGATGGTTCACGCAAAACTCCGAGAGTATTTTTGAGGAATGCCAATTTGATTTTGAATTCCTTGCGGAAAGGGATAGCCAGTAGTTTTTTGATGACTGCCTCATATGGATAATCAGGTTCGGAGATAAAGACGGGATTGACCGTAAGTCCCAACTCGCGAGCCAGAGCAAAAGTGAGTAGGCTGTCTTTGCCAAAAGTGAAAGGCATGATGATGTGGTCTGAAAGGCTGGTGCGATTGTACGGCGGAATATCTGTTTTTTGATTGGAAAATAAGTAGTCCACATCATACAACCGGCGCAGTAAATTGGAGGTAAGCTTTTTATCTTTTTCTGACTGCATGATAGCAGTTGCAGGTAAAGACAGCGAAAATGCCTTAAATAGAAACGATTCCGATAGTGGTACGGGTAAGTTGTAAGACATTTTTTTAAGCGACGTAAATATATATGGCAGATGAAATGTCAGACCAAATGTGATATTTTGGGCTAGGATTTTACGCTGAATTTTAGGAAATCTTTGCCAAACTCCGGGCGGGTAATGCAGACTAAAAGTTTTGTTGTTGATTTTGACCTGGATACCGCGGTCTACTACTTGAGTTGAAATCTCCGCCAGCCCATTGACTTTTATTTTAGGAAAAGTATTTTTGGGTGGGGTGATATTTATTTGCGGCAAATCAGCGATTGGAACTGTCGACAAGAGGTTGAGATTTTGATTCATGTTTTGACATAATAAATACAGCTTGTTAATTCATCATACGATCTTTGTTAGTCTTGTCAAGTAAACTTTTGGATCGGACTGTACCGAAGCCATCAATTGAACAGATATGAATTTATTATCGTTATTTTTTCCGCAAAAAATTGCAGTATACAAATCAAAATACAACTCCGAAATCAAAGTCTACGAATTTTTGGGAAGAAAATATATCGAAGTCGGAAGACTCATGCAGTCAGGAAACATGGTAAAGCAGTTATTTAGTCAGATGCTCAAAAAATTTCATTTGCAACATCAACCATACATTAAACGCATTTTGGTACTAGGTTTAGGTGGCGGTTCGGTGGTAGAGCTACTAAATAAAACTTATCCCGAAGCAGAAATCACAGCCATTGAAATTGATCCGATGATGGTTCAAGCGGGTAGAAAATATTTACAACTTGGTAAGAGCAGGCGTCTTAAAATAATTTTTGCCGATGTGTTCAAGCTGCCGAGGAGTAAAATAAAATATGATTTAGTAATAGTAGATTTGTTTCGGGGAGAAGAGACTCCGGCGCAACTTGGGGAGCCAAGCTTTTTGCGATATCTGAAAAGCTTGACTACAGAACAGGGATGTATCGTTTTTAACCGCCTGTATTTCCAAAAACACATTTTTGAAGCCAACCAATTTCTTAACAAACTTGAGGGCATCTTTCAGCATGTAGATACAACGAAGGTTTACTTCAATCTATTCATCAAAGCCTGTTGATCTCTCTTAAAGATACTGCAAAATAGTAATTCCTCACAGCTCGCGGCGTAATTGTCATTCCCACCCCGTATGTCATTCCCGCGAAGGCGGGAATCTGCGGGGTAAACTCCAGCGGGAATCTATAAGATCCTCGCGACCCAAGTCGGAGATGACAGGATACCTCGCAGCGTGCCGCGAGGAGTTTCAATCATACAACCAGGGGAAATAGTCCGGGGGAGAATCTATCCACCACTCAAGCGTCTCTTTATGCACTTTCAGAGCTGATTTATCATACCAAACAGGATCTTTCACCAGAAGTTCCTCCGTCAGTAACACTCTGGTTTCTATTGGATCACCTTCAAAACAGACGCCAATTTTGGTTCCATTCCCATCATTCATACCATCTCGATAAATAAGATATGATAACGCGTAAGCACTTAAAAATCCGGTATGCTTACAGCCATACAAAGCAAATTTTTGATTTGGAAAACCTTGATACAGAGCATTTTTTACCGATGCCACCCGGGTATAAGAAACTATCGTAGCCTGTTGCATATTTTCACCCACCTGCATCAGGCTTCCTCCAACAAGCATAAGAAACAAGATGGCCCCGATCCATTTATTGATACTTAAAACTCTCTGTACTACCCATGCAGAAAGAATGATGACTGTGCCGTGGGCAAAGAAACTATAGTAGACAAATCTTTCTCCTCTATAAGATCGAAACAAAATGACTTCAAGAACAAACACGATAGCTACCAATAAAAATAAAACGTGTTTTTTCCATTGCCGAAGTGACATGAGCGTCAAAATTGATATCAAAGACATGAGTAAACCGCCTATCATCTGGTATCCTCCAATGATGTAACTCCACGTTTTTGGCCAATATTCTCCGGCGTAGGTCAACCAGCGATTGGGAACCCAAATCTTGTATTGACCTTTGGTCAAATACCAATAGACGCTTTTGCTGTTGTACCAATCAAATTTGAGATCAAAAATCAGGAGTGGTATAAACGGGAGAGCTAAGAAGAGGAGAAATAAGAGGCCTTGTTTGACTCCCGGACGGCGACTTACCAAAGCTACCAGCAAAACCGGAAGAGTCAAAATGGTCTGAAAGTGAATAGTCATTGCCAAACTCCAAAAAAATCCTATTCCGATAAAGTCCTTGGTTTTTCCATATTTGAACCACCTGACCAAAAAGAAAAGAGATGTAAGTGATAGTAACGGAATAATAGATGGATTCCAGATAGAGAGAGCGTTACCGACTTGTGCTTGGGATACAGAAGCAAAAATTCCTGCGAGTACCGCCAGTTTTATACCCCCGATTTCCCATCCAACTGCCATAGTTATGATGATAAATATCATTGAGAGGACGATGGCTACATACCAATATGTCAAATATCCCAATGGTAATCTGCCAACAATTGATAAAAACCAATACCACCACGGACCGTAATAAAAGGGTCCGGCTGAAGTCACTTGTCCAATAAGTGGCCATTTATGATGGTCTTTTGCATAGTCGGCAACGAGCGCATCTCGGGTATTGTCAGTTTCAAAGTTGATTCGATCCGCAAAGTGATATGTGCGAAGAAAAAAAGCCAGAAGGAAAATTCCTGCTCCTATTAACCAAAGGCGCTTATTCATTTTCATCGGATATTAAACAATTTGCGTAATCAGGCTGGTGCTGTAGTATTAAATAGAAGGATCGTTGTCTATACTACCATAAAAGCTCTTTAGCGTATAGATTTACCCCAGTACAGTAACAGTTCACACTTCCGCTATTATTTTGTCATTGCGAGCGTAGCGAAGCAATCTCATGAGATCGCCACAGGGCCATTGGCCCTTCGCGATGACGATTTTCTATCGGAAATCTGAACAATTACCCAGTACAGTTCCGCCTTCGTTGTGAGTATTAAAATTGGTTTTAAGGCCGAATAATTAAAAACGCATCAATTTTTTGAGCACCAAAATATCCTTTACAAAACTGGGCGGTTTTTTGCGGATCATAAGGCGCGCAAGAAAAAATATTGAGATAACAACTACGCTCGGAATCAGAAAAATGGCCGGTAATTGAGCTGGTTTCGATGAGTTGGACGACAGAATATCCGGAAGTGGTGGGATTGTCATGTCCGAAGTTGGGTATCAATGTCTTGCCATAGCGTTTCATGTGAATCACTTTGTCACATAAAGTGATGACAAATTTTTGGATTGCTGATTTGGAACTGATTTTTTTCAGATCGCAGTCATAAAGATTGACAACAAGTTCCATGCCATATCCAAACATCTGGCGCTTGCTATCTTTAACTATCGGTTGATGAGTTTTTTTCCACTCTAAGCCCTGAACTTTTTTAATATTGATCATAAAAATACTCTAAAGATTTTTAATTTTTTGTTCAAGGAGGAATTTTTTAAACACATTTTATTAACTATAATTTAGCCTCGCATCATGATACAATAAGATCTTATGTTTAAATTTCTGGCCCGCTTTTTAGACTCCAACGCCAAACAGCTTTCCCAAATCCAGCCACTGGTCGCGCGGATAAACGAGCAAGAGGCGGATATCAAAAAAATCAAACTTACGGATTTTCGTAAACGAACCCAGATGTTAAAAACCAGATTGGGTGAAGGCAAATCACTCGATGATCTGTTGCCGGAAGCTTTTGCTTTGGCTCGGGAAGCAGCCCATCGGGCGATCAACGAACGGCCCTATGATGTGCAGCTGATAGCGGCTATTGTCTTGCATCAAGGAAAAGTCGCCGAACAAAAAACCGGTGAAGGCAAGACTTTGTCAGCCTCACTGCCTCTGTATTTAAATGCTTTGACCGGCCGAGGCGTGCATCTCGTGACCGTCAACGACTATTTGGCCAGAGTCGGTGCCGGCTGGATCGGGCCGGTATACCATCTGTTGGGGATTTCGGTTTCAGCTATGATCCACGACCAGTCTTTTATTTTTGATCCGGAGTATGAAGACAAATCAGCTATTGACTGGCGCTTGAGACACTTAAAACCCATCAGTCGCAAAGAAGCATATCAGGCTGACATCACTTATGGTATCAACTCCGAATTCGGGTTTGATTATTTACGAGATAACATGGTGTCAGAGATTTCCCAGTGTGTGCAGCGTGAATACCATTATGCCATCGTCGATGAGGTAGATTCGGTCTTGATTGACGAGGCGCGGACACCACATATTATTTCTGCACCCGACACCGAACCGACACAAAAATACTATGAAATAGCCAAACTCGTCGAACGCTTGAATCCCGAGACTGATTTTATCGTTGATGAAAAATTGCGGACTGCGCATCTAAATGAACATGGCATCACCAAGGTCGAAAAAATGCTGGGGATTCCCAACTTGTACGAAAAAGATTTCCAGACTGTACATTTGATCGAAGCGGCTCTGAAAGCCAGGACTTTATTCAAGCGTGAAAAAGATTATATCGTCCGCGACAATCAGGTGGTGATAGTTGATGAATTTACCGGACGGCTTCTTATGGGGCGGAGATTTTCCGAAGGTTTACACCAAGCCATTGAAGCCAAAGAAGGGGTGACTATCCAACAGGAATCAAAAACTTTGGCCACAGTGTCTTTGCAAAATTATTTCCGCATGTACGAGAAACTCGCTGGTATGACCGGAACTGCCGCGACAGAAGCCGAAGAATTTCACAAAATTTATAAGCTGGATGTAGTAGCTATCCCCACGCATCGACCGATGGTGCGTAAGGATAATTCAGACGTAGTTTATAAAACCGCCCGGGCCAAATACGGCGCTATCGCTCAAGAAGTAGCTGAACATTATAAGCGCGGACAACCGGTCCTGGTCGGGACGACCTCAATTGATAAAAATGAAATCATTTCTGATCTACTGCGGCGCAAAGGAATACCGCACCAGGTATTAAATGCTAAAAATCACGAAAAAGAGGCGATGATCATCTCCGAAGCCGGAGAAAAAGGTGCAGTCACGGTCGCGACCAATATGGCCGGTCGGGGAGTGGATATCATTTTAGGTGGAGTGTCACCGATCAAATCAGATGCCAATTATGCAAGTGTTTTTAAAAAGTGGAGCATGCGACATGATGAGGTCGTGAAATTGGGTGGGTTGCACGTGATCGGGACGGAAAGGCATGAATCGCGGCGGATTGACAATCAACTCCGCGGCCGCGCCGGGCGGCAAGGTGATCCGGGATCTTCCCGCTTTTTTGTATCTCTGGAAGATGACATCATGCGCCTGTTCGGCGGAGATCAGGTAGCCAGACTGATGACGATTTTTAAATTGCCGGAAGAAGTGCCTCTCGAACACGCGATGGTATCCAAGGCTATCGAACAGGCCCAAATCAAAGTTGAAGGGTTTCATTTTGATAGCCGCAAGCATTTGGTCGAATACGATGATGTTTTAAATAAACAGCGGGAAATTGTTTATAAGCGGCGGCGCAGTGCTCTTGGAGGAAGTGACTTAAAAGACAAGATTCTTGAGAGTTTGATTCATCAAATAGAACAGATCACCATGACGTATGCCGGAAGTAGAGGTGAAATCGAACGCGAAAAAATCATCCAGGAATTTGTTTCGATTGTCCCGTTTGATGAACCATCACAAAAACAACTGGTGACGCAACTTCAGGAGATGCATACAGGGTTAGAGGTTTCCGAATTCTTGGTGAATTTAGTCAAAGACTTATACTCCCAACGCGAAAAACAATTCGGGGAAGAAATCATGCGCCAAGTAGAGCGGTGGGTGACCTTGACAGTCATCGATAATTTGTGGATGGATCATTTGGATGCGATAGATGATTTGCGCGAGGGTATTGGTTTACGCGGTTATGCCCAGCGCGATCCTTTGGTCGAATACAAAAACGAGGCTTTTGGGATGTTTGAAAGCTTGATTGCCCAAATAGATTATGACATCTCGCACCGGATATTTAGAGCCCAAGTCCAACTGGGGCCGCAACCAACCTCTACATTTACTCCGACGATTCGAGCTACGGCTCCGTCTCCCACACCCAAAATCGATGCGGGAGATCTGTTGGGTAGTCTGAAGCAAATGGCGCGTACTGCTTCATCACCACCAACCACCGGAAAAACAACCGGTAATTTATTATCAAGTCTGATCAAGCAGGATTCGCGATTGGTACAGATGGCGGATCGGCAAGTAGCGGGGCGGGGACAATCTTCTCTTAGCGCCAAATCTCCAAAACTCGGCCGCAACGATCCCTGCTGGTGCGGAGCGATGAAGTCCGATGGTACTCCAAAGAAATTTAAACATTGTCACTACCCGCAGCAACCGAGTTAGAAAATGAAGTAAGTGGAGTCCTCCTTAATTCGCTCTTTGTGCCGTTCCCAATCAAATCGGGATGAAAAGGCACAAAGTAAGAATAGGAGGGCGGCAGCGGAAAAAAATTCAAAAAATGCCACTATCCGAATATTCCATAGGTGTCAAACTAAAGCATTCCACGGGTGTGCATGATAGATCTAAAGACCTAACGGAACAATAAATATAATAAGTAGATAACCAGAGGCGAAGTCAGTAGGAGATAGATGAGACCAATTTTGAAAAGTGTCATTATTTGATCACGCATTTCATATCCCCAGCCGGATTTGATGAGTCTGAATTTGACATAATCTCTAAAGTTTTCCGGAGAAATGCTCCAAAACAGGAAATCAAGTAAGGCTCCGGGAATCATAAACGAGCCCAAAAACATAATCAGCCCGAACCAAATGATCAGACCATATTTTTCTTGAGGCACAAGCTGAGTCATATAAATGATTATAAATAGAAGAAGCACGCAGCCGAAACTTATCAAACTAATGCCCCACAAAAGATATAAAAGCGCATAAAAAGCTGGATACTCCTTGGAAGATACTCGTTGTTGTGTTTGAGAGTCAAACTCCTTGAGGGCGAACAGACGTTTAAAATGAGGACTAATCCGCTCTATAATCTGCGGCACAAATACAGCTACCCAAAATTGAGTTGAGCTCATATCGTTTTTTATTTTCCTGATGTTAGGTTATCAAAAACACAGATACCGCGTCAAGAAATTCTTGCTTTTTATTTTTTCGTGTGCATATACTATATGAGAGATAGGGTTCATCAAATGAAAAAATTCATCCTGCCGAGTTTGATTGTGGTACCCATCTTTTTTTGGGTTATCTTTATTACTTTATTTTTTTTGCTTCCCACAGCCAACGCGCAAGCAAACGATGATTGTCAAAGTATATTTGATAAGGAACTTTACAAATGTTTGGTAGAATCTTCGTCATGTATCAACTCTTGTGTCGACAAGGCTAATAAAGCCGCCAGCCTTTCGGTAGATGGCGGTAAGGTCAATCTCGAATGTCAAAAAAATACGTGTGACCCGGCCAAAGAAGCTTGTGATCAGCAGGTGCAGGCAAACTATAGAGCATGTTTAAAAGAAGAGGAAAATACTTCAGTAGACGCGGTGTTAAAAGAGCCTTCTAATACGAAATCTCAAGAAGAATGTTATAGAGCTTATCAAGACACAGAATATCAGTGTGTACAAACACGAACTAGCTGTATTTGGGATTGCACAGATTTAGACAACCAAAAAAAATGCTCTGAGGAGTGTGAAACAGAAGATAGAACGTGTAGTGAAGTGGCCAGTGATGATTTGAAAGCCTGTTTAGATGCAAATAGCAACTCTTCCGCAGACGCGGTATCAAAGCCGCAGTCACCTCAAGAATCTCCAACAGGAGTGGTTTCATCAAAAAATTTGAAATCATTGCTGCGGGCAATGAATGAATTTCAAGCGGCTCAAGCTGAGTTGGAAAAAGTCAAAGCCGCAAATGATCCAGCCTGGGAAGCTAAAAATAATTTTGCTAATAGTTACCAGGCAGCATTAAAAGATGTTCCCAGTGAAACAGAATTACAACTCAAAGTTATGCGCGCCGATTTGGAATATATCAAGGATGCAGCCGGAGTCCCAGGAGATATTGAAGACCTGGGTAATTACTTACAAGGTAAAGGTTTGGGTCCGAGTAGTCGGGCCGGCAAGGTCGCTGAAGTTGGTGAAGGAGTCATCGAATTTATTGATCTCATGAATGAAGGGGAGTCGTTTGAAAATGCTGCTACTAAAGCAACTATAGATACGGTAGCTCCGAGTTTGTTTTACATTTTTCCGCCGCTTAAGGCCGCTGATCTGGTAGCGACTCTGCCTGATGATATTATGGGAGCAGTAGGTGTGCCTAAAGATCACTGGTCACGCACCACCACCGGTTTTTTGGCTGATAACTCGCCAAGCGCTTTTGTTGAACTCACCACTACTGTGATGGTCGAAACAGATACTTGGACCAATGTCGGCGGCGCATTTCAAGTTGCTTGGCAAGATCTCAAAGAAGCAGAAGGTGTAGGCGAAAAAGCTAAAGCAACCCTGGATTTGGTTGGTACGGCGGTTGGGGCTGTACCGGTGGCGATCGCGCTGCGCACCAGAGATCAGGTGTTGGCAGCGGTTGAGCTTTTTAAGATGGGAGCAAGTGGGGCAGGTCAGTTAGTATCCGGCTGGTTCACATCACCTGATTAAATAGTCATATGTTTGAATTTCTGATTCTAGCACAATTTATAAGCGCCTTAGTGACACTAGTAGTAGGTGTTGGCTTCATTACTTTTTTTCGTAAAAGAGCTGATAACGATGTCAAGGAAAACAAAGCTGCAGGATTTTGGGTACGGGCTATTTGTCTTGGAACAGATGCAGCGATTATTGATCTTTTGCTAAGTTTAGTGGCTTATCGCGGAACTCTCGCAGCTAGTGGACACGTGACGATTTTAGTGACACTGGCCTATTTCTTTTTCTTTTGGCTATTTTTTAGAGCGACTCCGGCGATGATTTTAGCTCGGATAAAAATCGTTTCCCAAGACGGTCAGCCGCTCACAGTGTGGCAAGTGACATTAAGACTGATGACGTTTATATTTTTATTTATTGGCTGGATACCTCTGCTTTTTGATAAGAAAGAAAAGAAAGCCCTGCATGATTTGGTGTCCAAAACCCGGGTTGTCTTTACCGAAAAAACAGAAAAAAGCCAAGTCGATAAATGGGTGCCCAAACTTAAGTTTGTCCTCCTTGGCCTGACTATTGCTTTACTGATAGGTTTGATTATTGGTGGTTTGGGAGAAAAACTGACGGGGATTACCGAAAATGATCAAATCTCATTTTTTGATCTTAATAATGATGGCTTGTCGGATGGATTGACTATGGATGTTGATAATGATGGCGTTGTTGATACATTCAAATATGACCTTAACAACGATCGCGTGGTTGACTTGACTACTTTTGACGCTGATAAAGATGGAGTGGCTGAGTCTCTAGACATAAATAATGACGGAAGAATAGATGGTTTTGATTTTGATAATGACAACATATTGGATGTAAAAGTTGCCGATGGTCAAAATGCTATCTTGTTGAGGAAAGTCCTGTTTGGTGTCGGGGTGGCAGGTTTTGTATCCTTGCTCGTTTTTACAATTATTAAGGAAAACAAATTTCTTAATATGATAACCGGGAAAAAATAAAATGAAAAAACTCATTGTTTTATTGTTAACCTTTTTAGGAATGTTTATGGCTGTTGTACCGGTGGCAGCAGAAGAGCGTTGGACAGACGGTAGTAGTGAGTTCGAAGTGCAAAGAACAGGCAACAGTATCATTATAAAAACAACAACGCCTCGAGAATCACGCCCCCCGGGTATCGTAGTCCTTTCCGGCACGATAACCGGCACGACTTTCACTGGCACCCAACATTTAATTGCTGATGAATGTCCAGGTCTTGATCATGACGAGCCCGCAAATGGCACCGTCACCTCTGATGGTTCCATCACCGTGACTTTTTTGAACAACAACTATGATACTGCCGAATGCGTAGACTTACCTGGTACAGAACATGAGGATTCCGCGACTTATTCAATCGCTGTGGCCAGTACTCCTAAGCCCAGCCCTTCAGCCGATCCGATAACTCCTGATTTGACAGATGAAGAAAAAGAAGAACTGGCGTGTCATGAGGGTTGTCAAGCAAACTTTGATGTCTGCATTGACCAATGTGATGAGCAATTACCAGTGCCTCAGCCAACTCCAGAAGATCCTCAGGCCTGTAGAGATAGATGTCAATCCGAATATGATGCTGCTTATTCTACTGCCGTTAACAGTTGTTTCGATACCAAATCCACATGCGCTGATGGGATCACCAATCGTAAAAACCCTGATGGAAGTCATCCTTGTTGGGGGACAGCCATAGATGCGAGCCCGTGTTATGGAGAAATCCAGCAAAAATGCGACGCGCCTTATAAAACGTGTGTTGACGAGATAAAGCTTAATAAAAACACCTGTTTAGACAAGTGTGACTTACCGCCCCCGAGTCCGCCTCCTGATTGTGAAACTGCTTGCCGTGAGACAAAAAGCAGTTGCGATAGTAGTTGTTGGGAGACTAGGCAAGTACGTAATCAGAGTAAGCCTTCTACAAAACCCCAAATCGGACTTTCATCCAAAGACTTTGCAGCTTTGGTTGATGTGATGAATAAACTCCAAGTAGCTCAGGCAGATCTGGATAGATTAAAAGCAGATCAAAAATTTTCCGATAAATATAACGCCCAACTTGATCAAGTTTCCCAAACTCCGGATGTACCCCCAAAAGATTACTTACAAGCTGCGCGGAGAGTATTGGAATGGGTGCGGGATGCAGCCACAACATATAAAAACGCCGATAAACTGCAAAAATATCTAGATAATGGCAAGTTCGGCGCCTACAACCAAGTTTCTTTTATTACTGATGTGGGAAACGGCCTAATTGCGTTTATGGACATGGTCGGAGCAGGTGTATCAGTAGATGACGCAGCCACAAAAGCAGCTATAGACACAGCCGCACCTAGTTTATTTACCCTCTTCCCACCACTTAAATTAGCGGATATGATCGCAAATATTCCGGATGCATTTTTGGCTTTATTTGGTATACCAAAAAACAATCCGGTACGGATAGTTACTGGATTTTTATCTAAGAATTCTCCGAAAGCATTTGTTAAAATCACAACTAGTGCGATGATCAAAACCGGAAATTGGACCAATGTGGGTGGGGCGATTGGGGTCGCATTTGACGACTTTAGGAACGCCCAGGGATTTGGAGAAAAACTAGAGGCTACCGTTGGTTTGGTTGGGACTGTAGTTGGTGCAGTTCCGGTAGCAATTGTGATGAACATCAGAGATAACGTCTCGACTGTTTTCACCGGTTTTAAAACGTGGGGAAATATGGTTTCAAATGTATCAGGTTGGTTAACCTCTTCTTGGTAAAACTATGCAAATTTTAGAATTTTCTATTGTTTGGCAAGTTTTGAGCGGATTATTGACTACTGTGGTAGGAGTGGGATTACTGATATTTATCCGCAAAAGAAATCAAGACAAGATTAAAAAAAGTGAACCGGCTGGGATTTGGGTGCGCGCTATTTGTTTGGGTACAGACTTGGCTATCATTGATATACTCACGAGTTTGCTTGCCTTTCGTGGTAGTCTCACAAGTGCTGGATATATCATCATTTTAATTTCTCTGGCATATTTCTTTTTCTTCTGGCTATTTTTTGGAGCTACTCCGGCGATGATGCTTGTTCGCATAAAAATTATTTCACAGGACGAAAAGCCGTTAAAAGTGTGGCAAATATTAGTTAGATTTTGTATGTTTGCGTTTTTGATGATAGGTTGGGTTACAATTTTGTTTGATAAAAAAGACAAGCGGGCGCTTCATGACTTTGTTGCAAAAACGAAAGTTGAGTATGTGGAAAAGTTTGAGAAGAATTCGATACCAAAAATTCAATTGGGAATGTTTGGATTAGTTGGGTTTTTTTTAATGACTTTAATAATACATGGCTTTGGTGAAAAGCTAACTAAGTATGTTGAGAGTAATCAGGTAACGTTTGTTGATCTCAATCAGGATACGCTTATTGATGGGTTAGCAATTGACGCAGATGAAGATGGAAAAGCCGATGTGTTCAAATATGATTTGAATAATGATCGGGTGGTTGAGTTTACGACCATGGATGCAGATTCTGATGGAGTAGCTGAATCTATTGATTTAAACAACGATGGCCGGATCGATGGCTTTGATTTTGATAGAGACAATAAAGTTGATATTTTAGTTATCAAAGGTCAGTTTTTTATCTGGTTATGGCGAATTTGGTTTGGATTATTATTTTCTGGGTTGGTAGGAATGCTAGTTTTTTCGATTTTGCAAGAGAATAAACTTATTCCAAGTAAAAAAATAACGGCGGTGAAAAATAAACAATGAAAAAGAAACAGAAAAGCAAACAAATAACTATTAAACCTTTATGGTGGGTGATTGGCGCGGTGTTAGTGACAGTGGTCGTTATTATATTCTATCGTTCACCAAAGTATTCTTTGGAGCAGCAGATTGGCAATTCAAATAGTGGATCGGGCCTTATTGTGTATCAAGGAAATGGTTATGAAATCTCATATCCAAAAAATTGGCAACTTGATGAATCAAAACAGGAAGCGCCGGCGGTTATCATAGTCAGTCCTGAAAAGCGCGTCAAAGTATATATACAGCCGCAATATGATCAGCGGTTGACCTCAGATAGCGGAAAAACAGCTCTTATCAAAAACCTGATGGATGCATATGACCAAAATCGGGATTACTCAATTACTTCTGATGAAAGTGTGGAAATCAATGGCAACCAAGCTTTTTTGATAGAGGGAACATTTAAAGAAGAAGGAAAACAGCTGGAGTTTAGTGAATATACATTTTTTGGCGAGTCAGGGGATTTTTACACCGTTCGAATCAATTTTGAGCAGGGGGAAGATATTAAGGCCATAACTAATATTATCCAGTCATTCAAAAGCACTGGACCAAATGCAGACGAAATCAAAGCGCGCAATCTTGTGGAAAAAGTTGCGGAAGTAATTGCCTTTAAAAAACAGGTAGACATTGGAGATCGTTCAGTTTTTACTGTTCGCATTGACCGGTCGCCAACCATAGAAATACCATATTATGTAGTTCAAGTTTACGAAATATTTCCCGACCATACGACAACCTTTAACTGGTACCGCGTGAGTCCCAAGACATGGGTAGTTGAGCGTCAAGATTTAGCCACTGATACATGGAATGCAGTAAAATAACTTGACAGCAGAAATTGCGTTGTTTACGCTTATGGTATGAATAAACTGATCGCGGCTTATATTTTGGGAATCCTATCATTTGTACTAGCTCTGACTGGCGTGTTTAGTCTACTTCTTTCAATTCCAGGGTTACTTCTTTCTATCGCTGCACTCAAAATGCCGGAGAAAAAAATCGCGATTCCTTTGGGTTACGAAGGTTTCTTAGGTAAAAAAAGACTTTCAGCTAGGCCGTTTGTGACGAGCCGTTATTTGGCGTATATTGCCGTGGTTTTAAACGGATTTAGTATCGCAGTGTCACTATTTGCTACCTTTTCAATTCTCGCTCTATTTACTGCGGGCATGAGATAGAGAAGTCTTAGAGCCTGTTTGATCCCGATAGTAATCGGGATCATTACAGGCTCCTATGAGCTGTTTATCCTTTGAATACCAGTTTTCAAACAGGCTCTTAGCGGGAGATATTTTCAATTGTCAAACTTAAATGATTTAAGCATGGTCAAGAGCGCATTTTCATAAACCATTTTATAGCTGTCATCGCCTGCGGCAAAAGTAGCCATTCCAAATACTTTCCCATCTTTGAGTGTATAGAAGTATATAAAACAGCCAATATAGCATTCATTTACTTGTTCAAAAGTCACACCACCAAACGTCATTTGCGAAAATTTTGCTTCATTACTAAAGTTGTCTTTTAACCAGGATTTAAGATCAGTGTTGATCGCAAATGGTATAGCGATACTTAAGCGCGCTCCGTCAGTTATCTCTGTTTGGGCTTTTTGGGTCGGGCCGGTTTTATTGAAGGATACGATATCTCCATTTTCAAATGCTTGAGTATCACTTCTTAATTCCCAACTCTCGGGATAGCTGATACTAAAACCAATCTCTGAATTTTGATAAACCCGATATGCAGTGCTTTCAGATGGTTTTGTTTCAGTATTCCCTTTAAAGAAAACAAATGCTGCCACCAGACCAATAAGTATAAGCGGGATTACGAGCCATTTAATTTGAGAGGTGCTTCGTCCTTTTTTTGCCATAACCCCAAATCATTAAATACCATATTTATGGTACTATATTTTTGGCGGTGTCAATATAGATTTGGGTTTACACACAAAAGATATTGTGTATACTTAAAGTAATGGTAGATTCAAACATCCTATTACCACACATTCAAAAGTCGTCCGAAGTTTCGCCTTCCACATCAATCATTGTTTCAGGACCAACAATTCAAGAAGTGCCCAAGTCGGCCAATCTTATTTTTTGGCTTACTCTCATACTGTCTCTCTTATATCTTTTTAACGCCTACAAAACCTTGGCCGTAATAGTTATCTTAAATCAGGTCACGTCGAAGGTAGGAATGCTGCCTTATTCTATGATTACTATCATGCCTTTGATACTAGTATATCCAGTCGTAACTGTTGCTTCCAGTCTCGCTCTTTTTTATTGTGCTTTCAAGATTAAAACCGGTTCTTACCTCGGTATTAAGCTAATAATCATCTTTTCTCTCGTGTTATATTTAACTGCCTTCACGTTGGGAAGCATAATTGCTTATCAGTTACCAAAGTATACTGCAGCAAATTCTGCTGTTCAAGCAAACCAACCATGAATCTATTTCTAGATCCCACCGCTATTTTTACTATTATCGTTATTTTTTTGGCTCTAAAGAACCGAAACGCTTTTTCCGAAGACAACCCTCATGTCTCAACCCGCCAAAAAATCTGGTTAGTTATTTTTGCTTTGATTTGTTTGCCTGTCGTTATCACCTCTATTTATATTGCTTTTAACGCTTACTATCTCAACCATACCGATTATTGGTACAAGAAAGCAGTCTCCATGGTGAATTTCCACCTTTATGAAATTAAGCCTCCAACAGGACTGGTCATTGATAGTATTTACAAAACTGGTGAAAAGTTTAGTCCGGAACTCGATGGAGCAGTCCAGACAGTTATCAGTGCGCCTCTCCGAGGGCAAGTTTCAGGAAGTATCCCTCTTATTATTGTTCGTCAAGTTGGAGTCAGTAGTGACTTTGATTTGAAAACTTTTGTAGATAAGGTAGCCAGTGCCTCCTCGTCTCGAAGTGTTTTACTTGTTAGTTTAGTTTCATCTGAATCAAATGCCTTTCTTGTTCAAACAACTACCAACTCTTCTTCGTTTCATCCACTTTTTTTGTACTTAATTACCTCAGATAATACTTTAGTTTCCATTTCCACTCCTGACCAACCAATAGAAACCCTTTTTCAGGTCGCCAGATCATTTTTTTCTACAACATCTTTATCTCCAACAATAGTTTTTTTTCACCAACTCCCACGCCAACACCCAAGACATCCGCAACTATACCCCAACCCATTGCGTCTATCGTTCTCACGCCAACACCTAGCTCTAAATTTGTTTCCTCTGGAACTCAGACTCTTGAATCCGGTATCACAGGTGTTATCACTTCAGCCAACGTTAGTGGGAATAAGCTGGTTATAAACGTCACATTTACCAATACTGGGTCAAGTCAGCAAAACGTAATGGTAATTAGATTGAGCATGCGTAGCCAAACTCTTGGTACGCCGAACAACGAAAATATCACTAATCTTCCGCTTTCTCCAGGTCAAAGTAAGTCGCTTAGTTTATCGTACGATCAAATTTCCAACCCCCCATACACTTGGAAGTATTCAACCTCGTCAGGTGGTTCGGTAACTTTAGGCACATATACACCATGATTGTAGGATAATACCGGATAGCGGCGGGAACCAACCTGTGCAAAAATATTCAGTAGACCCTACAACTACTTAGAATGAGTGACACAGGCTTTAGTAGGTTAACTATATTTTAAAAATATTGAAAGGAGTTACTTATGACAGAAGCAAATATCCAAGAAATTGATACTGTTTCAACAAGTGAAAATAAATTTAGTTTCGTTCATTTCGTAATTGAGGTTAAATAGGTCAAATGTCGAAGAACAGACAAAAATTTATCCTCGTTATATTTGTTGTGGGAAGTGTTATCTTAGTGTTATCTCTGATAAAGAGAGTACAAACCAAACCAATATCTTTTAACCAGTCTCTTATCCAGCTTTTCCCCAAACCCAGTTCTACACCTGATCCGTTTATCGACTTAACCATTCCTTATTTACGGGAACGGAAGTATCAAAGTGCTTTAGCCAGTCTTGAAAAAATTACCCAAAATTCAAACTATACGAGTTATTTGACTAGTTATACATCAGATAATCTGAGGGTTAACGGATTGTTAACTATTCCTTTGGGTCAACAACCGGTGACAGGTTGGCCGGCTATTGTATTTGTGCATGGATATATACCTCCAAAACAATACGCGACTTTGGAAAAGTATCAAGATTATGTTGATTTTTTAGCCCGTAACGGCTTCGTGGTATTTAAAATTGATTTACGCGGACATGGGAGTTCTGAGGGAGAAGCAAGTGGAGCATATTATTCTTCAGATTATGTGATTGATACATTGAACGCGCAAGCGGCTTTGCAATCTGCAGATTTTGTTAATCCGAATTCTGTCGGGTTGTGGGGACACAGTATGGCGGGTAATGTGGTTTTCCGAAGTTTGGCAGCCAGACCTCAAATACCAGCCGTAGTGGTTTGGGCAGGAGCCGGGTATACTTATTCAGACTTAAGGGAATATCGCATTGGTGATGCCAGTTATCAATCGCCACCGACTGGTTCAGAACGCGCTCGCAAAAGAAAAATTTTGTTTGATACCTATGGAGAGTTTGATCCAGAAAACATTTTTTGGTTGCAAGTCGTCCCCACGAACTATTTAACTGATATCAAAGGGGCGATTCAAATCCATCATGCCACAAATGATGAGGTAGTAAATATTGAATACAGCCGAAACCTCAAAAAAATCCTTGATGCGACCTCAATAGTGCACGAGTTATATGAATATCCAAGTGGCGGACACAACCTGACCGGATCAAGTTTTACCCAAGCCATGCAGAGAACAGTGGAGTTTTATAGAAGACATTTAAAATAACTTAAATGACGTGATCTCTACCGGGCTATATTCTGACTAAAGAAGTATAATCAATGTAGAGTGTTTTATAACAAAAAAGCGCAAACGGGAATAACTATGACAAAAACAAAAATTCTGTTATTTTTGATCTCCATTTTTGTGTTTCAGTCTTTTATAGTCAGTGTTTCTTCGACTGCATTTGCCGAGGAAAACCAAAACCCAATGATTGCTCCACCAATTTCACAGTCACAGGATGAAATATTAGAAGCAAAAGTAACAAAAATCTTGGAAGAAAAACAAATCGTGGTCATGGATAATAAAGAACAATTGTACCAGAAACTCGAAATGATGATTACGCGTGGTTCGTTAACCGGTAGGACAATAGCGGTTGAAAACGGAGATCTTCCCACCACTTACTTACAACGGTATAAAGTGGGTGATCAGTTGGTGTTGACCTATAGCCGAAACTTTCAGGGCAACGATGTTTATTACATTACTGATTATGTTCGACGTGACGGGTTGTTATTGCTTTTCCTTATTTTCGTGGGTGTAGTTATTTTAATTGGTAGATGGTATGGGTTGCCCTCGCTCATCGGTATGGCTGTATCATTTCTGGTTATTTTTAAATTTATCCTGCCGCAGATTTCCTCTGGTCGTGATCCAATTACTGTTGCCATCAGCGGTTCGTTGTTTATGGTTCCAGTGACTTTTTATCTTTCGCACGGGATTAATAAAAAAACTACTATAGCGATCATTGGTACGATTTTATCATTGGTAGTTACGGGAATCCTAGCAAGCCTATTTGTAGAAATTACTCGGCTTACGGGTTTTGTTTCTGAAGAAGCTAACTACTTACAGGTTTTCCAACCTGGAGTTATAAACATAAAAGGTTTACTTCTGGCAGGCATCATCATCGGCGGTTTAGGGGTATTTGATGATATCACAGTTTCTCAATCAGCAATTGTAGCCGAATTAAAAAATGCTTCCAGACACTCTACTTTTGTTGATCTATATAGCCGGGCAATGAAAGTAGGACACGACCATATTGCATCGATGGTAAACACATTGGTGCTGGTATATACAGGAGCCGCACTTCCGCTTTTACTCTTATTTATTAATAACCCCAGACCATTTTCAGAAGTCATCAACTACGAAATCATCGCAGAGGAGATTGTAAGGACATTGGTTGCTAGTATCGGGCTCGTTTTAGCTGTCCCGATAACGACTCTCTTAGCTGCATTTATTTTCGCTAGGAAATCGGAGGAAAGAACGAAGTTAAAATGAATAGTGTTCGACCAATGTGAGAAAAATTCTATTACTAGGGATAATCATTTTTATTGTTACAGGGTTTGTATATATAAGATCACTAAATAACCAAATGCCTTCTTTTAACTCCCCTCAAAGTTCAAAACCAACTCAAGTAGTACCAGCTGATTCTTTTGCCACTACAGTAATTGCAGAAAATCTAGATACACCTTGGGGAATCGCATTTCTTCCAGATGGAAGTATATTGATCACAGAACGACCTGGCCGAATCAGATTGATTGATGTTAGTGGAGTGCTAAAGCCTACACCGGTAGTCACACTTAAAGAAGCAAAAGAAATCGGTGAAGGTGGTTTACTAGGGATCACGTTGCATCCAAATTTTTCCTCCAACAAATACGTGTATTTATACTACACGTATGCAGCTAACGATGATCAAACGCTCAATCGGGTAGTGAGGATGACTTTCCAAGATCAAAGAATGGAAAACGAACAGGTAATTGTAGATAAAATTCCAGGAGCTTTCAACCACAATGGGGGACGCATAAAATTTGGTCCAGACGGTTTCCTATACGTTACTACTGGTGATGCAGAAGAACCTTCACAGGCTCAAGACCTAAATTCCCTAGCTGGAAAAATTTTAAGAGTGACGGATGAGGGAAAACCAGCTCTTGGTAATCCATTTAAAACTAAAATTTACTCTTATGGCCATCGCAATCCCCAAGGTTTAGTCTGGGATAAAAGGAACAGACTTTGGGCAACAGAACATGGCAGATCAGGCACAAAGTCTGGTTTAGATGAACTCAACTTAGTTGAGTCTGGTAAAAATTACGGTTGGCCAACTATTCAAGGTGATGAACAGAAACTAGGGATGGAAGCATCACGTTTAAATTCTGGTTCAGATACTTGGGCACCAGCTGGAGCAGCTTTCGTAGGTGAGTCTGTATTTTTTGGTGGACTAAGAGGTCAAGCTCTTTATGAAGCTATTATTCAGGAAGACAAAATTATTATTAAGGAGCATTTTAAAAAGGAATTAGGTAGGATCAGAGATGTAGTTTTAGGACCAGATGGATATATTTATATTTCCACTAGCAATCGAGATGGTCGGGGTAAAGTAAATGAAGGAGATGACAAAATACTGAAAATCAATATCCAGAAACTTTCTGACTAAAACACAAAGAGTTGGTTAGTTCCGTCAAGTGAGATGGTTAAAGTCGTTGATATGCATTACAAGTCTTATGCTCAATTGCATTATTTAATGCGCTCAAAATTTACCAAGCGCTTGATATAATAGAACTATGCAACTTAAATTACTAATTAAAATCCCCAAAATCCAGATGGCGGCGGTATTGGTTTTGATCTTTTTTAGCGCCTTTTTATATCAACCTCAATTTTCCAAGTTAACCTCATTTTTACTGGCCGTTGGTTCAACTGTTTTGGCTGATCTGATATTTTTAAAATTGCGTAGCATTAAACCGTTTTTCCCTAAAGCCGGGTTAGTTACCGGACTTATTATTGGGCTTTTAGTCGCACCAAATCTACCTCTATACGAAATAGTTGCAGTCGGAGTGATAGCTATGGCCGCGAAACATTTGTTACGCATTGACAAACGACATATTTTCAATCCAGCCGGATTAGGATCATTTTTGGTGGGAACCGTATTTAGTCATGAAATTTCCTGGTGGGGAGTTTCGTGGCAACAGCTTAGTCTAACTAATTTCAAATTATTAAGTGGATTTTTACTCTTACTGGTACCCGGGTTGATTTCTGTCATCAGGCTGCGGCGGTGGGGGACAATTGGCGCTTTTTGGAGTGTGTATCTTTTAGGAACCTGGGTGATTCAAGTCGGTAGCGGCCAAAATTTTCACTTAAATCTGGATCCGACGACACTTTTCTTTTCCCTGGTGATGTTACCCGAGCCGGTGACGACACCTATACATTACTCCCCACAAATCTGGTTCGGGTTTTTTGTGGGGATCATCTCATTACTAGTCTCGTTACCGCAATTTAGTGCATTTTTGCCAGTAATACTGGCCGATTCGTTGGTATTAGCATTACTTTTAGGCAACTTGGTTTTCTTTAAATATAAGTGATTTTTATCACAAGTTGTAGGTGAAAAAGACATATGTTATATTTAAGTGAAACTAAAAAGGAGGTGAGTATATTATGAGCAAAACCTTAATGGGAGTATTGGTAGCGATAGTGGTGGTAGCTGGGTTGTGGTTTGTTTTAAAGAGTAAAGGCGAAAATACGGTCGTAGCTCCGACAACCAATGAAACGTCTTCCACTACCAACGAAGCCACCAAACCAGCTGAACCCGCGATGGCGGAAAATGCGAGTAGCGTGTCGATTATGGCAACCGGTTTTGAACCGCAAGCATTGACTGTAAAAGTGGGAACAAAAGTCACCTGGACCAATAAAAGTGATGTTGCAGGCAATGTCAGTTCGGCGGTACATCCGACACATTTGGTGTATCCACCGTTGAACTTGGGCGATGTGGCAGCCGGACAATCGGTTTCACTGACTTTTGATAAGGCAGGGACGTATAAGTATCACAATCATTTGAACCCGTCTCAATTTGGAAGTGTTGTAGTAGAGTAAAATTCTACTAGGTAAAAAAGAAATAGGAGTTAGTCAAAAAAGATAACCACGCCTAAGATGGGGCGTGGTATCTTTAGGTTAGAAATGGACAAAAGCAAACAACTACAAAAAATAGCCCGGGAAATTGAGAGCTGCAAAATTTGTCACGAAAGAACCAGTGGCAAATCGGTGCCAGGAGAAGGAGATCCGGATGCCCGGGTGATATTTATTGGTGAGGCCCCAGGTAGAGAAGAAGCCAAAACTGGGCGCCCATTTATCGGTAGGTCCGGCCAACTACTGCGCCGGCTTATTCGCGAAGCCGGTTTTAGTGAAGCAGACGTATTTATCACCAGTCCTGTTAAATACTTACCTGATCGGGGTACTCCAGACCAAGTGCAAATAGCACATGGCCGAAAACATTTACATCAACAACTGGCTGTGATCAATCCCAAAATAATTGTTCTGCTTGGTAGGGTTGCTTGTTTGGGGGTACTTGAACTCTCGGTCCCGATTCTCAAAGATCACGGGAAAATACTCGCCAAAGACGGCCGGAAGTATTTAGTCACACTCCATCCGGCAGCTGTGATCCGGTTTCCCAAATATTTGCCGTTGATTCAGGCAGATTTTCGCAAATTCAAATCAATGCTAGTTTAAGATAAATTTATATGAACTTGTCACCTAATATAGAGCTAAAATCAAAACTGGAAAAACCAGAAGTAATTGGCGCAGTCATCACACAAAGAAAAAATAAGGTAAACTTATGTCCGGTTAATTGGCAGGTAGTATCTTCAGAATATAAGAGTCCTATGGTTGTTTGTATTGGTTTGTCTCATGGAAATTATTCGCGAGAGGTTATTTTGGCAACTAAAGAATTTACTTATGCTTATCCATCACAAGAACAACTAAAAGATATCTTATACTGTGGGACAGTGAGTGGAAGAGAAGTGAATAAACTCAAACAGATGGCTCTTCAGTTTTTACCAGCGAAGAAAAATAAATGCCCAATACTAAAAGATGCAGTTCTCAATTTTGAATGTACCTTAATGCAAACTGTAGAAATGGAAACGTTCTCAATATTGATCGGAAAAATTGAAATAATTCATGGATCTGACAAATCAGCACTGGACAAAATCTATGCATTAGGTGGCATGGAGTACGGAGTTATTGAAAAAGTAAAAATTCTCCAGACCGGAAGAACATGAAAAAGCTAAATTTCCGACGTCGTCAGATTATGAAACTAATTCGTGGTAAAAATCTATCTTATATTCCTGCCAGTCATGAAGACAGCAAAAATCCCCAAGTCTTAAAAAAAGTATTATTGACGTATAAAGATTTGGTAAAGGGAAATGTGCAAATGATCAATTGGGCGAAATTGCCAAAAGGGAAAAAATTCCTGGCCCACTATCATGAAGACATGCAGGAAATATTTATTATTATGTCTGGAAAAATTAAAGTCATTATTGATGAGGAAGAAAGGATTATGGAAAAAGGCGACGCAGTGGTAGTACCTTTTAAGTCAATCCATACGATGGAAAATGTTAGTTCTGAAAATGCAGAATATCTGGTGGTGGGAATTTCCACTGGCAAAAATGGCAAAACGGTGCAAGCAAACTATGAGTAAGAAGATAATTAATCATTTAAAAAAAGTAGACCCCATTCTTGCAACAGTCATCAGCCAAGTACCCCCTTTTAAAAGACGACAGGACGCGGATTTTTATCGGGCGCTAGTTGAATCAATTGTGAGTCAACAACTTTCTATCAAAGCTGCGGATACCATTTTTGCCCGCTTTTTAAAATTGTTTCCTCATGTCAATTTCCCCATGCCCCAACAAGTCAGAGAAATGGATATCGAAAAAATTCGCAGTTGCGGCATTTCCTACGCTAAAATCTCTTATATCAAAGATTTGGCAACCAAAACGCAAACAGGAATATTAAAATTTGACGTAATCCATAAACTTTCGGATGAAGAAATAATTACTCATCTAACACAGGTTAAAGGCATAGGTCGTTGGACAGCGGAGATGTTTTTGATGTTTAGTTTGGGACGAGATGACGTGTTTTCTTATGGAGATCAGGGACTCAAAAATGCGATCAAAAAATTGTATCAACTTAAATCGCATCCTACACTCAAACAAGCAGAGAAAATTTCTTCCAAATGGAAACCTTATCGCTCCTGGGCTTGTCGATATCTTTGGGCGAGTCTAGAGCTGGAGTAAGATTTTGTTGATTTCTTTTACATCAACTGCAATTCTTTTTAACATTTCGGAAACTGACGGAAACTTTTGAACATTACGGATAAATGCGCTAAACGTAAGCTGTAGTTCTGTGTTTTGCGGGATGATTGCATTTTGCAATAGATATGCCTCAAGTGACGGGTCAGTTTCATTAAACTGTGGTCTTGGGCCGAAATGAATCGCTGCTTGATATTTATATTTCCCAGCGATTAACCAACCGGCATAGACGCCATGAGGAAGTTTCAGAGTTTTGGGGATCGCAAAATTGAGTGTCGGAATTCCCATTTTTTTCCCTCGACCTTTGCCTTTGACGACCGTAACAGGAAGTGTCACGTTGATTGGATTCATGTTTTTTGCAGTCGGGTGACTTTTAGCATGGAAAAAAGAAGTATAGCTGCTCCCACAATTTGAGTTAATACCAGGCGCTCATGGAAAAAATAGTAGCCAATAAATAGTGCAGATACCGGCCAGGCAAGTTCGGCAATAGCTGACAAACGTGCTGGCGTATATTTGAGTCCACGAAAATAAATCACCATGGCTACCATACCGGTTGAAAGTGCAATTAATACCAGCGTTGACAATTGACTGTTTGAAAGTGCGGTGAGAGCGGGCGTTGAATTGGTGAATAATACAAAAATAAATGCTAAAGGTATAGTAAATAAAAAACGCAATGCCAGGGCAAATTCTGAAGGGACTTTGCGCAGCGCATACTTATTAAAACTCGTGGATGACCCCCAACAGAACGCTGCCGCTACTGCAAAAAGTGCTGCTGTAATAGTCGGCAGGTCATTTTGAAAATTGATACTAAGCGTTGGAAATGAAATAAAATAAGCGCCAATCATGGCAACTAGAGCCCAGATGAGATAATTTTTGGTTATTGGTTCCTTAAGAAGTAGTTTCGCTGTCAAAATAACGAAGATAGGTTGCAGTTTTTGTAAAAGAATCACTACTGAAAACTGAATATAGTTGATTTTTCCGAGAGCTGTGGTATAAAAAACAGTTCCCAATACTCCTCCCAAAAATGCAATCCAGATAATTGCCCCGATATCTTTTTTATCTAGTGTTTTGAGTTTTGGTATGTGTTTTAGAGCGAAAGGTAAAAGAAAAACCAGGCCTATGATATGTTCATACAAAACTACAACTGTCGGTGGAAGCGAGTAGAGACTTCTTCGGAGTAATCCATCCAAGCTCCAGAGTGTGGCGGCAACGACAATAAACAGAAATCCATATTTTTTTTCCATAAAAAATCCCCCTTTGGCTTCGGGGGAAATTTATACACACAACAATCCCGCCTATTTTTTAGGCGCATGTGTTGCCTTCTTATTGTGCAAGTGATTGCACTGTCCCGATCCGCCACTTGGCGGATAGGACTCCCGACTATACGGTCGGCTGCTGAGTTACACAGCATCATGTCTTGCGACTCGTGGGCTGTACCACCGATACGGAATCACACCCGACCCCGAAGGTAGATACATTATATCAAAAAATAGAAATAACAACGATAAGTAAATACCAAAACCGTGATTTGCAATATTCTCTAGTTTGGTCTAAAGTACCTAGACACTATGGGACAATTAGAAAAAGGGACGCAACTTTTAAGATTACCTCCGAATGACATTTCGAAGTTAATTGGTTCAGGGAAAATAAGGGAGTATCTAACTCAGGAGCAATTTACACTTTTATCTCCATGGTTACCCTTGGTGCAGCTGGGGTATCAATGGAGGGAGGCCGCATTAGAATCTGGAGAAAGAGGATCTGGTTCAACAGTAACGCGGGCAATTATTGATTATGGAACACCCTATGTATTGCTGGCATTTGTGATTGAGGGGGTGTTAACTGATGAAATTGGTGTGCAAAGACTATTGAGAAAACAGTTAGAAACGATAGAAGATTTATGCAATAACTTTGCTTTGCGTTTTGAATATATCTCGGAGCCAGAGAAACAACCAGAGTGGAATTCTTATCAATTGGGTTTGAAATTGCGGGACAAGACCAGAGAAACATTGGATGAGCATGAAGACATTTGGCTAAAATATATTTTTCCCGATCCTGAAAATGATGATTAAGTGAGAGATGACTAAAATTGTCCATTCAATTTTTCTTATGGTGCATATCTTTCTCTTTTCCACCGTGTTTCTTCTTTTAGGACAATTTCCGGCATGTCCATGACCCGGCCAAAAGCAATGCGATCCAAAATTTTCCCTTCCCGTTGAATGCCTAACATGGTGCCGGGAATCACCGAAAATTCTCCCCATTTATCATTGACTCGATCCATAGCTTTTGTAATAGCCCGTTTTTTGAGTTCATCTTGAAAAATACTTGTCTGCGTATAGAGATTTTCTTCCAATGCAAAACAAGTAATTGCCAGAGAACGAACTGGTTTTAAGGGTAAAGCTTCTTTAAGCAGTATTTTACTTGCCGCAAATAAATCACTTGAAGCATACATTTTTTGTGGGAATTTGTGTCCCAGGTGCCAAAATCCATCGTCGTAGCCAATAGCTAAATGCATGCCGCAAGCAGTTAAATTGTTGTCTCTTAACCTTCGGCCTACTTTTTCTACTAATTTACACAACAATTGTTCGATTTCTTTGACATTTGTCGTCCGTTTGGGGAGTGCATATTGATGTCCAATAGATTTGCGTTGCCACTCAACTTCATCAACGGCAAGTCCGTGAAGGCGCAGGTGCCAATAGTAACCGTTGATAGATTGAAATGCAGTTTTGAGTTGTTGCAAAGAGGCGAAATAAAAATCCACCGGAGTTTTGATGCCTACAGATAGTAAACGCAACGCATTGCGTTCTTTGATATATGGGAGGTCAACCAGTTTCAGAGAAGATAAAATATTCAAAATATTGGACTCATTAATCTCATCTAGTCCATCAGGTTTATGGATGCCGGCAGCCAGTTTGGCCAAGTACGGATTGGTGGAGATGCCAATTGACACTGTCAACCACTCGCCAATTTCACTTTTAATACGCCGTTTGATTTCATGGGCAATGTCGATTAAGGATCTTTCAGAAAGAATAGTTATCCTGGCTTGTCCAGGATCCGTTCTTATTTTTTCGGATTCTGGAGTCGTCTCCGCCGCCTGGCGGATCCTCCCCAGAATGACGGGATCAAATGAAGAAAGAAAATAACTAAAATTCAATAGCATCTCGTCAATTGAACGCACGGAAACTTCCGGCGAATATTCGTTAAACAATTTCAGAAGTGCACGATTGACGAAGCGGTACTTGGGTGGGTCAGAGGGAAGTACGATTAACTTTGGACAAAGCAGTTTGCCTTCTTGCACTTGCATTCCGGTTTTGACGCCATATTTTTTGGCTTCGATTGAAGGAGCCAATATACAACCCCGCGGCGTGGTATAAGCAGCTACGACAATGGGTTTGCCACGAAGTAACGGATTGGCCTGTTGTTCAATGGTCGCAAAACAGGAGTTCAAATCAATATGCATCCAACTAGAATGATTATTGCTGAATTGTTTCATTGTTATATATTATTAGGGTTGTCATTCCCGCCCTGTATGTCATTCCCGCCGCCTGTCCGCCTATGGCGGAAAAGCGGGAATCCGTTTTCAAAGTAACTATGGATCCTTCGGTCAAGCCGGAGGATGACAGAGTATGTAACTCCTAATTTCAAATTGAAAATTAGTTTGTGACTCCATCTGCTACTTGTTCCAGTGTCCAGTGCAGGGTTTTGGTATCAAGAGACAGGAGAAAATAATGGTTTTGGTCACAGACGGAAAACATGTGGATAAGCGTGTTGCCTTGATAAAGAGTGTAATGGAGACCTATTTTTTGGATTTGATAAATTTGGTTTTTCCAGCGGAGTTGTTTGGGAATTACCACGCCGGTTGAGTGGTTATATACTAAATTAACCGAAACCTTTTCACCGATTTTTTCCAGCATAGGCTCGAAATATTTTAATTAACCAAAAAATAACCGAATTAATAATACTGGAAAAAATACTGTGTCGTCAAGTCATACAAACATGGTCCAACTATAGATTAACCTATCAAAAGTTTAGGATAGAGATTGAGTTATTCATGTTACGCAGCGTCATTCCCGCCCCGATTTTCATCAGGGTAAACTCCAGCGGGAATCCAGGAAATAGATTTCCATTTTCATGGGAATGACAAGGATAGATGCGTAAGGTGAGTGAGTTAGTTAGTTACATATTCTGGAGCTTTAATGCAAGAAAATCGTCCCAGTGCCAAGCATGATCAAAATAGCAGCCAAACCCAGCAAGAAAAGCGTAGGTGTAGTAGCTCCAGTCACCGGTACCGTCGGTGAAGGACTCACTCCACCAGCGATCGGTGAAGCAGACGGGGTGGGGGTAGCGATAGTTGTACCACCGGTGCCGCCGCTTACGGAGATGGTAAAAGTAGCGGTAGCTGTTTCATTGGTACCGGCATTATCGTTACCGGTGACGGTCAAAGTATAGCTGCCGTTTGGTAGGTCAGAAGTTGGGGTATATGACCAATCGCCGCTAGTATCAGCCGTGATCGTACTGGTAGTCACCGGATTGGTATTGATGTTTACGACGACCAAAGCGCTTGCGAAACTAGTGCCGGAAAACGTGGGTCTAGCTGTAGTCAAAGTCGCGCCGTTTACCGGAGAAGTGATTTTCGTTACCTGTGCCGGTGAAGCTGACGGCGAAGGTGATGGTGTAGGTGTGGGTCCACCCGGCGAGCTGGATGGTGACGGTGACGGTTGGTCAGACGGACTAGCCGAAGGTGAGGGGCTGGCTCCACCCGTACCAGTGATGACAATTGATGCCGGATTACGGTTACTCAAGAGCACGCTTTGAAAACCTTCGCCTTGAGCTCTGACTTCGGTCGTATCGGCGACATTGATGGTCACAGCTGTGGTAGTCGGCGCGAGTGCCTTGAGTGTCAATGTGGCGATAGTGCCCGTGCCTTGATATGGTTGTCCCGGACCAGCTCCAATACTGATACTGGCTGTACCACTACCTAGTACCCGATCAACCAGAACTTGCGGTAAAATAGTTCCATTCTGCAAATTTACGGCTTCTAAGTAAGTTGGATCAAAAGCCAGGTTCAGTTTCACAAAAGTCACCAAATTTTGACCGGTATCCATCTGTACATTGATGGTGAATGTATCATCCACATTTTTAGTTAAGGATAGCGGATCAAAATAAATCGAGGTTGAAGGAACAGCCCGCTGGCGGATTTCTTGACGCTGTTTTACTAGAAAAAGCGTGATCGGAATTGCTAGTAGTAGTAAAACAAAAGCTAAAATGAGCAGAAATTTTTTCATGTTATTCTAATATACACTAATTCTTGACTTTACTGCAAAGCAATATTTTTGAGTTTAAGACAAAATGGTCATAAGTTGTTCATTAAAAAGAATCACGGTTTGATCTACTGAAAAACCAATATCTTTTACTTGGTCTTTGAGTCCAATTTTGGTTTTTTCCCGTTCAAACGAAAGTGGACTCACCAAACCTTGAGTTTGCGTTAAGGCTTTCACTTTGATTCGGAAAACAACGCCTTCGCCTTGACCGTATTTTAAAGAACCGAGTGTATACGAGATTTTTCCCGCCACCGGATCGACAGATTTGGCTAAAACATCTGGTTGTGATAGGAAAGGTCCGGGTTCAATACTTAAAATCGCAAGTCTAGCCGGGTCGAAACTAAAGCTGCCCTGGACGATGACTACACCCAGGTCGCGTGAATCGATAGTGACATCATAAATAGTTTCTTCGCCCACATGTAGAGAAGTGGTCTCTGGTGCAAGTTTCAAGTCCACCCGGATAGTTTCTTGGGTATTTGGGGTAGTCCGCGTGATAGTGGGTGGAGGACTAACTCGCGCCGAGTTATTTTTTTTGACGATCGTACCCAAACCGATTGCAGAGATGGCCACGACCGTAAACAAAGTCAAATACGTCCATATCTTCATAAAATATCACGTTAATTAACGCCTGTTTTATTGTAGTTAGATACGATATAGGTATAATCATCCAAATCGATTTGACCGTCAAAGTCCACATCTGCGACCAAAGTACAGGCGGCTGGATCGATATTTACTGGATTGTTGGGACAACCGTAGTTGATGACTAAATCTGTATATCCCAATAGTACTTTATTGGCATTATTGGTATCTCCGGTAAGTAAAACCAGGTCGGATGTAGCGAAGTTGGCTAGAGTGGTTTGGTTGGCGGTGATAGAGATGCTGCCCAACAGCCGGCGCAAGTTTTTCGGCCCCTTGACATAGACATCATAATCACCCACGGCCAGATTGGTGAGGGGACTTGCGGTATTGGTATAGACCCACAAATAATAATTTGGAGCTTGGATCAAAACTTGCTCGCCGTTTGCGGCGAAAGTGGCGTCTTGGGAAGTGATTATAGTTGTACCTTGTTTGAGCTCAATATTGGCTGTCAGATTTGGTTGGATACCAGGTTTGCCCACGCCCTCAAACAAAACTTGCAGCGTAAGTGATCCGGTGTCACCTGGTGAAGTGGAAGGTGTGGCTGATGGTGACGGACTGACTCCGGGTGAGGCCGAGGGAGTAGGTGCCGGAGTCGTAGATGGTGATGGAGATGGGGTCGGTACGGCTCCACCAAGGGTTATTGTCGCTACTGAAGTGGGCGCCGCCAGAATATCTTCAGGATTACCCGTACCGGTGGGTTCAATCACCACATTCGAATCGGTAGTTACCCCAGTTCCGTCATATTTAAAAGTAAGTAAAGTTTGGCCGCTGGCGGTTGGAGCCACTTGGAAAGTGAACGTAATCACCGGACTCAAAATCGTATTTGCCGGATCGGGTGTCGGAAGCACATCGTTGGCCCAATCAAAAGCGATAATTCCAAATTCCACTACACCAGATCCGCTCGGACAATCAGTGCCGCTGCCGCCATTTAAGCCAGTATTGGCACAACTCATGACTCTTGAAGTATCAAACGTACCACTACCGTCATTTACCACCGGCGCATAAGTTTTAAAAACAGAATTGGTTTGCAGCGTTGGTCGAGTGACGTTTCGCAAAGTCAGTTGATTTTTATCAAAATTCACTAGAATATCAGCTCCGACCGGAGCCTGACCACCGCTATCCAGATTGACCGATACGTCAAACGTGCTTTCGGGAGAAGTTGGGATGATAGTCGGAGTAAAACTTAAAATTGCCGTAGCCGCGGTAGCTTTGGTCCGCAATTCCTGCCGTTTTTTGGTGAGTTGCAGAGTAAAAAGTGTCGCCAGTGCAAGGAAAAGCAATAACCCGATCGGCAGTAGCCTGGCTTTATTGGCTTTTACATATGAAACAATATCCTTCATAAAAGAGGTCTCTAACTTATTAGACATCATCTGCGCTTCGATGTCAATAATTAGTTCAAGAGAGTTTGCGGTAAGATAGGAAGTTAGGATAAAATTTAAAAGACAGATTATGAACATTATTCGCGGAATCGGGATTATTTTAAGTTTTATTTTTGTCGTCAGTCTGGTCTCATTACCGGTTCGTGCAGAATCCTTGGGTTCTCATGCTGTGATTATTCACCAAATCCGTGGTCCCCAAACCTGTTGTCATGGGGGAACCTCGGATATATTTTCGGAGATCAATTCGCTCGATGAAAATAAAAACTTACCTTTGGCTTGGGCTCTGCGATACGATGCTTTGGTAGATAGCGCAACTATTGAAAAAATCAAAAATTTACCCCGGGCTCAATCTTTGGGAATTCTTTTGGAAATCACCCCCCAACTTGCTTCAGCCAGCGCCGTGAATTACAAAGGTGAAAGCAGCGGATCTGATTGGTACTCGGCGCGTAATGCATTTCTCATCGGTTACACCCAGACTGAACGCAAACAATTGATTGATACAGTTTTTGGCGAGTTTCATACCCAGTTTGGTTATTTCCCTACATTTACAGTCGCCTGGATGGTTGATGCCTGGTCGCTCAAATACATTCATGATGAATACGGAGTAGAACTTCATGAAATCACAAAAGAACAATATGAAACAGACAGTTATACGCTTTATGGGGGGATTTTTGATGCTCCTTATTATCCCTCTTTGGGTCATCCGCTGATTCCCGCTCCAGACAAAGCTAGTCAACTTGATCTTGTAATGGTGCGCCAAACCATAAGTGATCTTGACCGAAACTACGGATCCTCTTTTACGTATTTTACTTCACAGCCCAATGATTATTTACAAAATCCTAAGACTCCTGGCACCAATTATTTCACCAGTCTACTTGATCAAATGATTGCTCAAAAAGATGTCGGACTCATTCTTTTAGGGCTTGAAAATTCAGCCGAGTGGGTTGACTTTAAAGCCGAATATCAAAAACAACTGGCGCAAATAGTCCAAAAACAAAAAACAGGCGAAATCAAAGTTTTTTCACCACATGAATACGCGGTACTTTTCAAAAATCAAACTCCTCTAAATTCTAGCCGGATGCTTAAAAGTCCGCGCTTTCCCGAGGAAGGGACGGTGCTCTGGTACTTTGGCCGCACGTATCGGGCGCGGATCCAGGTGATTGGCGGAGATTTGTTGCTTACAGATCTTAGAAATTTTTCACCTCTAACCGATGTTTACCAGACCCAAGCTGCTCAAGTATCGCGCGCTTATTGGATCGTGCCTTATACCATTGACGGTTCGCAGCAATATACTGTCAAAAAGGTACCTTCCAATCCTGATATTTATGCCGGCCATCCGGTACGGTCTGACGACGGAGTCCAACCCTTTGGGATTAAATTATCCGGCGCATCTGAAGCTCAAGTTAAACAGGAAAAAGAAGTGGTGGAAATTACAGTAGACAACAGCCGGATCACACTGGAGCCGGATTTTATTACAACAAACAACTTAAATAGTGGTTTTGTGAGTCCGGTCAAGATGACACTTGTTGAAATACTAAGTAACAATACTCCGCAGTTTATTACTTTTGCCAAACATCCGAGGTTTTTCATAATCCCTGACCAAGCAAACAACACGCTCGCTCTGGGTTGGGAAACTCCCAAACTTGAGCAAATCAAAATGGCGACCATTACTAAAGATCAAGAAATTTGGAAAATCACACCCCTGACTTTAACTGATTCCCAAGTCAAAGAATTGGCTCCTATCTTTCAGCCAGATCTGGGAGCTTTGCCTCTTGATCCTGGGACCTCAACCTTTTATTGGGCCAATACGACGGCAATTGCCGGACGTAACCCAATTCGTTTATTTGTAGTTGCGCTTTCCATTTTGTCGCGTCCAACAAGAGTCCAGTCATTGGAAGCGAAACTTGATGAAGCAGCCCCAATTACAGCCCAAATTCCCGGGCAGTTGGATACAAGATTTGAACCATTCTTTGTCGATTTTGTAGCATCAAGAAGCGCCCAGTCAGAAGTTGCCTTAAAAATTAATGGTAATAGTTTACCGCAAACTACAACCATCAAGTTTTATACAGATTGCCAAAAAGAACCGTTAACTTGTTTCATGAACCGGGACCAGCTCAAAGGTTTTGTTTCGGTTTTGTTGCAAGAAAAAATTGCGTTTTATACCAAACAAATAAAAGATCTGACACAAAAAGCCACATCAGGAATAGAAGAGAAAATTAAAAAATATTTAGGCAGGTAAAATTATGCCGACGATTTTGTTTACATTTTTATTTGGGATATTTCTGGGGTTTAAGCATGCTCTTGAAGCAGACCATCTCACCGCGGTCATGACACTCGTGACCGAACACAAAAATTCATTTCGGGCAGCCCTTATCGGTACGTTTTGGGGGATAGGCCACACCACGACTCTGTTTATGGTGGGGCTTGCCGTACTCATACTTAAAATAAATATCCCGCTTCGGTTGGGACTCGGACTTGAATCACTGGTTGGAATCATGCTGGTTATTTTAGGAATTCGGGCATTACTTAAAACCGAAGAACTTCATGAACATGCTCATGAACATGGGGTTAGTGAACACAGTCATATCCACTCGGACCATCGCCATCACCATCAACACAAGCGCTCATTTTTGATTGGTGCGGTTCATGGACTTGCAGGAAGTGGGGCACTCATGGTGCTCGTGCTTTCAACATTTCGTTCAATAGTTGAAGGTGTCATTTATATTCTGCTTTTTGGGATGGGTTCAATCGTGGGAATGACAGCGATGAGTTTTTTGATTGGTTTGCCCCTAACTTTTGCCAAAAGTAAATTAACCCGGTTTAACAAACTAGAAATGATTTTACAAAAAACTGCCGGCACTTTGAGCATCATCTTGGGACTGGGAATAGTATATGAAATTGGTTTTGTGAATCACTTGTTTTTTTAAAGGATATAACAAAGATATCTTATTTTTTTGCAAACCAAAATGAAAAATTTGACTCGGTGGGCTAATTTATGTATATTGTGGCCTATATCAATATGAACCGAGTCGTTTTAGGTTTGGTAGTTTTATTACTTTTGGGAGCGTTAATCGTTTATGCAACCAGGAAACTAGTGAAAGTCAATTTAAAGGATTTTACGCCGAAAACGAGTCAATCGCAAAGTGCAAAAACTTCACCCACTCCGACCCCGATAGCTTCCCCGGTAGCCTCACCCTGGAGCGGGATCCTACCAGCTACAGGCCTATAGTATCTATTGCTTTTTAGCCCCAATTTTGCTATGCTAGGGTACTTATGCAAGTTAGTGGTGAAACCAAATTCTTCGTGAGCGTGATCGTAGCCACACTCGTGGTTTTGGGCGGTGCAGTGGCCTTTTTTTCCCAACCGCAAAAAGAGGTAGTCGTCTCGGCTGATGTCTTGGGAGCTTGGTCGACCGGACCAACTACGCCTAAAGTCACCTTAGTCGAATTCTCGGATTTTGAATGTCCGGCCTGCGGAGCCGCATATCCGGTAGTTAAACAAGTAGTTGAAAAATATAAGGACGATTTAAAATTTGTCTACCGCCATTTCCCACTTGATCAACACAAAAATGCCCGCCGGGCAGCTGAAGCAGCTGAAGCAGCCGGAGCCCAGGGTAAATTTTGGGAAATGCATGATTTGTTGTTTGCCAACCAAAAAGACTTATCTGATGAAACCATCCAAAAATTGGCAAGTGATTTGAAGTTGGACATGAGTCAATTTAATCAGGATTTAGCCACCGGTAAATATAAAGACAAAGTTCAGAAAGATCTAACAGATGGAACTGCGATTGGCGTAAATGCCACCCCAACATTTTATCTCAATGGCAAAAAACTTAGTCTGTTTTCTTTCACTGATCTAGACGCGGAAGTGGCTAAAGCGCTAAAGTAAAAATCTTTTTGAAAACTCACGACTTCATTTGTCTTAACGAGCGCAAGTGATAGACCCCGATAATTATCTGTATCCCTAACATTAATAAATTGATAGTTTCACTAGCGGCAGAGGTCCAGTATGAAGCCAGGCCGAAGTTGAGGTTAAGCCAAACACCGATCAGATTACCAACCAGTGCCAAGTGACGCAAAAATGGCACTTCTTTTTTGAAGAGCATGGTGAGAGCTGTTATGATCAACAGAACTCCGGCACTAAATTCTCCCCAACGCGTCAAATTTCCGAAAAGTCCGACTTGCGGGATAGCAAATTGCAACAAAAAATCTTTGTACCACGGCAGTGGATTTTTCGAAGCAAAAAAGGTGAGCGTTTTTGGCAGATTTACTATAAAATCCGGTGCCAACAACTTAGTCAATCCAGAACGAAACCAAACCAACCCCAAAAGAAGTTGGATGAGAAGTAGGTGCGTCTGGGGATTGACTTTGGACTTGAGTTGCATGAATCTCAATTATAGATCCCTCGCTGGGGTAATTTACCCCGTCTCAATTATACGCCAAATCTCAAGCAGTGTGTTACCATAAATACATGATCCAACGGACGCATGATCTGGCAGCTGTGGCCCTGGTTTCCTATTATTTTTTGACTTATTCTCCGCCATCTTTAAATTGGGAAACGCTCTTGGGAATTGGCGTAGCGACTTTTATTGGTGGTATCATTCCCGATATTGACAATGTGGCTTCACCGGCTTGGAAACACAAACTTACGCCGTGGGAAGGCAAAGCTTCGCGTGATTTTTTGGATGGTCACCGGCATTTATCACATTCACTTTTGGGCATTTTTTTATTTACGTGGGTATTGGGACTTTTATTAAACACGATTAAACTACCTCATTTGGAAGTAGGGTTAGTGCAACTGGCATTTTTTTTGGGCCAACTTTCGCATTTAATTGCCGATACAGTGACGATTGAAGGAGTCCCTTGGTTTTATCCCATTCCTTTTAAAATCGGCATTCCGCCTTTCAAATTTATGCGTATTAGAACTGGTGGATGGGTGGAGAAATTGATTGTTTTCCCATTGTTGCTGGCGTTTACGATTTGGATATACTACTCCCATCACGAAGTTATTGGGAAGTTTTTGAAGATATAAAGTAAACGTCTAGAGGTTAGAAAATAATGTCATCCTCGGACTTGATCCGAGGATCCAGTTGAATAGATTCCCGCTTTTCCGCCATAGGCGGACAGGCGGCGGGAATGACATACTGGATGGAATGACAAAGGGTAAGTATGAGAAAACTTGGGGTACATGTTTCGATAAGCAAAGGACTGGTTGCGGTTTTGGAAAAGGCCAGTGCGATGGGAGCTAGTTGCATCCAAATTTTTTCCTCACCACCGCAGTCTTTTGCAGGGCCAAAATTTACAGATAGCGATTGTGAAGCTTTTAAAACTAAAGCTACTGATTTAGGAATCAGTCCAATTTTTATCCACGCGTGTTATTTGATCAATCTGGCTAGTGAAAAAGAAACTTTGCGTGAGCTTTCAATCAAAAGCCTGGTTGAGGATTTGCGGTTTGGCGATAAAATTGGCGCTAAGGGCGTGATTGTTCACACCGGAAGTCACAAAGGTAAAGGGTTTGCCGCAGCTTTGCCAGTTGTTGTTGATTCGATAAATTCAATATTTCGGCAAACTCATGGCAAAACGAAACTGTTACTTGAAGTAGCCTCGGGTGGAAAAGGCAAAGTCGGTTCGACCGGTGAAGAGCTTTCGCAAATGTGTGAGGTTGTTGGTTCTCCACAAATCGGCGTGTGTCTGGATACGGCGCACTTATTTGCAGGCGGTTATACATTTGATACTTATGAAAAGATGGAAAGCTTGAATAAAATGATTCAAACAACTGTGGGGTGGGAAAGTATTGAGTGTATGCACGTCAATGATAGTAAAGTTGCAGCCGGAAGTTTTCGTGACCGGCATGAGAATTTGGGAGCAGGATTTGTGGGTACTCCGGCGCTTAAATTATTATTAAATTCGCCGCATTTTGATAAGTTGCCCCTAATTTTGGAAACTCCGGGGTTTGATGATAAAGGGCCAGATAAGAAGAATCTTGATATACTAAAATCGTTAGTTAAGTAATGTTACATGGAATTAGTAAAAGCTATTCTATTGGGTGCGGTGCAGGGAATATCGGAATTTTTGCCGATATCCTCAACTGGGCATTTGATAATTGCCGAGAATTTACTGGGAATTTCCCAGGAAAAATACGGGTTGTCTTTTGATGCGGCACTTCATTTGGGAACTTTGATTGCTTTACTTTGGTTTTTTAGAGACGATTGGAAAAAATTAGTATTAGCAGCGATAACCAAAATGTCATCCTCTGGCCTGACCGGAGGATCCATTAAAATAGATTCCCGCTCCCCGATCGGAGTCGAGGACAAGTTTCGCGGGAATGACATACGGGGTGGGAATGACAATTCTCAACGCTTGGCGTTTTTATTGCTCATTGGGACGGTTCCCGGTGTGCTTTTTGGTTTGTTACTTGAAAAAAAAGTGGAGACAGTATTTCGCTCGCCAGTGCTCATTGCTCTCACCCTAATTCTTTTTTCCGGAGTCCTTATATATGTAGAGAAAGTGGGGAAGAAAATAAGGGATATAAAACAAATGAATTGGAGGGATAGTCTGACTGTGGGACTAGCTCAAGCTGTAGCTTTGATTCCCGGAGTTTCCAGGTCTGGGATTACGATTTCCGCCGGCATGTGGCGAGGGTTGAGACGCGAAGAAGCAGCGCGGTTTGCATTTTTACTATCCGCACCAATCATTGCCGGAGCCGGAGGGTTGAAACTTATCAAAACCATTGGTTTATTTGCGAGTGGTGAACTAGCGTTTTCGGAACTAACTTTTTTTGCAGTCGGAATCGTATCAGCTGCAATTTTTGGTTATCTCACCATCAAATATTTTTTACGGTTTGTAAGCAAACATTCTTTGTATCCATTTGTGGTGTATAGAATCATCCTGGGTATCCTGGTGCTTCTTTTGGCTTTCAAATAAGGCCCACGTGCCACTTAGTATAACGTGGTATCTTGCAATTTTCGTGGAGTGGAATCCTTCCGAAGTAAAAACGTATTCATCCACATCACAAGAGTGACGTGGTTTTTTACGAAGGAAGATAAATTAATTAAAGCTGAAAAATATGACATTAAATAGACGTAAACGAACGGAGACTGAAAGTAGTTATTTTGTAAGGTAAACTTTCGGGTAAATGATTATTTCGGGAATAAAAATATCTTTCGGAATTTTAAGCAGTTGAACAATAACAGAAGCTACATCCGTTGGTAGTAAATATTCTTCTCTAGCTTCATTTCGGAATGTTGAGTTCATTCCTCCGATTATTGCATTTGTGACTTTTATTCCATTTTCTGCAGCCTCAGAAATCATCACTTTCCCCAAACCGTATAAAGCATGTTTAGTGGTACTATATGCCGCCCAACCTCCTCGGGTTCTGTCGCGAACCTGATCTGATAATATATTAATAATGTAGCCATGATTTGCTGATTTCATCTGAGCAACAAAAGACTTGTATATAAGAAATGGTGTCATTGCATGAACAGCAAACTGTTTTTCCATTTCTGCAATTTCCGTTGTTTCAGTTAGTGTTTTTGTCGTATTAAATCCTGCATTATTGATTATCACATCGATTGATGTGTATTGTTCCTTAACAAATTCACAAAACGCAAAAACATCATCTTTTTTGGTCAAATCACCTGTCAATGTTTGAATTTCTCTATTAAATTGAGAAGATATTTCATTTTTTAAATTATTTAATTCTTCATTTGAACGAGCAGTTGTGACAATTGAATATCCTTCCTTGACGAGATCAACTACTAATTCCTTTCCTAGTCCCTTACTGCCACCGGTTATTATTGCTACTTTCGTGTTTGACATAATGTGATAAAAATAGCTATCTTTTAATAAAAGTATATAACAAAATAACTAAATTTTCTTTCCCAATTTAGGGAGTAATTGTGCTACTCCTTCATGATCACAACTTGGAACTATCAAATCGGCAATGTCTAATATTGAAGGTTTAGCATTAGCAACTGCCACTTTCAAACCACAGGCCTCAAGCATGGGAAAGTCATTATCACTATCACCAATACCTATTGCTTTATCTCTCCCAACGCCAGCTAATTCTAATACTGTAAATACACCGTTCTGTTTTGTAGCTTGAATGTTAGTGATGTCAAGTGTAAAAGTACCCGATTTATGAGCTGCTTTTGATCTAAAATATGCAATATTGGAATAGCTAGATAATTTTTCAAATATTTCTTTTAACATATCTTCTGTTAAATCCTGAAGTGCAATTTTGGTTAGCTTAGAAAGGTGATCTACATTATCAAAATCAAGTAATTTTCCAGCAATACAAACTTTTTTCCAGATATCAAATTTTTTTAAGTACTCAACAAGGTCAACAGCGACATTTTCCGTTAAAACATGTTGTTTTATAACTGTAAAATCAGAAGTAACTATAGTAGCGCCATTTTCCAAAATTAGTGGTGAACGAAAAATGATATTTGATATTCCTTCTATTGCATATATTTCTTCTAAACACCGCGCTGTGCTGATGCTAAAACCGATTTCTGCATCTAAATCGTTTATTGCGGTAACTACGGTAGGAGGTATATATAATTTTCCATCAATAAATGAAGCAATAGTATGATCCAGATCGCAAAAGACATACCGATACTTGGATAAATTTAGTCTCCGCCCTTTGTTTTTAGAAGTTTCACCAACCATATTACGGAAATACAAACTTGTTATTATCTGAATTATAACAGGTTTACCTCAATATAAGGGGTAATTTATCAGATCCCCGATATTTTATTTTTCGAACGAACGTAGTGAGTTGACCTGCCTGTTGGCAGGGAAGTTTCCGTAATATAGTTCTCGACTACGCTCGAACAACAACTTTAGTATCAAAAAGTGAACTGTTACTAACCCCTTCTATATTTGTGAAAATTCCCACTTAGCCGTACAATTACCACACTATGGACGAATTAAAACAGCGAGTTGCAGACATTTTGCACAAGCTAAATATTCCCCAAACCAAACTCAAGATTGAAGATCTGGGCAAAGAAGCCTCAGATCCGGCGTTTTGGCAGGACCAGGTCAGGGCCACAGCCAAAATGAAGGAACTGGCTGCCTTGCAAAAAGAAGTTGAAGAAGGGGAGTTTTTGGAAATGTTAGTCGCCGAGGGGAATGAGACGGAACTTAGGAAACTGGTCGAAAAAATGGAAATCAAAGTTTTCCTTTCCGGCACTTATGACCGAAGTGATGCGATTTTGGCTATCCATGCCGGACAAGGTGGGACTGAAGCCATGGATTGGTCGAGCATGTTGTTTCGGATGTATAGCCGTTTTATTGAAAGCAAAGGTTGGACTTGGGAAGAAATAGAATATACGCCCGGAGATGAAGCCGGGATCAAAAGTGTGACCATCACGGTCAATGGCGCTTTTGCCTATGGCATGCTCAAATGTGAGGCCGGGACACACCGATTGGTGCGTCAGTCACCATTTAATGCCGATAAACTTCGGCAAACTTCTTTTGCACTGGTCGAGGTTTTGCCGGTGATTGAAGATACGACTGAAATAGACATACCGGAAACTGATTTGGAATGGGAATTTTACCGCTCAGGTGGAAAGGGCGGACAAAATGTAAATAAAGTTTCTACAGCCGTGCGACTTAAACACAAACCCACCGGAATCATCGTCACTTGCCAACAAGAACGTTATCAAGGCCAAAACCGGGAAAATGCTCTGAAAATATTGCGGGCCAAACTTTGGGAAATTGAAGAAGAAAGACGGACTCAAGCCCAAAAAGATATGCGCGGAGTTTACAAAAAACCCGGGTGGGGGAACCAGATCAGAAGTTATGTCTTGCACCCTTATCATATGGTGAAAGACTTACGTACAGATTATGAAACTTCCAATACAGATGCGGTTTTGGATGGCGGCTTGGATCCGTTTATTGAAAGTTATTTAAAGAAGTTTTCGATCCGATCGTAATTTTGCTTACTCACTTGAAAAAATCTTACAAAATGCGTATGCTGTAATGGAAGGGAAAAGTTTATGCCCAAGCAGACCGAAAAAAAGGTTCCGGAAACGAAAGAAGCGACCCCCATCATCAAGGAACTGGAACCAGTAAAGGAGACTAAAGTGACGATCAAATTACCAGTAGTATTGGTTGGCTTAAGTATTATCATAGCAGGTGTATTTACCGGATACGTGTTGGCCCAATCCGGAGGTGGAAAAGTTGGTGGATCCTTATCCAATGCTGGTAAGACTAAAGAAGGTTTGGCAAAAGCGGTTGGGGTAGAGGATACTGCAACTTTTAAAGACAGCGCTGAAGGTATGCTTCGGGAAGGCGGTGTAGATAATGAAGGTAGTCATCATTTGGAACGGCCGGGTGGACCATCGCAAGATGTGTATCTGACTTCTTCAACAGTTCCTCTGGATGATTATGTCGGCAAAAAGGTAAAGGTGTTTGGACAGACATTTGCCGCACAAAAAGCCGGTTGGTTCATGGATGTAGGCCGGCTGGAATTACTTGAATAAATATATGGTATGGTGGCGGCGCTTAGGTAAATGGGAAAAACATTTGGAAAAAGCGCCAAAAATCATTATTGTTCGCACGCTCGTCCTGGTTTTTTGTCTGTCAATTGTAGTTGGCGCGGTGGTGTCAGCGAGTCTCAATGTGCTTTCGGCGCGGGCGGTGACTACTCTAGATCAGGAAATCCGTAAACTTGAGACTCAAGATATGGAGAAGCGGATGCAGCTTTTGCGCTATGCACGAAGCAATGTGGATTAATATTTACCGGACCTGTCTATGTTTATTTCTTTCGACCAAGTCACAAAAACATATGGTGATAAAACTCAAGCTTTGACCGATACCAGTTTCAAAGTCGAAAGCGGAGAATTTGTTTTTTTGGTCGGACCTTCTGGAGCGGGCAAAACTACTATCCTGCGATTGTTGATCCACGATCTCGTGCCGACAAACGGGACGATACTTCTTGATAAGCTTAATATTGCCACTTTACTGAAAGCAAAAATTCCCGAACTGCGTCGGCAGGTAGCGATGGTATTTCAGGATTTTAAAGTATTGTTTGACCGTACAGTCGGTGAAAATGTGGCCATTGCTCTCGAGATCTTAGGCAAACCGCCAAACGAGATCACCAAAAAGGTGAAAGAAGTCTTGCAACTGGTTGATCTCACAGACAAAATAAATCAATTTCCCGTACAATTATCTGCCGGAGAATTGCAACGGATTGCGATCGCCCGGTCAATTGTCGGCGGACCAAAAGTATTATTGGCTGATGAGCCGACCGGAAATCTGGATCCGACCACCTCTTGGGAGATATTAAAAATTTTAAGAGAAATCAACAAGTTGGGTACGACTGTCATCATGGCCACACACAACGTCGATATCGTCAATAGTATGCGTAAACGCGTCATCTCTATGAAAAAAGGTAAAATCATCAAAGATGAAAAAAGCGGAAAATACAGATAAAAAATTCAAAATTCAAAAGTCAAAAGTACAATTCAAAATTTAAAGGTAAGGAACTTTTGATTTTTAACTTGAACTTTTGCCTTTTGAATTTTAACTTTTGAATTTATTTTATGGGCACTTTTAGCAACACCTGGCGTCATATCCGACGATCACCATATCAGGCATTTGCCGCAATTTCAGTGATGACGCTGACATTTTTGGTCAGCGGTATGTTTTTTCTTTTGAGCGTCGGTTCGACTATAGTCCTTAAATATTTTGAACAAAAACCGCAAATTATCATCTTTTTCAAAGATACCAAAAAAGAGGCAGACGTCAATGAATTGCAAGATCGGCTAAAACTCATGGACAAAGTGGCTTCAGTCAAATTCGTGTCCAAAGAGGATGCTTTGGCTATCTACAAAGAGCAGTACAAAAATGATCCATTGCTTTTGGAGATGGTGTCGGCAGATATTTTGCCGGCATCAATTGAAGTTTCGGCTACCAAAATCGAATATTTACCAGACCTGGCAAACCTCCTCAAAAAAGAAGCCGACGTGTCAGATATCGTGTTTCCGGAAGATGTGGTCAACATCCTGGTTTCCTGGACAACGAGTATCAGGCAAGTAGGGATGCTGTTGGTCATTTTTTTGAGCCTGGTTTCGCTATTTACGGTAGTGACGGTTATCAGTATGAAGATAGCCTTGAAACGCGAAGAAATTGAGATACTACAGCTCGTGGGCGCAGCCAACTGGTATATCCGGATGCCGTTTATGGCCGAGGGGATCATTTATGGACTGGTGGGATCATTGATCGGTTGGATAGTCAATGTGTTGATTTTGGTCTACGCGTCGCCGCTTTTGATGCCGCTATTTGTAGGTATACCTCTGTTTCCGATCCCTTTGGTATTTTATGCGATTTTTCTGGCCATGATGTTAGCTTTAGGGACTTTTTTGGGTATCCTCGCGAGCGTATTAGCCATCAATCGGTATTTACGAAACTAAGAGCCTGTTTGGAAAGTTTATAGCGATTAGCTTCCTCTCCTTAAGATAAGGAGAGGTGAGGAGGGGTTATGATGAAGATAATCCAGATTCCGTTCATAACTCACCTCAACCCTCTCTTATCTTAAGAGAGGGGGGTACTGGGACTTTCCAAACAGGCTCTAAGGACTCGGTCATGAAAAAACTACTGACGGGAATACTGCTCGTAATTCTATTTGTAATGGCGGTCACTCCGGCCGCGGGCGATCAAATCCAGGATCTGCAAAAACAAATTGATGATCTGACGCAAAAACTTTCCCAGACCCAGGCCCAGGCCCAGACATTGAGTGCCGAGATCACCGCGATGGATCAGCGGATCAAACTGACGACACTACAAATCTCCAATTCAGTTGAAAAAATCAACCAGTTGGAAATTGAAATCAGGGAGCTCAATAAAAAAATCGAAGGTTTGGATGTCACTTTGTCCCATCTGTCCCAGGTTTTGATCAACCGGATCGTTTCGGCGTACAAAGTCAAACGTGTGTCTTATCTGACACTGCTTTTTTCTGCCAATGGGCTAACTGATTTTGTGAGTCGAGCCAAATATATCCAGATTGCCCAGACGCATGATCGCCGGGTTTTAACCGAAGTTCAGGTCGCCAAAGCTGATGTGAGTGACAAAAAAGCCCAGCGTGAACTCAAAAAAGCCGAACAGGAGAAGTTGAAACAACAACTTGAACAGCAAAAAACCATACTTGCTAACCAGAAACAATCAAAACAAGCCCTGCTTGAAGTGACCAAAAATGACGAAGCGACTTATCAAGAGTTACTAGCGTCGGCACGAGCAGAATTGGCAGTGGCTTTAGGTCAAGGACAAGAAGTATTCCTCCGCAATGTCAACGAAGGAGACAAAATCGGATCATTGATTGGTGGGGCTTCAGGATGCTCATCTGGTACACATTTACATTTTGAAGTTCATGAGGGAACATCAATCAAGGATCCAAATGACTATTTAAAGTCAGTAAGTTTCAGTTATTCTTATCCGAGTTCACAATATGGTTATTATGGCACGATAAATCCTAGAGGTAGTTGGAGTTGGCCGATGTCAGAACCAATTCAGATCAACCAAGGGTATGGTTCGCATGACTTTGCCAGAACTTTTTATCCAGGTGGAGTACATTATGGGATAGATATGGACTCAGCTGATAATTCAGTCAAAGCTGTAAAAAGTGGCAAACTTTATGCCGGTTCATTTCAATGTGGCGGTACTTATGCCGGAACACTATACTATGCGAAAGTTGATCAAGGTGACGGGATCACGAGTTGGTATTTACACATGATCCCGCAGTAAAATTTAAGTTAAATGACACTGTCGGAAGTAAATTTCATTCCGGTAAGACAAATAATAACGAATCTATTTCTTCTTGTGTTGTTCTTATTTCTCGCATCGTTTATTCATGCTCAAGTAAAAATTAACGAATTTCTTCCGGCTCCATCAACCGGAAACCCGGAATGGGTGGAATTTTATAATTCCGAAACGGACTCAATTGATCTATCAAATTATTATTTTGATGATGATACAAATTTTAGTTCTGATAGCGGATCTAGCGGTAAAATCGCATTGTCGGGGTTACTCACTTCACAAGCTACTTGTTATTGGGAGTTGTCAACGTATCTTAATAATAACGGAGACACACCTACTTTGTTCGATTTGAACGGAACTGTCGTAGATAGTTATCCGTATACAAATACTGCAACTGATAAGTCCTTTGCCAGAATTCCTGATGGCGAAACTTGGCAGGAAAACCAGACGCCAACCAAGTCACCAACCCGGTGTTTGGATTTGGTTCCGCCAACTCCTACTCCAACACCAGACCCAACTCCCACTGCGACTCCTGCGCCCGAAGCGACGCCAACCCCTACCCCTACTCCAATAGCTTCACCGCAGCCGACTCCGACGCCTTTAGTCAAGTCACCGACTCCACGCCCTACGATTAGGCCCAGTCTGATTTCGTCGCCGACGTTGACTCCCGAAGTTTTGGGTGAGACTACGGTGAGTGCGGAAACAGAGACGTTGGCCGTGGTTCCGCCCTCACCACAAACGGAAACAGATACGGGCAGCGGTTTACCTCTGGGTTGGATTTTAGTCGGACTGGGGATCACGATTTCAGCCGGAGGCGGCGGGTTGGCGTTTTGGCTCACGCAGAAGCAGAAATTGGTATAATGGAGTGGTGAAACTTTTTAAGTATTGGGGACCGGCCTTTTTTTGGATGGGGTTGATTTTTTATTTTTCCGCGCGATCGCGGGTGGCGGTATCGGATGTATATCTCATTCAATTTACTATTTTCAAAACTTTACATCTCATCGAGTACGGGATTTTGTACGTGAGTTTGTTTCGGGCTTTCAGAAATACCAATCATGATCCTGACTGGCAAAATCGGGCACGGGCATTTATTTTGGCCGTAGTTTATGCAGCAACTGACGAAATTCATCAGGTCTTTACCCCGACACGCGAGGGCAGGATCCGGGATGTGTTTATAGATACGATTGGGATTTCTCTGGCCGCAGTCTACTTATGGAAATACTTACCACAAGCGCCCAAGAAACTCAAAAACTTGGCGAAAAAATTGGACATTCTTTAATAAAAAATGGAAAAGGGAAACAGGCTACTATCCTCACTCTAAGTGGGGAATTGGGGAGTGGGAAAACTACTTTTGTCCAAGGATTGGCACGCGGATTAGGTATCAAAAAACGCATCCTCTCCCCCACTTTTATTTTGAGTAGGGAATACCTTTTAAAAAATTCTATTTTTAAAAAATTAATTCATATTGATTTGTATCGGTTGGGTGAACAAAATAAGGTTGAAAGTTTGGGTTTGGAGGAAATTTTTGCAAATCCGGAAAATTTAGTTGTTATCGAGTGGCCGGAGAGGTTGGGGTTAGGATTACCAAAACAAGTAATTAGAATTGAATTTAAGCAAATGTCGGAAACAGAAAGACTTGTTTCAATTAAAAATTTAATAAGGGTTACGTAGTTTGTCATTGCGAGGAGGGATGTACCAGACGGTACGTCCCGACGCGGCAATCTTATAAAATAAATTACATAAGTCATAGTTCAAATTGATTTTTTTATCATTCTTCATTTCTTGCTTGCCCAAGAAATGAAGCAAAGAAAGCCGGCCAGTGAAGGTTTGCCCTGCCTGCCGGCAGGCAGGTTGATTTTCTAACTGCGTTCGTATCGGGAGGAGCACCTCGGACCAGGAGGCCGTTTCCTCACCTTACTCACTTGTAAGAAAATCTACGCAAACACTTCAAATGGCATTAAAAAAGAAAAATGTCGCAAAACACTTCAAGGGTTAAAAACGAAAATTTGAGAATTATATTATGGATATTGGAGTAGAAAAAGCAATTGAAGTATTAAACCAGGGTGGTATTATCATTTTTCCGACTGATACGGTTTGGGGTATGGGGTGTCGGATTGATAGACCTCAGGCAATTGATCGGTTATTCCGGATTCGCAGGCGGCCCTTGATGCAGGCGACACCGGTATTGGTTTCCGAAGTTGAAATGGCACTTTCCTACTGGGATTCCCCTTCCCAGATTGTGCGACATTTGGTTGAGAAGTATTGGCCGGGGGCACTCACCATTATTTATAAATGTAAAAAAGATTTGGTCTACTCCCCTGTTCGTGGTGGTCGTGAAAACTTGGGACTTCGGATGCCAAACCAGCCGCAGTTACTCAAAATAATTAAACAAGCGGGAGTGCCCATCTTGGGCCCTTCGGCCAATTTTCATGGGGCGCCAACTCCCATTTCCCGATCTGAGATGGATCCGGAACTTATTAAGCTCGTAGACTTGGTTTTGCCTGGAGGTACAACTAGTGGTCAAGCTTCAACTGTAGTTGATTGTTCTCAAGAACCAGTAAAGATTTTGAGACAAGGGAGTGTTAAATTAATTACTTAATAACTCACCCCTGCCTGCCGGCAGGCAGGCTAGCCCTTTCTTAATTTAAGGGAGGGAATTTCTCCTCTTGAGACAAGAGGAGGTTTGGTGGAGTTATGAACAAATAGATTATGATAACTCTATATATTGACACGTCAGATAGTGGTAAAACCACAGTGGCTCTAATTATTGATGGGATACGCAAAGAATATGTAGAAGTCACAAACAAAGAAACCAGATCGCAAAATGTACTACCGCTCATTGAAAAAGCTTTACAAAGTGAAAAGTTAACCCTCAAAGATTTGACGGATATTAAAGTTCATCCCGGTCCCGGATCGTTTACCGGCGTACGCGTGGGAGTGGCTGTCGCAAACACATTGGGGTGGACACTTAAAATCCCGGTAAACGGGAAACCAATTGAGCTACCTCAATACGCCGCATCAAAATTTGATATCTGAAGTTTGATGTCAATCAAAACCCATACTCGGTCAGGGTGGCGTTGCCGATCCGCAGCCTAGGTAGTTCAAAACGCAGTTTTTTGCACTGGGTAGATCCCGGATTCGTGGTAAAAGCCAATTGATAGCCGTTTTGGGCAAGATATGTTTCGGCAAAGTCGCTTTGGAAGCCGTAAGGATAAGCAAAAACCTTGGGAGAATTAAGCCCATGCTCTTTAAGTTGGGTATCAGCGGTTCCTATTTCTTTTTCTACGACCGCGTTTTCAGCTCCGACATTGCGATGCGACCAAGTATGGTTGGCAAAGAGAACCAGACCTGAATTATTCATATCACTGATTGCATTCCAGCTTAAATATCCCGGATTTTCCGTGAGTCCAGTGGACAAAAAGACAGTGGCCGAGTATCCAAATTCTTTAAGGATAGGATATGCGGTAGTATTAAAATCCACATAACCATCATCAAAGGTGAGTAAAACTGATTTGGATGGGACGGAGGTGCCGGTTTCAAAAAAGTTGATTAAATCCTGCGTTCTGATTACTTGATATCCGTGATCCCGTAAGTACACTAGTTGCTGCCGGAAATAATCATCACCCACTGTCAAAGACTGGTGGCCTTCGGCTTTGGCCTGATCCAAGTTTTGGACATGGTGATACATGAGTACCGGCACAAACGCACACGGACCAAAACGTTCATTCATCTGGGCAAAAGTGAGGGGACTCGGACTGGGGGTAGGTGTTGGTTTTGGCGTAGACGTAGGAGAAGGTAGCGGAGAAGCAGTGATAGTAGGTTTAAGGATAATAGATTTAGACGCAAATAGCAGGCCAATTCCTGAGGCCATCAGAATAAGTCCTACTATCAAAATTTGGCGTATTCTCCGCATCAGGTTCATATTTTGCCCGGTACCTCCCGTTTTTGCAAGTATGATGATACTATCTAATTATTATTTGAACTTCGTAAATAAAGTATACAATTAAACTATGCGCGTACCGCGAAATGTTTTTCTTCTAGGTTTGGTGAGTTTTTTCAACGATTTGGCAGCGGAAATGATCTATCCGATTGTGCCGATCTTTCTGACTTCGGTTTTGGGCGCACCGATTGCTGTCGTCGGGCTGATTGAGGGTGTGGCCGAAGCTACCGCGAGTTTATCCAAATTTATTTTTGGTTACATGTCAGATTTTTGGCAGCAGCGCAAAATTTTTGTGGTCTGGGGATACACATTGGGAGCTATTTCCAAAATATTGATCGGACTGGCTACTATCTGGCCGTTGATTTTATTTGCGCGTTTTATTGATAGGTTGGGTAAGGGTTTGCGGACGGCACCGCGGGATAGTCTGCTACTTGAAAATACAACTCCTACCAACAGAGGGTATATTTTTGGGTTCCACCGGGCATTTGATAGTTTAGGAGCGGTGTTTGGTCCGTTGTTGGCATTGGCATTACTCTTTTTGTTGCGTGAAAACATGCGCCTGGTTTTCTTTTTAGCGTTTATTCCGGGAGTGGTTGCAGTTTTACTCTTAGTTCTGTTTGTTCATGAGCGGCCAGAATCCGCTGTTGTATCCCAACAACGAATCAGTTTTTCTTTTGTGGGTATTTCGCCCAAGCTGCGTTTGTTTTTAGTCATCAGCTTCTTGTTTGCCTTGGGCAATAGTTCCGACGCATTTTTATTGCTACGAGCCAAACAGTTGGGGTTTTCTACCACGCTGGTGGTACTGACTTATGTGCTGTATAACATCTCACAAACTTTGTTTGCGACTCCGGCCGGCAGCTGGGCTGATAGGATCGGTCCCCGACGCGTGTTTGCCGGCGGACTCCTGGTATTTACGCTCGTTTATTTTGCATTTGGATTGATCAAAAACCCCTTATGGTTTTGGTTACTCTTTCCGATTTACGGCGTGTATATTGCAGCAACTGATGGTGTATCCAAAGCCTATATCGCAGAATTTATCGGTCAAAAAGAGTCCGGGACTTTTTTTGGACTACATCAAACCATCATAGCTATCGGAAGTTTCATAGCTTCATTTTTGGGCGGGATCCTTTGGATGAAGGTCAGTCCCGTAGCTACGTTTTGGTACGGGAGTTTGATGTCCGGGATAGCTTTGGTGTTGTTTATAGCCTTCGCCAAAATCCGTTCGACCTAAAACCAATCAACCCTCTTGCAACTGGCGCCAAGCATACGCTAAGCTGTATCTAGGTCTTAAAAAAGATCTTGTTTTTGTTATGTTTGAGTTTTTACACCATTTATTTTTGCCGCACCATACCAACAATTTTCGTGCCAAACTGCTGCAACACGATTTTTTCCTGCTCTACGTGATTGCTTTTTTGGTGATTGGAATATCTTTGCAAACGCTCCATCGGATCGATCCGCAGATTTTGGGGTTTGCGACTGATATTCGTATCAATGAATTGCTTGATTTAGTTAACTCCAAGCGTATAGCTGCAGGTGAAACAGATCTTAAACTAAACTCACAGTTATCCGAAGCCGCAGCCGGAAAAGCCCGGGACATGTTTAATAAAAGTTATTGGGCGCATACCGCGCCTGACGGGACGACACCCTGGGATTTTATCAATAGTTCAGGTTACGTCTACACTGTCGCCGGCGAAAATTTAGCTAAAAACTTCAATGATTCATCCGGGGTAGTTGAGGCATGGATGAACTCACCTTCGCATCGCGAAAACATTTTAAGGGCGCAATATGAAGATGTGGGTTATGCTGTAGTCAACGGGGTCTTAAATGGTGAAGAGACGACACTAGTAGTGCAAATGTTTGGTAAAAGTCTGGCTAGCGCCAATGCTAATTTGGCCAATAAACTTCCCAGCCAACCCGAAGGACTACCAATTGCCCAAGTCAATGCCGAGACAGAAAGTACGCCGGTAGCCAGATTTGTGAGTGATGAAGCTACTCCGACAGGAGCAGTGGTGGCACCCTCTCCGCGAAACGTAGTTTCCGGGTTGGCTGATTCAGTCGTCAAATCGCCGCTTTTTGATATCGGGAAAATCTCCAAAAACTTTCTCTTAGGATTATCAAGTCTCCTGATGTTGCTATTAGTGGCAGATGGGGTTTATGTCTGGCGCCACCGGATCGTACGCGCAAGCGGACGCAACACAGCTCATTTGCTTTTCTTATTTATCATCACCGGTATGGTTTGGCTCATGTCTTTTGGGAGTATAATATAGGTATGCACTTAAGTCATCGGCATTATCACTATCACCATCACGATCTGCAGTTTTTTATTTTGTTGCTTTTGATGACTATCGGATTTGTGTCTTTTGCCAAAAGTATGGGGCAGAGCGGAAAGCAATTACAAATTATTGTCATCACCGGCCTAGCTTATGCCTTTTGGGGGATTTTCCACCATCTTTATGACCGTGACTTAAACTGGAAGATTGTGGTAGAATATGTGGCTATTGCCGGATTGGGGGTTTCCCTTGTGTGGACACTTTTGACTTATATTTATTGAAAATATTATGAAGGGCGTGATTTTAGCCGGAGGCAAAGCGACTCGATTGAGACCCTTGACTTGGGTGACAAATAAACATTTGTTGCCGGTTTACCACAAACCGATGATTTTTTATGCGTTGGAATCGATGCAACGGGCGGGAATCCAAGAGGTTTTGATCACCAGTTCGGTTGAACATTTGCCCCAGTTTATAAACTTACTTAAATCCGGGCGGGATTTTCAACTCAAATTATCCTATGCCATCCAGGAAGATGCTGGTGGCATCCCTCAAGCTATTGCTCTGGGTGAAGATTTTTCCGGTCAGGAAAAAATTCTGGTGATTTTAGGTGATAATATTTTTACCCACAACTTAAGTAGTGCGGTCACTGATTTTGAAAGACAAGCCAAAGGCGCCAAAGTCTTTGCCAAGCATATGCCAACCGACAGCAAACAGTACGGAGTGATAGAGTTGGACAAACACCACAAAGTGGTTTCGATAGAAGAAAAACCCGAGCATCCCAAATCAGATCTGGCTCAAACCGGAATTTACATGTATGACGCACGTGTCTATGATTTTATTCGCCGGCTCAAGCCATCAGCCCGGGGCGAATTGGAGGTCACTGATTTAAATAACTCGTACTTGAAAGAAGGTACGATGACCTGCGAAGTGATGGAAGGTTGGTGGATTGATGCCGGGACTTCTTATGATGAACTGCTGCGCGCGAACAATTTAGTCGCAGAACTCGTGAAAACAGGAAACGAATAAATATGATCACTCAAGTGATTGAAGACACAGCCAAAAAAGTCGCGACCTATGACCTGGACGGAAAAGAAAATGGGTGGCTCATGGAACTGTTTAAAGAAGGTGATAAAACTATAGCTTATATTTCGGCAGCTTTGCCGGGAGCATTCAAAGGCTATCATTTGCACCGCATCCGCGCCGCCCGCTATATTTGCCTTAAAGGGACGATGAAAATCATTCTTTATATTTCCGGCAAAAGAGAGGAACATATCTTAACGCCTGGTAAACGGATATATATTCCCAGAGAAACACCTACTGGTCTACAATGTGTCAGTGATGAGGAAGCTTGGCTCATCAATTATCCAGATCCGCCTTATGATCCATCACTAAAAGATGAGCAGGTGGATTATACTCAAGAAGAACTCGAGCAAGGAATAGTGAAGTAAATGAAAAAATGGCAAACACTGTCTTCAAAAAAAGTTTATTCAAGTCCGTACTTGACCGTTTACGAACATGATGTTATACGTCCAAATAATGTTCGAGCTCCGTATTATAGTATAGAACGTCGTAATTTTTCTGTTGTAATTCCTTTAAACGATAAAAAAGAAACCTATTTAGTTAGTCAATATCGTTATCCAACATCGCGTTACTCCTGGGAATTTCCTATGGGGTCTGTTGTAAATAAAACTCCGCTTGAAATGGCGCAACAAGAACTTGGGGAGGAAACAGGAATTACGGCCAAAGAATGGAGGGAGATCGGTAGTTTTTATATTGCCAATTCAATTTCAAATCAAAAAGTTTCCGTCTTTGTCGCGCAAAGTCTTTCTTTGGGGAAACCTCATCCAGAAGAAAATGAACTTCTTGAAGTACAAAAAATATCCATTAAAAAAGTAGACATGATGATTGCACAAGGAAAAATATTAGATGGACCAACAATTTGCGCGTTTCATCTACTTGAAGTATATTTAAACAAAAGTTCAAATTTATGAAATTACTTGTAACTGGCGGAGCGGGATTTATCGGCTCCAACTTTATTTTGTACTGGCTGAAAAATCATCCCGATGACACGATCGTCAACCTTGATGCATTAACTTATGCTGGAAATCTGGAAAACCTGGTTGAAGTTGAAAAAAATCCCCACTATTCATTTATCAAAGGCGACATTACGGATTCTTCAATAGTTGAGAAAGTCATGCAGGGTGTTGATACAGTGGTCCATTTTGCAGCTGAATCGCATGTTGATAGATCTATTTCCGGTCCGGCCATTTTTGTGCGTACCAATGTATTGGGAACGCAAGTTTTGTTGGACGCCGCAGTCAAACAAAAAGTCAAACATTTCCATCATGTCTCCACCGATGAAGTCTTTGGTGCACTAAAATTAAATACCACGGAAAAATTTTCCGAGACCACGATTTATGATCCCCGCAGCCCTTATTCTGCGAGTAAAGCCGGATCTGATCATCTTGTCCGGGCTTATTATCACACTTATGGACTTCCAACTACGATCACCAATTGTTCCAACAACTACGGCCCCTTTCAGCATCCGGAGAAGTTGATTCCACTTGCAATCACCAATTTACTTGAAGGCAAAAAAGTTCCGGTCTATGGAGATGGATTGTACGTGCGTGATTGGTTATACGTAGAAGATCACTGTCGGGCAATTGAAACGGTTTTTCAAAAAGGTAAAATTGGTGAGACTTATTGTGTGGGAGGATTAACTAGCGACATTTCAAATCTCGAAATCGTTAAGAAAATCGCGGGTCTTATGGGTAAGACTGAGTCAACGATTGAATTTGTCAAAGATCGACCGGGTCACGACCGCAGATACGCGATTGATTGGACCAAAATTCAAAAAGAACTTGGTTGGGCACCACTTCATGATTTTGATACTTATTTGCAAACTACTATCAATTGGTATAAAGAAAATCAAGAATGGTGGAAACACGTAAAGAGTGGTGAGTACCAAAATTATTATAAAATGCAGTATAATACCTCCCCTTAAATTAAGGGGAGATAAGGAGGGGTTATTCAAATAACTTCATAACTCCCCCTAACCCTCGCACTTGCCTTAAGAGGGGGAACTTTTGTGTTATGAAACAAGTAATCCTTGGTACTGGCCTTTCAGGTTTGGTGGGTACACGAATAGTGGAACTTTTGGATTCCAAATACTCATTTACCGATTTAAGTTTGGCAACTGGAGTTGATATCACCCAAAAAGAAGTCGTCACAAAACACATACAAAATTCACAAAGCGCATGGGTGATCCATATGGCTGCCAAAACCGATGTTGACGGCTGCGAAAAAGATAAATCAGCAGGTCAAACAGGCGCTGCCTGGCAAATCAATGTCGAAGGCACCAGAAATATTGTAGAAGCAGCAGACCAGTTTCATAAACGAGTGCTTTATATCTCTACAGATTTTGTATTTGACGGAACGGAAAAAGTTTATACCGAAAATTCAATTCCGCATCCTATCAATTGGTATGGTCAAACTAAATATGCAGGTGAACAAGTGGTGCTTAATAGCTCTCAAAATATAGTACTCCGCATAGCTTATCCTTACCGTGCCAAATGCGGTGGCCCTAAAAAAGATTTTGTTCATACACTGTATCATCGTTTGCAGAGAAACGAATCATTGACGGTTTTAACTGACCATATTTTTACGCCTACTTTTATAGATGATATTGCCAAAAGCATTGAAACCCTTATTGCTAAAAATGCCTCAGGAATTTATCATGGAGTAGGAGGCGCGTCCCTTTCACCCTTTGAGGCGGCACAGGTTTTAGCCAGACAGTTTGGTTTTGATGAGCGATTGATAACTGGTGTCAAAACTGCCGGCTATTACCAAGGTCGGGCGCCGCGGCCCCTTGAGTTACGTCTTAAAAATGATAAAATAGCTTCTTTGGGAGTTACAATGAGGGCATTTGGTCAAGGTTTGGAAGAAATAAAGAGACAAGGGATCATATAAATGCAAAGTGCAAAATGCAAAAATCAAAATGACAGTTAAAAATGTAAAAAGATATACTAATTTTAAAATTTCACATTGTCATTTTGCATTTTGATATTTACATTTTAAATTTATGGTAATTGCTTTTATTGGCCATGGGTATGTCGGACTGGTAACTGCAGCTGTTTTTGCTGATTTGGGTAATACGGTGTGGATTGTCGGGCACACACCTGAAAAAATCGAAAAACTCAAAAAAGGGATCATGCCTTTTTATGAGCCGGGACTCGAAGAAATGGTGCGCAGGAATTTGGCAGCCGGCCGTATCAAATGCACTCTCAAATATGAAGAAGCCGTACCAGAATCTGAAGTCGTGTTTATTGCAGTAGGTACTCCTCCCAAAAAAACCGGTGAAGCAGACTTGACAGCCGTATTTGCCGCGGCTGGGGAAATCGGTAAAAATTTGGATGGTTATACAGTTGTGGCTACCAAAAGTACTGTACCTCCGGGAACCAATCGTAAGGTAGGCGCGATTGTTGCGAGTGTCAAACCTGACAAAGCAACTTATGATATTGCATCGTGTCCTGAATTTTTACGTGAAGGTACAGCTTTAAATGACACCATGCATCCAGATCGGGTAGTGATAGGAGTAGAAAGTCCCAAAGCCCAAAAAGTGATAGTGGATCTGCATAAACCAATTAATGGCAAAACGGTTATTTCAAACATCGAAACTGCCGAAATGATTAAGTATGCCTCCAATTCACTCCTTTCGACCAAAATTTCTTTTGCCAATGCAGTAGCTTTTTTATCAGAACGAGTAGGGGCTGATGTGGAAAAGGTATTGGAAGGGGTGGGTCTCGATAATCGTCTCGGGCGGGCATTTCTCTATCCCGGTGTGGGTTATGGAGGCAGTTGTTTCCCCAAAGATGTAAAAGCTTTGATTGCGATTGCCGATAGTGTCGGTTATGATTTTCAACTTCTTAAATCAGTCGATAATATCAATGAACAAGCGAGCAAGTTTTTCATTAAAAAAATAGAAACTGTTTTGTCGCCTATCAAGGGTAAAACTGTTGGCATTTTGGGTTTGTCTTTCAAGCCAAATACCGACGATATGCGTGAAGCGCCTTCTGTCAAAATCATCACGGCCCTCCAAAATGCGGGTGCCAAAATCCGGGCCTTTGATCCGGTGGCCATGGAAAATGCTAAAAAATTATTGCATAATGTAACTTATCTTGAAAATGCTTATGAAGTGGCGAGTGGTGTCGATGCATTAGTCGTGATCACAGAATGGAATGAATTTAAACAGCTTGATCTCAAGAAAATTCTTACTAGCATGAAACATCCCATTCTTTTTGATGGTCGAAACATGTATGATCCGGTAAAGGTGAGAAAGCAGGGATTTGAGTATTTTGGTGTTGGTAGATCGTAATAATCTAAAATTTAAAATGCAAAATGTTTAGCGGAGCTAGATCTGGTTTTGCCAAATAAAATGACAGTTTAAAATTATAAAATTTTAGGTTTTTACATTGTAATTTTGATTTTTACATTTTAATTTTTTTATAGGGGGTTTTATGAATAAAGGCAAAAAAGCATTAATTACCGGAATCACCGGATTTGTGGGTAGTCACATGGCGGAATTACTTCTTACCGAAGGGGTTGAAGTATATGGTATCCAAAGATGGCGTTCAAAAACGGAAAATATTGAAGCAATCCAAGATAAAATCAAAATTGAAGAAGCTGATTTGCTTGACGCACATTCTTTATATACCGTGATTGATAAAATCAAACCTGACTATATATTTCATTTGGCAGCTCAGTCATTTGTGCAATCATCCTGGGCATCACCAACCCAGACATTGGAAGTCAACATCATCGGGAGTGCACATCTGTTTGAAGCAGTACGAAAAACCGGTTTACCGGTGCCGATTCAGATAGCTTGTTCTTCAGAAGAATACGGCAAAGTGTTACCAAACGAAGTGCCGATAAAAGAAACCAATCCGATGCGGCCTTTGTCTCCATATGCAGTTTCCAAGCTGGCCATGGATTATTTGGGTTATCAATATCACCAAAGTTATCAAATGAATATTATTCGTACCCGCGGTTTTAACCATACTGGTCCCCGCCGGGGCGAAGTGTTTGCCGAATCCAGTTTCGCCAAACAAATTGCCGAAATTGAAAAAGGCAAGCGTGAGCCTGTAGTGCATGTCGGTAACCTAGAAGCACGGCGGGATTATACTGATGTCCGGGATATGGTACGCGCTTATTATCTAGCAGTTCAAAAATGCGATCCGGGTGAAGCTTACAATATCGCTACCGGCAAAGCCTGGAAAATCAAGGATGTACTTGATTTACTTACAGGTATGTCCAAAGTCAAAGTTGAGATTAAACCTGATCCGACCCGGATGCGGCCATCAGACGTTGAAGTATTGATTGGTGACAATACGAAGTTTGTAACGAAAACAGGTTGGAAACCGGAAATTCCTTTTGAAAAAACGATGTCTGACCTCCTAAATTACTGGAGAGAAAACGTATAAAAATTATCCAATCAGCAAATTATCCAATTATCCAATAAGTACCAATAAAAAATTGGATAATTTGAGAATTTGAAATTGGATTATTGGATAATTATTGATGAAGTGTCTTGTTACCGGTGGTGCTGGTTTTATTGGATCTTTTTTGTGTGATCGATTACTCGAAACTGGTCACGAAGTCGTTTGCATTGATAATCTAGTTACGGGCCATAAGAAAAATATTGCACATTTATTATCCCAACCTAAATTTGAATTTATTGAACATGATGTGACTTTACCACTTCCCGAGGCAATTTCGGCGAGTGTCATTTTCCATTTTGCTTCACCAGCTAGTCCCCCAAAATACCAAAAATATGCCGTAGAAACATTGTTAGTTAACTCAATAGGCACTTATTATTTACTTGAGAAGGCTCGGGTTTGGCAAGCTAAATTTATTTTTGCCTCCACCTCTGAAGTTTATGGAGACCCTCGGGAACATCCCCAAAAAGAAACCTATTGGGGACATGTCAATCCCAATGGTCCACGTTCTTGTTATGATGAAGCCAAACGGGTGGGTGAATCTTTTGTGGCTACTTATATCCGAAAATATCAGCTTGATGGCCGCATCATTCGGATTTTTAATACCTTTGGCCCAAGAATGGATATAGATGATGGGAGGGTGGTAACAAATTTTATTAAACAAATTCTCTCGCGTACTCCTTTAACTATTCAGGGAGATGGCAGTCAAACTCGAAGTTTTTGTTATATTTCAGATTTAATAGAAGGAATCATGTCAGTTTTTACAACTCCTGCGGCTCGGGGTGAAGTGATCAATTTAGGTAACCCGGAAGAAAAAACCATTTTGGAACTACTTAATATCATTAAAAAAGTTTCTCACTACTGGGGAGAAACCGTCTTTTTACCACTCCCAGAAGACGATCCATTGAGGCGCAAACCAGACATTACTAAAGCCCAAAACTTACTTCACTGGGAAGCGAAAGTTGGTTTGGAAGAAGGACTTACAAAAACTCTGGAATATTTCAAAAAGTAACAACTTGTATGAAAAATGTCATATTAATTCTTCCTACATATAACGAGAAGGACAACGTCGAAACGTTAATTGGAGCAATTGAAGGAGTGTTTCAAAAACTTACAAAATATAAACTGACGATTTTGGTGGTTGATGATTACTCTCCGGACGGTACGGCCAAAACTGTAGAAAATTTATCCAAAAGATACAACAATATTATCTTGATTTCAAAGAAAAAAGAAGGATTGGGAGCTGCCTATATGTTTGGGGCAAATTATGCGTTCAAATATCTACAGCCTGATATTTTTATTCAAATGGATGCAGACTGGCAACATAACCCATTACTACTACCGGATTTTTTTTATCAACTGGAAAGAGGTGCTGATTTAGTGATTGGTAGTCGTTATATTCCCGGCGGTTCAATCCCCGGAAACTGGGGGATTCACCGCAAGATTTATAGTATTGTTGGGAATACGGTAGTTAGGTTTGGATTGGGGATGTTACTCCCGCATGATTGGACCTCCGGATACAGAGTATATAAAAAGCAGGTGTTTACCGAAGTTGAGGCAGGACTGGAAAAATATTCCGGTTATACATTCCAAGTCGCCTTTTTACGTAAAGCCAAAGTTGCCGGATTTAAAATCGCCGAAGTTCCACAACAGTTTGCAGATCGGATTCATGGAAAAAGTAAAATTGCTCCTTTTGATTATATCAAAAATCTGTTGCTGTATATCTTGAACAACTCGACCTTCCTTAAATATTTAGTCATCGGCGTCATCGGATTTAGTGTCCAAACTATAATTGCCAAAGTGCTCGTCCAGTTTATAAATCCCGGGATAGCCGTGGCAATCGGTTCTTTCTTTGCCATTTGCGCCAATTTTTTGGGTAACAATTTGTGGACATTTAGTCACAAACGCATATCCGGACTCACAAAACTTAGCCAAAAATTTATTCATTTCTTGGGCACTTCGATTGGCGCCGTAATTATTCAAGGAGTAGTCGTGGGAGTGGGTGTTTGGTTGTGGGGCAAATCAGCTTGGTTTTTACTGATGATTTTTGCAATTGCTTTTTTAGTTATTCCTTATAATTACTTTATCTATAACCGCTTCATTTGGAAGAAATAAAAATGAAGCCGGACACCTTGTCATTATTCAACTTGCCTGTCTCCATTTGGAGGGATCGGATAATCTATAAATAATAATTTAAATTCCCTCCGCCAGCCGGCAGATTGTGGGATGACAAAACTAAATAATGTTTAAAAAATATCTTCCTTATATTATTTTATTTATTATTCTCATAATTGCTGCCTATCTCCGGCTTTATCGTATTGGTGATTACATGGGATTTTTGGGCGATGAGGGACGGGATATGTTGGTGGTCAAACGAATGATCGTAGATCATAAACTTACTCTTCTTGGACCGATCACCAGCGTTGGCCTCATGCATCTGGGACCCATGTATTATTACTTTATGGTGCCATTTTTGTGGGCTTGGCGTCTAGATCCGACGGGCCCGGCGGTGATGGTGGCACTATTTTCATTAGCCACAATTCTTCTTATCTGGAAATTGAGCCGGGAGTTTTTCGACACCAAAGTGGCAGTAATTGCTTCTTTGCTTTATGCCTTGTCACCGCTCGTGATCACGTATTCGCATTCCTCATGGAACCCCAACATTCTGCCGTTTTGGGCCTTGTTGACAGTGTACAGTCTAGTAAAAGTGATGTGTGAGGATCGTTATCGCTTCTTATTTGTAGCGGGTTTGGCTATAGGTGTGGCTTTGCAGTTACATTATATCGCGTTGGTGTTTATTCCGATTACCCTTGTTTGTTTAGGGTTAAAACGCTTTAGAATTCCGCTAGTTTATTGGTTAAGCTTGTTGTTTGGAGGATTTGTAAGCAGCTTGCCCTTTTTATTATTTGAGGTAAGACACCAGTTTATCAACACGATCACTGTGTATGAGTTTGTGACGCGCGGTGGAGACGCCAAATCATTTGGACTAACCACAGTACTTTATAGGTTTTGGGACTTGACCTTAAGATTGTTTTGGCGGGTAGTCGTCATCGAAAATGCGCGAATAGCTACGGTTGTACTATTGCTGACTTTAGGTATTTGTTTTTATTTAAGCAAAAGTAACAAATATAAACCGCGACGACATGGAGCGCTCATAGTTTTACTAATTTGGTATCTGGTGGGAATTGGATTGCTCTCTTTTTATACCGGAAATATTTATGATTACTACTTGATGTTTGCTTTTCCATTGCCTTTTTTATTGGTCGCGATTGCCCTGTCGCATCTCATGAAAAACAAATATGGGTGGCTGATCGCGATACTAGTAGTTGGGATGTTGAGTTATTTTGAGTTGAAGCAGACTCCGATTTTAGCTGCTCCAAATCGGTTGGTTACCCAGACTAAAGAGATAGCACAATTTATTTTAGACAAAACAAGTGGCAAACCGTATAATTTTGCTTTAATTGCCTACAAAAATTCCGATCATGCCTACCGTTACTTCTTGGAAATCATGGGAACTCCACCGGTGGTAATTGAGAATCCAAAGGTCGATCCGAATCGCAAATCCGTGACTGACCAGCTATTGGTGGTCTGTGAAGAAAAAGTTTGTCAACCGTTGGGACACCCCTTATGGGAAATTGCCGGTTTTGGTCGAGCCGAAATCACCGATGAATGGCAAGTTGGATTGTTTAAAGTGTTCAGATTGGTACATTACTTAGGCGAAAATCAGCCAACCGTCACTGACCCCTTACCTTAACGTAAGATCCCTCGGCCTGCGGGCCTTAAGGATTCGGGTGGAAATAATATCTTACCCTCAGTTTAGATTGCAAATATAGGCATTTTCACCTACAATTAGGCAATGCAACCGCAATTATCGGTAGTAATTCCTTGTTACAACGAAGAGCAAAACATCCGCCTGGGAGCTTTGGATAAGGTGGCCCGGTACTTAGAGAAACAGCCTTTAGTTTGGGAAGTGTTGATAGTTGATGACGGTTCCACCGATGCGAGCAAAGACTTGATAAAGCAATTTGTGGGCGGCAATAGTCATTTTCGACTTATCGAAAATACGCATCAGGGGAAGGCTGGAACAGTCGTTACTGGGATGCTAGCAGCAACAGGGGCCAGGATATTATTTACGGATTTGGATCAGGCGACCCCAATCGATCAGGTTGAAAAACTATTGCCCTGGTTGGATCGGGGGTTCGACGTAGTGATCGGATCGCGAAAAAGTCGCCGGGCAGGAGCGCCGCTTTTACGTCGATTGATGGGTCCCGGGTTCATGTTGGTAAGAAATCTCATTTTGGGCTTAAGTCGAATTGAAGATACCCAATGCGGATTTAAACTGTTCAAGCGGGAGGTGGCGCGAAAGGTTTTTTCCAGATTGAAATTATATAACTTACACAAACACGCGAGCGGACCACGGGTGACGGCAGGATTTGATGTAGAAATACTCTTTGTGGCTAACCGTTCGGGCTACAAAATCAAAGAAGTCCCGGTCGAATGGCATTATGTGGAAACCAGGCGCGTCAGCCCGTTATTTGATTCACTTGATGCATTGGTAGACATATTGCACATCCGACTTAATAGTTTGAGGGGAATGTACGAGCGGAACTCTGCCACATGAAACCAAAAACGACCAAACTTATTCCATTACTGATACTGGAAATTATCCTGATTTTTGGACTAACCGTTTATTCTTATTCGCAGGTGGATTTAAATTTAACTTTATCAACGAACGCATTTTATCAAAAACTGCAGCAACCGCTTCTAATCTTGGGTTATTTTAACCGTCCAGTATCAACCCAGATTCTCGTTGTTTTACTAACAGGGTTATTCCTGGTTTACTTTTTAAGTTTGTGGTTAGTCAAAAAACAAGTAATGACCAGAAAACAGATGTGGTGGATGATCGGTATTTCCAGTCTGCTCATTTTGGCTTACCCAGCCTTTTCGCACGACCTATTCAACTACATGTTTGATGCGCGGATTGTAACCAAGTATGGACTGAATCCGACATTTTTTCGCGCTTTAGATTTTCCGGCCGATCCCTGGATCAGATTCATGCGCTGGACGCACCGTTTTTATCCGTATGGAATAGGATGGCTTTGGTTGACCCTGATTCCCTCATATTTGGGCCTGGGGAAGTTTGTATGGACATTGGTTTTATTTAAACTCATGTTCTTGGGTTTTCATGCGATGAATATCAAGTTGATTGAAAAAATCCTCAAACAGGTATCTGGGGCAAATATAGATCACGGCCTGATTTTTTTTGCCTTAAATCCACTGGTACTTGTAGAAAGTTTATTGAGTCCGCACAACGAGGTAATGATGCTGTCTTTGGTTCTGTTGGCAATATATTTATTTATTACCCACAAAGCTACCTGGTCGATTTTGACTTTGATGGTTTCTGTTAGCATCAAATTTTTAAGTATCGGATTGTTGCCTTTATTTTTAATCAAAAAACTACAAAACAAACTAGTTCCTTGGAGTTTCTATTTGTGGTTACTGGTTTTGCTGCCGGTAGTTTGGCAACGCGAACCTTATAGTTGGTATATCATTCCCTTAGTAGCACTGGCCGCAATTAGTCAATCAGTCACCTGCAAAGTATTGGCCGTAGCCTTGAGTGTGGCTACATTGGTACGCTATTTGCCTTTCTTTTGGTTTGGTGATTATGGGGGGGTTACCGGTCGGTATCAATTTTGGGGCATGTGGTTAAGTTTGATCGTTGCAGTAGGAATACTAAGTATATGGCGCAAAAAACTTTTGATTTAAGTTGGATCAAAAAACACAAGTCAATTCTGCTTTTAAGTCTGTTTGTCGGTATTGGTATTTACACTCGACTTAGTGGTACTATACATGGTTTTTTTGCCTTTACTTATGACCAAGGTAAAGATTTTTTGGCTTTGGATGACATAGTCAATGGCCGTCACTTGACCTTGATTGGACCGACGACAGGGATTGATGGAGTTTTTCATGGTGTATGGTGGTATTGGTTGCTAGTACCCTTATTCTGGATATTTAAGGGGGATCCGGTGTGGTTGGTAGCAAGTTTCAACCTGATTTCGGCAGCGAGCATAGTTTTAGCCTTCATTTTGGGGAAAGAACTGGTAGATGAACGACTGGGATTAATTTTGGCGGGACTCATGTCTGTATCGCCGTTTTACATCTCAACTGGGGCTCAGTTATGGCATCCCAATCTGGTCCCACTACTGATGCTGCTTTTACTCATAAGTTTAGTAAAATATCAAAAAGGCCGGTGGCCGTGGTTTTGGGTCGCAGCGGTCTTGGGTGCGATTTTCGAATTTGAGCTCGCCGCAGGGATTTTGTTTGTGCCCGTTTTTGGATTGACGTTGGTTTTGACCAGACAGCTGCCCAAAATGAAACAGCTGATTTTGGGAGGCGCGGGTTTTGATTTTTGGTTAATTCCCAGGCTGATTTTTGAAATGCGGCATAGTTGGATCCAAACGTACTCACTGTTTAAGTTTTTGACTCATCCGACTTTAGTAAACCAAATGTCGTTATTGGTTCGTCTGAGTGATAGGATCCAGACAATTACCAATTTGCTGGCATATGCATTTGTAAATAGCAATAAACTTATCGGCATAATATTACTGATCATGATCATGGCCGGCGGAAAGGAAATCAGCAAACAAAAAACGTTAAGATTTTTATTAGTTCTAATTTGTTTGTTGGGGATTAACTTAGTCATTTATCAAGGGACGCTGTGGGAATATTACATCAATATGTTTCCGACGTTGGTTCTGCCGCTCATCGGAATGGGGTTATATATATTTGTAAAAAAATACCGGATTTGGGGTGGGGTGATCATCAGTAGTTTATTGCTTTACAACTTGGCCCCTTGGAGATTTTTTGCCAAGCCTTGGGCTGGAGATGCCTCAAGTTATAAAAACGAGATCCGAGTTGTCGAAACGGTTTATCAAAGAGCTTCCGGCAAACCGTTTAACGTCCAAGTCTATTCCCCATCAGTTATTGATTATAACTACCATTACTTGTTTAAGTGGTATGGAAATAAAGAATACGCCTTTACAGCTGATCGAGATGATGAGCAGGCGACTGTATTTTACATCATTGAACCGGATCCATGGAAAACCGGTAGGCTACGAAGTTGGTTGGCGGAGCGGGAGGGAGACGGCCAACTCATCTGGCAGCAAATATTTCCCGGAGAGATTGAAGTTTGGGAAAAATTGCGGGTCATGAATTAAGTTTTCTCAACCGAACCTCGTTATTGGCGTAAACATAATCATAGTTGAGAGAAACAACATAGAACCTGTGTTACAATAAAAATATATAAAAAGGTGATCAACTTGAACAAACACATAAAACTGATTTTTCCATACGTCTTGTTGACACTTGGTTTGAGTCTGGTTTATTTTGTCACCAGACTAGTCAACTTAACCATTATCCCGATTTTTACCGATGAAGCTATATATCTAAGGTGGGGACAGATTGCCTTAGCTGATCCGCGGTGGCGATTCATTTCGCTTGTTGATGGTAAACAGCCACTTTTCATTTGGTTGCTTTTACCGATGTTAAAAGTAATGAGCGATCCTTTGATTGCCGGGAGATTGCTTTCAATAATAGCCGGTTTTACGGGCATGGTGGGCATAAGTGTGTTTGGTTGGTATTTGACGCGCAAGATGCGTGGAGTGATCATCGGCGGCCTGTTATATCTTATAATCCCTTTTTTTCTGATGTATGATAGGTTAGCCATTTATGATGCTTTGCTTGCGGCGATTGCCATCTGGGTGCTTTTTTTTACATATCTTTTTGCGCTTAAGCAAAGATTGGATTTAGCTCTTATTTTGGGTACTTTTATAGGGGCAGGGTTGCTGACTAAATCTTCGGCTAACTTTTTTTGGATGCTACTGCCACTGACTTTATTAATTACGCCCTGGCCCACAAAAAAGCGTGGAGCCAATCTCTTTAAGTGGTTACTTTTATGTTTAGTCATCATTTTTCAAGCGCAGATTTACAATAATATTTTAAGACTGTCAGAATTTCGCCACATCATCGCCCAAAAAAACTTGGAATTTATTTATACTCCGGCGGAATTCTTACGGGCTCCGCTTAGTCATCTATATAACAACTTGAAGAGTCTGACTTCCTGGTTGGTGGGTTACTTGACTCCGCTACTAAGTTTGCTTATTTTAGCTGCCAATATTTGGTATATCAGACACAATTTGCGTCGGGCACTATTTTTCTTAGGCTATTTTATAATTCCTTTTTTTGCCTTGGCTGCATTTGGCCGAGTGATCTATCCGCGGTTTATTTTATTTATGGTTTTTCCATTACTTATCCCGACCATCATATTCGGCGATCATTTATTAGCCACAATTCGTCATAGAACCTGGTTGATGATTGCAACAGTACTTTTGATATCACCATTGATTTGGTTTGACAGGCAGATTATTTTTGATCCGATTCATGCGCCAATTCCCAGCACAGACCGACAACAGTACATCAATGATTGGCCTGCCGGCTACGGGATCAAGGAAGCGGTGGCATATTTAGATGAAGCTAGCAAGCATGGTCAAATTTTGGTGGGAACCGAAGGTACGTTTGGATTGTATCCGATGGCCTTGGAGTTATATTTGGGTAAAAATCCCAACGTCAAGTTTGATCCAATTTGGCCGATTGGTGGAGATTTTCCTAAACAACTTCAGGAGGCTGCCAAAGTCCAACCCACGTACTTACTCTTTAAAGAAAGGCAACAAATACCCGAGTATTGGCCACTTAAACTCATTGCCCAATATCAACGCGGCGATGGACCCACATACCTAAAATTTTATCGTGTCTTACCCTAATGAAACTATCACGATTGTTTAGCTGGCTATTTATTTTGTTGATTTCCCTTCCGGTGATTTATCAGTTTTTGTTGCCGGGTTATTTTCCGACACATGACGGTGAATGGGCGGTGGTGCGACTCGCCGAAATGCATCGCGAAATCAAAGAATTACAACTACCTCCGCGGTGGGCCGGGTACCTCAATCATGGGTTTGGTTATCCGTTGTTTTTGTTTACTTATCCTTTGCCGTACTATTTGGCAGAAATTCTATATGCAGTAGGCTTTGGTTTGGTAAGTGCCGTAAAACTTACTTTTATATTAACAGTGGTGGGTTCGGGAGTGACGATGTTTTTATTGGCCGAGTCGCAGTGGGGGGTGTGGGGAGGTTTAGTGGCGGCAGCGCTTTACACCTATGCCCCGTACCGATTTACCAATTTATTTGTGCGCGGATCTATAGGCGAGTCGTTGGCCCTAGTTTTTTTTCCGCTCCTGTTTTGGTTATTTGACCAACTGATTCAGAAACCATCATCCAAATTGATGATTGCCGGCAGTTTGACCCTGGCGGCTTTGATTTTGACCCACAATGCTTTAGCTATTTTATTTCTGCCGTTTTTTTGCGTTTGGCTGGTTTTTTTATTGGTGCAAGTCAAATTTTCTCCTGAAAAAGTCAAGATACTAGCAGTGACTTTAGGTTTGGGTCTACTTCTGTCAGCGTATTTTTGGCTACCGGCGATACTTGAAAAATCGCAGATTATCTTGAGTCAAACCCCTTTAGCCAATAAAGCCGAACATTTTATGACTCTGCCAGAGCTGCTAGTTGATTCTTGGCAATTTGGTGTCCGTCCGCCTTTATTTATCGGGACCGGATTGTTACTCGCAGCAATCTTGTCATTGGGTTCTTTTTTCTTTGGTAAACCAGCACTTAAATCACGATTGTTGGTTCTGGTGGGGTTAGATATTTTGGCGCTAATAATGTTATTTCCAATCTCGGGGTTTTTGTGGCAGTTACCCTTTTTACAAGAAATTGATTTTCCCTGGCGGACATTAAGTGTGGCCACATTTTTGCTGGCGTTCACAAGTGGTGCCATCGCTCACCTCAGGTTGGGTAAAGTGTGGGTAGTGTTAGTCATAATACTGGGAATCGGATTAAACTCAAATCTTATCCGGACGTTACCTCGGATATACCCGAGCGATGACTATTATCAAACCAATGATGCAACCACAACTTCGGCTGATGAACTCATGCCTATTGGAGTGCGAGTGAAACCGCGAAACCGTCCACCAGAAAAAGTAGTTTTAGATAGCGGTGGAAGTTTTCGGATAGAAAAAAATACGAGTACCAGTTTAAAACTGCAGGTCAATACACCTTTGCCAACCAAACTGTTAGTGAATACAGTTTACTTTCCGGGTTGGGTAGCCCAGGTTGATCAAAAGCCAAGCCAGATAGAGGTTATACCACAGACTGGGTTGATGGCGCTTAATGTTCCAGAGGGCGCGCATGAAGTGAAAGTGGATTTTACCAATACACCTATTCGCCAGGTAGCTGATATACTAAGCGTGAGCGGAGTAATTGTGTTAATATATTTATGGAACTTACGAAAAAAATCCTTCCGTTAATATTTATCATCCTGCTGTCATTTCCCATTTTGTCGCCGCTTCTTTCTCGCGGATATTTTCCGATGCATGATGACACACAACCGACGCGCGTTTTTGAAATGGCCCGAGCCCTGGGAGATGGCCAATTCCCGGTGCGTTGGGTAAGTGATTTGGGTTATGGTTACGGGTACCCGATTTTCAATTTTTACGCGCCGTTACCTTATTACATAGGAGCGATTGGAGTGTTGTCAGGTTTGGATGCAATAGTAGTTACCAAACTTATGTTTGGTCTAGGTGTTTTGCTGGCCGCAATATTTATGTATGTATTGGGATATAAGTTGGGAGGAGTATGGGGCGGGATAATTTCGGCCCTGGTATATCTCTATGCGCCGTATCACGGAGTACAAATATATGTACGGGGAGCAGTGGGGGAATACTGGGCATATGCATTTTTGCCGTTAATATTATATGGGATTATCGGAGACAAAGAAAATAGAGATCAAAGCTGGTTGATTGCTGCTTTAGGTTTGGCAGGCGTAATTCTTTCACACAACATCACTGCTTTCCTGACTCTCGGATTTTTGGGACTTTTCTTAGCCAGCGAATTACTAAAGAGTCTAGTTAACCGATCTGATTTTAGTAAAGCAGCGCTGATACTTAAAGTGATAGTTGTCGGCGCTTTATTTACAGCCTGGTTTTGGTTACCGGCCGTTACTGAAGTTTATCTCACTAAAGCTGAAACGTTGGTTCAAGGAGCAAACGATTTTCACCGTCATTTCGTATTTTTGGATCAGTTGTGGAACTCGCCTTGGGGATATGGCGGATCTGCTCCAGGTAGGCTGGATGGGATGTCATTTATGCTTGGGAAAATCCCCCTGGTTTTAGCCATTTTGGGTCTAGCAGGATTAACCTGGAATAAAATCAAATCTAAAGGCCTAATATATTTGTGTCTCGGAGGATTGATTATTTCAGTATTTATGATGCTAGATATTTCAAAAAGCATATGGGAAGTAATTCCAGGAATAGACTTTGTGCAATACCCATGGCGGTTTTTGGTATTTGCAGTATTTTTTATTGCTGTTATGAGTAGCTATGTTGATTTCAGTTTGACTCGATTCGTGAGTAGCCGAAACTCGCGCTCGTTACTCTTATTGGGATTTAGTCTGGTGATTGTGGTTGTCCACAGTCGTTACTTCAGGCCACAATTTGTGGCCAATAAAACCAGTGCGGACTATATTTCGGACACAGCCGTCAAGTGGTCAATTTCCCGGATTTCGGATGAATATTTACCCAAAAATTTTCCGGTTCCCAAAACCGACAAGGAAATTGCTCTTGGAAAATTCAACACCACAGGTGATATAATAATTGACCAAAGTGAGATCAGATCCCATTTTTGGCATATAGATGTCATGAGCTTAACGGCGGGAGATATAGTTCTCTCGCTCAGCTTTTTTCCGGGGTGGAAATTTTATATAGATAACCGGGTAGTCGAGCCAATTATCCAAGATGGTTTAGTCAAATTGCAGCTAGTGCCGGGCAAACATACGATCACGGCTTATTTTTCTAATACTTGGCCAAGAATTGTCGGTAACTGGGTATCTTTATTGGCTTTGTTTTGGTTCATGACTAAATTAGGCCCGTTAAAATACAAAAATCAACCGTATCAAAATGAAAAAAACTAAAAAAATTCTAATCACAGGTTCTGCCGGTCTTATCGGGAGCGAAGCAGTAAAATTTTTTTGCGAACGGGATTATGAAGTAGTAGGCATTGATAATGATATGCGTAAATACTTTTTTGGGGAAGAAGCAAGTACTGCTTGGAACCGGCAATTTCTCATGAGCCATTATAAAAATTATGTACATCATATTTTGGATATTCGCAATGAAAAAGACATCAAAGAATTATTCCAAAAACATCAGTTTGATTTAGTTATTCATGCCGCGGCTCAACCTTCACATGACTGGGCCGCAAAAGAACCGTTGACTGATTTTACCGTTAATGCACTAGCTACGTTGATTCTGCTTGAGGGAACACGTAAGTTTTCTCCGGAAGCGGTGTTTATTTTTACCTCAACCAACAAAGTGTACGGTGATCGGCCAAATACGCTACCATTGGTCAAACTTGCGACGCGGTGGGAATTGCCCCAGAGCCACCACTTTTATCAAGGGATTAATGAATCTATGAGCATTGATGATTCTAAACACAGCCTGTTTGGGGTTTCAAAATTGGCTGCCGATGTGATGGTCCAGGAGTATGGTAAATACTTTGGACTAAAAACTGTAGCTTTTCGCGGTGGTTGCCTGACCGGGCCAGCTCATTCAGGAACAAAACTCCACGGGTTTTTAGCTTACTTAATTCGCTGTATAGCTAGGGGTGAACCATATACGATATTTGGTTATCAAGGTAAGCAAGTCAGAGACAATATTCATGCTTTTGACATGGTCAACGCGTTTTATCATGTGTACCAAAACCCCAAACAAGGTCAGGTTTACAACATGGGTGGTTCTCGGCACAGTAACACTTCGATTCTGGAAGCGATAAAAAAAGCCGAAAAGATCTTGGGTAAAAAGGCCAGAGTGAAGTACATTGACCAACCGCGATCAGGAGATCATATCTGGTATATATCTGACGTTTCCAAATTTCAATCACATTATCCAAAGTGGAAATATACATATTCAGGCGATGAAATCATTGCCGATATTTGTCAACACGGACATTTTGATTAAATATGAAATATAAATCGATTTTAATTACCGGTGGAGCGGGATTTATTGGTTCACATCTAACTGATTATCTCATTAGTCAAGGTTATCAGGTGCGAATCCTGGATAATCTACATTCCCAAATTCATCCAACTGGTAAACCGCCAGAATACTCAAATAAAAGAGCAGAGTTTATAAAAGGTGACGTGACCAATAGGAAGGATTGGGAAAAATCCCTGGAAGGAATTGATGCAGTCGTGCACTTTGCCGCTGCAGTTGGAGTGGGACAAAGCATGTATCAGATCGAACGCTATGTTAAGGCCAATTGTTTGGGGACTGCATTGTTGCTTGACTTACTGGCTAACACTAAACACTCGGTCAAAAAAATGTTGGTTGCCGGAAGCATGAGTACAATTGGAGAAGGTCTCTACAAATGCCCGCACTGTCATTTATTGCAAAAACCCAAACTGCGAAGTGCGGTGGATATGGCCAAAAATATCTGGGAATCTTTGTGTCATAAATGTGGTCATGAACTTGAACCTGTCCCTACACCGGAGGATATTAAACTAGAAAGTCCGTCAGTTTATGCCATAACCAAAAAAACGCAAGAAGAATTGATGTTGTCTGTAGGCCTTGCGTATGGCATACCGGCCGTATCTTTGCGGTTTTTTAATGCTTACGGTCCGCGACAAAGCTTGTCTAACCCTTACAACGGAGTGGCGGCAATTTTTTTGAGCCGGGTCAAAAATGGTAAGGCGCCGCTAATTAACGAGGACGGTTTACAAACGCGGGATTTTGTCCACATTAGCGACATGGTGCGAGCAGTCAGCATGTGTCTCGTGTCAGATAAAGCTAATTACGAAGTGTTTAATGTGGGTTCTGGAGTTCCGGTCACTATTTATGAGGTGGCTAAGACAGCCCTTAAGCTCTATGGAAGTCATTTACAACCGGAAATCAGCGGCAAGTTTCGCAATATTGACGTGCGACATTGCTATGCTGATATCACAAAACTCAAAAAACTAGTGGGCTGGGAGCCGAAGATTTTTTTCCAGGAGGGCATGAGAAATGTATACGAATGGAGTAAAAACGAGGCAGCTACGGACAAAGTGGATGAAGCGATGAAAGAATTAGAAAAAAGAGGATTACGATGATTTTCCGCTTCGTCATAACCCACCTCCTATGAAAGTTTCATTTGTTATTCCATTTCACAATGAGGAAAAAAATGTCGGTCCGATGATTAGTCAGGTAACTCATTATGCTATGAAGCAAAAGGATAAATGGGATTTTGAGATTATACCGGTGAATGATCGGAGTTCTGATGGCACACAAAAAGCGCTTGATTCAATTGCCAAAAAATATACGTTTGTAAGACCGGTCGAACGCAAAAAAGATACTGATGCGATCGGAAACACCATGGGAAAAGCATTGCTTGCCGGGTCACAAAAAGCCAGCGGAAATATCATCATTTGGACCATGGGTGATTTGTCAGATGAACCAAAAACGTACGGGGAAATAGTGAACAAAATCAATGACGGATTTGACATGGTATTCGGATCTCGTTATATGCCGGGGGGAACCTGGGGATCGCTCGACCCCACCAAAGCATTTCTTTCTTCACGAGGGACTATGCTGGCAAGAGTTTTATTTAATCTACCAGTACATGATATCACCAATGCCTTTCGCGGATTTAGGAAAAGTATACTGGAACACATATCTCTTGAATCGTCCGGTTACGCGATCTCGCCTGAATTTGCTGTTAAAGCGCATTTAGCAGGTTTCAAATTGGCTGAGGTACCAACGGTTTATTACAAACGAGTGGAGGGAGTTTCTAACTTCAAACTTTGGAATATGTCAGTGGCTTATTTAGTAATTTATGCTAAATTATTTTGGAAAAAATTACTTTCCTGATTTTCATACGCTTTTGACTTTAATATGATTCGGAAGAAAAGTTATGAGTTTCCCTATTTCTGGATTTTAGCTTTTGCCGCTTTTACTTTCTTCTTATTTTTACCCGCATTTAAATCCTACTTTTTCCAGGATGATTGGTTTTCTTTCTCTATAAGCCAGGCTTCAACTATACAAGATTTTTTGAACTTTTTTATTCCTCGATCTGATGTCATTTATTACCGACCATTAGGAATGCAAATTCCATTTTTCTTGGTCAGAAAATTATTTGGAATAAATCCGCTTCCTTTCAAAGTAGCTACATTGCTAGCCCATTTTTTAAATGGATATATCGTGTATCTGTTATTTATTAAACTGCTTAATAAAAGATTACTCGGACTGGTAGCTAGTTTTTTGTACCTGACGTCTGCAACTCATCAAATTATTTTTTATTGGTCTGCAACTTTTGCATTTATACTCGCTCCGACCTTTTATTTTGGTAGTTTTCTATTTTTCGCGAAGCGTCGAAATCTGATAAGTTTTAGGCTATTTTGCTTGGGACTTTTAACCAACGAATTGTTGATCACTATTCCCATTATTTTGACGCTTTGGTCTTGGTTTGAGGAAAGGCAAATACGCATTCGACACTTGATTCATTACTGGTTTGTTTTAGGTATATACTTAGTTGCCCGTTTTGTTGTTTTTGGTTTGCCAGAAGGAGGAAACTATAGTTTTAGCTTAAACTTAAAACAACCAGTTATCACATTGAGAAATTTCACCCTTTGGGTGTTCAATTGGCCCGAAGAAATTCAAGCACAATTCACAAGGATATTTTCTCTTAACAGGTTATTTCTACAGGAATTTGCTTCTTCAATTGCGATCTTTTCTGCACTAACTACAGTTTTTATTGTATTTTTTATTTTGATTCCCTTATTTATTCGTGTTCGCACAAAAAGAGTTCATTTAAATTCAAGAATAATATTGTTTGGGATTTCTTGGTTCATCATCACTTCATTTCCAGTATTGTTCCTAGTCAGTCACGCATTCACCTATTATGTTCCGATTCCTTTGTTTGGAGTTCTGCTTGTGGGATTTGGTCTTTTCGATGCGTACTCAGGTTTAAAATACGGATTGAGATACAAGGTTATTTTACTTTGTGTTTTTTCTGCTCTTTGGTATTATTCAGCGCTTGAAAACATGAGATTGAATCAATTGATACACTGGGCGCCGCAACGGGCAGATAAGTCACGTTTTCTCGTGTCTCGATTCAAGGAAAAATACACACATGTATCTAAAGGCGCAATTATCATAGTAACTGTTGGTGGTTATAAAGAATACCGATGGGCACTGGGCGATCAAAATGCATTTCAAGCACTGCTTAACGATCAAACGATTTTAACTTATTTTGGTCAAACTAGTTATTATTTTGCAGATCGGGGGATAATAGATAAAGAACAACAAACACAAATTGAAAAAACGCTTTATATCATACCCTAAAGTCAGAACGCCGCTTAACTCACAACATTAGTGGTTCTTCCTGACTTTTGTTATACTTAGCCAAGAGTGATAGATGTACCCTTAAATCAAATCGACACCCAGGAGATCAAACGTCGTTCGTTAGTCGGTGTAGTGACTCTTACTTCACGCACATTTATTCTCCAAGTCATAGCTTTGGTGGCGACATTTATCCTGACAATACTTTTGACTCCCACAGTATTTGGGATCTTTTTTGTGGTGACAGCGGTAGTCAATTTCCTTAATTATTTTTCGGATATTGGTTTGGCGGCTGCTCTCATTCAAAAAAAAGATGAACTTACTCGGGATGATCTGACGACCACATTTACAATACAACAATTATTGGTGAGTTTCGCGGTAATTATAGCTCTTGTGTTGTCTTCCAGGGTGGCTGATTTCTACAAACTGGGGAGTGATGGTATATGGCTTTTTCGAGCTTTAGTGATCGCCTTCTTTTTATCTTCCTTGAAGACGATTCCTTCGGTACTACTTGAGCGCAAATTAGATTTTCAAAAACTGGTTATTCCACAAATAGTAGAAACACTTGTATTTTATGTGGTAGCTATTTTACTAGCCTTAAAAGGAGAAGGAGTTAGAAGTTTCGCCTGGGCAGCTATCTGGCGCGGTATTTCCGGAGTCATAGTTTTATACTTGATTGCTCCTTGGCAACCGGGGTTAGCTCTTAAAAAGGAAAGTGCCAGAAAACTTTTATCATTCGGTTTGCCTTATCAAGCCAATTCATTTTTAGCCCTGCTTAAAGATGATTTGTTGACTATCTTTTTGGGAAAAATCTTGCCGTTTAGCGCAATCGGATATATCGGTTGGGCCAAAAAATGGGCTGAAATATCTTTACGGTTGATTATGGACAACGTCATCAAAGTCACTTTCCCGACTTATTCTAGATTACAACATGATTCACAGTTGTTGGGAAAAGCTATCCAGAAATCACTGCTTTTTTTATCACTTTTGACACTGCCGATCGCTGTCGGGATGTTATTTTTAGTCAAGCCATTCATTTTGATCGTTCCGCGTTACTCTAAATGGGAACCTGCCCTGTTTTCATTTTATTTATTTACTTTCTCAGCAGTTCTGGCGGCCATTTCGAGTCCTTTGGTAAATGCTTTAAATGCCATCGGCAAAGTCAAATACACATTTCTTCTGATGATCATGTGGACTTCATTGACGTGGGTACTGGTGCCGTTGTTTGTGTATATTTATGGTTTCAACGGAGTGGCGGTGGCCGCGGTGATTATAAGTTTGACTTCATTTGTGCCCGTGGTTTTTATCCGTAAAGTAGTCAGGATCCACTTTTTGCCAGAATTAGCCAAAATCGGGTTGGCGACCCTATTTATGGTTTTCACCATGAGCGTATTTACTTTGGTGTCTCCGACACCACAACTTAGGTTCACTTTTAGTTTGTTGGCCGGATTTAGCGTATACGCGATTTTGATTTACGCCCTACTGGGATCATACTTAGCTCCCTATTGGCAGTTACTTACCCGAACCATAAAATCCTAAAGTTGCTACAGCTTCGTCCCGTGTTACAATAGTATTGTATGCATCTATCTGCGGTCGTAAATACTCGGAATGAGGAACGTAATATCGTGAGATGTTTACAACACATTTCTCCTTACGTTGACGAAATCGTAGTGGTGGATATGGAGTCTAGTGATAATACAGTCAAACTGGCGCGTAAATTTACCGCCAAAATTTGGCAGCATGAAAATACCGGATATGTTGAGCCCGCCCGCAACTTCGCTATAGGCAAAGCCACTGGAGAGTGGATACTGCTCATCGATGCAGATGAGATCTTGCCGGAGGCTTTAGGATTGAAACTACGACGGCTGGCTCAGCACGGCGTTTATAGCTACTACCGGATTCCGCGCAAAAACTTGCTCTTCGGGAAATGGTTATCTCACAGCGGTTGGTGGCCGGACTACCAAATTCGTTTATTTAAACAGGGGAGTGTGAGTTGGAATGATGAAATTCATAGTGTACCGGTGACCGAAGGCGTGGGTATGGATTTGCCAGCCGAAGAAAAAAATGCGCTACTTCACTATAATTATGCTACTCTTGAAGAGTATTTGACTAGACTCAACCGCTACACTTCTCAGGAAGCCAAACAACTCGTGCAGGATGATTATGTTTTTTCCTGGAAGAATCTAGTGGCCAAACCCGGTCAGGAATTTCTGACCCGTTATTTCGCCTGGGAAGGATACAAAGATGGTTTGCACGGATTGGCTTTAGCCATGCTGCAGGCAGTGTCTTTTGCGGTGGTAGAACTCAAGGTGTGGGAAAATACCGGATTTAAGGATGATGTAAATGCTGGGCAACCGGATGATGTCATGAAACAACTGCGAAAAATCAAATATCAACTAAATTTCTGGTATTTTACGAAAAAAGCGGAGACCAGCAGCGATTTAACTAAAACTATAAATAAAATTCGGGCTAAAATCAGTCTATGAGCTTAACACCTAAGTGGTTTCAAATTGTAGTCGGGATAATACTTTTTATCGTCATTGCCGACTTGGCTTATTTAAATTTCCGTTTCTGGCAAGTAGACCAAAAGCCAATTGCTACGGAAGTGATCAAGTTACCAAATGAAGATCGTAGTCGTGCGGGCGATGACTATTTAGCGGCGACAATAATGGAAGAAAAATTACAAGAAGCGACCGCCGCGTTGACCCAGCGCGTGGATTTTTTAAGCCAAAATTCACCGTTACCCAAGTCAATACCAGTGACTTCAGAGATCACTACTTCCGGGGTAAAAGAATATTACATCCCCTTGGGTAGCGGATCAACCAGCGCTACTGACTGGACCGATTTGACAGGGGTTGAAGCGTATGTCGCTCCTTCCAATTACGGTGAAATTAAAGAAATGTATTTCGAAGCTAGTTTTTCCGGACAGAGCGGTCGTGTTTTTGTGCGCCTCAGCAATGTCACAGATAATATTGGTTTATTCGAAAGTGAAATCTCACGTGAAGGGATGGCGTCAGCCCTCATTTCTTCTGGAAAGATTCCCATACCTACTTCCACCAAATTATATCGTGTACAAATGAAATCCGCATTTGGGGCGTTTTCTACTCTGACCAATGCGCGGATCAAGTTATTCGTCAACTAGCTGTTCAAACGATTAAAAAACAGCTGTACTAGTGTTTCTCAAGTGAAAGGTTAATGTGAAGCTAAATTGAACTTCTTGAACCGGTTAAACAAAATAGTTTATGAAAATTTCCGTGATTATAATCAATTTTAATGGCATTAGCGATACACGTGAGTGTCTTATGTCGCTCGCTCAGGCCAAGAAAAAAGGTTTTGAAATCGAGACCATTGTAGTAGATAACGGTTCAACTGATAATTCAGTTCGGGAAATTAAAAAAGAATTTCCTGAGACAATTTGTTTGGAAAACAGTGATAATTTGGGTTTTGCTGAAGGTAACAATGTTGGCATCCGGTATGCTATAGAACGAGGAGCCGATTATTTATTCCTTTTAAATAATGACACAACTACCCACGAACATATATTTATCGAGCTTGCTAAAGCCGCTACAGATGCTCCAAGCGGGGGAATTTTTTGTCCAAAAATATATTTCGCGCGCGGATATGAAACACACACGGAAAGATACAAACTTACCGACCAAGGTAAAATTATTTGGTATGCAGGAGGAGTCATTGATTGGAAAAACATGTTGGCCTTTCATAGAGGTGTAGACGAGATCGACAGTGGACAATACGATGTAATGACCAAAACTGTATACGGGACAGGATGCGCTTTGTTTGTGCGGCGTGGGGTATTTGAAAAGACGGGTCTTTTTGATCGAAAATTCTATCTATATTATGAGGATTTAGACTTCTCACTACGGGCGCGGCAAAAAGGTTTTGAAATCTATTATGTTCCCAAAGCTCTCCTTTGGCACAAAAATGCCGGAAGTGCGGGAGGTACGGGATCAGATCTGCAATCCTATTACATCACCCGTAACCGACTTTTGATCGGTATGCGCTATGCACCCTGGCGAACGAAACTAGCACTTCTTCGAGAAGCCACCAATCTGGTTATGGGAGGTACTCGGACGCAACGTCAAGCAGTGGGAGATTTTTTACGTAAAAAATATGGCAGCCGCGAGCTAAGCAAGCTTTCCCAGAGTCGTTTTTCAATGCCCAAATTCCCAACGGGTATCAAAATGCCGCATCTACCCAAAATGCCCGATCTCCTTAAATACTTACCAAAAATAAAACCCAAAAGGAAAAATACATGACAAATCTAAGTTGTTTGATACTCGCAAAAAACGAAGCGGAAATGATCGGAGATTGTATAGAGTCTCTTCGTGCTTTGGAGCCGAAAGAAATCATCGTCATAGACGATAACTCGAGTGATGAAACTGTTTCAATTGCCCAGTACAAAAAGGCTACAGTAATTACCCATCAGAAAGAAAATTTTGCTGAAGCCCGCGATTTCGCCAAGTCTAAAGCTCGTGGCGAATGGTTGTTTTATATTGACAGTGATGAACGAATGATGCCGGAACTGGCTCAAGAAATAAAAACACTACTCACCAATAATCCTTTGTGGGACGCGGGAAGAATTAACCGAGTTAATTATTACTTAGGTAAACGTTGGCCAACTGTCGAAAAGATGGTGCGGTTGTTTCGAAAAACGAAACTCAAAGAATGGTACGGAAAACTCCACGAATCACCAGTAGTAAATGGGACCATTTATGATTTGTCTGGGTCAATCAAACACTACACACATCGGACACTTTCGGAAATGGTAGAAAATACAATTACGTGGTCAGAGATTGAAGCGAAATCGCGATTTGCCAATAATCATCCGCCTGTTTCTTGGTGGAGGATTCCGCGAGTCATGTTGCCTGTATTTTTTGACTATTATATTAAGCAAGGGGGATGGAAAGTGGGTACATTAGGTTTGATAGAAAGCATGTATCAAACATTTAGTATATTCATTACTTACGCCAGGCTTTGGGAATTACAACAGAAAGATAACGAGTAGAATAGGTAGAATAAGTAAAAAATTTTCTACTTTTGCTACTTTAGCTTGAGCTACGAAATGAAGTTTACCTTCGGATTATAGTTTCCTCCTCTTCAAAAGAGGAGGTTAGGAGGAGTTGCCTAAAGAGCAACTAACTCACCCTAACCCTCTCTTACGAAGAGAGGGAATCAATAATCCAAAACTTAGATTTTAATTTCGTAAGTCAGGTTACTTTATCTATTTTTCCTAACTATATTATGAATGTTGGTATTTACGATCCATATCTACACATTTTGGGTGGAGCCGAGCGGTATATTTTGAACATTGCTTGTTGTTTAAGCCAGGATCACAAAATCATTCTGTTTTCGGACAACGCCAAATTATTGCTTGAGGCAGAAAAAAAATTCGGCTTGAAACTCGGACAGATTGAAGTCCGAACCTGGCCAAAAGATCGGAGTGCACGTCAACATGAGTTGAAAGAATTTGACCAGTTTTTTTATGTGACGGACGGTAGCCTATTTTTTTCACCGGCGAAGCAAAATTTACTGATTATCCAATCTCCTGATCACATTCCGGCAAACAATTTGACTAACAAAATCAAATTTTTGTCCTGGAGAAAAATCATTTGTTATTCAGAATTTATGGCTGAAATTATTAAAAAACGCTTAGGTAAAACTGCGCATACGCTATTTGTACCGGTAGCGCAAACGCAAAATTTACACACTGCTAAGGAAAATTTGCTTATTTCCGTGGGCCGATTTTTCCCCCACTTACATAATAAAAAGCAAAAGGAAATGGTGGGGATTTTGAGAGCTTTATTAAAGCAAGAGACAATCAAAGTGAAGCTTTGTTTAGTGGGGTCGGTCGACCCTGACGGAGATGCATATTTTAAACAAGTTACTGAAGAGACAGCAGGTTTACCGGTAGAGATTTTGATAAAAGCAAGCGCTCAAACGCTCAACGCGCTTTTAGATCGAGCCAAAATCTATTGGCATGCCACCGGATACGGCGAAGATTTGGTCAAACATCCGGAGCGGGCAGAGCATTTTGGCGTTTCGACAATTGAAGCTATGGCCCACGGCGCCGTCCCGATCGTTTTTCCCGCAGGGGGACAACTGGAGATAGTAAACAATGGTCAAAACGGTTTCTGGTGGCGTACTCCTCAAGAGTTAATTAAATACACCCTAGAACTTTTGCAAAATGATAAATTACGCGAAAAATTAGCTCAAGCTGCCCAAAAAAGCAGTGCTAACTACTCCGAAGATAAATTTTGTGAAAAGCTCCATGAAATTCTTAAAAGCTAACCTTCATTTATTTATATTTATTTTGTTAATTGGCGGGTTTAGCTATCCGTTTATTTTTAGTGGTAAATTACCTATCCCCAGTGATGCTCTAGTTGGTTTATATCATCCCTGGCGGGATAGTTTGCAGGGGTCTTTTCCCAATGGATATCCTTACAAAAACCCGCTGATTACGGATCCAGTGCGGCAGCAGTATCCATATAGGATTTTGGCGATAAATGACTTGAAACAAGGTCAATTGCCCAAATGGAATCCTTACAATTTTTCCGGTACGCCACTTATGGCCAATATCCAAACTGCTGCTTTTTATCCCTTGAATATTTTATTTTGGCTGCTGCCGGATGCAAGCGCTTGGTCGATACTGGTTTTACTTCAACCCATATTAGCCGGAGTCTTCATGTATCTATACCTTAAGAATTTGCGCTTGGTGGAGAGTGCGGCAGTTTTGGGGGGAATCAGCTTTGCTTTTTCCGGATTTATGGTGGCTTGGTTGACTTGGAATACTATCGGGCATGTTGCTTTGTGGTTACCTTTGATCTTGTTGGCCAAAGATAAGTTACTTGAAAAATTCAGGTGGCGCTGGGGATTAGTTTTGGTTTTTGCCGAGTCCGCGATGCTGCTAGCCGGACATTTGCAAACTGCCTTCTACGTAGTCGTATTTTCGACAATTTACCTGATTTTAAGAGCATGGCGACTCTCGAATACCAATTTGCGCGAAACTTGGCGGAAGTTAACGCCGTTTATTTTTACTGCGTTGGCAGTTATGCTCTTGGTGAGCGGACAGTTCATCCCGACAGTCAGATTTATTTTGGCTTCCGCGCGCAATTTTGATCTACCTGATTGGCAGCGGCCGGAATGGTTTTTGCCGGTTGGGCATTTAATCCAATTTATCGCTCCGGATTTCTTCGGAAATCCGGCTACCGGTAATTATTGGGGGTATTGGAATTACGGCGAGTTTGTAGGATATATCGGAATATTACCTTTAATGCTAGGGATATTTGCCGGTCTGTTTCGCCGCGACAAAAAAACTTTATTTTATAGTTCGTGTTTAGTCAGTGCCTTGATTTTGGCACTGCCGACACCGCTAGCCAAAATCCCGTATCAACTCAATTTGCCGCTAATAGCGACACTGCAACCATCACGGATAATCTTTTTGGTTGATTTTTGCTTTGCGGTATTAGCGGCGCTGGGAATGGATCATTTGTTAAAACAAAACCAAGCAACAGCAAGAAATCTGCAGCGGATTATCGTAGATCTGGCGCTTGTTTTCGGTTTCTTATGGTTATTTGTGATATTTGCTAGAAATTTGGGGGTTTCACCTGAAAAAGCACTTAAGCTCGTGACTTCGAAACGGAATTTAGTTTTGCCTTCGGTTGTCTTTATAGCCGTAAGTGGATGCTTGTGGTTGCTTCATAGTGTAAAAAACCACGCGCGCCAAATCATGGTTTTACTGTTGGTTGGCATCACCGCCTGGGAATTGTGGCACTTTGCCAACAAATTCACGCCGTTTACAGATCAAAATTTATTATTTCCGCAAGCCCCGACGCTTAATTTTCTCAAGGCCAACCTGGGCAACTACAGATTATTGACAACTGACCGGCGCATTTTGCCTCCCAACGTAACAACTTATTACCGACTGGCAAGCGTTGATGGATACGATCCTTTGTATCTGGCAAATTATGGAGAACTCATGGCTGCCTGGACGCGAAACTCACCCGACATCACTCCCGGCGCATTTAATAGGATATTGACGCCGGAAGATCCAAACACATTTTTTGCAGATTTGCTGGGAGTAAAATATGTGATTTCCTTAAAAGAAGAGACCGATCCGAAATTGAAGTTGGTGTTTCAGGAAGGCGAAACCCGCGTATATGAAAATACCCAAGTTTTCCCTCGCGCATTTTTAGCGGAAAAAGTTTACCAGTGGCCGAATCGGGAGACTCTGATTAAAGACATGTTTTTTAACCAGTCTCAACTCAGGAATGTGGCATTTACTACTGCCGATATTAAACTTCCAGCCAATCCGCTTGTTTCAGATGAGACAGCCGAAATCGTAAGTTATTCGGAAAATAATATCATTATCAAAACCAAAACTACCCATGAGCGGTTATTGGTTTTGACTGATATTTACTATCCCGAGTGGCAGGCATTTATCGATGGCCAAAAAACCCAAATTTATCCGGTAGATTTAAGTTTACGGGGAATAGTTGTGTCGCAAGGCGAACATTTGATAGAATTGCAGATTTGAAAGGCATGTATGTCAAAAAAGAGAAACCAAACGCAGACGGATTTGCAAACAAAACTAATTGAGGAAGTATTAAGAGAAATACATGAGCGATGGCCCAAATTAAAACCGCAAAACTATAGGGGTTTTGCTAAAGCACTGAAAGCACTGGATGATAAATACAGTGGTTTATCGATAAGTAATGAAGGTGATGACCCTTTAGTATTGCAGAAGTTAAACACAATTAGAACTCTTCAAAATAGAGTAGATGCTGGCATCATGGATTTAGGAATCATGGGTGAAAGCTTAACTGGCGAATGGTCGCGTAAACAGCGGCTCGGACCCGAAAAAAATAGATTTTAAATAGTTTATGAAAGATAAATACACTGCAGTTTGGTTGTCACATTCTTCGATCAAAGATTATTTGAAGTGCCCGCAGGCATATTATTTAAATAATATTTATAGGAAGCCTGAAACTGGACACAAGATCATGTTGATGCAGCCGCCGTTGGCTCTGGGACAAGTAGTGCACGAAGTGATTGAAGAAATGTCAAAGCTACCGGCTGCCGAGAGACTACGTGAATCCCCCTTAAAGATTTATGAACGGTTGTGGAAAAAAGTGTCTGGCAAAATGGGTGGATTTCGAAGTCTGGATGAGGAAACAAAATATCAAAAACGCGGCCAAGAGATGGTCCAGCGGTTGATAGATAACCCCGGGCCGCTACTTAAAAAAATCATCAAAATCAGAGAAGAATTGCCTTACTTTTGGCTATCTGAAGAAGAAAATTTGATTTTATGCGGCAAGATTGATTGGTTGGAATACTTGCCCCAAACAGATAGTGTGCGGATTTTGGATTTCAAAACCGGAAAATTTGACGAGGATCCTGACTCATTGCAATTGCCGATTTACAATCTGTTAGTGACCAATTGCCAAAAGCGGTCGGTGACAGGAGCCAGTTATTGGTATTTGGATCGGGATGACGAACCAAGGCTAGTAAAATTGCCGGATTTGGATAGTTCGTATAAGCGAGTCATGGAAATCGCCCAAAAGATCGCCCTGGCAAGAAAACTTGAGCATTTCAAGTGCCGCCAGAAAGACGGTTGTCGTGCTTGTTTGCCTCTGGAGCGGATCGTTGCGGGCCAAGCCGAATACGTAGCCGTAGGCGAATACAAAAAAGACATTTATATCCTCAACTAGCTACACTAATTTATCCTCAAGATTTGCCGCTTTTGATTAATTGTCCTATAATACGGTCTGATGATTGAGATATTACACAATTTACCGGATGCAGCTATAGCAGCTGTGGGGGTGGCAGGACTTTTACCAGCATTCCTAACTACGTTTTTAGCAATAGGCAAAAAATATCCGATTGAAGATTTTGAAGTCACATCATTTGGTGATATGAAAGAACCACCAAGTACCATTCTTATAGATGAGGTTCCCGATTCAAACGTAATCTATATCCAATCTGGAGCTACAGTTACTTGTAGAATTGGCGGTGAGCCATTTATAATCCGAGACTGGCGGCCACGACCGGATAAACCTGGACGTCAGGGAACAAATGGCAACTGTTCAATTAATTCAGACAACAGAAGACCACTCAATGCTACCGAATCCGAATCACCCAAGCCTTTTCATAGTTTTCCTGGAGCTCTTCTTAAGTACACGAGTATGCCAAGAAGATTGATTTTAGACATCGCTAGTTATTTACAACCGCAACAGTCCTTACAGTGATTTGACAGTTTTTCCATACATTTTTTAGCGGACTTTTATCAAAACGTACTCTTTGTGTTGAGCCAGCAATTCATATTTTTGCGTCGGTATTTTATCCAGATCCATTTTCCATTTTTCGGAAAGCAATAAAAACGGCTTCGGGCCGTTGTCGATGAAATCCACTAAAGAATAACCCTCGCCGGCTACCAACGTTACCTGTTTTTGGGAGTAAAAGGTAGCGGACGGAAGAAAATAATCAGCGTAGAGATAAAGTTTTTCCGACCGGTTGCGCGCGGCCTGGGCTGTATAGGCTAAACCACTTATGTCTTGATCAAATAGTCTGACTTCATTTTTAAACTTGTAAATTTGAAAAAAAGCAAAACCAGCCAAAAAAATTGCGGTCAAAAAAGTCGATATTTGTTTTCGTTGATAGTTCGAGGAGAAATTCAAGATGCGTAGACCAAAGTAAAACATTTGAAACACAAAAAATGAGGTGAGCAAAGCCAGAAAAGGATAAAGGGGAAATAAATGCCAAATTTCGGTCTTATTGTTGGAAAGGAAACCAAATAGGAGAAAAATGATCAGCCCGTACAGGGGAACCAGTCGTTTTTCTTTACGGATAAAAATCACGCATCCAAAAAGGGCTATCAGAAACGGGTAATACCATTTGCGGACACCGAAATGTAAATATTGGAATGTGAGCGATGATCCGAGGTCAAACCAATTGGGAGTGATGCGACCAAATGGACGCAATCCGACATAAAAAATATGTTTGATAAAATTTAAATGATACAAATAAGTGTTGGCGATAATCCAAGGCAAAATAAGAAGGGTCACTAAAAATATGCCCAATAAAATCCGCTTAAAAGAAATAACTTGCTTTTCGATCAGCCACTCAATAGTGATAGGGATGAGGATACTCAACCCAACGAGCATTTTAGTCAGCAAAACAGCTGCCAGCGAAAAAACTAAGGGAATGAGAAGCAGCGGGTGGTATTTGAGTTTGATTGCAATATAAAAAGTCAGCAGGTAAAACATCAGAAAAACCGCGTCCAGATTGCCCGAGCGGGCTCTAAGCACAAACCAAACTGTAGATGCTAGGATGAGACTAGCTCCTAGACCGATAGCCCGGTTAAACAGTTCCTTGCCGATAAAATATAGTAGAAGCAGTGAGAAAAAAGCTGATAAAGCTTCAGGCAGGCGAGCCGCAAACTCGTTGACGCCAAACAAAACAAAAGAAATTGCCATGAGTATAAATCCCAAGGGTGGATGTTCGTTGAAGCTTAAGCCGTTGAAAGTGAGTACCAGCGGATTACCACGTTTTAGGATATTGAGTGCTACTTCTGCAAACCAGGCTTCATCAAAATCAACCAAACTGTAACTACCCAAGTTGTATAAAAATAGCGGCAGAAAAAGTGATAAAAAACTCACCACCAAAAGATCAATTTTATGTTTAATCAGTAAACTTGTGATTGTCTGATTAAATCTTTTCATACTTACCGCTAGGTCATTTCATCATGGTAAAAACGGTGGATGAAAATCACCATACTTATGGTGCTTACTGCCCAAGTTTTAAATTTAAGACTTTTTTCCAGAGATTTTTCATGTGCAAGGAGGCTGATGGATTTTATTAATCAGGTAAGTATAGTATACTAAATTTATGGAAGATACACGAAGTGTTCCGGTTACGCAAAAGGGAAACTGCGGCAAATGCCGATTCGTGTGGTTAGTGTTTTTGGGGCTGATTATTCTTTATGGTCTAAGCATTTTGGTGACTAAATCAAAAATACCCGAGACACAATCTGGATCACCAAAACTCGAATTCAAAAAATTTACCTCTGAGAACGAATTCAAAGGCTATTTGTCCGTGATATCACAACAGAGATATGGAGGAGGTATCAGCGGGTTTGGGGTGCGTCAGGCCTTAACTGCAGATAACGAATTGGGGATGTCACCGGCTTTACCTAAAGCTGCGGGAGGAGTAGATGTGGAGCGGGTATCGGAGACCAATGTTCAGGTAGCCGGGATCGATGAACCGGATATAGTCAAAACCGACGGGAAAAATATTTATTTATCGAGCGAATTCTCTTTTCGATACGCCTTGCCGGCGCCACCAGAACCACTTATATTCGAGGGTAAAATCGTCCCACCGGTGTCACTAAACGGAGAAACTAGAGTGATCGAAGCATTTCCGCCGGCTACATTGGCCGTTAAAAATAAGTTAGCCGGATCCGGAGATTTACTCTTGACCAAAAAATTGTTGGTGATTTTGACCCGGGAAAATAGAATTGTGGGTTATGATATTTCCCAACCGGAAGCGCCTCAGGAAAAATGGACCTTAAATTTGGAAGACAATGTGCAGGTCACGGGCGCCCGACTCTATCATGACAAAATATATTTAGTCACCAGCACGCAAATAAACAACGGTAGTCCCTGCCCGGTCCACATCATGTCATCGACTTACAGCGGAAAATTATCTATTCCCTGCGTGGGAATTTATCATCCGACTGTAGAGGTTCCGGTTGACGTGACATACACCGTAAATGTAATTAACCCGACAAACGGGACTGTTGACAAATCTGTGGCTTTTGTGGGATCCGGCAATGAATCGGTCATATACATGTCTCCACAGGCGATATATGTTACTTATACCTATTTTGGTAGCCGTTTGGACTATTTGTACGGCTTTTTTACAACTGATGGCCAAAAACTCGTTTCCACCGAAGTTCTGGAGAAACTAAAAACGCTGAAAAACTTATCAATCAGTGATAGCGCGAAGGAAGTAGAGTTGGAAGTGATTTTGGAAAAATACAAAAACAGTTTATCTTCAGATGAAAGTTTGCGGATAGAAAACGAAATTGCCAATCGCTTGAAAGACTACACCAAATTACATTTGCGCGATTTGGAATTGACCGGAATTGCCAAGATTGGCATTGAAAATTTAGACCTGGTTGCTACCGGAAATGTGTCCGGACAGCCGTTGAACCAATATGCCCTCGATGAATTTGCCGGTCATTTGCGGATAGCCACTACTATAACAGACAGCATGTTGGGGACAAGTGAGACTGTAAATGACGTCACGGTTTTGGATAACAACCTTAAACCTGTCGGGAAGGTAAAAGATCTGGGTAAAGGTGAACGCATTTATGCTGTGCGTTTCATAGAAAACACGGGTTTTGTGGTGACCTTTAAACAAGTCGATCCGTTTTATGTTCTGGATCTCGGAAATCCGTCCGATCCTAAATTGGTAGGTGAACTCAAAATTCCTGGTTATTCCGCCTACTTACAGCAACTTACTTCTAATAAAATCTTGGGAGTAGGTAAAGAAGGTCAGCAAGTCAAACTGGCAGTTTTTGACGTCGGCAATCCGACTAACCCGTTGGAAGTCGATAAATACTTATTGGATGAAAATTGGACAGAACTTCTCCAAAACCAGCACGCATTCTTGTTAGATAGTAAACATCAGGTATTTTTCCTACCCGGTAGTAAAGGCGGTTACATCTTCAGTTACCAAAATGACAAGTTGCAGTTAGTCAAAGCTGTGAGTGAGATGCGCGCCCGCCGCGCGCTTTACATCAACGACTATCTGTATCTGGTAGGTGACGATAAATTGGTAGTAGTAAACGAAACTGATTGGCAAACTGTAAACCAGCTTATTTTCTGACAAACATGATGGAATTGGGAATACTTCGGCCTGGACCATATACATAAGCCCCATTTACCCACAAAGCCGCCGAGCCGCCACCGTCCAGATTTAAGGCATTGTCAGCTCCGAGTGTGGTAAACACCGAAGCCGAATCAAGTATAGATGCTCCACCTACGATGCAGAGATACAAAGTATCACCTTTTTGGGCAAAGGCACTGGTACCGATACGGGCTGTCCGCTGTTTTTCATCAAGCGAGCTTTCATTGATTATGAATTGTCCATTTTGCACCATCAAAGGATTGCCCGCAATTCCAGCCTGAATGCCAGTATCCCGACCCCACTCCAGACTTCTTGGCACAAACCTGGGATTTCCGCCGGATTCAATCACCAAAAACGGAATAGTGCTATAAACATTGTTATCCGAATTAAAATACCGTTTCAGACGGGAATTAAAAAATAGGGTATCAAAAGTATTTTTCTTGCTGCTGCACCAACTATAGTCTTGGGGACAAAAGTACATTCCGTTCATAGCTGCGACGGCGCCGTTTCGGGTAGCGTATTCACCAACAGACATAATTGGACAATTGTCACTGCAATCTGATTCACTTGCCGAGTCGGTGACGACGCGGATGCTGTTTTTGTTAGCACCATAACAAGTTAAAGTAAATTGGCCACGATCAGTTTTGACGCTAGACCTGCTGTAACCTTCACTTGGCATCGAACCAAGTTGGGGTATGGGTGGCACTGAAGGCGTTGGAGAGGGTGAAGGGGTAGGAGTGGGAGAGGGGACGAAAAACTGATCGGTTGTTGATATCAAAGAGATGGTATTGTTATGAAAATTTTCGGCAAATTTATTTATTTCCAACCAACGGGTTTCACTAGGTGTCAAACTGACATCGGTAATTGAGAAATTGGCAGCGTTTGCAAAAATCAGCGCCTGCTGGTTTTGGGTCATGACGGTCGGAGTTTGATCAAAAGAATTCTCTGCGGAGGCGGTAGATTTAGTTAAACTAACGTTGTTTTGCGTCACCACTACCTTTACCGATTGATCGGGATTCACAAAAGTCATAAAAATAGTGCCGGATGTGCGGACTAAAACTGATGGCGTTTCAATGACTATTTCTTCACGTGTCTTTGGTAACCTGGTAAAATTTACAAATAAACTACCAGAGGTCTGTTTGAGGCTGATATTGGCCGAATTTGTAGCTAAAATGGACACATTTGTATTTGGCGCAAGTCGGACAAAAGTGCCTTCCTGGAACTCAATCACAGCTAGAGTGTCAGTATCTGTACTGATTTCATCACCCTGATCGACCGGTTCGGCACTGGCGGTGGCCAAAGCGATTTGAGATTGTTGACGTTTTAGGAGCACTTTACCTCTAATGTTGATCAGTTGGTTGGATAGTTTCCAAGTTTGAGGCGAAAGGATTTTTCCAGATTTTACGATCCTTTGAGGATAAATCAGAAATCTGAAAAACCACCAAAGTAATAATATTATTCCAATTACCAAACTTGCGCGCACGATGAAAATAGGAACTGATTTGGATTTTTGCAGATTTGAAAAAAAATTGAGTAACTTTTTCATGAGTTATGATATGCTAAAGCTTAGGTTTAGGTAGAAAATAGTAAAGTTCTTACTAAATCCGGTTCTAAGGGCTCGTTCGTCCGCCCAGAGTGGACGATTACGGCCCTTTGTGCCGCATCGTTAAAATGCTTATCACGTTATTGACGGATGCGGCCTAAACTAGTTTACCTAAGTTTATGCAAATAAGTCTAGTTATTCCCAATTTTAACGGCCGACACCTGCTAGCCAAAAATTTACCCCACGTCATTAAAGCCTTTTCGGTAGCGGAAATTATTGTCGTGGATGATGGTTCAAGCGACGGAAGTGCAAAATTCCTTAAACAAAGTTTCCCAAACGTGAAACTTCTCGAAAAAGCGACCACCAGCGGTTTTTCTACCAGCGTAAATTTGGGTTTTAAAGCTGCTATAGGCGAAATTGTGGTGCTTTTAAACACCGATGTCGTGCCGAAGGCGGATTTCCTAGGTCCATTACTATCTCACTTTGAGGACCCTAATATTTTTGCGGTAGGATGTCTCGAAGAAAGCATTGAAGGCGCGCAAACAACTGCGCGCGGACGGGGAATTGGTCGATTCAGACGCGGTTTTTTGGAACACCGGCGGGGAGAAGTGGATAAAACCGATACATTGTGGGCTAGTGGTGGAGCCAGTGCCTTTAAGAAAAGTCTTTGGGACAAATTGCACGGGTTCAATGAAATTTATGATCCATTCTATTGGGAGGACATTGATGTGTCTTACCGAGCACTCAAGAGTGGATACCAAGTATTGTTCGAATCTCGCAGTCGTGTCACACACCGACACGAGGAAGGAAGTATCAAGAAACAATATTCTGCCAACGAGGTCAGGACCATCGCCTACCGCAACCAATTTATTTTCGTGTGGAAAAACATTACTGACTTACAATACTTTAGCCAACATTTATTTTGGTTACCTTATCATTTGTTTTTTGCTTTGATTCGCGGAGATTTAGCGATGTGGAAAGGTTTTGGGTTAGCTCTTTTAAGATTGCCACGAATTTGGATCAGCCGTGGTTACGAAACTAAACTTTACACTAAAACTGATGCCGAGGTCATACAACAATTCACAATTTGACTTATTAACTTAAGGAATGAAGAACTTTGTTAAGTCTAAACAGTTTTTAGCAATTTTTTTATTTTCCGCCATAAGTCGACTGCTTTTTTTGGGAGTAATTCCTCCGGGAGTAAATTCAGCTTTTTGGCTAAGACTGCCGAGTGCAATCGGGGGAATGATTTCTATCATTACCCTGATGTTGGTTTTATATAAACTTACCGCCAAACCAGTGTTGGCGGAAGTTGCCGGACTGATGCTTGGGTTTATGCCTTGGCACATAGAACAAAGCCGAGTGATATCTCAAGCTATGTTGGGGATGACTATTTTATTGATCGGAGTATTAGGAGCAGTCACATCTAAATCAAAAATGACGAGATGGACGATCGTTATTCTATGCGGGGTGGGTTTTTATCTCACGTATCCTTCTATCTGGATGAGGTCCTTGCCAATGATACTTCCGAATTTAGAAAAAGTACTTTCTAACTTATCTAAATTAATTTCGGTTGAATTTCTTTTTTACAATAATGATTCATTCTGGTGGGGTGGTTTACGGACTATGGGGGCAATGTTACCAACAGTCCTGCCCTTTTATGTTGTCGGGCTATTAGCGGTCATCCGAAATATACAAGCCAAATACTGGTTTTATTATACCGGTTTTGGAGTGATTTGGTTGATTGCTGCCACAAACCCCCGTTTTCCCGAAGGCAGGGAGTTTTTTTTAATATCGCCTTATTTAGCTTTTGTTTTAGCTTTAGGAGTAATAAAAGTATTCGAACACATAAAGTCGTCAAAGATGATCTCAAGGGTTTTTATTTTAATATATTTGATATTCGCAGTTTACGAACAGATTTGGTTTTTGCATATGTATACCACTCATTATGCCCAAAGAGTCAAAAATGAAATACCGAATTCGCAATTTAGTTTCTAACCCGATTCCAGGCTTACTAATTTTAGTTATTCTTTTGGCCGGAGTTTTGCGCGTGTCATTTTTAGACCGGTTTCCGCCAGCACTTTATTCAGATGAGGTTTCCCAGGGATACAATGCGTACTCCATTTGGAAAACGGGTAGAGATGAATACGGCAAGTTTTTACCGGTATCTTTGCGTTCTTTTGGGGATTGGAAACCACCGTTGCCCACATATCTGATGATTCCGACGATTGCAATTTTTGGACTGAACGCTTGGGGTGTCAGATTGCCATCGGCAATACTGGGAACTTTGACTGTCGGCTTAGTCTATTTTTTAGTTTCCGAGTTATTGCAATTTTTTGAGATGAAAACAACTAGAGATGCTCAAAAAACTGATTTCAACCGAGGTGTTGCTTTATGGTCTGCTCTGTTCTTAGCAATTTCGGCTTGGCATATTGCAGAAAGTCGTAGTGCTATGTTGGTCGCAGTAGGACTATTTTGGATATGTATGGCAATATGGAGTTTTCTCAAAGGCCTCAAACAACCAAATTATTGGTATATATCGAGCTTGAGTTTAGTTTTTGGAATTTATACTTATTATGGATTGCGATTGGTAGTACCTTTGTTACTTATAGCACTAGCCATCTTTTTCATAAAACCTATTTTACGAAATTGGCAAAAAGCGATCGTTGCAGCTATTTTAGGCACAGTTTTATTATTACCTTTAATTGTGGCTTATATCAAAGAACCGGATGTATTGTGGGGTAGAGCCAGAACTGTAAGTATTTTTTATGATCAAGGAGTGGCTTTAAACGTAAAGGATTTGATAGCTCAAGATGGCATCGGGATGCCGCCAAAACTGGCACAATTTTTTCATAACAAAACTTATGCATATACAGTCGATATCATACGCCGTTTCTTCCAACATCTGGATGGCAGGTATTTATTTTTGATCGGTGACCAAAGTCCGCCTTTTCAAATCCCAGGAATGGGAATTCTGTATTTAGGAGATGTCATTCTATTGATCTTTGGTCTAAACTACTTAAGTAAAAACTCACGCTTACTCAAATTTTTGTTGGTTTGGGCAGCAATAACAATTGTCCCATCGGCATTGACTTTTGTGACACCGGCGTCTAACCGAACTTTCAATTTGGTTGTACCCCTGGTCGTAATTATGGCTTTTGGCGCTGTAAACTTGTTTGGTCGATTAAACAAATATTTCTTCTGGAGCAGTTTGTTTATAATTTACGGATCGAGTTTCGCCTATTTTAGTTTTAATTATTTTAAAGCACTACCCAAACAACATGCTGATTGGTGGCACTACGGTTACCAGGAACTTTATGCCTATCTGGCGACTCAGGAATCACAAGTTGAAACTATTTATATCTCCGGCCATGCGAGCGTGCCTTATATATTCTTGTTATTTTTTCAAGAAATAGATCCGGCATTAGTTGCGACGCAAATAAAAAGAAATTATAAAGCTGACATATATGGATTTGAACACGTGGACGAGTTTGGTAAATATCAGTTTCCGCGGTATTTTAAATGGGAAGTAGATAAAGATAATTTAGCAAGTAATTCTTTATTAGTTTTGACTGAAAGTGAGGTGGCAGGGGAAGGGGCACGGGATATCAAAGACATCATTTACCCGGACGGACGAATTGCCTTCAAAATCTATAAGATTGAATAGATATGTTAGGCTATTAACTACATGAATAAGTTGAGTAAGTATTTTTTATTGCTTAATATCGTAGGTTTGGCTTTGGTTTTGCGTCTGGTCAACGTAAGTCAGGTGCCACCCGGTTTGAATCGAGATGAGGCAGCTATTGGGTATAACGCTTATTCACTTCTTAAAACCGGCAGAGACGAATACGGCAAGTCTTGGCCCTTATCTTTTAAATCTTTTGGTGACTGGAAAGTGCCGGCATATTTTTACATGGTGATGCCCTTCGTCCAGTTGTTGGGCTTAACCGAGTTGGCTGTGCGTTTGCCTTCAGGTCTGCTCGGTACTGCCACGGTATTTTTAACATATTGTTTAGTTTGCGAAATATTGGCTTTTCGGTCAATAAATCAAAGATCTGATACAACCTCCGTCTTGACTCTAGCAAAATCACAAATAGACATGATTGCCTTACTTGCAGCTTTTATCTTAGCTATCACTCCTTGGCATGTGTTCATGTCCCGCAACGCTTCCGAGTCTAACGTCGCAGTATTTTTTGCAGTTTTGGGCTTGTGGACTTTTTTTCGCAGTTTCCAAAATAAAAAACTACTGCTAGTTTCATTTATTGCATTTGCGCTGACTTTATATACCTATCATGGAAATCATATTTTTACGCCATTATTTATTTTGGGGTTGTGTACAATATACTGGCGTGAATGTTTAGCCAACCCGTGGTTTAAAACTGCTGGCGGTATATTTATCCTGCTCTCGGCTATAATCTTTAGCCAAACACTCCTAGGCGCCGATAAAACAAAAATCTCTGGTTTATTCCCGTTGAGTGATCAATCAAAAGTTTATGCAGATATCACTCTGCGCCGTCTCGAATACAAAAACAACCAGCTTCTTGCCAAATTGATCCACAACAAACCTCTATATTTGATCGAAACAGTTGTCAACAATTACCTTAAAGGTTTTTCTAGCGAATTTTTGTTTATCAAAGGAGGAGACAATGCACAGCACAATATTCCCGGATTTGGAAATTTATTAGTTTGGGAAGCTCCGTTTATCTTCTTGGGGATCTGCATTTTATTAAATGCAAAACAAAAAAACGGCTATTTTTTGGTATATTGGTTACTGATATCACCGCTAGCTGCAAGTATTACTCGAGATGCGCCTCATACCGCCCGGATGATGGGTTTTTTACCGTTGCCAGCAATTTTGGCAGCTTACGGGTTAGGTATAAGCGGGATGTGGATATGGCGGCGAAAGGTTGGGTGGATATTTAGCATCGGGATGGGAGTCATTATCGGAATTTATTTAATTTTATATCTAGATCAGTATTTTGTGCATTTTCCGCTGGTTTCAGCAAAAGATTGGGGGTATGGGTACAAGCAACTTGTTGATGAAACACTCAAGCTTCAAAGTAAATACAAACAAGTTTTTATTGCCCGACCCGAAGTTTCCCCCTACATATATTTTTTGTTTTACGGTCAACTTGATCCCGAAACATATCAAAAAACTATAGTTCGCTATCCGGAAACTACAGAAGGTTTTGCGCATGTACGCCAGATGGATAAACTCTACTTTCAACAAATCGACTGGGCTGATGAACTATTGATCCCTAACCGACTATATATCGACTGGGTAGAAGGAGTTCCTAGTGGAGCTACTGCTAGTGCCGTAATAATTGATAAACCTACTTTGGCAAAACTGATTCAGAATGGACAGGACGTCAGCGAGCTAACCGTTGGAGACAAGGTCGTAAGTCGTATCGTGGATACAATCAAACTGCCTGACCACAAGCCATATATCTACTTGATTGAGACTCGGACGGCGAGTCCTTCTGCATTACCTTTATGAAGCCACGAATACTGATGCTGTTATTGCTGATCCTGATTTTTGGGAGTGGTTTACGGTTGTGGCAATTGGGTAAAATCCCTGAAGGTTTTTATTCTGATGAAGCACTTTATGGATACGAAGCCTATTCTCTTTCAAAAACCGGTAGAGATCAGTTCGGATACGAGTGGCCAATATCTGTTGCCGGGTTTGGCGATTATCGTCCCGCAGCATATATTTGGGCGACAGTGCCTTTCATCAAATACTTCGGACTAACCGAGTTTGCCACCCGTTTACCTTCGGCACTAGCTAGTATCATGACCTTAATTCTGGTTTTTTATTTTGTGTGGGAGGTGACCAAAAAACCAAAGATAGCCTTGTTTGCTACTTTGTTATTGGCAATTTCACCTTTAAGTCTATATTTTGGGAGGATGGCGCATGAGACAAACCTGATGACACTATTTATAGTCGCCGGATGTGTGTGTCTTTGGAAGTGTAGACAGAAAAATGGTTATGCAGTACCGGCAATGCTATTTTTTGCAGCGGCTGTTTATACTTACCATAGCGCTCGCGTATTTGTGCCGTTGTTTTTGCTTCTGACCTACTGGTTATTCAGAAAAACTATTTTTCAAGATAAGCGCATGGTGGTTTTGAGTTTACTCACCCTGTTTGTATTTTCTTTGCCACTAGTTAACGAGCTAAGAAACCCAGAGTCATGGTCGCGGATTCAAGGCGTGAGCTTGTGGACGGATCCGGGGCTGATCCCGCGGATAAATGAATGGCGCGGGCGAGTGAGTGGCTTTGGGGTGCCAGTAATCCTCAGTCGGATGTTAGTCAATAAAGTTACGATTTTTAGTCTAAGTTTCGTAAATAATTATCTATCGCATTTCTCACCAGATTTTTTGTTAAGTAAAGGTGATCCTAATGGCGTATACAATACACCAAAAAGCGGCATTTTATATTGGGTGGATCCACTTTTAATGTTGATTGGCGCTTTAGTTTTATATAAACGCGAGCGGCGAACTTTTTGGTGGGTCGGCGGATCCATCTTGCTGGGTTTAATTCCCGATGCGTTGACTCGAGTAGCGCCGGCATCCCCGCGGATTCATTTGGTACTGCCGTTCGTGGTTTTACTGTCGGGAATGGGGATGGCAACTTTAGGCAGTCTTAAACCCAAGGCGATTTATTATTTTGTTAGCATCTTATTAGTAATAAATACCTGGTGGTTTTGGTACCAATATTTGCTTGTTCGTCCCCTAGAGAGATCTGATGCCTGGCAGACGGGGACAAAAGAGATGGTCTTGACCGCGCAAAAACTGGCTCCGAGATTTGATCAAATTTGGATATCTAGGTCAGGGTGGGGTTGGATCCACCTAGTTTTTCATACTCGTTTGGATCCAGCGCTTTGGCAAAAGCAAATACGGATAGCGGAAAGAAACGATATGGGTTTTTGGTGGGTAAGAGATGTGGGAAAATATCACCTTGAATGGTTGCCAAAACCACTAAACACATCTTTGCACACTTTGTATATTGCCACACCCAGCGAATTTGCCAGCGGAATAGTTCCAATGGCCAAAATCCAAGACCCGCTCCGCCATACAGATATTTATTGGTTGGTAGACAGCGAGAATCTAGCAGTAGATTGATTCTGGTATATGATAGAATTAGACAATGAAACTGGTAAATCTGATTTTGGTATTTGTTTTGTTGTTGGCTGCAGGACTGCGCCTTTATAAACTCGATACTCACCCAGTTTCTGCATACGGTGACGAAATTTCATTTGCCTGGAATGCGTGGAGTGTTCTAAAAACCGGAGCAGATGAATACGGAATTAGACTGCCGCTGCAGTTTAAGGCCTTCGATGACTACAAAGCGCCAATCCCCGTGTACCTACTTGTTCCCATGTTTGCCGCGTTTGGAATGAACATGTGGAGTTTACGTGTACCAGTGGCAATCGCGGGGACTTTAACAGTTTGGGTAACTTATTTACTCGTTAGGGAACTTTTAAAAGTAAATAAGTTGCCTCTTAACTATAATCCAAAACTAAAATCAGTTAAAATTGAACAAAATTTGTTTTGGTTACCGATAATAAGCGCCTTATTACTAGCCATTTCTCCTTGGCATATCCACTTATCCCGCGGATATTTTGAGGCCACACTAGCTTTATTGTCCTTCATATTGGGAATTTATTTTTATTTGAAGGGTCTAACCCAGAGTCAGTTTTTTTATGCTAGTGCCGTAAGTTTTGCACTTTCGCTTTATACCTACTTCACGCCCCGGTTACTACTACTGATTTTTCTACCGTTCCTGTATGTCTATTTCCGAAAACACATGGATAAAGATTCCTATAAACAATTTATCTTAGCGGCAGTTTTATTTGGGGTGATATCTTTACCTTTAGTAAAATTGGCCATTTTTGACAATGGTGGCAACCGATTGACCTGGTTTTTGAAACAAAGATTGTTGACAGCCTCAGATCAGGCCACTAGAGAACTCGCTACCGCCGGTGGCCCTCTTATTATCAAGCGCTTATTGCATAATCGATATTCCATCGTAGCTTCGAAGATAGGTAACGATTATTTAGAGCATTTTTCCTTCAATTTTTGGTATATCTATGGAGACAATAGTCTGCGTTACTTTTTGGGGAATATGGGCATGTTCTATCTGGCCGAAATGCCGTTTTTACTTATCGGTCTATATATGTTACTTCGGTATCAGCCAAGACTAGCTGGTTTTATTATCGGTTGGTTGTTGCTCGCGCCGATTCCTACTGCGCTTGTTGGCAGGTCATTTGCGGTCAGAAGCATAGCGATGCTACCGGCGCCATTTATGATCGTGGGTTATGGCATACTCTCGTTAATAGATTATGTCAAAAGTAAATACCCAAGACAGCTTAAATTAAGTTTGTTGGTTATAGTCGGATTGTTTATATTTAGCCTAGCAAACTATGTATTGCGTTATCATTTGGACTACATTCGTTACGCCGCTACCTGGTGGGGATGGGAAAACAAAGCCGCCATCGATTATGCGAGAGCTCGTGAAGCCGACTATGACCAAATTTTCCTGTCTGATTTTTATAGCGGAATGCCGCTCGCCTTGGCTTTTTATACCCAAGCTGACCCGTGGGTTTACCGGCAAGCTCTGGATCACCGTTTAACCGTAGCTGATGGGAAACACGTGATGAGATTGGGTAAATACTATATCGGTTCGTTGGATTTGGATGAAGCCAGACTTAAAGCCAAATTTATACCACCGAAGACTTTGTATATAGCTCGACCGGAAGAAGCAGATAGTCCGGAAACGATCAATGCCCCTGATGACGGCAGATTGATATTCAAAGTTTATCATACAGAATAATGTGCATATGTGGGAATTTGTGTACTACAGCCTAATTTTCGGATTGTTTGTTTGTGGATTTTTTTTGCTTCCGGGTTTGACACTTTTAAATTGGGCGAATATAAAACAGATTGCAAACAGAACAAAAATCAGTTGCGGTTTGATCCTGGGTGTAATCGGGTTTTTGTGGCTGGTTTTAATACTAAGAAGTTTGGGTTTGTCATTTAGACTGATGTGGATTTATGCTGGCGTTGGCGTTTGGTTTAGCTGGAAGCGTTTGATTCAAAGAAAACTTCAATTGACACACTTCAAGTTAAATATTAAAAAATTTTTTTATTTGCTGGTTTTAACAACTTTAGTTTTGATCCTCTCCATTTTGCATTTGACCGGCGGAGTGGGATCAGACGGGATGCATCTGGCGGCAGCTCGGGACGGCCTTTGGCGGGTAGCTGTGGTGGGTGAATTAATTCATCACTTTCCGCCACAAATTCCGGGTTTCCCTCCGCAACTACTCAAAAATTATCACTTCTTTTATGATTTGTTGGTGGCAAGCACACAATTTTTGACTTCAATTCCTACTCTAACTTTATATTTTAAGCTCTTTACTGTATTCTCCGCCGCGCTGTTTGTGCTTTTGATTTATGAAATCCTAGCACTTTTCGTAAACAAAAGCGGGTGGGTTTTATACGGTACAGTTCTGACAGTGCTTACCGGGAATTTATCTTACCTGTTACATTTTTTTTCTGCGCAATACAGCTTTCTTTATAAAGCCAATATCTTTATGTCAGATCAACCTTTTGACCAAGTACATAACCCGTTTAATCTGTTTGCTTACTCTTTGGTGTTACTTAGTATTTACTTACTTTTTGTCTGGGAAAGAAACTCTAGTCCCAAAACGTTTTTACTTCTGGCATTGGTTATTGGGTTACTTCCCGGGATCAAAATCTATGCTGGAGTATTGGTCTTGGGCGCATATATAGGTATGGTGGCTTATAAAATTTTTTGGCAAAAATACTTTCGTTTTTATTTACTACTACCCTTTATTTTTGTCTTACCAGTATTAAATAGCATTCGGGGCAGTGGGTTTTCGATTTTGGTATTTAACCCGGGTTGGTTACTAACTAAAATGATCGAAGATCGGGATCGAATTTATTGGCCCGAGATGGCACTAAAATTGCAGTACTATACCCAAACTGGCAACATATTTCGTATATTACAGATCAGAATTACCCAATTATTAGTATATTTTTTAGGTAATTTAAACGTCCGAGTATTGGGATTGATAGTACTTTTTAGACGGGCTTGGTATAAAGACCAGACCGGAACGAAGGTATTTATTTTACTCATAGCTGTTTTTGCGTTTGGATTGCCGCTGTTTTTTAGTCAAAATCGGGCTAGTTATGACAGTATTCAATTTACTCCATACGGTTTGCTGCTAATCAGTTTGTTGTTGGCTGTGGTTTTTACAAGTTGGGTCTTGAGGTTAAAGCAAAATCTGCGAACTGCAGTTGGGTGGTTGGGAGGTGGGTTATTGCTAGCTTTAGCCATCCCGACAAATATTTTTGTTTTAAATCAAAATTTGTTGGCTACACATTACCAGGTAAATAAGGACGAAGTAGCTGCTTTAGCCTATCTATCAAAAAATATGCGTCCGGATGAAATAGTTTTAACAGACCTGGATCAGGATAAACAAATGTATATGTATGTCGCGGCCCTGCTTGAACGGCGGGTGTTTTTGGCCGGGATAGCATTAAACGAACAGTTGGGCATAAACTCTGACCCAAGACGCAAGGAAATAAACCAATTCTTTGCAAACCACGATGAAAACCTCGATCAGAAACGGAATTTTTTGCACAGTAATACCATTGCCTACATTTATATATCTGCCTCAGGGTTGACATATCGGGACTTACTAAATGATCTGGGGTTACAAACGGTTTACCAAAATCAGAAGGTCTATATCTATAAAGTTCCATGAGTAAATATAAAGTTATTCTAGTGTTGGTGATAGTCGTCGGGGCGTTTTTGCGGTTGTATCGTCTGGGCCAAAATCCGCCGGCCCTCTATTGGGATGAAGCATCACTTGGGTATAACGCCTTTGCGATCCTTAAAACCGGGCACGACGAACACGGCGAAAAACTGCCGGTAGCGCGATTTATCGCCTTTGGTGACTATAAACCTCCGGGTTACATTTATGCTACGGTGCCATTCTTAGCCGTGTTTGGCGTAAATGAATTTGCCATCAGATTGCCTTCTGCCGTAGCTGGCATCTTGATGATCGGATTAACTTATATCTTAGCTTACGCCTTGACGCATGATGAACGGATAGGCCTGGCGGCAGCGGCTGTACTTGCCATTTCACCCTGGGGACTTCAGTTGTCTCGGGTTGCGTTTGAAGCGCATTTAGCCGCCCTGTTTAACTTAGTAGCAATTGTGATATTTTTAAAATCTCTTAAAGTACGTTGGTATTTACCACTTGCCGTGTTTTTCTTCGGGCTTTCTTTTTATACGTTTAATGCAAATCGGATTATAGCTCCATTATTGTTAGGATTGATGTTAGTCGTTTACATCAAAGAATTATGGCAAAGCAAGCTTTGGTTACTGGTTTCGGCCGTCGTCGGTTTGATCATGATCTGGCCAAGTGTTGGATATCTTGAGACTCGGGAAAGCCGGCTGAGATTTCAGGAAGTGTCAATTTTTACAAGTTTGGACGTAGTAAAAAAATCCAACGACCGAATAGCTCGGAGTGGAAATACGTGGTGGGCTAAACTGCTGTTTAATCGCAGAATATATTTTGCCGAAGAATTTTTGATTCATTATCTGGACAATTTCAGGGGTGACTTTTTGTTTGTCGTGGGTGACCGGAATCCCAGACTAGCGACCCAAGATTTGGGTGAGCTCTATCCCTACGAGTTACCGCTGCTGCTTGCCGGAATTTATTTTTTGTTAAAACGGCCCAGTCGAGAAACAGCATTGTTTTGGGGATGGATGTTGATTGCGCCTATTCCTGCCGGCATGGCTCGTGAAACACCGCACATGCTGCGGATTGCTTCCATTATCCCCACGTGGCAGATTTTAGTGGGAATCGGAGTGGTACAAGGAATTCTTTGGCTCAAAGAGCAGAAAGCGTATCTAAAATGGGCAGTGGGAGTAGGATATTCGATTTTGATTTTAGGTTGTTTAAGTTACTACTTTCACAACTATTGGATTCACTATCCGCGGGATTGGAGTAGCGAGTGGCAGTACGGATACAAACAATTGGTAGAAAAAGTAAATAGGCTAGAGCCAAATTACGATCGCATATACATCACCAACGATTTGGGCCGGCCATATATCTACTTTCTACTTTATAATCAAATAGACCCGCTGGTTTACATTGCAGAAAGAAAGGCCGAGCGGGATTGGTATGGATTTTGGACTGTTTTTGGATTTGGTAAATATGATTTTAGTGGGAGTCAAAAAGAAACAGGACGAGTTTTGGTAGTGGGTGGAAAAGACACCTTTGTCCATTCTGGTAAGAAATTGGATACAGTTATGGCGCCTGACGGAAGTGCAATTTTTGATATAGGAGAACCATAAAAATACAAAATGCAAAAATCAAAAATCAAAATGACGATTCAAAATTCAAAAATTTATTTAGTTTTAATTTTATTTTTGGCAGCCTTTTTAAGGTTTTATCAACTGGGAATTAATCCTCCATCTTTGGATTGGGATGAGGTATCGCTCGGTTACAATGCGTATTCTCTTTTGAAAACTGGGAAAGATGAATTTGGGCGGGCGTGGCCCATATCTATCCGATCTTTTGAGGACTACAAGCCGGCAGTTTATACATACTTGACTATCCCGGCAGTAGCTATTTTTGGGTTAAACGAATTTGCAGTGCGCTTACCCGGTGCAATTTTGGGTACGCTCACAGTTTTGGTGACATATTTTTTGGTGCGGGAACTGTTCAATCAAAAGATGGGTTTTGTGGTCACTTTATTGTTGGCCATTTCTCCCTGGCATTTGCAGTTTTCGCGAGTGGCTTTTGAAGCAAGCGCCGCGCTGTTTTTCGTCGTAACCGGCTGCTGGCTATTTCTCAAAGGTACTAACCGCGGAAAATGGTTGATCTTATCTGTTGTATTCTTGGTCTTATCATTTTATACATATCATAGTCCGCGACTCGTAGTGCCACTAATTTTATTGGGTTGGGGGGTATACTTTAGACACAAACTGTGGCAGGAGCGCAGGTATGTCGGATTGGCTTGTGGTCTAGGTTTATTCCTTCTACTACCATTTTTTCAGGAAGCATACGCGGTAGGACGGGCCAGATTTACTTCGGTGACGGTGATGAATTCGGCCGGCAGACTTGATAGCGCGATTAGCCGAACTGAATATGACCTGTCACAAGGCGATACTCTGGGTGCCTTATTGCACAACCGGCGAATTGTTTACGCTTTGGCTATCCTAAAAGGTTATTTAGATCATTTTAATCTGGATTTTTTGTTTTTCACCGGAGACAGCGCAAATAGGCACCATGCACAAGATATGGGAATGTTATATTTTTGGGAAGCGCCTTTTGTGATTTGGGGAATGTGGCAACTACTCAAGAAACGGCAGGCATTTCCAGTCTGGTGGTGGTACCTGATGGCGCCTTCCGCCGCAGCTATCACTACTGGCACGCCACATGCAGTCAGGGCACTAATATACTTGCCCACTTACCAAATATTTACAGCTCTGGGCCTAATTATGTCTTACCAATTCTTCAAAGATAAATTGTGGTCTAGGAAAAAATTACTTAATTTCGCCAAAGCCGCGCTGTTAGTCATAGTTTTCATAAATGTTTTCTATTATTTGCAAATGTATTATATTCATACCCCAGTTGAAGTATCTCGAGACTGGCAATATGGCAGTAAGCAGGCAGTTACCGAAATAGCAGCCTGGGATAGTCAAGTCGAAAAAATCATCATGACGTATAGTTATGACCAACCGCATACATTTGCGTTGTTCTATATGGCTATTGATCCCAGCTGGTATCAACAACAAGTAGCGGGGAAAGAAGTCAAGCGAGATGTACGCAGTTTTGGTAAATACGAATTCCGAAATATAGATTGGGAAAAAGATGAAAAATTGCATAACGTTCTCCTCATCGGAACGGGAAATGAGATTCCGGCCGCTGCCATCGGGCTAGTCAAAGAGATCAAATTTTTGGATGGTACAATTGCCTTTAGAATCGTAAAAAGATAAAATATACTCAAAATAAAACACGTTGGATACAAAAAAGATATGAAAATTTTGGTAACTGGCGGAGCGGGATTTATTGGTTCACATATTGTTGATGCCTACATTAATTTAGGCCATGAAGTGATCGTCATTGACAATCTGTCAACCGGACAGAAACGATTTCTTAATCCCAAAGCTATATTTTATCAGGTAGACATTCGGGAACGGGCGCAAGTAGAGGAAATCTTTGCCACACATCAACCCGGAGTTTTAAATCACCATGCGGCGCAAATGGATGTGCGTAAATCTGTAGCTGACCCCATCTTTGATGCTGAAGTAAACATTTTAGGATTGATTCATCTCATGGAAATAGGTCGGACTACCGGTTTAAAACAGGTCATTTTTGCTTCATCCGGAGGCACGGTTTACGGAGAAGCCAAACAAATACCGACTCCCGAATCGGCGCCAACCTTGCCTATATCCCCATATGGGATATCCAAATTAGCGAGTGAAAATTATCTACATTTTTACCGGGCAATTTATGGCATCAAGTTTGCGGCTTTAAGGTATGGCAACGTCTACGGGCCCAGGCAAAATCCTCATGGTGAAGCCGGGGTGGTCGCGATATTTTGTAAAAAGCTCCTAAAGCAGGAACAGCCGGTAATAAATGGAGATGGGGAACAAACACGCGATTTTGTTTACGTCAAAGATGTGGTTGAGGCCAATGTGCTTGCCTTAAATCTAAAGCAACCATTGATCGTCAATATTGGAACTGGCACCGCCACCTCGGTGAATACAGTTTTTGATATCTTAGGTAGGTTGATGCAAAGCACTTTGCCCAAAAAATATGGTCCGGTTAAGCCCGGTGAACAAAGAACTAGTGTTTTAGAGACAAGTCTAGCTAAGGAAACTTTAAGCTGGAGCCCCAAATTTACGCTTGAACGAGGTTTAAGTGAAACCATCGCATTTTTCGAAAATGAAAGTTGAACGCCCTTCTCGTCAAGTACTCGTCCTTGGAGCCGGTTTAGCTGGGTTGGCGGCTGGATATGAGCTGGTAAAGGGAGGTTTTGAAGTAACAATTGTTGAAAAAAATGAAGCAGTCGGAGGATTAGCACGGACAATTGAAAAAAACGGCTTTCGTTTTGATACCGGTCCGCACCGGTGGTATACGAAGAACGACATGGTAAATAACTGGATGCTAAAACTTCTGGGTAAAGAAGTGATTAAGGTTCCCCGGTTGACCAGAATTTATTTTGACAGGAAATTTTTTAATTATCCGATCAAAATCAAAAGCACGATTTTAGGCATGGGTCTAGTCAAAACAATTTTAGCTGTATTAGATTATGGCTTGGTTCGAATACAGGCGTTTTTTCACTCCCGGCCACCCGTGACGCTTGAAGAAGGTTATGTGTCTAAGTTTGGCCGGACGCTATATGAAATGTTTTTCAGGCGTTACAGCGAAAAACTTTGGGGGACCAGTTGTAAAAATATTTCTGCCGATTGGATTGGACAGCGAACAAGAGGATTTAACATCAGCACCATCATCAAAGACATATTATTTAAGCCCCAAAATGTAGTTTCATTCGTCGATGAATTTTCATATCCGGAGAAAGGCATAGGCCGGATTGCCGAAAAATTGGCTGCGGATTTTAAAAAAGGCGGTGGTAAAATTCTTTTGTCAAGTGAAGTGGTGACAGTTGAGCACGATCAAAAGCGGGTTACAGCAGTGGTGGTTAAACGAAAAACCGGCGCAAAAAAATTGGTCATTCAGGAAGTCATTAGTTCAATCCCAATTTCCGATTTCATCCAATCTCTCAATCCGGTGGTGCCAAGTGAAATCGCCCGCACCAATCACAAACTTACTTATCGTGACGAATTGCAGGTGGCAATATTTATCAATAAAACTCATTTAACCGCCGACACCTGGATTTATGTACATTCATTAGATTTGCCGTACGTGCGTTTCATGGAAATGGACAATTGGAGTGATAAGCTTTCGCCTGAAGGCACCACTACCTTAGTTTTTGAAATAGCCTGCAATGAAGGAGACCAAACCTGGCGACAAACAGATCGACAAATAGTAGATTTGGTTGTCAGTGCGTTTATCAAAGAATTCAATTTGATAACTGAGGCTGATATTCTTGGGAGTTTCGTTCATCGGATGCCCAAGGAATATCCGGTTTATCACCTAGGGTATAGAAAAGATTTATCGTTACTCAAAAATTATTTGAGTCGGTTGGGTAATTTACAGTTAGTTGGTCGAAATGGAACTTTTCGCTATAACAACATGGATCATTCCATCGAAATGGGCCTCTATGCAGCTTGGAACATCATTGAAGGTGAACGTAAATTTGATGTCGAATCAGTCAACATTGAGCGGGAATATTTGGAAGAAAAAAAATTGTTTGATAAAGCACCAGAATTAGCTGAAGACGTGTCAGTGGAAGAAAACGAACCATCACATGAATAAGCGTAATAAGATCATCGTCGTTATGCCAGCATTCAATGCCGAAAAGACTTTGGAAAAAACGGTTAAGGATTTTCCACCGGGTCTAGTCAGCAAAACAATTTTGGTTGATGATGGGTCGACAGATCAAACAGTCAAACTAGCGCAAAAACTGGGTTTAACGGTGTTTACCCATTCAGCAAATTTAGGTTACGGCGGTAACCAGAAGACTTGTTATTGGGAGGCACTAAAAGAAAACCCGGATGTAGTGGTGATGGTGCATCCTGATTATCAATACGATAGTTCGTTGACGGGCGAAATGGTCCGACCGATTTTGGAAGGTAGATACGATATGATGTTTGGTAACCGGATTCGGACTCGAGCTGAAGTACTAGCCGGAGGGATGCCAAGAGCCAAGTACTACCTGAATCGAGTATATTGCATTTTGGAAAACATGGTATTAGGTGCCAACTTTCCTGAGTATTTTAGTGGCATGCGAGCATATAGCGGTAAATTATTAAAAAAAATTCCCTTTCAGCGTTTCTCAAATGACTTTGTTTTCGATCAGCAGTTCATGTTGGTGGCTTATGCTCATGCGTTTCGGATCGGCACTATAGATATCCCGGTCCGCTATTTTTCCGAAGCCTCTTCAATTCAGTTTGTAAAAGGAAGTAAGTTCCTGATTGAGACGCTAGTTATGTTACTTAGGTATTTAGGTTTTAAATGGCGTTTGACACAAGATGATTTGTTTAGAATCGCGTCATGAAAATACGGCCAGTGATCATTTTCAGTTTGTTTTTAATATTCATATCCGTTTGGGCAATGCGGGCGCTTTTCCATCCGGGTTTTTATACCAGTCATGACGGTTGGCATCAGGTGGCTCGGCTCTACCATTTTGATGTGGCTATCCGGGATGGGCAATTTCCACCTCGCTTTAGCGCTGAGCTACTTAATAGTTTTGGTTACCCGCTATTTATTTTTTCTTATCACTTGCCGTGGTGGTTGGCCGAGCCGTTGGTTTTGCTGGGAATGTCCATATTTGATGCGATAAAGGTTGTTTTTATTTTGACTTATGTTCTGTCGGGGTTAGCGATGTTTTGGTGGCTAAGAGAAATTTGGGGAGATATGGGAGGACTCGCCGGAGCGCTGGTTTACCAATTTACTCCATATCGCTTTGCCAATATTTTGGTCAGAGCAAATATCGGTGAGGCAGTCAGTTTTATGTGTATTCCGCTGATTTTCTGGGGTTTATATCGTGCCCATAAAAAGCAGTCTGTTCCGGCAATCGTCTTGGGAGCAGTAGGGATAGCAGGTTTTGTGTTATCCCACATTATGGTGGGATTTTTGTTTGCCTTAACATTAATTATCTATTTTTTAGGGCTTCTTACCAAAGCTACCTCTAAAGGCAAATTTATACTAAGTGCTTTAGCGACCGTCAGTTTAGGCTTGGGTTTGACTGCATATTATTGGTTGCCAGCAATTTTTTATAAACCGCTGACGGTTTTTTCCGATTTTTACCACGGTTTGTATCAAAATCATTTTACGCCGCTATCTAAGCTTATTTATTCAGTTTGGGGATATAGTCCGATTGGGATTCCGGGAGAAATGTCCCGTCAGGTTGGAGTTGTCATTTGGCTGATGATCGCACTTTCTTTGCTTTCCCTATTGGGAAGAGTATTGTTGGGTCAGTCTAAATCCAGGTTTTCTTTATATAACCTCTTCACGGGTGCATTTTTGATCAGTTTTATAAGCTCCGTTTTTCTGATGATGAGAGCTTCTGCTCCGATTTGGAAAATGATCGAGTCTTGGTCAATGATTGACTTTCCCTGGCGATTTTTAGCCGTGACCACATTTTCGGGCAGTGTTTTGACTGCAGGTGCCGCCTCATTGATTAGGAGTAAGCTCCGTTATCTAGTGATAGTTATTTTATTTGGGGCATTGGTATATACCAATCGTAATTACGTGCGCGTCAATCAGTATACAGACATCCCACTTTCACTTTATATTGAATCGGAGTTGACGACAAATACCGATGATGAATATCTGCCAAAATGGGTTGATCGTACCTTTGCCAAAAAGAAAAAACCTTTGCTGACATCGGACACAACCACGGTTAGCAATTTAACTCAAACCTCAAACGTCACCAAATTGGATTATTCTCAAAATTCCCAAGCAACGGTTAGCCTGTATCAAATGTATTTTCCTGGTTGGCAAGCCTTGATAGATGGTCGGACGGTTTTAGTTTCTAAAAATAATTTTGGTGGCCTTAATATCGATTTACCTTCCGGTCAACATCAATTATTGCTCAAATATCAACCTACTGCGATCATGCGTTTTGGTGATGTGCTAAGTTTAGCGAGTCTAAGTTTGATAGGGTTGTGGATATTTAATCGCTTTATAAAATTGCGCCGAGAATCATGAAATTGTCAGTAGTATTGGCTACGTACAATGAAGAAAAAAACCTACCAGCTTGTTTGGAAAGTGTAGCTGGTTGGTGTAGTGAAATAGTGGTGATTGATGGATCATCAAGAGATCACACTATCGACATTGCCCAAAAATTTGGGGCGCGGGTAACCGTGACCGATAATCCACCGATTTTTCACATCAACAAGCAAAAAGCGATAGATCTGGCCCGCGGAGAGTGGATATTACAACTGGATGCGGATGAACGAGTGAGTAGAGAACTTAAGACCGAAATAGACGCAGCGATAAAAAACCCAGACATTGATGGGTATTGGCTTCCCCGGAAAAATTACTTCTTAGGTAGGTTCCTGACGAAAGGAGGGCAATATCCTGACTACACGCTGAGACTATATCGAAAGGGAAAAGGGAGGCTACCGCTCAAGGATGTACACGAACAGGCTATCGTTTTGGGAGAGGTAGGCTATTTAAAAAATCCCCTCATTCATATGGCAGATCCCAGTTTTCAAAGATACATAATGCGTTATAAAAGATATGTAGATTTATTAGCGCAACAGATATCTGTGCAAGAAAAGCGGATTAATATTTTTCCCTTGGTTAATTATTTATTGATAAAGCCGGTCTATTGGTTTCTTTTAATTTATGTCCGGCACAAAGGATTTGTCGATTCATGGCAAGGTTTTGTCTTTGCAGTGTTTTCAGGACTCCGCTACCCTCTGGCTTATATTAAGTATTTAACTAACTATGCGCGTCGCGATCATTGAGCCACCACTTATGGGACACATGTTGAGAGGAACGGGTGTTTATACTCGCAATTTGGCACGAGCTTTGGAAGATGTTACAGACATGGAAATAGTGATGTCGGAAATAGAAAGCTTACCTAAAAATGTCGATCTGTATCATTTTCCGTATTTCGACCCATTTTTTAGAACTTTACCGGTTATTAGAAATAAACCTACTGTTGTCACAGTTCACGATCTGACACCAATTCGTTTCCCTGAGCATTTTCCGCGTGGAATCAAAGGAGAACTAAAATGGCAATTGCAAAAATATATTTTGCGCGGGATAGAGGCAGTGATTACGGATTCACAAGCCTCAAAAGTAGACGTGGAAAAATTCGTGGGTCTTGACCCACAAAAAGTCCACTCCGTATATTTAGCGCCGGAACCAGAATTCTTCGAGAAAAGAGACAAATCCGAAAAAGAAAATATACGAAAAAAGTATCAATTACCAGGCAAATTTGCAATCTATACTGGAGAAGTGAATTGGAATAAAAATTTACCCAACATCATTAAAGCTGCGACGTTGGCCAAAATCCACTTACTGATCATCAGTAAGTCTTTTATAGAAAAGCATGAAGAAAGTTATAATCCGTGGAAAGATAGTTTGTTAGAATCACAGACTTTGGCCAGAAATAATCCATGGGTAAAAGGATTAGGTTACGTAAAACTTAGTGAACTCGTGACCATTTATCAGATGGCAAGCGTACTACTTCTACCGTCGTACTATGAAGGTTTCGGTTTACCGGTAGTTGAAGCGTTTGCCAGCGGTTGTCCGGTAATTACTTCCGATAAAGGCAGCTTGGGAGAAGTAGCTGCTGGAGCTTCCCTGATCGTAGAACCAGATGATGTTTCAGGCATGGCAAAAGCTATTCATTCAATATTAACTGATCAGGAGTTAGGCCGAAAACTGATAAAAAAAGGCAAAAATAAGTTAAGTCAATTTACTTGGAAGAAAACAGCGGACCAAACTTTTAACGTGTATAATAGTGTTTTAGATAAGTAAAAAGCTTACCATTCTATGGTTAATTCGATTGTTTATGTGAGTACATGGATTTGGCAAAGAAGATACTGGTTGGTTTATTGGGTTGTGGTATTCGGGATATATTGGGCAAACACTTTCCATACAAACTTTTCAGACGAATTCGATAACATAGTGGGTGGCTGGTATATAAACCATGGTATCCTGCCCTACATCGGTTTTTTTACACATCACAATCCAGGTGCCTACTTCTTATCGGCCCTAATTACTTTATTTACGAAGCAATCATTTGTAGTGTTTCGAATAGTGTGGGGTGGGATGCTGTTTTTGGCCGTATGCAGTAGTTATTTTTTTTTGCGTAAGCATGTTGGTATAAAAGACACATGGTTTTTTTTAGGATACACTGTCCTTGTTGGTCTGTCCGCCACATATTATTGGGGACACATGATGTTATCGGAGACAATCGTTGGGTATCTGTTGATACCTGTTTACGGTCTGGTGTTTATTAAAGCTTTGCGCGGTCAAGTTTTTACTTACCGAGACGTTTGGTTCGTATCTATTGGTACAGCTCTAGCTCTTTTTACCTCTTTTACATTCATTTTTTCTACAGCCATATTGGTAGGTTTTGTGGCGCTTCTTTATCTAAGGCAAATAAGACTCATACAAGATATAAAAAGATTTTGCATAAGTACAGGAAAAATAATGGGTATATTTATCTTGCCTTACGTAATATTTTTAGCGTATCTCATAGTTTCGGGTAGTTTACCCAAATTTTACTTCCAATCCATTACTTACAATCGGGATTATTACATATACAACTTTCCCAAGGTTTCTGGCCAGATTTCCAAAAATCCCGCTCGATACGCACTTTCAATTCTTTATGAAACGTCGAACCAATTTAACACTCTATCTTTTCAAGTTCGTGACTTTAATTTTGCTTATCCCATAAATATCACTCTTTTAGTGGCAAACGTAACTGTATTTATTTATCTCTTTCTGAGAAAGAAGAACTTTCAGGCGGTGGTTATCTATTTATTTATTGTGTACCTTAATGCCAGAGCAGAACCGTTAAATTCAGGCGAAACAGATTTTCACTCGACTGTCTACATCATGGTGAGTTTATTTAATCTGAGCTTCATAGTTTGGGAAGTTTGGCATGCCCTAAACGCCAAGCTTAGCTCCGCAATACGGCTTATTAACAGCACTTTATTTTTGTTCGTAGGTGTATATGGGGTTTTTCTGACTGCGTTCTTTGCCAGGAATTTTGCGGACAAAACCTATGCCAAAATCATGGGTCAGGCGCCAATTATTTACGATGATCCTGTTGTGGCTCCAATAATAAACAAAATTGTATCAAAAGATGAATATTTTTGGATCGGACCGTTTGAATTTCAAGAACTTTTATACATAAACGGACGGTTGCCTTCAAAATATCACTGGTTTTTACCCGCCCATGAACGCTCAGAACAAATTCGTACCGAGTTCATATCAGACCTGACGCGGAACCGACCAAAAATAATCGTCTTTAAAGGAAATTTGGGTTATTTTGGGAAGTTACCTCAGGAATTTAATTATCCGATCGCAAATTTTCTGCGGGATTACTATTTTCGTTTAATAGATCTTGAGGCTGAAAATAAGAAATTTAAGCCAACACGGACGGATTTGCACAATTTTGATATTGCCGAAAACTTCTACTTCGATAAAAGTAAAAAAAATGAAATAGTAGAACAGCTTTTGCGCGAAAATATTATTAAACCAGCAGAATGATATATTTAGCAATTTTAGGAGTATGGAGAATCGTCCTATTTGGTATAGCCGTCACTGCACAGAGATTTCCGTTTGTACCTCGATTTCCTTATAGCGATATTTATCTTATTCCTTCAAGCTTACCCCCATGGGTTTGGGGATGGGCCAATTTTGACGGGGTACATTATTTAACTATTGCCAAAACAGGTTATTCCGCTCAATTTACTCAAACTTTTTTCCCCTTATATCCGATTTTTGTTAGGATAGTGAGCTTGCTCATACACGATAAATTTTTGATTCTCAGTGGGATTTTGATTTCTTTTATCGCCATGGCACTGGGTGTACACGTATTTTATAAATTGTTATCCTTGGATTATGACCGTGACCAGATCATTTATATTTTACTATTTCTATTTTTATTTCCGACGAGCTTTTATTTTGGCGCTCTTTACACCGAAGCTCTTTTTTTCTTTTTGGTGATAACGGCGTTTTGGTGTGCACGTACAAACAGATGGTGGTTAAGCGGGATTTGTGGCATGCTCGCTTCAGCTACTAGAATTACCGGTATTTTTTTACTTCCGGCATTACTTTGGGAATGGCACTATCAAAAATCGTCCACTTTCCGCCGGCATTCTTTACAAAATGATAGCAGAAAAACCAATTCTAAATTCCAAATAAAGGTAGCGCTAAAATCTGCTGCGGGGATAATGTGGGATTCGCTGCGGTCACCTGTACTCTATCTTGTCCCATTGGGCTTGATTTTTTACATGGTTTTTTTGCAGTGGAAGTATGGTGACGCGTTGCTTTTTTGGCATGCACAATCAGTTTTTGGAGCTGAGAGGGCAAGTAATTCATTTGTATTTCCACTCCAGGTGGTTTGGCGCTATCTTAAAATCCTAAAAGCAATTCCTTTTCCCGCATATGCTTTTTGGTTGGCTCTAGGAGAGTTAAGCGCTTTTATAGTAAGTGTAGGATTTCTGATCTCTGCCCATCTCTCAAGAGTCCGTTTTTCTTATCTAGTTTTTAGTTGGTTAGTGATTATTGTTCCAACTCTGACCGGAACTTTTTCCAGTCTGCCCCGTTACGTTCTGATGGTTTTTCCGATGTTTATCAGTCTGGGTTTGATAAAAAATAAGGCAATTAAGCTATTGGTTATGGCGGTAAGCGTTTTGTTGTTGACGTATCTAACTTCACTTTTCATCCGTGGCTTATGGGTAGCCTAGCCTTGGGCTTGCCAGTTTTGTACCTTTACATGGTATAATTAAACTTAAAATAGGCGACTATGCCGCGATTACTTTTGCTTATTCCAGCCTTTAATGAAGCAGCTATAATTGGTGAGGTGCTTGATGGATTACCTAGACAAATTCATGGAATGGGTAAAATAGATGTGGTTGTAATTGACGACGGTTCTCAAGATAATACTTTTGAGATTGCGAAACGCAAAAAGGTAAAAGTATTTCGTCACTCGTTAAATTTGGGTTTAGGGGCAGTTTTGGGAACCGGATTTGAATACGCTGTAAATACAGGCTACGATTTTGTGATCACGGTTGATGCCGATGGTCAACACCAACCAGATGATGTGGTGAATATCGCCAAATCACTGCTGACAGAAAAGTCGGACATAGTGATTGGGAGTAGGTCATTAAGTAAAAAAAATATGCCACTTGTCAGGCGATTAGTGAACTTTCTATCAAATACACTGACGTTTTTGTTATTTAACGTCTGGACGACAGATTCACAATCAGGACTTAGAGGATTCACAAAAGCGGCTCTTAAAAAATTGAAAATTCGTTCGCAGCGAATGGAAGTTTCTTCCGAAATTTTTAAAGAAATTGGCCGGCTGCATCTGACTTTTGTAGAAGTTCCGATCACCGCGATTTATACAGATTATTCTTTGACCAAGGGCCAACCGATCAGTAATGCACCGAACGTTTTTTGGAAATTACTTTTACAAAGATTTGCATAAAATTTTTTATGCTGATTCAAATATTTTTCAGCCTATTTCTGCTATTTGCGTTAAGCCGGGTTATTTTACAGGTAAAATCTGCCAAAATTTCTCCGGGCGGGTTTCTTTTTTGGAGTGCTCTGTTTATTTTTGCGTTGGTCGGCGTCATAGAGCCCAAGCTCACTTCTTACATCGCTAATTTTTTGGGCATAGGTCGGGGAGCCGATGTAGTTTTGTATACATCAATCGCACTTTTATTTTACTTGATTTTTCGATTATCGATTGCACTTGAAGAAACGCGGCGAGAAATCACAAAATTGGTTAGAAAAATCACCTTGGATGATAAGTCTCAAGTTAAATCTTCAAGAAGCAGAGGCTAAATTGAAAATTTTATATCTGACTGAGTTTTTTCCCACGACCTTGAATTTGGATGTTCATGGCGGCATTGAAACCCGGACTTATGCCATAGGCAAATTATTGAGCAGCAGACACGAAGTTTATGTTTTGGCTGCCGCCGAAACGGGTAAACCGATGCGTCAAGAGTTGGCCGGAATAAAAGTTCGTCGTGTCGGTTGGAGTCGGCAGTATTCCCGGCGGGGGGCCATTGGAGAACGAGTAAGTTTTATAATTTCCGCGATTTGGCAAGGACTATTTTGGAATTTTGATTTAGTAGAAGGATCCGGATTTTTAGGATGGTTACCTGCCTACATACTGGGAGTAGTAAAACGAAAGAAAAAAGTCATCTTGGTAGCCGACTTATTGGAAAATTATGCAAGTGACACACCAAAACTTGCATACAAGGCGGCGACGGTATTGGAAAAATATTTGTTAAATAGACCGTGGGAGAGAATAATTTGCATCAGCCAGGTGATTAAAGAAAAGCTGCTAAAAAAACACATTTTAAGTAAAAAAATTTCGGTCATTTACTGTGGGGCAGAAGTTCAAAGAATCCAAAAGCTCGAATCGGAGAAAAAGCAAATATTTACAATTGGCTGCGTTTCCCGGCTGGTGCCGTATAAGCGGGTGGCTGATTTGATCAGGGCAATTCACATATTGAGATCCGATAAGAATTTGGTTGAGTGCGAAATCGTCGGAGATGGAGAGGAGCTGCCAAATCTCAAGCAGTTGGTGAAAGATTTAAAATTAACGAGGTTTGTGCATTTGCGTGGTTTTGTTGAGAGTCATCAAGAGGTGATCAAGATAGTCAAAAGTTGCCAGGTGTTTTGTTTGCCGTCAGTCGTCGAAGGTTTTGGAATATCGACTATTGAAGCTTTGAGTGCCGGCTTACCGGTAGTCTTAGCCGATATTCCCATCAGCCATGAAGTTACCGAAAACCAAGCCGTTTTGTATTTCAAACCCGGAGATTATCGAGACTTGGCTAGACAACTACATAGACTTTTAAGTGATCAACAACTTTATCAAAAACTAGCGCGTGAGACCGGTTTATCTAATAAGTATGATTGGAAACAAATAGCGCGGGAAACGGAAAACCTATATGAGAATTTGTGTACTAGTTGACGCTTGGAAACCGATGTGGGGCGGTGGACAAACACATGTTTGGGAGACAAGTAAGATATTAGTTCGTCAACATGATTTAGAGATCGATGTATTTACTAGATCTATTTGTGATGGCAAAGAAAGATATGCCACGGACGAAAGTCATTATGGTGGGAAGCTCAATATCAGGCGTATTGGCCCGTGTACGAAGTTTTTTAATTTATTCGGACGTTTAGCTTGGGTCATTAGTGTGATTTTTTCCGTCATACAGACTCATCGCATAAAGAAGTATGATCTGATCCACGCCCATGCATATATTTCCGGTTTGCCCGGCAAACTGCTTAGTTATTTACTCAAGATACCTGTTGTATATACGGTTCATGGCGCCAACAACTTAGACCTAGGTCGGACTAATCCCGTCACTCTGTTGGAGAATATACTCCTGACCAAAATCAAATACGATCAGGAAATTTCTGTCAGTCACCACTTTCTTAAATACAATAATGTGAATCAAAAAATCTGCGTTATTCCAAATGGCGTGGATGTCTCTATGTTTGATCGGTACGTCTCCAAAATACGTCGCGATCATTTTTTTACATTGCTCTGGGTAGGTAGATTCGAGACGGTAAAAAACGTGACGGCACTAGTTTTAGCGTTTCGTAATCTAGTGAATGATTATCCATACTTACGCCTAGTGTTAATAGGCGATGGGAGAGAAAAGGAAGACATCCGTAAGTTATGTCAAAAGCTTAAACTCAACGATTTGGTGAAATTTAAAGATCAGTTAAAATATACAGAATTAATAAAAGCATACAAAGAAGCAAACTTATTTGTTTTGCCCTCCCTTTCGGAAGGTCAACCGATTTCTCTGCTTGAAGCCTGGGCGGCGAAACTTCCGGTGGTGGCAACTGACGTTGGTGATGATAAGTTGCTAGTAAAGAAAGACGTAAACGGGTGGTTAGTTAAACCGGGAGATATCCAATCTCTAGAAAAGGTATTGCACCAGGTCATCAAACGCACAGATTTAGGAAAAATCGGTCAGAGCGGCTATGATTTGGTGCGGGCACATTGTAGCTGGGAGAAAAGTTCCTTGGATCTATATCGAATTTATCAACAACTGGTGGATGCAAATGAATAAGTTGCAAAAATGGTTGATTCAATATTGGAATTTAATACTCATTTTAGTATTGGCCGTAATTTTATTGACAGTAAAACTGGACAAAAAATTCATGGGGCAACATGATTGGAACAGCACCTGGTACGGCAATGTAGCCCGTAACCATATCCGCTATGGTTTAGCTAACACCAAACTTGGTTCTATCAGTGCCGGTGGTCCGATAGACTTTAATTCCAGCAGGTTGTATTTTACTCATTATCCACCTTTATTTCCGTTATTATTAGCTTTAGGTTTTAAACTTTTTGGACCTAGCGAGGTGGCTTTGAGGTTGGTAGTAATATTTTTTTCTCTTTGGACAATAGTTTTTATCTATTTGCTGGCTAAATTGGTGTTAAATAAAACGGTGGCTTTTTTGGCCAGCATATTTGCAGTTGTTACACCTTTATTTCTTTACTACGGCAAATTACCCGTACATGAACCGATCATTTTGCCGTTTATTCTTGCCGGCATCTACTTTTACTTACGGTGGTTTAAAGATCAGAAGTCGAAGAACTTGATCTTGTCTGCCAGTTTTCTATTTCTAGCAGAACTCATTACTTGGCCGGCATATTTTGTACCGCCTTTATTAACCCTTCATTATTGGTTGTTTCATCCCCAGAAAAAACACCTGAAGCTATTACTGCTTTTGCCTTTAATCATGATTGGAGTCTTTATGTTGCACCTCATGCACGTAAAATTGTTGACTGGTTCGTTTTTGGGTGGCGGCTTGGTCCAGATATTTTTGACCCGCATCCAATCAAAACAAACGAACGAGATATATCGCCTGACATTTTTCAAATACCTTACCACCGAGATTCAATATCTCAAAATCTACTTTACGAATATTTTATTAGTTTTGGATTTGGGTTGGGTTATTCACTTAATTATTCGCTATCAAAAACGCCAAATTGCTTTGTCAGAAAGTCTTCAGATGCTACTTTTGATATTTGGCAGTGCTTATGTGGTCATTTTTCAAGAGGCAGCCTTTCTGCATGATTATTTAATCTATTATCTGTTGCCTTTTATAGTGATAGCTGCAGCTCAAATTTCAGAACAAATTTTGCGACGACTAACCAAAAATTGGCGTTTGCTAGTTGCAGCCTTGTTGGTTCTACTGGTGGCTACTGAAAGGCTGAAATATGCTAAGGCTATTTTGAACAGCAACAATAGCGAAAAGGGATATAAAATAGGCGAGTTCATAAATCGTCAAACTTCATTTAACGATCTAGTGCTCGTGGGCTCAAATTTTTATGGAGATTTCTACGCCAGTTTTATTGCTTACTACGGGGATAGAAGCGTAGGTTACAGCGAAGACCTGAAACTTACGGATTTAGATAAATTCCAGTGGGTGGTGAGGCCCAAAGCCCACGATGCCTTAAGTGAAAAAAGCAAAGCTATTTTAGACAAAAAATTTCCTCGTTACGAAAACGCAGAATTTGTTTGGTATGATCTACGTAAAAAAACATGAAGAAACAATTACCGTTAGTCAGCATCATTATGCCAGTTCACAACGCTCAGGAATTTGTGGCAGAGGCGATAAGAAGTATTTTGGAGCAAACTTATCAACGTTTTAAACTAATTATTATTGATGATGCTTCGACTGATAAATCCGCAGAAATTCTAAAAAAGTTGGTTAACCCGAAAATAGTGTATTTTCGAAATCCAAAACAACTTGGAGTAACTAAGTCATTAACCCACGCTCTAAAAATGAGTAAAGGCGTTTTTATCGCCCGAATGGATGCTGACGATATAGCTTACCCGACCCGTTTAGAAAGACAAGTCAAGTTTTTGGAAGGACATTCAGAAGTAGGTGTGTTGGGTACGGCAGTCGAAGTGATTAATGCAGAAGGTAAGTCAGTCGGTTTCAGAAAAATGCCTACAGATAGTTTGGCTATAAAACGAACTTTAGCCTGGATGAATCCACTTATTCATCCAACAGTGATGTTTCGAAACAGCTTGGTTCAAAGAATGGGAACTTATGATGAAGATTTGAATGGTGCTGAAGACTATGACTTGTGGTTGAGATATGCTAAATCTACGCAAATAGGGAATTTACCTGAGGTGTTACTTAAATATCGAATTCACAGACAACAAGTATCTTTTTTACAAACGCAACTCGTGAGTCAAGCTCACTGGAAGACACTTTTAAAGGCGGTAAATAAATATCAATATCCCAAATGGTATTTGTTGGCAGGTTTAAAAGGTCTGTTATTTAGATTGATTCCTGTCGGAATCAAACAAAAAATTTATGCTAAGCTCTTCACAAATTAAAAATAAGTTGTTGACACCAATCGTCGTCTTCTTACAAAAAACAGCAGTGTTATCTGCAGTAGCATGCCGATTAGTTAAATGGACAGGAAAACACAAGGATCCAATACATCCCAAGCATTTAGTCAAGATCAGAGATCCCTGGTACTTAGAATATTTACATGCGCAAGATATAGTTTTGGATGTAGGATGCAATAATGGACAACACACTCTTAAGGCTGCCAAAAAATGTAAGTTTATTTATGGCTTTGATTATGACCGAGGATTATTACAACTAGCTCAAAAGGAGGCTTCAAGGTTGAGTTTAAAAAATGTTGAATTTCAGATTGGTAATGCGGAAAAGGCTTATCCATACAAAAAGCAAACTTTCAATATCATACTTTTCTTTGACGTGTTGGAACACTTGTATGAACGGGAGCAGGCGCTTAAAGAGATCCACCGGGTACTAAAACCAAAAGGAAAGTTACTCTTGTCTGTTCCAAATAAAGATACGAGCTGGAAAAGACTACAAGAAAGACTGGGTCTACCATATTATTCAGATCCAGATCACAAAGTGGAGTTTACACAAAAAACGATTGAGCAACTGCTAAATAATACTGGATATAAAGCAACAAAAATTTTGCCAGTGACTCTGGATACACCGTGGGTAGGGGTAATCGACGTGGTAGGAGGGTTGTCTCTTTCTGCTTATGCCGCCATTTCCCGGTGGCGTCGGCAACAAGCTTTGTTCAACCCAAAGGAATCAATTGGTTGGGAAATAGTTTGTATCAAAAAATAGCCTATGAAAATCTTCATGTTGGCGGAATATTTTCATCCTTTTGCCCATGGTGGAAGCGAATGGAGCGTTTATTATTTAGCTCAAGCGCTGATTCAACAGGGACACAAGGTGATCGTCTTATCACCGAACTACGGAACAAAAACCAGGGAAGTCTGGGAAGGGTTGACTATTTCCCGGTTTTGGTTTCCGCTAAAAATAGATCCACAGCAACCAAAATCTTTATCTCCTTTTTGGATAAATAATCTACTTTTTTTTGGGTTAGTTGTTATAAACATAATTAGGTTGCTTAAAACAGAAGAGATAGACGTGATTCACGTTCAGAGTAAAAGTATGTTGCCGGGAGCGATACTGGTCAAATGGTTGACAGGAACTCCGGTAGTAGTGACGCTTAGAGATTATTTTTTACTTTGCCCTTATGGAGCGTGTTTGACAAAAGATCGTAATTATCGAAGTTGCGACGTAAAATATCTTTTAACTAAAGAATTACCTGAATATTACAAAGATTATGTCATAAATCCAATTTGGTGGAAAAAAGCCTTTCATTTTATGGCGGCAGTGAATGCTCGAATAACGAGTTTTGTTCTGCGCTGGTTTCTAAAATTCGCCGATCGTGTGATTTGTATCAGCCTCAAAGAACAACTTATTTTCGAACAGAACGGAATTACAAATACAAGAATGATCTACAACTTGTTCTCCGAACCAAAAGCAGCGAGTCGACGGACGAATGAACAGAACATTTTGTTTGTAGGTAGATTAACTCCGGGTAAGGGGTTTGATCTTTTTTTAGAAGCTTGTAGGGGCTTAACTAGCGAAAAGACGCTGCGAATTCAAATAATTGGAGACGGTTTTCTTAAAAACCTTATGACTAGTCAAAAAGATAAACATAGACAAATTATACTTTTAGGTCAAATTCCGCATGCGCAAACATTAGAATATTTGGCACAAGCCCAAGTAGTTGTTGTTCCTTCGCGTTGGGAAGAACCTTTTGGCCGGACAGCATTGGAAGCATTGATGTTGGGAGTTCCAGTAGTTGTCACCAATCGCGGGGGACTTCCGGAAATAGTGACAGATCAACGCACGGGATATATCGTTGAACCAACGATTTCCGACCTCAAACGCGCGATTGGGCTGGCTTTAAAACACAATGGCGTTTTGCGTAAGCAGATATTGGTAGATATGCCAAAATTAAGTCATATATTTTATACTAGACCCCTGTTACAACACGTTTCTTTATACAAAGAATTATGTTACCCAAAGTCAAATCAATAAAACATTTGGTATATTGGGGGATTTTTGCATTTCTTGCGATCTTAATTCGTGGTTACGGATATGGCTTAGGTGATCAAGTATTGCATTTGCCGTTACTTTATAGGTTGGAAGACGCCAATTTGTACCCGACAGATTCATTGTTTCCTTTGATTTTTAGCCACGTCACGCCATTTATCAGGTTAGTGGTTTTTCTTAATCAAACAGTATTTAAAGACTATTTCACGACATATTTTGTTTTCTATTTTTTGGGAAGTTGGTTGTTTTTTTTAGGTCTCTACAAATTGACTTACTTAATAACTGACGATAAAACCGCTGCCCTGCTTAGCGGATGGTTTTTTATTTTACCTTTACATATCGGAGGCACTGCTTTAACTACAGTTGAGACAACTTTCGTACCACGACATCTCACCAATTTTTTCTTGATTTTAAGTTTAGTAGCACTTTTGCAAAAAAAATACTTACGATTGTTTTTTATTAATGCGGTGATTTTACTCATTCATCCAATTACAGCAGTTTTATTATTTATAGCTACCACTTTTTGTATACTGGTATTGGATAAACAACGGTTTTTCCTCACCCTTTTAAAGGGTATAGGAATAATGTTATTGATTAGTATAAGCTTCTTGCCAGACTTTATTCGCGCTGTTCCGGCAAGTAGACTACCTTTACTGATGCCTGAGTCCTGGCTAGAAATTATTAAACTGCGCAATACCTATGCCTTTCCGTTACTTTGGACATTTAAAGGCTGGTTAAGCCTGATTTTATTGCTCATACCTATAGCAGGTTACTTAGGTTGGAAAAAACATACAGGAAGAAACTTTAATTACGCGGATAAAGTCAGTTTATTTTTACTAGTAGGAGCGGCTTTTATTTTTGTAGGACAAATATTATTTACTTCATTATTGCCCTTAACTTGGATGATACCACTGCAACTGGGTAGAGTTTGGCAAATCCCGGCGACTTTATCTTTAATCTATTTAGCTTGGATTTTAAGTAAAATGGTCAAAAGGTTTTCGTTGACGCAAACGCAACTCGGTTTGTTATTAATTGGCTTTTTGCTAATAGCCTACTTTGTAAAAGATAAAGTCTGGTACCAACATCAATCTTCTGAATGGATTGAGACACAAAGATGGGCTCAAAGACACACCTCAGAGGACTGTACTTTTTTGGTGGATTTTTATTCTCAAGGATTTCGCGTTTTTTCCCAAAGAGCAATTGTAGGCGAATATAAGGACGGAACGCTGGCTTTTTACTCATCAGAATTTGCCCAGGATTGGTACCAGAAATACAATTTATTTGGTGATACAAAAACTCATAGATACATGAACAACTTGGATAAAATATATGCCAATTACCCTTTTTCCTTTGTCGTGAGCGGGATATCCATTACAGCCAACTTGCCACCGATATACAAAAACAAAAATTATGGCATCTATGAGATGCCTATTAAAGAAAAAGGATGCAGTTTAAGAGTATGAATTTAAGTGTTTTTTTAGCTATTGGTGAAAGTTTTGCTGATTATAAGGCCAAGGGTCAAGATACATTAATCCAAGATTATCTCTTGAAAAATTATAGTCGTGCTTTTAATAAAGTGTATGTTTTTTCCTACGGTAATGAACGGTTCACGCTTTTCAAAAATGTAGAAATCTTACCAAACAAATGGCGAATTCACCGATATTTGTATTGGTTGTTTGCGCCACTACTCTATAAGAAATATTTAAAAAATTGCCAAGTCGTACGCGGATTACAGTTAAGCGGAGGATTACCTGCCTTGGTTTGCAAATATTTTTGGCATAAACCTTATGTGGTCAATTACGGTTACGACTACGTAAATATGGCAAAAGTAGAAGGCAAACAAATGCAATCCTTGGTTTACCGGATCGTCTCTCGTCTCGTGTTGGCAGGTGCGGCTAAAATAATCATTACTGCCAGATATTTGAAACCGCAACTTCGGACATATCAAATTGCTTCTAAATTAAAATGGTTACCCAACGGCGTCAATACGCAACTTTTTTCGCCCAGGCAAGACGTTAAATTAAAACAAATATTATTTATTGGCAGACTGGAAAAGCAAAAAAACCTCAAGCAATTGATCACTGCGGTAAGCCAAATCAAGTTCCCCGGAATTGAACTATGCTTCATTGGTCAAGGTAGCCTGCGCCAAGAATTGGAAACCTTAGCTCAAGAACTTGGAGTAAACCTTAGGATTTTGGGAACGGTTGAACATACAGAATTGCCTAAATGTTTAAATCAGGCTAGCGTGTTTGTACTGGTATCACTAATTGAGGGTCAACCAAAAGTCTTGCTGGAAGCCATGAGTTGCGGTTTACCGGTGATCGCATCCCAAATACCAGCTCACGAGGAAATTATTTCACATAATAAAAATGGTATACTATCCGACATTAATACCCAAGACATTACACAAGCCTTGCGTTCAGTGATGACTGATCCCAATTTAAGGCAAAAACTGGGAAAAAACGCCAGGCAAACAATCATCAAGCATTACAACATGCACGACTTAAATCGGCAGGAAACAATCTTATTGAAACAAGTAGCCACTACTTATGCCTAAACCAACAGTCTTAGTTTTGGGTGCAACCGGATTTATCGGTACCAGCTTGTGTCACCGACTGACTCAGAAAAATTTTGAAGTGATTTCTTTTTCCACCAGCCAGAAAGGACCCAAAAAAACTCGTCACTATCAAGGTGACATTAGAGACCAGCGGTCGATCGGCAGATTATTAGCTTTTAAACCACATGTCGTCTATTTGTTGGCTGGCATTTCTGGTCAAACCAACACCGATTCTTTGAGGGATTTAAGCTTTGCCGTAAATGTTAAAGCGCAAATGGATTGGTTAAACAGTATTGTGAAGCAGTTGCCACAAACAAAAGTGATTTTTTCGAGCTCCAGATTGGAGTACGGAAAACCGCAACATCTGCCGGTAGATGAAAAGCACCCCGTAGCGCCATTAAGTACCTACGGGATCCATAAACTTATGGTGACGCAATATTTATTGTATCTACACAAAAAGCATGGGTTGGACGTAACAATTTTACGGACATCCAATCCTTATGGACGACCGATATCTTCAGGTAGTAGCAAATACAATATTATTAATCACTTTCTGGGGGCGGCAAGAAAGAACGGGGAATTGACGATTTTTGGTTCCGGTAAACAGCTGCGAGATTATCTGTATATTGAAGACTTGATTGATGTTTTTGAAATTTTAATCACAAAAAAAAATCCAGCTGGTGAAATATATAATGTTGGAAGTGGGCAGGGAATAAGTATAGTGAACATGGCGCAAAAAATAGTGCAAATAAGCGGAGGCGGTAGAATAAAATATTTGCCTTGGCCGCGACAGGAAAAGTCTGTAGAAACAGGTGATTATATTTCGGATATCACAAAAATTAAACTCGCTCTCGGTTGGGAACCAAAAACTGATTTGGATAGGGGAATAAAATTGTCTCTAGATAACCGCGAATAACTATGCGCATTTGTTCACCTCAACTTGGTTTATCACCTCAAAGTATTTTAGGTGGAGAAATTTATGATCGGGAAATCTTACACTATTTAGCAAAGTATGGCATTGAATGTGAAATCATTCTGCCTTTAGGCAAACCACATCCGCAAGTTCCCGGGTGGCGCATAACTAGTTTGCCTGTTCCATTTGTATACCCGCCGCATATATTTAACTTTTTGGTATTGCCGCAACTTTTCTCTCTTTTTCGCCAAAGGCCTTTTCAGATTTTAAGAATTCACTCACCTGCATTCTTGGGGGTTGCGGCCGCGATCTTCAAAAAAGTCTATCCCCAAATTCCAATTGTTGGTACCTATCACTGGTTAGGAGAAGGTGGTTCATTCGAGAATTTTTTGGACCCGTATCTGATGCAGGTATTCGACTTAATCATTTGCGACAGTTTTTATACCAAAAATCAAATAGAAAAAAAATTTCAGGTGAACTCCGATAAAATTGCCGCGATCCATAACGGAGTTGATTCAATACTTAAACCGGCTCCCAAATCAAAAACGTTACTTAAAAAATACAACTTGGATGAAGCAACTACCACTCTACTATTTATGGGACTTTTTATAGAACGTAAAAATCCCCAGTTTCTCTTGAGTATCATAAGTCAACTTAGAGATTTGGGGCTAAAAGTAAAATTGCTATTGTGCGGAAAAGGACCTTTGGAGCCAGATTTGGAACTACAGATCAGGCAGCAAGGCTTAACTGAATATGTACAACTGGTTCCGCCGGTGTTTGGGTTGGCAAAGAAAGAGTTATTTAATACGGTTGACGTATTTGTTCATCCAGCCAAAAACGAAGGATTTTCGCTCGCGGTAGTTGAGGCCATGGCGTGCGGTTTAACGGTAGTGATTTCAGACGGATTTTCGGCTCAAGAGGCAGTAGTTGATGGAAGTAATGGTTTCTTATGCAAAACGCAAAACGATTGGGTAACTAACCTAATTACATTAACTAAACAACCTAGATTACGACAAACAATGCGCCAATTCGCTTTGGAAAAAGTCAGGAGCGAATTTTCATGGACGAAAGCAGTGCAAAAACAAGTAAAGTTGTTCCATGAGTTAATCGCGCAAAAGAAAAAAGAGTGAAATGAGAGGAGACACAAATTTTTCCAGTAAAACTACTGCCACCAAACCACCAATACCCCACTTCGGAATAAGTACCAGAAACAACAGGATTTTAACAACAGGCGGGACAATTGATACGAATATTTGAGGTTTTTTTTTCTTTTGATAGATGAGCATATCTGCTAAGACCCAGGCAATAGGCATAGGTAATAAAACCAAGCTTAGCCATTGAGCATAGTTGACTGCTACTTGATACGAGGATTTATAAAAAAACGAGATCAGCCAGGGGACGACTAACCATAAGCTTCCAGCTAAAAAAGCTCCCAGCAAGACAAGTTTACTGGCGTGTTTTGCAAGCGTATCCAAGTGTCCCCTAACATTTTGAGTGACTAATTTACCGGTAATGGGTTTGTAAAATACCATAAAACTTTGTTGGGCTATAATATAAAAACTACTGGCTACCGTAAAAATAGCCAAAGCTCTAGCGTGCAGAAAAAAGGCAAGAATAATATTTCCCAGATAACCGGAAACCCAAGGCAAAATTTGTACTAAGGTAAGAAAAAAGCCATAGTGAGGAAGCTCGGGATCCGGTTTCTTGTTTGCTACAAACTTGAGTGAAAACCAAAAACTCACAAAAGACGGAATAATGGTGGCGATTATAAAACCTAAAGTTAAACTCAGGGTGGCGGGCGATACGAAAATGACAGTGCTAAGTAAAATTAGGAAAAAAATCGAAGAAAGAGAAGAGAGGATTGTTATTGTAGTAAAACGCCTTTTTGCAGTGAGAAAAAATGAATAGTTGGTGAAAGTATAAAGCAGAGGAAAAGATACAGCAGCCACACTCAAAACTTGCGCCAGGTAGCGATTGCCATGAAGGAAATAATACAGGGCGTATAATAATAGACAAGGAATTCCCAGAAGAGAGAATACAAACTTCAGTTTGGCACTTTGGATAAGTGCGCCATCATAGCCTCGTCCAGCTGCTTGGGTTAGTGCTGTATTTAAACCCGGTAAACTGAGAAAAGTGAACAGCCCGATGATGGATAGAATCAGGTTATACTCTCCAAAAATAGTCTGGGAGACAAAGTGTCCCAAAAGGTAAGTCAAGATGATACCGCATACACTACCAATTACTTGTTGAATCAACCCGTAAAGACTATTTGTGGCAAAGTAGGTCAGATCTAAATTCAATTTGTTACCAATTTTTGAAAATAGATCAATAATTTTGTTAAATTTGGAAGAGTCGTCGGGAAAGATGTTGTTGGATTTCATGTTCGCTCCACTTTCATAGCTTGTAAACCTTGTTTTAAAGATAGAGGAGAAACTCCCAAAACGCGTTCCATTTTTTGGGTGGCGAAACAAGTATTATGAGCGCGGGGAGTAAGTTGCGCAAAGTAGTTGCTGGTTACTGGTTTTAACAGTTTTTCGTTACAATGAAAGACGCGTGCTAGTTCGCAGGCAAATTGATAACGACTTAAACATTCTTTACCGGCGATGTGGAAAATTTGTCCCCAGGCGCCAATCTCGATTGCTTTCCAGACCGCCTGTGCTGCCTGACCAACCCAGAGATGATTATTATAGATATCTGTTACAACTGGAGTTGGTAATTTTTTAGAAAATCTATCAAGTATCCAGGTGGCAGGATTATTCCGCTCTCTTGAATCGTTCCACCCATACATAGTATTTAAGCGAAAAATGATTGCCTGAGGAAAATAAGTAGATACAATTTTTTCTGCCGCTACTTTTGTTTTGCCATAGTAATTAAGAGGATGCATTTGTGACCGTTCGTTATAAGGAGGTGATTTGCCATCAAAGACAGCGTTGGTAGAGAAAAAAACGCATTTGGCCCGGATGAGTTTGGCTGCCTGAACAATATTTCGCGTCCCCTCGACGTTTATTTGTTTTGCTTCTTTTTGATGATTTTCACAGTAATCAATATCTCCCAAAGAACTGGTATGAATCACAATTTGCGGATGAATGTCTTTAACGACTTTCCTGACCTGTATAGGATTGGTAATATCCAGTTTTATTTTTGCCAGATCCGAGGTCTGCGTGTGATATGTAGCAACTATATCGTAGTTAGAAGTGGTACTTGAGTAAATTTTTCTTCCCAAGAGACTTGTAGCGCCTATCAATAATATTTTCATACACTTTTAGTCTATCCACCTTCGCAGAGCACCACGGTTTTAGCCCTAAGTTAATGCGATAAGGTTATGCTCTGCTGCGGTAGGATGCTTGCCCCAACAGGACGTTTGATTGGTACCACGAGTTTACCCGTGGAGCTCCATTTTTATCTGATCAAAAACTGCTCGCAGCTTCTGGCCATACTTCTCTATCGAATAAGATTCGACAATAATCCGCCGGGCGTTTCTTTCGATTTTACTACGTTTGGCCTGATATGTATTCAAAAAATGAATTGCCTTATATACTGCGTATTCATCACTTACAGGGACTTTTAGGCAATGAACTAAGTTTTGGAATTGATATTCTTCAACCCCTGGGCTCTCGGTAAAAATGACGGCCTTACCGCAACTCATGGCGCGCATCGCCGTGCTTTGGCCGGCAAAGTGATAGTTAAATTTAGAAAGAATCAGTAAGTATTTTGCTTCCCAGATGCGTTGTCTTAAGTCTAAATAAGACAGATTATATTCAAAAACGACATTTTTAGGCATGTCATGTTTTACGATATAAGGGTAAGTGACGACCCGAAATGTCTCTTGCGGAAAGTTGCGGGCAATCTTGGCGTAGAGTTGCCAGTCCCGTGAGGGGTCAGCCCCAATAATCAAAATTTCATTATTAGATAGAATCTTTTTCGGAGTAAAGAAGTCCGTGTCAATTCCAAACGGAATAAAAGAAAATTTTGAGAGCGGAAATTTGAGCATCTTAGCCAGTTTTTTACATTCTTGAAAACTTCCTCCTGCCACAAAATGATCAACAGCGCGCAAAATTTGTTGATAGAAATACAAAATTAACGGATTCTTCATTGTTAACAGACCATCATACAGTCCTATTGTATTGAAGACCAAAGGTTTACGAACAAGTTTTAAAAACTTAAGTAAAGCAATTGGTAACCCGTAAGTATCAACCGTGGCAAAAATTATATCTGACCGATTTAGGTCTTTTAACAAATAAATTGCTGGAAAAAGTGAAAAGCCAAGAGTTATGAATTTAGTAACAAAGATATTTAACAAATGTTGACTGAACAATAAAGTTCTTGATTTAAACACTTTGTCACTAACTTTAACTGCACAATATTTATTTATTTCTGTTAAACCGTAAAAGATATCGCGCGGTGAGTCGTGTTGATAAGCGTTTTCGATTTCTTTTGTAACCGGTCTTCTAAAAACATACAAAATGGAGCGTTTTGACATATTAAATTGTTATATCATAATCTTACTAAAAAACGTAGTTGGCTTTTTTAAGCATGTCTGCATTAGGTTTTATCCGGCGAGATCTTTCGGTTCGTGATAAAATAAAATTTAAGACGGAAAAATATGAAAAAGCTCATTCCTTATGCTCGGCAGCAGATTGACGAAACTGATATACAGGCAGTAGTAAGGGTACTAAGATCGGATTTTCTTACCCAAGGAACTGCTGTTCCCCGCTTCGAAGATGCGGTCAGTCGGTACTGCGGAGTCAAGTACGCAGTGGCATACTCTTCAGGGACAGCTGCCCTTCACGGAGCTTGTTTTGCTGCCGGGATCAATAAAGACGATGAAGTGATCACGTCTCCTTTGACTTTTGCCGCATCGGCTAATTGTGTTTTATATTGCGGTGGGAAACCCATACTTGCTGATATTCGCTCTGATTTACCCTTGATTGATGTATCGCAAATTGCCAAAAAAATTACTAAAAAGACCAAAGCTATTATTCCCGTTGATTTTTCAGGGATTCCGGCTGACTATGACGACATAAATCAATTAGCTAGGAAGCATGGACTGATAGTCATTGCCGACAGTGCTCATTCACTAGGAGCTACCTACAAAGGAAAAAAAGTCGGAACACTGGCTGATATGACAGTATTTTCATTTCATCCGGTTAAACTTATTACGACAGGCGAAGGGGGGATGGTAGTCACGAACGATAGAGATTTTTATGAAAAACTGCTACTTTTCAGGACGCATGGGATCACTAAAGATCCGCAAAAATTATTAAATAAAAATGTTGGACCATGGTATTATGAAATGCAGGAGTTGGGTTTTAATTACAGATTGACAGATATTCAGGCAGCATTAGGTATTTCCCAGATGGAGAAAATAGAAATATTTATAGAGCGGCGGACAGAAATAGCCAGAAAATATATCGCGGCTTTCAAAAACGAAAAACACTTCAAAACTCTTAAATTTCTCAAAGACCGGACTTCAGCTTGGCATTTGTTTCCAGTCCTTTTAACTCCTCGGTTAGTTGATTACAAAAGGCAAATAGTAGAGGATTTACACAAACGAGGTATATTGGTCCAGATCCACTATATTCCTGTTCATTTACATCCGTACTACAGAAACACATTTGGATATACAAATAGAAACTACCCGAAAGCGGAAATGTGGTACCACAGTGAGATATCGTTGCCGCTCTTCCCAGCACTTACAAAAGAAGAGATAAAATATATTGTGACCACGGTTCTTGAAGAGATGCAAAAATACACTGTAAAATTACAGACTTAACAGAAATTTTCGAAACTCCGCATTAGCTTGAGAATCAGACATTTGTTTGGGAGGAGCTTTCATCAAAAATGAACAAACTTTCCAGGTGTCTTTTTGTTTTCCACGATTAACCAGCAATTTGGCTATGCGTATCGCATCCACCACAACTCCGGCACCATTGATGCTGATTTCATCTTCAATAACAGAGATAATAGATATAGGAACCCGTCCGAATATTTCCCCTTCTATTTTGATGTTGACCAACTTGTGCCCGGAAGGTTTACCGGTATAGAAAAATTTTACTGACGGCTCCGCATCTCCTTTTTCCAAAAAGTGTGTTAATGCTTCACGTTTTGATTTTTCTTTTGATTTGGCTCGATACAATAAATTGAAGTGATCGGCATTTCCACCACGATTTTCCTGTTCAGATTTTGACACATTAATCCCGCGCATTTTCAGCAACTCTAATAAAAAACGATTAAGCATAGTTGCACCCAACTGACTTTTGATATCATCCCCTAATAGGACTAGCCCGTTATTTGTAAACTTCTTTCTCCATTCGGGTATGGTTGCTAGCGGGGTGGGGATACAGTTAATAAAACTGCAGTGTGCTTCAAGCGCCGCTTCTGCATATACATATGTTGCTTGTTCACCGCCAGATGGGACAAAGTTTACGACAATATCTGCCTTAGATTTTTTGAGAATATTTACAATATCGACCACTGGCGCATTACTTTCATGTACAAATGATTTTCTCATTTGATCTATGATGCCATCCAGAGTCGGGCCCCGGTGTACTACAGCATCATATTTGAGGGGATCGCATATTTTTAAAGTAACATTCGGTTTTGCAGAAATTGCTTCATGAAGTTTTTTATTGACTTTTCGTTCATCCACATCAAAGGCGGCGACGAAGTTGATATCTTGTATCCGGTAGTTTCCGATTTTAGGATTTATCAGACCTCTGTTCTCTTTTGGATGTTTTGTATAGAATGCAACTCCCTCTACAAGTGCTTTGGTAAAGCTGCCAACACCAATAATTGCGACATTGATCTTATTCACTAAGTTAAGTTAATCGTTTGATTACACAGGCACCATGTATTCTTGAGTCAATGCGATTTGATATAATTGTAGCACAATTTTGAAAGGGAAATAAATGCACTTAATTAATTATGGTTGCCGGGAGGATGTAGCCGGAAAATTAAGAACAATCAAGTTACTAAAACAAATAAATCAAATCTTGCCTGGTGAAATCATAGTTCTTAAATTGTCCGGGGATTTATTGATCCCAGTTTTGCAAGCAATTGATAGGGGAGCAGTTGCCTTTATTGCAGATTGCGGAAAAACAAATCACGGAGTGATCGCTGCCAAAGAACTAGGCTTGCCTTTCTATATCGGTAACCAAAATGATTTGAGAAATGGCTATTATTACTCACTGTTAGAAAATCAAATTCATCCGGGTAAAATGCCCATAAAAACAAGTAAAAACGCAAACAGAAGATTAGCACCTGCTACTAATAAGAATTTATTTATTAATCTGGGTTTTCCTAAGCGGGTTTTAAAACACAACCCTCAACTATTTTCTGCAGTTGATGGAGTGGGGTTTGCACGTCTCGAATTTTGCATCGCAGAAATCATCGGTCGATTGCATCCGGTAGAATACCTGCGACGTTTTGGCGAAGAAAAATTGCTGATAGAAATATACAAAGAGTTTGCAAAGGTGGCTGATAAATTTAGCGGCAAACGCTTTTGGATCAGAACTGACGATTTCTCCCCTGCACAACTAGTCCAACTTGAAGCCGGAAAAAAATATGAGTCACACATAGGTAATGAACTGGTTAGTTTTAGAGGCATAAGTCGATCGATACATCCCGACTGGCAAAACTTGGGCAATCTGGAAAAGAAGTTAACCGGAGTAAGCTGGATAGGCATTCAATTTAAAGCTTTGAACATATTAGCCAGAGATTTTCCCAAAGTAAAATTTGGAGTGTTTGCTCCGATGGTACATGATGTTTCTGAATATAAAGTTTGGCGGAAGATAGCGGATAAATTTATTAAGCAGCCGATTGATTATGGAGTAATGGTGGAAGTTCCAGCATTGACAGGAAAAGGAATTACGCCGTTTATTAAAAGTAAACTTATTGATTTCATGATTTTTGGGACAAACGACTTAACGGCGTTGACTTTGGGTATAGATAGATCTGACAACCGATTAGCATACTTATTTAACGAAGAAAATCCGGTAGTTCTAAATTCCCTTTATGAAACCATCGCTATTTGTAAAAAGGCAAAAGTACTTACTGCAATTGGTGGAGCAGCAGCTTCAAGGCCAAGTCTGATAAAAAAATTATTCACAGCCGGGATAGATATTTTTTCGGTGAATCCAGATCGGGAAACTATTAACCAAACTCGGCAATTTATTTATAAATTAGAACGAGGTAAAAAAAATGCAAAAAATTAAAATATTAATTACCGGAGCCAGTGGTGACTTGGGAAGGGTGATGGTTCTATACTTATCCACGTTTAAGAAGTTTGAAATATATGCGGCAGATAGTCAGATTGACTTATTGGCTGCAGCCCCATCTAGTAAAAGATATCTTTTGCCCAAAGCAGATACTCTGGAATATATACAGGAATTGAACCAACTCCTAGAGAAAAATCATATAGACATATTATGGTTGGGATCTGACTTGGAAATTAGACGTGTGACACAGGACAAAGATAACATCTCCGCTAAATTTTGGTACCCACCTCATAAAGCGATTGTTACAATGCAAAATAAATTTTTATGTAATCAGCTTTGGCAAAGTAAAAATGTGGCGGTTCCTAATTCGATTGTTATAAAGGAACCGTCCCAGCTTAAGCCAGATGTTTGGTTAAGACCTGTGGATCATATCGGTGGCGGAGGTAAGCTGGCTGTGCACGCTGTCACAAAAATTCAAGCCAAACAGTGGTTAGATCAACACCATGGATGGGGAAAATTCACCATGAGTGAATTTTTGCCTGGTGTCATGTTTGGTTTTGATTCTCTATGGAAAAACGGAAAATTGTTAAGTTTTTCTATCAAAGAAAGAGTGCGTTATTCCAGAGACTCCTCAATCAGTTTTACAACGAGTGTGGTAAAAACCTCAAGCAATCAACAGGCGATAAAGATGGCAATTAAAGCAATTAAAACTATCCTACCCCACCCAGATGGCGTTTTTTCTGTGGATTTACGTGAAAACAGTCAGGGGATTCCTTGCGTAACCGAAATCAATCCAGGCAGGTTTCTTACCACCTCTATTCTGTTATTTAAAGAACTAAGTTATGATCTGCCATTAGATTATCTCAATTTGATTTTAGGGAAAAAGATACCAGTAAGAAAACAAATAAGAGAAAATCAGTACCTATTCTTTGTTAAAGGCTTAATTAGAGTAGTTGATGAAAAAGATATGTTGGTAGAGAATGCCCGGAGATACTGGAAATAACATGAAATATGCGTTAATTAGTGATATTCATGCTAATCCCCTAGCCTTAGAGTTAGTGCTTCGAGATATTACTCTGCATGATATAGACAAGTTACTCATCGCCGGAGATTTCGTGGGTTATTATTATCGCCCTGATGTTTGTTTCGAACTACTTGAGGAATGGAACTGGATAGGCGTACAGGGCAATCACGACCAAACATTACAAGATTTTGTGAGCGGCAATTCAGTTATGATGCAAATTTACCGTGAGGAATATGGAAGTGGTTTAGATGAGGCGGTAAAAAGACTTACCTTAAATCAAAGAAAGTTGCTTTCGTCACTTCCGGAAAAGAGGGAACTGTTGATTGATGAGCAAAAAGTTTTGTTGTGTCATGGTTCACCCTGGTCGATCAATGAACGCATCTATCCTGATGCCAAACTAGAAGTATTTACGCGCATATCCAGTTTAGAGTATGACTGGGTTATTTTGGGACATACACATTATCCGTTGGTTCAAGAAACAAATCAAACGTTGATTGTCAATCCTGGATCTGTCGGACAACCGCGCGATATTGGAGGTCTGGCGAGTTGGATGGTGGTTGATTTTGGTAAGCGTACCTGCCAGTTAAAACGAGTTAAATTTCCTACCCAAAAACTGATTCGGGAAACAAAACTCTTGGATCCAAAAGTCCCATATTTAGCTGAGGTTTTGATGCGTAAACCAAGATAAGTTATTTTTTGGCTATGAATTTCCAAGATAGTGGCGTGCCGGAGGCTATATTTTGAGTTGCCGTGGCTCCGATAATCTTCTGATAGAACCTTGGGGGTAAACCGTTTGCAGGTCTGATAGAGCGTACATTATCCCATGTAAATTTTTCGCCAACCTTAACAGGCCGGATGACGAACAGCGATCTTCGCCATCCATATTCGCGCATTTGCGCCTCTCCTTTTTTAACGCCATATTTTACTTTTCCCATGGCCTGTTCGGTGATTCGGATCGACTTGACCATTTGAGCAAATTCACTTGGTACTAATGAAAAACCTGCATCGACCGCCCCTTTTTTTCTTGAAAGAGTCAGATGTTTTTCGATGATTGACGCTCCCAATGCGACCCCTGCCACCGGTATTTCCCATCCCAGAGTATGATCTGAGATCCCCACAGGAACACCAAATGTTTGGAGCAAATGAGGGACGGTTTTTAGATGCATCTCTTCAGGCGGAGCCGGATATGCACTGGTGCATTTAAGCAAAGCTATTTCGCGCGCGCCGGATTTGCGAGCCGCATTCACTGCTTCCCTGATTTCGGAGAGAGTAGCCATCCCAGTTGAAATAATTAGCGGTTTGCCGGTATGGGCCATTTTTTGGATCAAAGGTATATCCACCAATTCAAATGAAGCTATCTTGTGTACAGGTGGATTAACCTCTTTTTCTAAGTAGTCGACTGCAGTTTGATCAAAAGCAGTCGAAAAAAAATCCAGGCCCAACTTAGTAGCTAATTTTTTGAGTTTGAGGGCCCAATCCCATGGAGTATAAGCTTTTTGGTAGAGGGAGTATAGGTAATTCCCTGACCATAGGGATCCGGGGTCGGAGATTTTAAACAGCGGACTTCTGACATTAAGAGTCATCGTATCGGCGGTATAAGTTTGGAGTTTGACTGCATCAGCGCCGGCAGTTTTAGCTGCTCTGACAATTTCTTCTGCCTCTGAATAGTCCTGTTTATGATTACCGGACATTTCGGCAATGATATAAGTAGGATGATCCCGGCCTATCTTTTTACCGCCAATTGCAAAACTTTTCATAGTGACGAGAGGAGTATTGTAAAGAGAAATTATATCAATCTTTGATATTTCTCACAACTTGAAACGCTTCTGCATTTTGAAATCCCACCTCCATACCTCTATAGTGAGCGAGCGTTTTGATGCCTTCAGCAGATCGGGGATGGGGAAAAGAGCGAAGTTCATCTTTATAAATTTTCATTAACTTTACTTTTTTTTCTATATATTGAGAGATATTTATGTATTCTGTTGGAGAAAACATAGTTTGGGGTGATTTGTGTTGCCATTCAGTTGAAGATAGGACTTCAAAAGAAACAATTTTTTTTACAAAAAATCCAGGTTGGGGTCGGCAGGCAGTCAGTACTGCCTGAAAAGTGAGACGATGATCAATATTTAAATCAGAGGCAAAATGTGTATAAACGAGATTGGGTTTGATTTTAAAAATAGTGCGTTCGACAACTTTAGTAATCGTAAGTAATGGCAGTGAATCAAATTTGTTATCGGGAAGTTTTTCAAGAATAAGTTCCTTGGCGCCTATTTTTTTTGCCACCTGTTGAGCTTGTTTGGCACGTTTTTGAATACTACCTTGATCATCTCTGGCTGATTCGCCATCTCCTAAAATCAGGATGTATAAGAAATCTCTGTCAGCCACATGTTTGAGCATTATTCCCCCGGCGCCTAGAACCTCATCGTCTGGGTGAGCCGCAACAACCATGACTTTATTTTTCATAAACTTCCACTTGGGCGGCCAGCTTATTTTTTCGCAAACGCGCTTTGGAAAATTCGAACCGTAATCCTTTGGTCTGCAAAAAAGCTTTTGGATATTCAGGCGCATCTAGCATGCGGATAAAATCATAAGCATCAGAAATTGTTTTAACCGGTTCGAGATTACTTTCTTCTGGTAGCCGTCTCTTAAAAAGAGTAATTTTTCCTGTTTGTGGAGTAGGAGTTGGTTCATTTTTTATAATGTGCGGGATCATGTCTGAAAAAACAATTTGTGAAAGTCGGGCGTAGATTTGTTCGGCACTACCTTTGAGTGATACTGGTCGTTTAAGATAAATATTTCCTGTGTCCATGCCGTCGCTAACTCGTATTGCCGAAATTTTGGTATTCTTAAAACCCCGAATAATTAAATTTTGGAGCGGACTCCCACCTCGGCCAAACGGCAAGTCCGTCATATGAAAAACCACACATTCAAAATTGCGCCAAATCTCTTCCGAAATGATCCAAGACCAATGAGGGAAAAAAATGTAACGGGGGTGGAGCCGTCTGAGGTGTTCCACCGTCATTTCAGATTTATTTTGAATGAGATGATAGTTCTTTTTGGCACTAAAATATTTATGGAAGTTAGCAATATTCCAAGGCCTGATAGTAGCGATGATATATGTTTTAGACACCATAGTTTTTCCCAAATTGTTATTTTTTTAATAACCACCAATGGCAGTCATCGAATCCGGCAGAGGCATCCAAAAAACCATGTTTAAGAAGGGTAAGACGGGGATATAACGCCAACCATTCTTTATCAAACGGACGTTTAAATAAGGCGTCAGTCAATCCGCGGTAGGGGATAACCGTTTTTTCCTGAGCGAAGTATTCGATAGTAAGAATGTACTTTCGGGAAGCAGTATGGATACGGCGTAGCGCTTGAGCCAAATTGGCGTCTCCGATATGGATGAGTACGCCGATAGTAAATACTAGATCAAAGGCGTTTTTCCACGTACTATCAAAAATACTTTTTTCAAAAATACGGGCGCTGGGGACCAGTTTTCGAGCAGTGGCAACAGCTATTTTGTTAGGTTCTAGACCCATGAGTTTGAAATCAGGATTAATTTTGTGTAATACATCGAGGTTCCCGCCAATATTACAACCCACCTCCAGAATAGACTTAATATCGGGAAAATCGCGAAATACAGATTTAAAAAAAGCAGCTCTTTTCCTAAAACGTGAAAGGTCAGAGTTACGTTTAATGTATTCGTTACCAAACGTTCCTTGCCAGTAAGCAAGTTGTTTTGTTTTATTGACCATAGTGCTTTTGCTGAACATCAGCATTAAGTTTTGCTATTTTAGGGTGTTTTTCCAACAGCTCAATAATCTCCAAACTGTTTTTTTTATGAGCCTGGTATTTCTGGATAAGTGTTTTGACTGCCAAAAAATCTTCTTGAGTATCTACTGTAATTCTATATGCAGATTCGTCTTTTGGTTGTGTCAGTTGTTTGATTATAAATCGATCGGGATGGTTTCGCCAAATGTAGGGTGTGACATGTTCGCGTTCTAGTAGTTCTGTAGCTTTTTGAAAAGCCTCGGTCAGAGCCGCAAAGGTAAAGATTTCAAAATCGAACCCCCGGGGATAAGTGCGTTTGACCGTATTGGAAAGATAATCGCAACCAGATTTTTGAAACATCCTCAAACCTTTTGCGATCAAATCCCCGTCTATCAGAGGGCAGTCGGACGTGATCCTAATTATCGTTGTTAAGTCAAAGGCCTGTGCGCAGTAATAGAACCTGGCCAAAACGTCGTTTAAATCTCCCCTGAAAACTGGCACTGAAATGGTTTGACAAAGTTGAACGATCGCATCATCTTTACGATCAATGGAGGTGGCTACGATTATAGGTATTTTTGACTCTTGGGCTCTTTTTAAATGATATTCCAGAAGGGTTTGATTATTAATTTTGGCTAACACTTTACCGGGTAAACGGATAGAGGACATCCGAGCTTGGGTAATAATAGCTGTTTTCATGTCTTGATCTGCCTTATTCTAACATATTGAGGTGATATAATGAGAATCTTGAGATATGGGTAAGAAAAATCGTACAATAATCATCTTCGCGTTTACGCAAAAACAGGCAGAATGGGGAGTTGATTACCGCCAAAAACATACTAGTGACCAAACTATCATTTTAGCTCCGACGATTGAGGCTACTCTCACGCTCCAAAAATACCAGCAGCAGGCATTTGAGTATTTTAATTTATTGTCACAAAATAGTCCGTTACATTACCCGCAAGTTCTCTTGCCTTATTCCGAGAAAAGCCAGGAATTAGTGAAGTATTTTAACAAACACGTGGAACAGATCGAGGTGTGCGGTATCAATTTCATCGAGATTTTTGACTATTTACTCTGGGGAGAGTTTTTAGATGTTTTTTTGGCATATGCGCTCTTCAATGAAATTGAAAAGAAGTGGCACCCGGATGCATTTATCGGATTTAAAGACGCGGCTGATGTTTCGCTAGCCAGTTGGTCGCCTCGACAATTTTCTTACGCCGCTCTGATTTGTGCTTTTTTTGCCCCACCCGAAAAGGTAAAATGGCAGGAAATTTTAGATCCCTCCCACCAATCGAGGATTTTTGATTACACGTTTTATCTACCAACGTTGTTTCGGACAGTTTTAGAAATGGGTGGCGGATGGATTCTAAAAAAATATTCAAATTTGAAAAATCGCTTATTCAAAATAAAACCACACGAAGTTGACTTTCTCTTGTTCTCCGGCGGATTTAACTTGTATTATAACAAGTCGTTGTTTGAGCACCTTTTATCAAACCGTAAGTATCTTGTAACTACCGGGGATCATCTTTTGGAACACGAATGGTTACTTAAAACTCAAAGTTTTCACTACACTCCACTAGCACATTTCTTGACAAGGCAATTATCTGACCAAGTCGATAAAACGCACCAGCAAATTTCCAAAAAAATCGATTCAATTCTCACCCAAACAGAAGTCACCCAATTACTTTTTCCCAGCTCGCTTCCCGAGGTCTGCAAGCAAGCGTGTTTGGCAAAGTTACGGTTGGTGTTTCGCCAATACACGCTAAAATTTGTCCGCCAAACTATATTAGCCCAAGAAGTCATCCGCAGCTCTCGACCCAAACTGGTAATTACCACACACGATCCAGGACCCTCTGCATTGCCGTTTGTGTTTTTGGCCAAGCGCAAACACATACCCACGTTAGTCTTATTACATGGATTTCACGACGTGCATTTTGGAGCCGATCACAAGAGTGACTACATGGCTTTGTGGGGGAAATTAGTCCAAAATAGATTTGAAAAAATACTTCATAAACCCCGTAAGACTCTTTTTACTGTGGGTTTTCCCCATTTGGATGAGATTTTTCAAAAAAAGCAGGCTTTTTGGCAACGAAATCTTGGGCAATTTAAACCACGAAACCCAGTCAAAATAGGATTTCTGTGCACATTATATCCGCCCAATACTTTTATTCTGACAAAATACTTTCATGAGGTGATGGAAAAGTTTAAGCAGTTACCATTTCCCATAGAAGTATGGATTCGAACTCATTCCGGGCAAATTGTGCATGAGCTTAGGAGTTTGGGAGATCATTACGGGGTGAAAACGATGATAAATCCAAAGACGACTTTAAACGAATTCTTGGAATCAACAGATGTGATTGTGTCTTGGGATACGACAGCCATTTTGTGGCCAATGCTATTTGGCAAACCTTTGTTTTACATGAGTCCTTGGTGGGCGGAAGCCAATATCCCAGCAAACAAATATCAGGCGGCATGGACAGTAAAAAACGCTGCAGAGTTGGTAAAAGGACTTGATTATTTGGTACATCATCCAGAAGCTGTAACCAAACTTCATCCAGGTCAACGCCAATTTTTAAACGACGCATTGGGAGTGATTGATGGAACTTCTGGAGAAAAACTAGCAAATCTGATTGAGCATTTACTGACGAGTTCTGCTTGAAGAATTGGATTTTCTATGGTAGAGTGACGACATGTTTGATTGGAGTAAACAAGTGATACTTTTGACCGGTGGTACCGGTTCTTTTGGTCAGGCTTTCACTCAATACCTTCTGAAATATCATTCTCCCACAGCCCTTAGAATATTTAGCCGAGACGAATTTAAACAGTACGAGATGCAACAGAGATTTCAGCATCCATGTTTACGTTTTTTCATTGGTGATGTGCGTGACCCAGAACGGCTAGCTCGAGCTATGGATGGCGTGACGTTGGTGGTTCATGCGGCTGCACTCAAGCAAATTGTCGCTTGCGAATACAACCCAAATGAAGCAATCAAAACAAACATCATTGGGACGATGAACGTTTTGAATGCGGCGCTGGATGCTCAAGTTGAACGGGTGTTGGGATTGATCACCGACAAAGCAGTCAGCCCAATCAATTTATATGGAGCCACAAAGCTATGTATGGAAAAATTGCTGATCCAGGGAAATTCGTATCATGGAAAACACCGAACAGCGATCAGTTGTGTCAGATACGGAAATGTGGCTAATAGCCGTGGAAGTGTAGTGCCGCTTTTTAGGAAACAGAAAGAAACTGGGACATTGACAATTACTCACAAAGACATGACACGTTTTTGGATCACTCTTGAAGAAGGGGTCAAATTCGTGGTTCGGACCATCGAAACCATGCAAGGGGGAGAAGTATTTGTACCCAAAATGTCTAGTTTCAAAATCATGGATCTAGCTCGGGCAATTGCCCCAGAAGCCAAACACAGATTTGTGGGTATACGTCCTGGAGAAAAACTGCATGAAGATTTGATTAACCATCACGAAGCCATAAACGTGGTTGAGTTGGCCGACCATTTTATCATCAAGCCCGGAAACGTTTTTTGGACAAAAGATAAAAGACTAACAGCTTTTGACGGAAAAACAGTAGTTGCCGATTTCTCATACAATAGTAAAACTAACCCTCATTATTTATCAATACTGGACTTACAAAAAAGTTTAGAGAAACTCTTTTAAGTCAAACGAAGATTAAACTTTGAGATGTTTGATAAGATCGCGCAGACGGACAAGATAAGTGTGGTCTTTGGTGGTTCTTTTCCAGCCAGCGCGGGCAATTTTTTCCCGGGCCGACTCGTTTTTCAGATAAAATTTAGTCTTGGCTAGAGCTTCATCTGGGGTCTTAAAAACTTCTATTTCGTGGCCTATCTTGAAAAATTCTTCTAACGGATGATTGTACCAAGATAGCACAAATCCGCCTACACCAGTGGCTTCAAACATGCGGTAGTTGACAGAAATAATCGGCACGTTGTCTGTAGCCGTTAAGGTATTCAACGTGATTTTACTTTGGCGAATGATCTCTTTGGTTTTTTGAGGCGTAATCTCTCCGTGGTATACGGATTTGTAAATGCTATTTACCCAGTGTGAATAACCCCAAACATCAAGTAAATTTGCCGTCAAAACTTTTTGAAAAAAGTGATTTCTCCGCTTGGTAAAACGACCGACAAAAGTAGCTTGGTATTTTTTGGGAGTTTGTCTAAAGGTGGGATCTGCATCGGCTGCGAAAGGTAAATAATACGAAGTTACGCCAAGTTTTTTAAGTTGCGCCTGCACATATTCACACGGCGTAAAAAAATAATCATAGTTTGCCGCATGGGTTCTAATCCAGTTCCAATCATCGTAATAATCAGGAAACCAATTAATCACGATAAACCCTTTTTGGCGCAAATTCGAAATGGTTTCTGGATAAATATTTTTGGCCTTAAATAAAAGGATGAATTTAGGTTTGAAGCGAACAGCTTTATTAATAAAATCTTGATTGACTGAAGCGTTAATCAGTTTTTCGAGATCAGAATGTCGGGATGAGACATTTTTGAGTAAGCCGAGTATCTTAGATCTGATATTCGGGCTATAATAATCAAAGAGTTGGACGGAAAAATCAAGCGTCTGTAAATTATTGAAAACCGGTTTAGTAAAGGCTGACAAAGAATGACTGACAAATAGAATTTTAGTTTGACTCATTTTGCGATTTGTGCTTTTTGCGTTATACTCTCGAATTGGCTCTAGTATAGAAGTATATCAGAAGTTATGAAGAAAACGACCATCCAAATAAAGGCAGGGGAGTACAATACTTTGGATTATCTTGATAAGCCGAGATGGATAAGTTTGTGGCAACAAATTTATGAAGTAAACGCCACTCATCCGAAGACTGTATTGGAAGTCGGTAAAGGTAATGGCGTTGTCTCCCACGCTTTGCAGTTATTGTTTAGGCAAGTGACCACCTTGGATATCGACCCAGAATTAAAACCAGACTATGTGGGAGACGTCCGAAAACTGCCATTTAAGAATACAAGTTTTGATACTGTCTTATGCGCTGAGGTTCTGGAACACATCCCATTTTCTGATGTAACGCCAGCCTTAAACGAACTTAAGCGGGTCACAAAAAAACACGTGATTCTCACCATCCCACACGATTATTTGACATATTTTTGGTTGACTTTTAAGCTGATTCCCTTTGTAAAACCCCAGAGTTGGTTTTTCTTAGTACCCAGAAACCAAAAACATGAGTTTACCGGGCAGCATTATTGGGAAATCGGAAAAAGAGGTTATCCTTTGGCTAAAATAAAACGTACGATTGAAGAGAGTGGTTTTACTATAGTGAAAAATTACTGTCTGCCGGAAAATCCATATCACAGATTTTTTGTTTTGGAAGCTGTTTAAAAATCGGTAAACTCAAAAATAACAGCTTTATAAGAGCCTTTAATGATCCCGACTGAGTCGGGATCAAACAGGCTCTAAGAAAAACGTTAAGTATGATCAAAGTTCTCAAAAGTTGGGCAGAAGTTGGGGAAGCAATAGGTTTTTTAACGAACTTAGGTAAAGATAAGCGAACGCGCGTATATCATTCGACATTGGTAAAAAATTGGGATTTGGCCCAAATTGCAGGGGTCTTAAAAAAATATCCGCGGGACACACGGGTATTAGACATGGGATGTGGAGGAAGCAATGTTTTAAGGTATTTTTTTAAAAACCATTTCAGTCAGGTGTATGGTATTGATTTGACTATCAATTGGCACGATCGTTTGCAGCAACTGCGATTTTGGAAGTCAAATGGATTTAAGTTGCCATACAATTTGAGCGCTCAAAGTGTGACGCAGACTAATTTCCCCAGCGGTTTTTTTGATGTCCTCATTTGTCTTTCAGTTGTTGAACACAATGTAAATTTAGCAGATTTTTTTGACGAATGCTCGCGTTTACTCAAAACCCGGGGTAAACTTTATTTGTCCACCGACTATTGGGACCCTAAAATTGACACTAGTGATGCTCCATTAAACTACGGAACCGAACCAGGCAAAGAGTGGACGATTTTTTCAAAAGCCGAAATCAAAAACTTGATTAAAACAGCCGAGCGTCATCGATTGACACTTCTTGAATCAAATATTGCCAGAGTCAAAAAACCGGTAGTCAGTTGGAATACCAAGAAATATACTTTCATCTCCATGGTATTTTCTAAGAAAGAAAAGCAATGATTTCCAAGAAGAAAAAAACGCTAATTTCAGTGATTGTACCGTGTTTCAACGAAACGGAAAACATAAAATTGCTTTATGAGCGAGTTACGGAAGTTTTTAAAAACTTAAGTAATTTCACTTTTGAAATCATCTATGTGGATAATGCCTCAACTGACAGTTCGGAAAAAATTATCAATAAACTGGCTATTAAAGATAATAAAGTCAAAGCTATATTTATGAGCCGAAACTTCGGATCACCACAACCAAGTTTCATCGCTGGATTGGAATACTCTCGGGGCGAGGCAGCGGTTTTTCTTCATGGAGACATTCAGGACCCGCCGGAACTGATTCCGCAATTTATCCAAAAATGGTTGAGCGGCTATGATGTGATTTATGGAGTCAGAACTTCGCGCGAAGGATACAATCTTGTCTGGAACTTTTTTTACAAAGTGTTTTATTTGATATTAAATAAGCTGGCTTACATTGAGATCCCGTTGAATTCCGGTGAATTTTCCCTGATGAGTAAACGCGCTTATACCGAATTACTTAAGCTCGAGGAAAATGATTATTATCTGAGATGTTTACGGGCTTTTGTGGGTTTTAAACAAGTAGGCGTTCCTTATGTTCGAAGTGCTAGATTGCACGGCAAGTCGACGGAAAACTTTTTTACTGGGTTGTGGTGGGCGAAGACAATTTTAGTCAATTTCTCTTTTAAGCCTTTGGAATGGATATCTTTGTTGGCCTTCAGCGTGATGCTATTGACGTTTCTTTTGATCGTCATCAATTTGATCTGGATAATTATTTACCATGATTCTCCCCGGGGGGTGCCTACAATAGTCATCTTAGTCTTATTTTTGGGTGGGATACAGCTTTTGAGTTTAAGTGTAATCGCAGAATATTTGGCCAGGATCTTTTTGGAAGTCAAAAAGCGACCCCGTTATATTATCCGTAAAATTATAAATTTGCCTAAAGGAGTTTGAATTATGCTAACCAAACCCGAAGAACTCATTTTGACAGCCGGGCCTGCCAACAGTCGAAATGAGGTAAAGTACGTCGTAGATGCGACCATGCGTGGTTGGAATTTTCACCATAGCGATTATATTGTCAAATTTGAAAAAGCGTTTGCTAGCTACTTGGGTTGTAAATACGCTCTGACCATGCCGACTGGAACCAGCGCTTTGCATTTGGCGTTGGTATTATTCGGAGTAAAAGCGGGAGATGAGGTCATAATTCCAGATTTGACATATGTTGCTTGTGCCAATGTCATTCATTATATTGGTGCAAAAGCAGTTTTAGCTGAAGTAGATAGACAAACTTGGTCGTTGGACGCGGAGAAGCTGGAAAAGTATATTACGCCAAAGACGCGGGCCATCATGCCGGTGCATTTATACGGTAATATGGCTGACATGAACGGAATCAAAAGAATTGCTAAAAAGCATCATTTGCGAGTTTTGGAAGACGCGTGTGAGGGTTTGGGTTGTATTTACTATGGTAAACCGGCAGGAACATTGAGTGACGCTGCGGCCTTTAGTTTTCAAGGGGCAAAACTTCTGGCTATCGGAGAAGGTGGTATGTTTGTGACGAATAAAAAAGATTGGTATGAGCGAGCTCGTTCATTGGTAGATCACGGAGTAAGCTTTAAACATCAGTTCTGGCACAACGAAATCGGTTTTATGTATCCCATGTCAAATATCCAAGCGGCATTGGGGTTGGCACGTTTGGAGGAAATAAACTGGTCTATCGAGCGTAAACGCAGAATTTTCAAATGGTATTATGATCGCTTGCACGACATTCCCGGAATTACCTTAAACCCCTCGCGCCCAGGACTCCACAGTAGTTATTGGATGAGTTCGTTGGTTTTAGATAAAAAATTTCCGCTGTCGCGTAATCAGTTGCGCTGGAAGTTGCGGGAGCAAAAAATTGATACCCGCCCTTTTTTCTATCCGATCAGCATGTTTAATTTGTACGGTAAACGCCACAAACAACATCCGGTAGCATACCATTTGGGATTAAATGGAATCAATTTGCCGAGTGGGGTGATGCTTACTGAAGAAAAGATAGATTATGTAGTTCGATGTCTCAGACAGAATTTGAGAGTGTAACTGACTTAAAAAAAGGGATTAGAAATTCACTTAAGTCATGCAGACAAACTTAAAAAAAATTGCGGCTCGAGTCAGACGAGACATTTTACTAATGAGTTTTCGGGCCCAGAGCGCTCACACCGGCGGGGCGCTATCTTGCGTTGAACTCATGGTGGCGTTGTATTTTAAAATACTGCGGGTGTTTCCCCATAAACCGGATGCTCCCAAACGGGACAGGTTGGTTTTTAGCAAGGCTCATGATGCGAAGGCGCTGTATGCAGTACTGGCAGCCCGCGGTTTTTTTGACCCAAAAATTCTTGAGGGGTACGAAATGAACGGCGGCTTGTTACCTGGACATGCTACTCGCCATTGTGTGCCGGGGGTTGAGGTCACAGCCGGATCTTTGGGACATGGTTTGCCAATGGCGGTAGGGATGGCTTATGCCGGTAGGGTCGATCGTAAAAATTATCGGGTGTTTGCGATACTCTCAGATGGAGAATGTGACGAAGGTTCGACCTGGGAAGCAGCTCTACTAGCCGGCCAGCACAAACTAGATAACCTAGTAGCTATAGTTGATTACAATAAACTGCAGGGCTGCGGTTATACCAAGGACGTTTTGGATTTGGAGCCTTTTGCCAAGAAATGGTTGAGTTTTAACTGGGAAGCCAAAGAAATTGACGGTCACAATTTTACCCAAATCCTAAAAACTCTTTCCCAGTTACCATTTAAATCAGGAAAACCTTCGGTAGTGATTGCTCACACAATCAAGGGTTTGGGTGGCGCAGCCAAACATGTCAACCAAGTCTCATCCCAATATAAACCCCCAACATCAGATGAAATTGAAATAGCCATTCGGGAACTCACAAAAATATGAGATACGCTTTTATCAGAGAGCTTTTTGCATTTGCCAAACGGGATAAGCGGATATTTCTGGTTGCCGGGGATTTGGGGTATTCAGTATTTGAAGAATTTGCCAAGCAGTATCCTAGACAATATTTAAATGCCGGAGTATTGGAGCAGGCTCTGACGGGTATGGCAGCCGGACTTGCACTTACCGGCAAAATCCCGATCATTTATTCCATCGTCCCTTTTGTCACCATGCGAAATTTTGAACAAATCCGTAACGACATTTGTTATCAGAATTTAAATGTCAAAATAGTTGGAGTAGGCGCTGGTTTTGCTTATGGAAACTATGCTCGGACTCACCACGGACTTGAAGATATCGGTGTCTTGCGTACGTTGCCTAATTTAACCATTTTGTGTCCGGGAGACCCACTCGAAGTTGCCCTAGCCACAAAAGCTGCTTTGAGACACCCGGGGCCGGTATATTTGCGTTTGGGAAAGGCCGGTGAACCCAATGTGCACCAAAGCTCTCCCCGGTTTAAAATAGGCAGAGGCATAGTCATCAAAAAAGGGCGAGATGTGACTATTATTGCCACCTCAACTTTCCTGAATCGTGGGTTCGAAGTAATGCGTAAATTGCAGGAACAAGGATTAAATACCGGGCTCGTGAGCATGCCGACCATCAAACCTTTGGATACCCGATTAATTAAGGAACTGGCGAGTAAGTCGAAAGCGATTTACACCCTTGAAGAACACAGTATCATAGGTGGATTGGGATCAGCCGTAGCTGAAGTGTTGGCCGAATCAGGAGATCAAGTCAAATTTAAACGCCTTGGTGTACCGGATAAATTTACAATAGTCATGGGAAGGCAAGAATATATGCGCCGAGCCAATAAATTGGAAACGAATCAAATAGTCAGTACTATCTTACGACATCTCAAACAGAAAAATAGTTAAGGAGTATGCAGACTAAGATCAATAACCCGCAGCAAAAGCGCACCTTAAATTTGTTAAAGCAGCTCAAATATAATTTACCTTGTCCAGTTTCACCAATTATTCCCGTGCCACAGGACTTGAAAATCACAGCCCGACTTCGCGTCATTTCCAAAGCCAGTTTAGGCAATCCCAGCGAAATAAAGCTGTTAGCCAAATGGCGCAAAGCCAAAGCCAACTGGTTTCCGACTATTTTTCGGGTAACACAAGAGGGGACGAGGCGTTGGGCCCAGCAGCAGTTACTAGAAAATCCACTAAGGATTTCATTTATGATTGAAGATCTATTAAAACAACCAATCGGACACCTGGGGCTCAATAACATTGATTTTACCACTCGGTCATACGAATTGGACAATGTTTTGAGGGGAAATCCGGCAATACCGGGAATTATGACTGCAGCTGTCGGTGCGTTTAGACAGTGGGTTGCTACTCATCTAAATCTGACGGATACGCATTTACGGGTGTTTAAAGACAACAAGCGGGCGGTAGCTCTTTACAGACGCTGCGGATTTAAAACAGTTAAAACTGTTCCACTCAAAAAAACAACTCAGGGAGATACGATTTCCTATGTTGAAACAGAAGACGAAACACAAAGAGGGGAAAGGTTCTTCCTGCGCATGAAATACTTTGGAGACTCATGATATTTTGGAGGCGTCACTTTTCAGGCGTAAAAGAATAAATATCGATATAGGGTCCGGTGCGTTCAGATTTAAGAAGTAATACCGGTAGTACTGGTTCATTGACAGTTGCCAACAAATTGTCAATTTTGATTTGGATTGATTTGTCCCGCAATGATGAAAAAGAAACCAGTTTTTGATATTGATTTTGATTTAAAAACCCAAAATGTTTATCTTTTGGGTCAAAATAGATATCAATTAGATAACTAGCTGGGGGAGAAAAATTGTTTAAAAATTGGGGCAGTTGCTTACGGTCATTTAGATCAGTCAACTGATCTAAATAGATGATGTTGCGGACGTTTGGGGGATACTCTCCTGTTTTTAGGTATTTACCAGCTTCAGCAAAAAAACCGGGATGTTTTTGTTGTTGGATATTCAGGACCTCTTTAGCTGGGGTGTAGGGTACGAACTTCCCTGCGGCTGACAGCAAAATGCTTTGTGGTGGGATATTTTGGTCAATCCACTCCATCGCTAAAGTAAGTGAAGACTTCTGGATGTATAAATAGTTCCAGAAACTTAAATTGATACTGGCAAAAATGAGTATCAACGTAAAACCTACCTGTTTCGTGAATTGATTTTTGAAAAATTTTAGTGCCTGAATAATAGCAAGGGCGGCGAAAATACACATCGGGATCAAAGCCGGCAAAAGATAGCGAGGTTGTTTAAATGCCATTCCGATAGCCAGAAAAGTGGTCAGCGTAAATATAAAAATTGATTTTAATGGAGTTTTCCACACAGTTTGGTTTTTGATACACAGTAGAAAGCCCAAAAAAATTACCGGTTCAAGAAGTAATAATTGCTTCAGGTTATAAACAAAGCTGCTGCTAGAAATCAGTTCAGCCAACTTCAAAACTAGTGGATAATCAGATGGGAAACTTTTGGAGGTCGGATACCAATCGGCCGAAGGATTGCCCATTTGCATTAAATAAACAACAATAAATCCGATTGTGACAAGTAGCAAACCCAAACGGGTGTTTTTATTTCGGAAAAGTCCGGTAACTGATTCACGTTTATCAATAACTCGCGCCAATAAATAAAACCAGAGAGCAAAAACCCCAATTTGATGAAAGCCGTAACTCACTACGGCAAAAAAAGCCGCTAATAAAACGTGCATCCGCTCTTTACTTTTGGTGAGTACGCTCTTTAGGGTGAAAAATAGGCTTAAGGAAAAGAAAAACATGGCCGGAGCCCAAGGCCTGCCAAAGTGTGAGACCTGACCGTGGTTGAAAGCCACGGCTAGCAAAAAACTTGCAATCAGAGGAACACTTTTTGATTTAGGCAAAAGAAGGTTACATATTTTGTAAATGACCAGAACTGTCAGGCTGCCCAAAATACCGGAAATTAGCCGCGGCACGAAAAGAAAATAACCCGGTTGAGTGAGTAATAATAACTTCAGTTCATATAGAGAATGGACTTTTTGAAATAAAAGAGACAGTAGGAAAGTTAGACTTAAAAAAGGAATCTGCAAATATGAACCGAAAGGGGGATAAATAGCTGTACGTACAAGCCAGTTTTGTTTTGCCAATACATAGAGAGCACCCATATATCCGGGGGCTTCATCTCCCATCACGTATAGCGTGGGTAAGGAATAAGTAGGGTTTAATATCCGCAATGTCAATGCCAGAAAAAAGATAAAAATGAGGACTTGGTTTTTCTTTATGATAGTCATAGAAATGTTGCTCGTACTTGATTTTATGAATGTAAGTATGCAAAAATCAAGTATTAATAGTCTAAATTGCAAAACGAATTGCAATCTGCCCAAAGCTTCCAAGATCGCAAATGAGATTTTCTAAACCGCGCGGGCAAATCAATTTAAGGAAACAGAGAATTTTAGTTACCGGAGGAACTGGTTTTATTGGGGCGCATATTGTCGAGGCATTGGTCAGACGAAAAACTCAAGTAGTTTGTACTTATACGGCTCAAAATCCCCAAAGTTACTTTTTTCAGAAAAAATTAGACAGATCAGTAATTTTAGTAAAAGTTGACGTCAGGGATTTTTCCCAAATTTACCACTTGGTCACGCGCTTCAAAATCGATTATATTTTGCATTTGGCTGCCCAAGCTTTAGTTGAAGTAGCCTATTTTGATCCCAAGCAGACATTGGAAACGAACATCCTCGGAACAGTCAACGTCCTCGAGTGCGCACGTCTTTACCAACAAATCAAAGGTGTGATTGTGGCTTCATCAGATAAAGCTTATGGAAAACAGGTTAAGTCAAAAACAGCTTATTTAGAAACGGATCAGTTACGAGGAGATCATCCATATGAAGTCAGCAAGTCAGCTGCGGATTTGATTGCCCAAACGTATTATAAAACTTTTCAAGTGCCAGTGACAGTCACGCGTTTTGGTAATGTTTACGGTGAAGGCGATTTAAATTTTTCCCGCATCATTCCTGGGTTGGTTAAGGCTTTAGTACAAAAAGAAACACTTGAGATAAGAAGTGACGGCACTTTTGTGAGGGATTTTATTTATGTTAAAGACGTAGTTTCCGGGTATCTAGCGTTATTGCAAAACCTGGAAAAATATAAAGGCGAAGTCTTCAATTTTTCGAGTCACGAAACTTTAAGTGTGCTTGAGCTTGTCAATCGCGCCGGTAAAATACTCCATAAAAAAATAAATTATAAAATCATGGAATCGCAAAAAAATGAAATTCCTTACCAATCGTTGGATTTTGCAAAAGCCACAAAACTGCTGGGTTTTAAACCACGATATACGATAGCCAAGGTCTTACCTAAAGTTTATTTATGGTATTCTAGACTTTTGTAGAAGTGCTTTTTAGAATATAACGTTAGTTAAAAACTACATCATGGATAGACGACTACGGGAATCAATTAAGCAGCATTTTAAAAATAAATTTCCACCGCCAAAATTTAAACCGGGAATTACTCCGGTTCCGGTTTCGGGCAAAGTTTTCGATGAGCAGGAGTTACTAAAAGGAGTAGCGGCAGTATTGGATGGTTGGTGGACCGAAGGTCACTTTGCTCAAGGATTTGAAAAAGCCTTTGCAAAACTTACCGGAGTCCGTTACGTGACACTCGTTAACTCCGGATCTTCTGCTAACTTGATAGCCTTGTCATCGCTTACGGCCAAGGTTTTTGGTGAGCGAGCGCTCAAAGCGGGAGATGAAGTGATTACCGCAGCCACTGGTTTTCCCACCACAGTAAATCCGATTTTACAAAACGGTTGCGTGCCAGTGTTTGTGGATAATGACTTGGAGACGAAAAACGCGACTTTAACCAGTATCAAAAAAGCCATTTCAGTTAAAACTAAAGCCATTATGATGGCGCATACTTTGGGTAACCCGCTCCCCATTGCCGGAATATTAGAACTTGCGCAAAAGTATAAACTGTGGTTTATAGAGGATTGTTGTGATGCTTTAGGTTCACGCTACAAAAATAAGTTGGTGGGTGCTTTTGGTCATCTAGCCACATTTTCTTTTTACCCGGCACACCAGATCACCATGGGTGAAGGTGGAGCAGTGATAACCAGTAACCCACTTATATTTCGGGCGCTGCGTCAATTTCGCGATTGGGGACGCGACTGCTGGTGCGATACAGGAAAAGACAATACTTGCCGACGGCGATTTGGTTGGCAGATGGGGGAATTACCAGCAGGTTATGATCATAAATACATTTACTCGCAGATCGGTTACAATCTAAAATTGACTGATATGCAGGCGGCCATTGGATTATCCCAATTGAGAAAACTCCCACGGTTTGTAAAGGCAAGACAAAATAACTTTAAGGAATTATCCGATTTTTTTGAGCAGTATGAGCGATTTTTTATTTGTTCAAAATCTGAGCCGGAATCTAAACCCTGTTGGTTCGGGTTTATGTTGGTCATCCGCGACGGAGCGCCGTTTACACGTTTGGACATAGTTAATTATTTAGAGGATAAGCATATTGCCACACGCAGTTTGTTTGGCGGAAATTTACTGCGTCACCCGGCTTACCTAAAACGCTCGGGGATGCGGGTGATAGGTCAACTTATGAACTCGGACAAAATCATGCGCGATGGATTTTGGATAGGGGTCTATCCGGGAATTGGGAAACCACAACTAAGTTATATAAAAAAATGTTTTAGTGATTTTTTAGAGAAGTTTGTTACCTAATTGCATTATGAAAAGATGGTTATTTATTGGCATATTAATACTAGGATTTTTTTTACGTTTTTATAAGCTGGGGATTGTACCATCATCATTGCACGAAGATGAAGTCGGCGTGGGCTATAATGCTTTTACACTCCTGACTACGGGTAAAGACGAGCACGGTGTGACAAGGCCTTTGACACTGCGTGAAGACGCTCCGCCGCTAATTTTTTACTCCGATGTTCCGGCTATTGCTATATTTGGTCTAACTGAATTGGCAGTTCGATTGCCATCAGCCACAGTGGGGGTACTTACGTTAGTTGCATTTTACTGGTTGAGCTGGGAATTGGGCGGTTTGCTTCGTCGGTATCAGCCAAAGGCGCCTTCACCTAGTACGGTCGCCTTGATTGGAATGTTGCTTTTAGCGATAGTTCCCTGGCATGTACAACTCACCCGAATAGTGCATGGGGCAGAGTATGCGTTATTGCTTCAGGTGCTGGCACTTGCTAGCTTTTTTGCTTTTTTGCGACAACACAGATCATTATTTCTATATTTAAGCGGGATTTTCTTTGGTTTGGGATTCTATCCCTACCATAGTACGAGACTAACCAGCCCGCTACTTTTTGCATTTTTGCTGTGGTTTTTTCGCAAAGAATTGCGTCAGGCCAAAAAACAGACGTGGACGGCTGTGTTATGTGCCGTATTGATCGCCTTGCCTGTAGTCATGTATGTACTTGCGACCCCCTTACCGCAAACCAGATTCGGTGGGGTCAATATTTTTATTGGTGAAAAGAAAGACCTCGGACTTCTGGTCAGGTTTCCACTCAAATTAACTACGCAATTTTTGACGCAACTTAATCTGCGGACATTGTTTTTTGATTCAAGTAACACCCGATATTTTAACGTTAGAGGAAGCGGGTTATTAAATTTGGCAGGTTTGCCTTTTTTACTATACGGACTTTGGTGGCTACGTAAAACTAGGTTGCTACACTTTTTGCTCATGTGGTTTTTCATCTCTTTGCTCCCCGGGGCATTAACGCTCGGCGCACTAAACGGTGGACGTGCAGCCGGAGTTTTACCAGTGCTGACTTGGTTGATGGGTGTGGGAGTAGTTGTGTTTTGGAAACAGTATCAAAGTACAGTTTACGCTTTCATACTGGCGACAGTATTTTTGTTGGGCTTGTTTCTAAATAATTATTTTAACGTGAGCCCTTATCTTTTTAGTAAGGCTTGGCAATACGGATTAAAAGAAGCCGTAGTTGATGTAACCGCACAGGAGTCTAATTATGATCAAATTATTTTCGACCGGACATTAAGACAAGCCTATGTTTATGTATTGTATTATGGTCACAAACCACTGGATTGGGTTTTGAGCGGTAAGCCAGTAAGAAATCCGGTGGTGGGATATGTAGCTTTCCATAGCTACGAGTTTCGAGCTGTGGATTGGAACAAGGATCTGTATCAACCTCGGACGCTCATAGTCGTTCCAGCAGATAAAGTGCCTGCGGATGTGATCCCAACTTCGCAAATTCGAGACCTAAATGGGGTTCCAGTCATAAGTCTTGTTTCCAGGTAACCAAAACTGCATCACCGAAGTTTATTAGAGAGATAATAGCGATAAGTTTTCCAGATTCGATCATAAATCCAAAATTGGTTGTAATAAACTCCCCCCACTTTTTGATAAAAATTGTTGGCCGCTGGATTGGTGGCTCGAGTGCTGACTTTAAATTCAACTATACCTTGGCGGGCAAACTCCTTTTTTAAAGCAGACATCAATTTAGTTCCCAGACCCAGGTGGCGATGGGTAGCGGCAATACTTAAGACCAGAATTTCAGCCGAAATTTCCGGCAAGTTTCCCCCATAAAATAGGGTTTGCCACAGGTAGCCGATCATTTTGGGTTGTTGGATTAACTTTCTACAAACAGCAAGCATTAATTGGTGTCCAATTGTCAAAACAATTTGGCGCATGAGTCTTTTGGTGTGGGAGGTCGCAATGATGATGCCAACTAATTTCCGGTTTCGAAATTCACCCAAAGCAATGGTCGAAGATGATCCAATAAGTCCGGCATGCAGTTTGATCAAAAATTGCTCGCCAAAACTAGATAAAAAGTCCTCCGGCATACCGGACGCATGGAGATGGGCTGATGATTTACTCTCTTGAAGAGTTAATGGTCTAATCATACGCGTATTTGAGGTAATCTGACAGATTTATACCAGTTAACAAATTTTTGCATCCCAATAACAAAATCAATTTTAGATTCCCACCGCAAAAGTCCTTTGGCTTTACTTGTATCGGCAAATGTGATATTTGATTCTGCGGGTTGGGCAGGAAGAATATGGCGTTGAATTTTTTTGTTGGTTAATTTTTCCACTAATTTAAGCAGTTCACTTAATTTCACAGGCGAGGAGTTGCCAATATTTATGATTTCCCATTGCAAGTTGGCAGTCAAAGTTTTCAAAATCGCAGCCACCACATCGTCAATATAAGTATAATCCCGAGCGCTAGCGCCATCACCATATTGAGAAATAGGAGTTTGAGTAAATGCCGCTTGGGTAAATAGATACGGAGCCATGTCAGGTCGTCCGTGTGGACCATATACAGAAAACAAACGCAAAACTGTCGTTGGTAGATGATGTTTGAGATAAAGCTTTTTAAGCAAGCTTTCAGCGTCTGCTTTTGATTTGGCATAAGGAGACTGGGGTAGGGGTTTTAGCGATTCGCTAAAAGGAATTTGCGATTGGTTTCCGTAAATGCTGCTGGATGAAGAAAAGACAAAGGACTTGACGCGTGCTTGGACTGCGTTTTCATAAACTATTTTGGTTCCCCGGGTATTTACCTCATAGTAGAGCTCGGGTTGGGAAAGTGAAGCGCGAACTCCGGTCAAAGCCGCTAAATGAACAACCGCGTCAGGTTTGGTTTTTGTAAAAAATTGGGTCAAGCCGGATTTATCTAAGATGTCCAATTTGTAAAAATGGAAATTGGGTTGATCCAATGATTTTAGATTGGCTAGTTTGTATGCCGAATCGTAGTTATTCGTCAGATTGTCAATACCAAAGACTTCAGATTTGTTTTTCAGCAGTGATTTGATCAGAGATGAACCGATGAAACCGGCCGCACCGGTGATAACAATCGTTTTTCTTTTCATTTTCGGTAGTAAGCCACCAATTTTAAAACAGCGGCGATCACGTCCTGAACATCGGTTTTGGTCATGGCTGGAGATAGCGGGAGGGAGATGGTTCGCTCACCGACAAATTCACTGTTGGGGAAATCACCAATTTTGTAGTTGTAAGTTTCGCGATAAAACTTGTGCAGGTGCAGCGGCGTAAAATGGATCCCGGCTCCGATTCCCTCAGCTTTGAGGGCTTGCAAAAATTGATTCCGGTTGAGCTGCAATTTTTCCGGCCGAATTAAGATGGCATACAAGTGTCGGGCATGACGCGTGTTTTTTTCTTCCGGCTCTGGTGTAATCAACTCCGGTGTTTGTGCAAACGCCGCATCATACATCTGCCAGTAACGTTGTCTGATCTTGAGATTGTTTTCGACATGTTTGAGTTGGTGAATGCCAAAGGCTGCTACCAGATCCATCATATTGTACTTATACCCGGGATACAGTGTTTCATAAGGCGTGAATCCGGCATTGGAATAACGCTTCCAAGCGTCTTTTGAAATCCCATGCAAACTCCGGATCCTGGCTTCCTCTGCCCAGGTAGGATTGTTTGTCGTCAACATGCCGCCCTCGCCGGTCATGATATTTTTGGTGACGTAAAAAGAAAAAGCGGTGAAGTCTGAAATTGCCCCCACTTTTTTTCCATGATAAATGGCCTCGGCTGCATGAGCCGCGTCCTCGACCAAATACAATTTGTGTTTACGAGCCAAGCGTTTGATTTCATCCAGTCGGGCCGGACGGCCGTGCAGGTCTACTGGAATGATGGCGCGGGTTTTGGCTGTAATTTTCTTTTCTATTTCTTGCGGATCAATATTCCAATCAAGTTTGTTGACATCGGCAAATATAGGTCTAGCATGGTGATGGACAATCACGTTGGCAGTAGATGCAAAAGTCAATGGGGTAGTGATGACTTCATCGCCATCTTTTAACCCCAAGACATCAAGAGCTAAATGTAAACCTGCGGTACATGAATTTAGGGCAATCGCGTATTTGGCATGGGCATAGCGTCGGAAATCCTCTTCAAATTTTTTAGTTTTTGGGCCGGTGCCCAACCAGCCGCTGCGAATGGTGTCGAGGACTTCGCGCACCTCGGCCGAAGTGATCTTGGGTTTTCCAAAAACCAGAAAATCTTTCCTGATTGACTTTCCGCCTGCAATTGCCGGTTTTAACATAGGGTATAGTATAACATTTAATCCGCCTACGCGGAATTTCCCGACCCGCTTCGCCTTAGCTTCAGCGAGGCGAGTCGCCAGGTCGCGGGATGTAGAGAGTGCTTCCGCTTCGGCGGATTTCAGCCCCGACTAAGGGTATTTTTAGATTCCCCGACAGTAAGGATGCGGGAGCTTCAATTCTCGAATGTTTAAGCCTAATCTATTATAATTAGACAATGTTGATTCTATTGGAGATTTTAATCAGTTTTATTTTCGGCAAAAGTTTAACTGTTTTTTTCGTTCAAGACGATTTTTGGTTGCTGTCTGTGAGTCGCGGTCAAACCTTTCTGGAAGTGCTAAATTTATTTAAACCCAGCTCCGAAGCGGTTTGGTACCGACCCTTATCATCTCAAGTATTTTTTTACTTAGGACAATTTTTTTTCGGATTAAACCCGGGGCCATATCATGTTTTGGTATTGTTGACGCATCTGATAACTGTCTATATTCTCTATAAATTAGTGAAGCAGCTTTGGCAAAACGAAACGATTTCGTTACTCGCAGCATTTTTTTATGGAACCCACCAAATCCACACAGTTTCTCTGTCTTGGTTAGCAGCTTACTTATTTGTCTTAGGTCCTTTGTTTTTGGTGTTTTGGCTCAAGTATCTCTTTGAAAAGAAATATCACCTAGCATTTTGGATATATGTCCTGGGAATTTTTACCACGGAAGTGTTTGTAGTCATACCTCTAGTTATTACTTTGTACCAAATAATAAGCGATAGAAAGTTACGTGGAGGGATCTTATTTCCCTACTGGCTCGTGGCATTCGGTATCATTTGGTTACGTTACATCGCTTTTCCGACACAGCAAATTAGTTCTCTGTATAATTTTGCCTTGACAGTTGAACTAGCCGGACTGGCTAGATTTTATTTGCTGCGTTTATTGGGAGTCCCGTTGTTTTTCGAAGCTCTGACATGGCCGGCCAAGTTGATCTCGGGCGGATTGGTTTTGGGATTTGGCTTAAGTCTGGTATTGGGCCTGTGGCACTTGAAGAAAATCTCGGCTTCTTCCAGGCCCCAGTTTTATATATTGAGTTTACTAAGTTTTGGTACCTTGCTTCCATTTGTTTTGTTGCCACAGCATATAGCACCTCACTACTTAGCTTTTTCCTTAGTCGGGATTGCTCCATTATTTGCTTGGTGTATATGGCAGGGGCAGCAGCTTTTACCTAAAATCTACCAGCAAATATTTATAGTTGTAGTGGTAGCTGTATTTTTAGTAAACCAAATAATTGGGAACCAATGGACTTATCAAACTCATTGGTTATTTAGTCGGGCCAAACTAGCAAAGCATTTAGTAGAAATTCATGATTTGGAACAGCCAGTTGGAAGTGAGGAATATTATGCTTTAGGTGCAAATGCCGCCGCCCAAATTTATCAGAATGCAAGGTGATATACTGCTTTGATAGTAGCAAGTAGTGAATAAAATGAAACATTTACTTTCTCTGGTTAATTCAAACAAAACCATCAAGTGGTTATTGGTAGTTGTGGCTCTTAAGCAGTTATTGTGGATAGCTTTTATCCCGATGTGGCAATTTCCGGACGAACAAGCCCATTTCGGTCAGGTGCAAAACTTCGCCGAAGGTAACCCTTATGGACCGACTGATGGGATCAATACTTCTCTAGAAATTATTGCTTCCGAACAACTGTTGGGGACGAAACGCGATGAAATGGGGAACAACAAATACACTTATCATCCGGAGTACAATCTGTCTTATGCACAAACAAAGTCAGGAATTTATGAGCCGGAAATCAGTAAGTTTCCTTTTAGTTTTCGTCACACCCTGGTGGCCAGTGAGGCCACAGTTTACCCTCAATTGTATTATAGCTTAGGCAGTTTTTTTTATAAATTAGTATATGGGCAGGATTTATTTTGGCGGATATTTATGGTCAGACTGGTAAATATAGCTTTATTTCTTTCCTTGGTATATGTGGCATATAAAATCGGCGATCTGCTTTTCCCCGAACAATTATTGACACAAGTAACATTTACGATCATGGTTGCTTTTCAGCCGATGTTGTCGTTTGTCGCTGGAGGTATCAATAGTGATAATTTATTCAATTTGCTATTTACACTAGCTATTTACTCTAACTTGCGGATTTTGAAATCAGGCTGGAAAATTAGGGAGATAATATTATGTCTGGTACTTATATCATTATCCATCTGGACGAAGCCTCAAGGGAAACTCGCGGTCTTACTGTACATTTTTCCGTTAGGGTTGACTTTGGTTAAGCAAAAAAAATCTTTGTTACCAATTTTAGGAGCCTTGTTAGTATTGGTTTGGTTCTTTCGAGATAACGTCTCGCGTTTACTAGCCAGCCAACAGTTTTTGCCAGATATTCCTGCCTGGTCGCGGATAAAAAATATGACATTTACCAGCTATTTAAACTATTATGTGTATTTTGCAAAATTAGCCTATCGGGAAACCATTCCTTGGTACTGGGGAGTCTTTCGCTGGTTGAGTTTGACCTATCCACGCGTTGTTCATCGCGTAATCAATTGGTTGTTGGTTTTTGCAGTTGGCGGTTGTTTCCTTTTTGCGATCAAAAATTTGCGACAACTGAAAAATGCGGCAGTAATAAATTTCAGTTTCTTACTTTACGCAAGTTTTATGTATGTCGCAGCATTGGTAACTTTTGATTATTTGTTTTTCACCTCCCACGGGTATTCTTTGGGTTTGCAAGGCCGATATTTTTTACCAACAGTTGCAGCTCACATGGGAATCATTCTCATCGGTTTAAGAGCGCTAATTTTTAAAACACAATTTGTTCCTTATGGGCTTAAATTATTAGGTGGATTGATAGTATTATTTCATACGTATGCCTTTTTATTTGTCAGCAATTCCTATTTTTCCCCGTCAAATTTGAAAACCGTTTTTATATACGCCAGTCAGTATAAACCGCTGATTTTTAAATCACCATTTCTAGAAATCTATCTTTTAGTCACCGGATTTAGTTTGATTAAATTCCTGAGTACTTTCTTCAAGCTACGAAATTATGCCGAAACAAATTGAGCTATCCCTCGTTTTACCCTGCTATAACGAAGCCCAACATTTCAACGAAAGTGTGGCGCGAATCTTAGGAGTTTTACATGAGCATTTCTCCAGTTTTGAAGTCATTTTTGTGGATGACAAAAGTCAGGACGAAACAGCCGGTTTGATACGTTCGTACATCAAAAACCATAAATCTCACTTTACGGCAATTTATCACGCTCAAAACACTGGACGGGGCCAGGCGGTCACTGATGGTATAAACATCAGCCGGGGTAAATACGTCGGTTTTATGGACATCGACTGCGAAATTTCACCAAAGTATATCCCAGAATTTATTGATCAAATAAAAAACGGGGCAGATGTGGTTTGTGCTCTCCGCCGTTATAAAGTCAACTTGCCGGGATTGGTTCGGGTCGTGGCCAGTAAATTTTATACCGTCTTAGTTCACTTACTATTGCATACTTCAATGTCAGATACCGAGGCGGGTTACAAATTTTTCCGTCGGCAATCGCTTTTGCCAGTTTTGAAAACAGTGCATAACCAGGGATGGTTTTGGGATACGGAAATCATGGTCAGAAGCGAACGCGCGGGATTAGAAATTTCATTTCTACCTGTGAGATTTAACAGACGCTTGGATAAAACTTCAACCGTCAGACTAGTGCCGGACGCGTTGAAATATTTTATTAAGTTATGGAAGTTTCGCAAATTGCTTGATATGGAAGGATAACATCAAACTATGTTTTCTTATTTTAGAAATTGGATGTTGCCAGTAAAAAAAATCAATCAGACTTTACCTAAGTCTGGGCTGATTTATGAAATCGGAAGCGGCCACGGAAGTTTGGCTTATGAACTAGCAAAAAACTTTTCGCGCAGGCAAGTTGTTGGTATCGATATCGACCAAGCAAAAATTGCGATAGCCAAAAATTTGTTTGTTAATTCAAATCTGACTTTTAGAGTTGATGACGCAAAGACTTTTAGTTACCTACATTGCGACGGGGTAGTCTTATCAGATTTTTTGCATCACTTGAAACTTAACGATCAAGTCGCGGTTCTGAAACAGGCAATTAATAAACTAAACAAACAAGGGTATCTCTTGGTTAAAGAAATTGACCTACATGATAGTTGGCGAATGCGGCTTAGCCGGTTGTGGGATTGGCTGTTGTATCCGCGTGACCAAATTTATTATCGCTCCAAGTCAGATTGGGTGAAGTTATTACATCAACTCGGTTTAGAGGTGAAAGTGACACGTGAAGTCGTTTGGTTCCCTGGTTCAACTTATCTTTACATATGCCAAAAAAAGTAATTACGGGGTTTACCTGGAGCCTGATTTTATTAGTTGGTTTGGGCGTTTGGTTACGTTTGGTGCGACTTAGGGAACTATTCCACTTTACTTACGACGAAGAAATTATCGCTTTTGTCGGTAAACGCATGTGGATAAACGGGCATATTCCGCTTATCGGCGGAGTCACACCGCAACACGTTCATTTGGCGCCTTACTTCTACTGGTTTTCCGGACTTATTTTGGGTTTGGGCCGATTGAGTCCGTTAATTTGGGGAGTTGCGGCAGCAATGCTGGCTGGCATGGTGATGTTGGTTTTATATCAAACCGGCCGTTCGTTGTTTAATAAGCGAGTCGGTTTGGTAGCCGTGATTTTTTATGCCTTTTCTTTTTACCAAAACATCTTTGATCGGCATTATTGGGGACTTATCTTTGCCGGATTGGTTTCCCTGTCCTGCCTATATTCTTTACAGCAAATATTACGTGGACGCATCCTATTTGCATGGGTTTTGGGTTTGGCTTTAGCGTTTGGACTTCACACTGACCCTTCGACTCTAATAGTGTTGATTTTTGCAATAACTATTTTCCTAATTTATATCAAGAAACCCCAATTGTTCGGTCTGTCTGAATCTGACAAACATTTACAAATAGGCAAATCCATAAAAATTATTATCGGGATTCTTCTGATTTCTCTCTTGCCGCTGGTTGTTTTTGATCTCAAGCATAATTTTAGTAATATCCGCGGCTTCGGACAATATATCCAGGAATTAAAAATGGGTAAACAGGGGGTCATCCGCACGACGCCATTGAGTTCGGTGTTATTCCTTCCCCAAACTCTTGCCAGAACGATGTATGTTTTTGGAGATCAAGATTTGGCCAAGCAATATGCATATTGCCCTCAATATGCTCAGGGTAGATTGGAAGCAGTTCCCTCGGCAGTGATTTTTGGTGTATTGGCTTTATTTATTTATTTGATTTACGAATACCAGACTAAGTCCAAAGACAAGTCAAGTCTAGGTTTAGTTCTGGCTTTGTTTTTTGCAACTTATGTGGGGATCATTCTTTATGGAGTGGCCGCCCGCGGTGATTTGTTTGATCATTACTTAGCAGCGCTCTTTCCTATATTTTATATTTCTTTAGCTTACCTAGTGGTGCAGTTAAGTCGGAAATCGAAATGGATATCCGTAAGCATAGTCACGGTATTTATAGTTTTCAATTTACCCAAAGTTGGATCTATGTATCACACATATGGATATCAGGATAAAGAATCGGCGGTCAAATGGGCAATCGCCCAAACTGGGAGCGCGGATTTTGCCCTCGATGTCATCGGTAGTTGTTTTCGGTTCAACGGTTATCGCTACCTATTTTATTTATACGGTAAAGAACCTGTCAAAAGCTACGTTGATGCCAATTTTACTCACCTTTATGATCAACCACCGGCACAAACGCATCCTAAATTGCTCGTGGTACTAACTAACCCCGATTTTGTAGAAACACGAGCCTACTTAGAGGAATATGAAATATATAGGCAAAAATTGATTCGCAGCCAGAAATTTGGGAAAATTGAAGTTATGTTGATTGATAATAGTGATCTGACTTTTGTAGGAAAATTTTAGCCTGCCTTCCAATTTCTTCTTATGCAACGATCAGTCTATTTCGTATTGGGTTGTTTGGTGATTATTTTATCGGTTTTTTTAGCTTTTTGGGGTTTGGATCAGGTAGACCTTGAAGCAAGTGAAAATATTTATGTGGCTGATGCTATCGGTTATTTGCGGCGTGATCCATATATGGCGCCGCGACAACACCTGGGTAAGCCACACGCGCCGGCGAGTCCGCATCCATTTTTGGTACAGTTTCTAACTGCGGAAATATTCAAATATTTTGGCTTATCGTTATTTACCGCGCGTTTACTGCAAAGCGGGAGTTTGGTGATGAGTGCTTTGGTAGTGATGTTTCTGGCCCGAAGGATTTTCAAAACCGCATCTGTGGCGATAGTTTCCGGCTTAGTTTATACCACATTTCCCTTGGTAGTCAGGTACTCGAGGATGGCGGTACTAGATCCAATTTTGGCATTGGTACAAGGATTGGGGGCGGTTTGGCTATGGGAACTGATACAGAGTACCGGGAAAATGGTCTATTTGTATGCGTTTTTTGTCGGGATGTCCGTGGGATTAAGTTTATCGATCAAACTCACCGGCATTTTTTACGTGTTGTTTGTCGCGATTGGACTTTTTTGGTACAAGTTCAAACTGCGACCGCAAAATTTTTTCCGAGTGTTTCTGATCATTATTTTGACAGGGGTACTTGTCTTTTATTTATTTAACGACCCCGCTTCTTATATCTTTGCCTGGACGCATTTTTCCGACCCCAGACACAAAAGTATTTCCTTAATATCGATGATAAAAGGCCTAGTCGCAGTAGATTATTGGTTGCCATTTGCAGTGACATTAATTGGAATAGTACCGGTATTACTACTTTTGAGTTCTTTGCCAAACCTTGTCCACGGTAGAAAATCTGCAAGCATCATATTTATCGCCGCCTGGATGATGGCTTCAATTTACCTGGTGATAAATCCGGCGCACATCACAGGATTGAGTTCTGAGTGGGCATATTTGCCGATCATGTTACCACTGGCTTTGATAGTTGGGAAACTGCTTTGGACCTTTGGACGGCGACTACGATTCCTTAGGTACAATCAAATTATTTTCTTATTGATGGGAATTTACTTGCTTTTGGCCACACCCACTTTAGTATTTTTTGGACTAAGGTATGCGTCCTTACCACTACCAAACTTAGCTCATGGGCGAAATGCAGTTATGGGAGATTTGTCTGTGATGAGAATCATCAAAACTTTAAATCAGGACTCGCAGCCGAGTCTGGTATTAGTTAAACTAAAAGGTATCGAATTGCCATTATGGTTATTAAACAATAACATCATTACTGAACCTTTTTATCACGAATTATCTGCATATGATTATGTAGTCACCGACGATATGAAATTAATCACCCAAACAAAGGCCAACAACTTTATCACTAAAGTCGCTGCGAAAAACCAAACCGAACCGGAAGTATTTTTACTTTACCAAAGAAAAATTGATTAACCTTTGTTTTTCAGGACATCCCAAAGATATACTCCCAACGCCAAAAACGTAGTTGCTAACAGCAAATTTTTATATACGTTCGAGAATGAGTCGAATTTATAAGGCGCAAACTCTCGGCGGATTAAAGTGTGGATGGACGGGCCTGTAAAAATCCGCAAACCGTTTTCAGTTTTATATTCGGCTTCAACGATTTCCCTCCGATTTTTGATGACAGTTGGTAGGGAAACATAATATTCTGTTCCGGTAAAGTCCATGGCATACTTAGCACTAAAATAATTATTAATAAATTTAAACATAATAATAAGTAAAATACAGGTTATCAAGATTTGGGATATCCTTTTGTTAACAACTTTTCTGGAAACCAGACCCAATAAAGTTTGCACACCAATAAAAAAAAGAATTACAGTCGGAAACATAGTAAAGCCCAGTATAGTGATAGCTTCATAATTAGCCGGAATATTTCCGCCGATGACACATGTTGCTAAGGTGGAAATAAGAACCAGGGTTAGAAGTGTTGGTAAAAGTAGCTCATAGTTTTTTTTTCTGATGGCGACGATGATACCAACTATAAGAAATGAGAGGAGGATAGTGGAAACAAGAGAAGCCTTTGGGCCGAGCGAAAAATTGATTCCCAGATACAGCGGTATTGTATAAATTAAGGCTGGTAAATTTGCTGGAATATAAGCCAAAGAACGGTCATGTTGGGTGGTAATGTAAATTTGTTTATGTGCTGTCAGGGTCCAAAATAGATATGGTCCGATCACTAACCCAAAACTTATTTGAGCCAGTAAGAGGTTTTTTTTGACACCAGATTTTTTCAGATTTGGCAAATTTTGCAAAAAAACCGCCAGTAAAAACCCCAGACCAACCGCAAATCCGGTAGATTTTGCTAGGGCACCCAAACCTAGAACGACGCCAATAAATATCGCAAACTTAGCTCGAGTAAGCTTTTGGCTTTTTTGATAAAGCCAAATAGCCAAGACATAAAATAAAGCTACAAATACGTCTGCTTCAGGTGAACCTAGCGAGTATGTTTGGAGTTTGGGAACAAAAATGATCAGTATACTGGTGAGATATGCGACACGTTTCGGCAAAAAATATTTGGCTGCCAGAAAGGTGAACGGCAGCAAAAAAATCCGCGCCAGAAAAAATGGCAACAGAATTCCCAAAAGGTTGCGGCCAAAAACCCCCATGGAGATAGCCATCAGAAAAGGTACTAAAGGCGCCCGGGAGTTGAGTCCGGAATTAATGGGATTATCACAGTAATTAGTGATAATTTGATAAGCAAAATCGTGGTATTTGAGAAAACTGCGAGCCAGAAAATAAAAACCTGAAAAATCTTTGGCGATGATATGAATTAGGAAACTGGCCGGAAGTAAGCCCAGCAAAAAGCTTAATATCAGATACTTATCATGGAGTAAATTTCTTAATTTGATAAACATAAATCAAACCAATATCTTTCAAAAAGGGCCAACGGATATGTGGAAAATAGATTTGTTTTGAAATGATCCGCAATCTGTATTTACCCAAGATGGAAATAAGCTGCGATTCCAAAATGCGTTCGTGCGGCCCTTCTGGCATCTTCAGGTGTAATCTTTCAAGTAACATTAACACCGGTTCCCAAATAGGATTAGCCATGGATAAAACTAGAACTGTATTTTTACCCATTGAAGCAGCGATGTTTTTTATTGTAGCTGCCTTATTTATTACGTGTTCAATCACGTCATTAAACAAAATATAGTCAAAACTTCCTCTGACCGATTTTTGCTCTATATCGTGGACATAAAATTTAAGCGTTGGGATACTAGCGAACTTGCGTTTTGCAATTTTGATCATTGACGAACTGATATCGACGCCGACGCCCGATTTCGGTCGGAGAAAATCCAGAATGTTTCCAGTCCCACAACCAATGTCCAGGACTCGGATATCAGTATGAGTTATTTGTTGACGAACAGCTTTTTTTAATACAGCATAATAAAGATTGACCGGTGATTTATAGGCGTCATAATTAATCGCAATCTCGTTAAAATGTTGACTTACTTTTGACATTATAAGCGCAATTTTAGTTCTTTGATAGCGAGTAGTGAATACTTAAGTAGTTGCCAACCATTTTGGAAGCGTTTGATATTGGTCGTTCCATAAGTGCGCTCGTAATATCGGACAGGTAAATCGATAATTTTCAAATTTAATTTACTGGCTCCCAACAATAAATCAAAATCACCAAACGGGTCATATTTATGAGTCAGTGATAAGTCCTGTTTGATCTGCAAATAGTCTTTTTTCCATAGAGCTTTGGTTCCGCAGAGCGTATCTTTGATTTTTTGGCCAATGATCCAACTATAGAGTAAGCTAAAAAACTTGTTCCCCAAAATATTTAGTGACTGCATTGCCTGACCCTGCAAAGGGTAAATCAAGCGCGATCCGTTTATCAATTCCCCTTGATGAGAAATAATAGCCAAATAAAATTTAGTCAGTTCTGCAGCTTTGATAGACATATCCGCATCATAAATCACGAGGATCTCACCCTTAGCACGGGCAAAACCTTGTCTTACAGCGTCGGCTTTACCTTTACCCAATCCTTGGTTTATGAGTTTAAGTTTAAACGGCAAAGATTTTTGATACTGAGCGATACATTTTTTGACTTCGGCTAGCGTATTATCCTGTGAATGGCCTTCGACGAAAATGACTTCGCAACGGTTTCCAATCAGAGGTAAGGCGTTGAGTAGTTTTTTGATATTGCCGGCTTCATTGCGTACCGGAATTATGATGCTGACGCTAGTATCTTTGGCGAAGTGTGTTTTTTTGCGGGCTGACATGTAATGCAAAAAAGCCAAATGATTAAAAGGATAAAAGTAAAGTAAAAGTCTATTTAATAAAAAAGATACTAGCGGGATATTTAACTGAGTAAAACATAAGGGTTGAGCTACAATCGTTTCAAAATTTCCTAAAGAGAGAAATGTTTTTAAATCGTAAGTAGAGAGCCAGTTTTTGGCATCTATTTTTTGTGCCGAAAATATATTAAGTAGGTTTTTCAGAAAATAGTGCAAATAATTTCTATAGATGATGATCAGGCGTCCTTCAGGTGCCAGATGCAGAAATACCTGATCTAAGAAAGCTTGGATGTCGGGTTCCTCCTCTAATACCTGGTTCAAAAATATGTACTCATAAGCCTGCTGTTTTGGGCCAAAAACGTTTTGACGGTTGTCCGAGGATACCAATAAATGATGTTTGTTTGCTGGCAAAACAAATTTGATAAACTGGTTTAGAAAATGGTCGAGAGGCTTATTTGCCATATTTTTGCGTATACCAAGCAATGGTATATTTTAAGCCTTTGTCAAAATTGGTAGTAGCCCGAAAGCCGAATTCTTTGGCTGCCAAATCAGTGTTGAGTAATCGCCTTGGTTGGCCGTCGGGCTTAGTTTTATCCCAGACGATCTGACCGCGATACTTGATAATTTTAGCTATAGATTTAACTAAGTCCCTAATCAAAATCTCCTGGCCAGACCCCAAATTTACAGGTGCGGGTTTATCATATTTTTTCATCGCCAGAACTATAGCACGGGCAGCATCATCAACATACAAAAATTCGCGAGAAGCAGTACCGGTGCCCCAAACTATGACACTAGGGTAGTGTTTTATTTTGGCCTCGTGAAATTTCCTAATTAAAGCAGGGATAACGTGTGATTGCTGTGGGTCAAAATTGTCCCCCGGTCCATAAATATTTACCGGAATGAGATAAATACTATTAAAACCATGTTGCATTCGATAGGCTTGAGCTCCGACCAATAGCATTTTTTTAGCCAGGCCATAAGGCGCATTGGTTTCCTCAGGATATCCGTCCCAAAAATCCTCTTCGCGAAACGGGGCTGGGGTATATTTGGGGTACGCACAAACTGTACCCAAAGCCACAAATTTTTTGACACCGGCGACAAATGATTCATGAAGCATATTTAATCCCATAATCAAGTTGTCATAAAAAAGAGTTGCCGGAAAATTACGGTTGTAACCTATCCCACCGACATTGGCAGCCAGATGAATTACTACATCGGCGTGGTCGACGACCTTTTTGCAAACTGCGGCTTTTCTTAAGTCATAATCATGGGATCTGGGAACAAACAAATTGGAAAACCCTTGTTGGCGTAAATTCTTTATTACTCGACTACCGACGAAACCGGCTCCACCAGTAATTACAATTCGTGTGTTTTTTGTGAACATTGGAAGCTATTATAGCAGACAAAAATACAAACAGGTGAATTATTCCGGTACAAATATTATACTTCCTATAACATGAGATTTAATCTTACCGGCCACATGATTGTGCGGAACGAAGAACAATGGGTGTGGTATGCGATTCAATCGGTGATTAATCACGTTGATGAATTATTGATTTTTGATACTGGCTCAGATGATAAAACTAATGAGATCATAAAAAGTATCGCAAGTCCCAAAATAACATTTGTCGAAAAAGGCCGGGTCACCCCACAGGAACTCGCGGACTTAAGAAATGAACAAATAAAACTTACCCGCACCGATTGGTTTTTGCTTTTGGATGGTGATGAAATCTGGCCGCAAGTTACTATAGGCGAATTGGTCGAGTTGATCAAAAAAGTTGGTCCAAAAGTTATCGGGTTGGTTGTAAATACGCGCTTGCCCCTAGGAGACTTATTTCACTATCAATCCGAGTCAGCCGGTCGCTACCAACTTCTGGGTAAAAGGGGTCATTTCAATATCCGCTGTTATCGTAAAACTCCTATCTTTCATTGGGAATGTGTTTATCCATACAAGAAGTATATTGAAAAATATGTCGACCGAAACGGGATTCAAGTTCAGGATAAAACCGGGACACTAACAAGGTTAAACGGTGAATATTGGCATCTAACACATCTTGTCAGATCAAGTCAGGATACGCACGGTAAGCGTAAGTATGAAATTGGACAAGAAGCGGACGTATCCCTACCTGAAGTTTTTTATTTACCACGACAAACGTTGGTTCCTGATCCCTGGATAAAGTATGCTCTACATGAGAGAATATGGGCGCAAATGATCACACCGTTAAAACTTCTCAAAAGGAGATGGCAAAATGTCGGAAAAACTTAAAATTCAAATGAGGGAATGGAGGAGCGGATTGATCCTGATTTTTGTCATTGGGATCATTGCTCGGCTGGTTTTGACCAATATCGTTTACTCGTTTGATGCTGCTTCATTTGTGATTTGGGCTAAATATCTGGTTAACCATCGCTTGGCCGACTTATTTGAATTTTTGCCAGCTGGATACACGCCTTATCCGCCAATATATTATTATGTGCTTAAAGTTTTGGGAAAAACAATCGAATTTTTCGGTTGGTGGAAACCGGATTGGTTGGCTTACCTACTCATCAAAATTCCGGTTTTTACAGCAGACATAATTGTTGCCAGTTTAGTGTATCACTTTACTCTAAAATACTTGTCAAAAACAGATGCTCTATGGGCGACCGGATTTTATTTTTTGCACCCAGCAATTATTTATAACACTTCGGTATGGGGACAGATTGATTCAATCATTATCGCCATGGGGTTAGTAAGTATCATGCTTATCTTTCAAAAGAAAATTTTTCCAGGGTTGCTATTCTATTTATTAGACGTATTGACCAAACTGCAGTCACTGGCGATGCTACCGCTGATCTTATTTTTGGCCGTGGTTGAAACACCGTTTAAAAAGACGCTGCGTTTGTTACCTTGGATTATTCTGATTGGGATTTTGCCGTTTATCCCGGTGGTTTGGGTGAAGGGTTTTAAATGGACCTGGGATTATTTTTTTACCATCCCCAATTGGTATGCATACACTTCGGTTTATACTTACAATCTCTGGGCGCCGTTTGGATTCATTGTGACTGACAATAGCAAATTTTTGGGACTTGTTCAATTTAAATACCTGGGAATTGTTCTGTTTTGGTTGGCAGCCGTTCTCATTTTGTATCCGCTACGAAAAAAGGCTAATCGTACGCCACTCATGTATATGTTTGCCGCTTTTCTTCTGTGGTACGATTTTTCCTATTTTGCCACCCGGATTCACAGTCGCTATTTAATTTATAGTTTTGGTTTTTTTGCGCCGTTTTTTCGACGGTTTCCCGGAATTGGGATACTCTTGAGTATCCTGATGATCGCCGACTTTTTGTTGCCCAACAAAAATCCGGCTCTGGTCTGGTTGGTGGATTGGTTGAACCAACCGATCACGATCGTGACGTTTGTGATTTATGCTGGCGGTCTATTTGTTTTGAGTTACCACGCGTATCAGAAATTAACCAAAATTACACATGCGTAAGATTTTCTTCTTTTCTGGGATCGGCTTTTGGATAGGGTTTTCCCTTTTGCAAATCTTGATTTCCTTTAACCTCAAATTTACTGCATGGCCGGAGATGTTGGCTTATCCGTACTTACTTAAAAATGGGTACCGGTTGTATACCGACATTATTAATCCTTACCCGCCGCTTCTACCGGTAATCTTGATGGAGTTGGGGCAATGGTGGGGAACAACGGTTGGGATGTTGAGGCTAGTGACACTATCAGTGATATTAATTTCCGACTTGAGTTTTTGGTGGTTGAGCCGAAAATATTTTACACGATTTGTGAGTTTTATCTTGGTAGTTATTTTTAGTTGGTTACAATGGGTTTTTGATGCAAACGGTTTGTGGTTTGATCTGGTAGTAGTTCCATTTGCAATTTGGGCCTTTGCTTACTTTTACGAATTTAGAAAAGCGCAAAAAATCCGAAATATTTTAGCAGCAGCTTTATTATTAGGCCTGGGGTTTATCGTCAAACAGACGACGATTTGGTGGGTGGGACTAATCTTTTTGTATTTAATGTCACAAAAAAAATACCAAACGGGAATATTTTTTCTACTCGTCGTCTCTTTGCCTTATTTTGTTTTATTGTTATTTTTTCCGGTACGTCCACTTATTTTTTGGACGTTAACCTACCCGTTTTTCATTGCCAGCCGAATGCCTGGGTATGTATTATTACCTTCATTCAAACAACTTGGGCTTTTAGTAATTTTACTTTTGCCCACAGTCTGGTTATTACGGAAGAAAGAAACGAGATTTTTGAGTTGGTGGACGCTTTCCGGGTTGGGATTTGGGTATCCGAGGTTTGATTTTTTCCACCTGCAGGCAATGTTACCGTTTTTGATCCTAGGAGCAGGTTTGGTTTGTACTTCTTTAAAAAAAATGAGGTGGTTAGCGGTGATTTACATAATATTTATTTTAGGATTAACCATTAAATTTTTGAGCCACAACTGGCAGAAACCGGTCCGTTTTTTTGACAGGCAAACACAAGTAACGGCACGGAAACTTAGCCAAAAAATACCGGTAGAAGAAACAGTATTTTTCTACAACACTCCAGCCCAATATTTTGTTTTGGCAGACTTGTTGCCGTCTAAACCGTGGGCAGATACTTTTCCTTGGTATTTGGAAGTAGTGGGTATGCAAAAGACGATTAACAAAAGTTTAACTGCGGTTAATTACGTTGTGATCTCACCCTCTATTCCGGGTGACAAATATGCGTTGGGTGCATATCAGCCGCAAGAAATCACGGCTTATGTAAATCAAAACTTTCAACTTCGAGACGAAGTCGAGGTAATCCAAATTCTAATGCGTAAATAAGGCAGCATTCGTTAATAACATGATCTTTATTTCAATTGAAAATGCGGCACAAAGGGCCGTAATTCCGGTGAACACCGGAAACGAGCCCTTAGCCGACAGTGTATACTTATTAATAACGTGAAAATAGCCTGGTTATCTTTTTATAGCGGTAAAATTGATCGAGGAGTAGAGGTAGCTACCGCAGCTCTCGCCACACGCCTTTCACAAAAACATGAAGTGAGCGTGTTTCAAGCTGGATCAGCGGCAATTCCCGGCGTAAATACGATTCAGTTACCGGTCGAAACCAAGTGGCCGTCTGATACGAGTCAGAGCTGGTGGCGGTTTTTTTACCTGGATTATTACAGCCGAAAAATAAGCAAATTCACGCTCAAATTTTTGCCATTTTTGTTTAAGTATCAATACGACGTAGTCATTCCCACAAATGGCGGATGGCAGATAGTGATACTCCGGCTCATCACCTGGTTATTGAAAAAGAAATTAGTAGTAGCTGGTAATGCTGGGATTGGAAGAGATGACGCGTGGCAACTTTTATGGAGACCAGATCATTATATTGCTATTTCTCCCCAAGGGTATGAGTGGGCAACAAGGAAATCGTCACAAGTAGCCATCACGTATATACCTTATGGAGTTGACATGGAGAAAATTGCAAAAGCCAAGCCGCAACTCATAAGTTTGACCAAGCCAATAGTTTTATGTGTGGCGGCTTTTATTCCTTTAAAACGGATTGATTTACTTATCCGTGCCATGGAAAAAGTACCAGAGGCAAGTTTGCTGGTGATTGGTAATGGACCGGAAGAGCAAAGTTTACGTAAACTTGGCGAAAAGCTATTGGGCAAACGATTTTTACTTCTAACCAATATCCGTCACGAGGAACTGATAAGTTATTATAAAGCTGCTGCCCTATTTTCCTTGCCGAGCAAATCAAGTGAAGCATTTGGAATTGTTTATGTGGAGGCTTTGGCAGCTGGATTACCGGTAGTTGCTACCCGAGACAAAAATAGAACGGCAATTATTGATGGAGCTGGAATTTTGGTTGAACCTGAAGATATCACCGCTTACGCCGAGGCCATCAAGCAAGCGCTTAAAAGCGACCTAAAAGAACAGGCCCAAACTCAAGCCCGGAAGTATAGTTGGGATGGGATCACCAAACAATACGCTCAGCTTTTACAAAAATTGATTTAATCAATTATGTTACACAAACCACTTTGTCATTCCCATGAAAATGGGAATCTATACAATAAAAACCATGAGATTCCCGCTTGCGCGGGAATGACGAGGTGTAATGTGAGTTAATCATATGAATCTATCTGTGATTATTCCGATTTATAACGAGGAAAAAACTATTACCGCATGTCTGACTTCATTAGCACAACAAACTGTGCCTTTTGAACTTATAGTGGTCGACGATGGATCCACCGACAAAACACTAAGCGTTTTGTCGAAATTTCAAATTTCAAATTTCAAATTTCAAATTATCCAAGAAAAGCATCAGGGGCCTGGGGCAGCTCGAAACTTGGGTGCAAAAAATGCTCATGGAGACATCTTGGTTTTTGTGGATAGCGATATGACTTTTGCCCACGATTTTTTGGAAAAGCTGACAAAACCAATTGAAAAAGGGGAGACAAGAGGAACTTTTACAAAAGCGGAATTTGTGAGCAATTGGGACAATATCTGGGCTAGGTGTTGGAATCATAACCAGAACATACATAGCGATCGACGGATTCCGCCAGACTATCCAGAAACAGCGCCAGTGTTTCGAGCAATACTAAGCAGTGAATTTGCTCGTGTGGGTGGGTTTACGACTGGCGTTGGTTGGACTGATGATTGGACTTTGTCGCGTAAACTCAAGTACCAATCAACTGCCACATTTGCCAAGTGTTATCACGCAAATCCGAGTACGTTATATGAAGTTTTTACACAAGCCAAGTGGGTGGGAAAAAACGAGTTTCTGACAAAGTCGCCAAAGTGGATAGTTTTCAACTTCTTGCGCTATTCAATATTTTTTTCCTGCATTTACGGCTTGTTCGGAGTGGTGGCTTACGGCATGCTGGAATATCTGGTTTTCAAATTTGTTTATGATCTGGGGATAGTCGCGGGATTGACCGAATCAATTTTAGGTCAACATAAGAACAAATGAAGCTAAAAAATCTATCCGTAATTTATTATTTAAGTTTATTTGCGATCATCGCGTTAGGTTTTTTAAATCCCACAAATCGTTTAGACTTAATGCTAGAAATCATGCTTGTCGGTTACATCCTATGGATAATCAAAAAGGGTAAAGATTTGACCAACAAATTTTTTTTCAAGCCGTTTTCCGTTACCGCTTGTTTGTCTATACCGTTTATTTTAGTTTTTTTGGTGACGAGTTGGCGAAACTCACTCGAACTGAGGACTTATCTAATCCACGAACCTGTGAGCGAAACTTACCGTTCTGATTTAGACGATTTTCTCAAAACCTACTATTTGATGCAAAGAGGTCAGGAATATTATTTAAGTTTTTCCCAGGCGGTGACAGAAAATGCATTTAAGGGATACGTCGCCCAAAACCTGTGGGCTTGGAGAATGCCCACAGTTTTTTATTTTTGGAAAATGATTCCGGGTCCGGCGGGGATCTCAATTTATGTAGCCTTTTTGCTCCTAGCTGCTTTGGCTTTGCATGCGGTTTATCGGATTTTAGCCAGATTATTGCCCGAGACGCAACGGCACCTGGGAATACTCGCACCGTATATGCTCTATCCATATTTACATTTTGCTGCCCGGGATAAGGTGCTATTGCATACTGAATGGTGGGCGGTATTTTTTATGCTATTTGCTATTTATGGGTATGTGTCTAAAAAACCGGTACTATTTATGGGATGCTTGTTGATAGCTTTACTTATGCGCGAGTTGTTTATTATCCCGGTTGGTTTGGCGGGTATTTGGTTTTGGCTCAAAAAAGACAAGACAGCTGTTAGGATATTAATCACAATTGGTGGGTTTGGACTATTTTTTGTGTTACATAGCTTGATTGTAAAAAGACTCATGTTTTCCACGGCGACGTTTGCGAGTCCACGGGTGCACGTGTTGGGAAAAGATATAATTCTCTCAACCTTGGCGTTTGGCGCCTGGGAATACTTTTTCTTCCGCATCCGGATTTTTTTGGTGTTTTATGTACTGGCCGTATTCGGATTAGTCAGGCATTTGCACCGGAGTTACGGGTTTTTACTTTGTTTTGTCCTGATGCCGGTGAGTTTTTTGATTTTAGGCTCCAGCATTTATAATGATTACTGGGGGATTTTTTATTTACCGTTTGTCTTGATCAGTGTACCTTTGATATTGGTTTAACTTATGTTGATATTTTTGATATTGGTTTTAAGTTTGGGTTTGAGGCTGACAGGACTCAACCAGTCATTTTGGCTGGATGAAGCGGCACAGCTCATCGAATCAACAAGGCCGCTGTCAGAGCAATTTAAAATTGCCGGCGATTTCCAGCCACCACTATTTCATGTTTTACTCCATTTTTGGTTATGGTTTGGTAAAAGTGAAATCTGGGTCAGACTGTTGCCGCTCGTTTTAGGGCTCATTTCCATTTACCTTCTTTATTTGATTGCCCAGAAACTGGTAAATCAGCGCGTAGCCTTGATAAGTTCATTATTGCTGGCGATCTCTCCTTTTCATATTTGGTATAGCCAGGAAGTGCGGCCGTATATGTTGGCAGTGGTTTTGGGATCAGCTGCGACATATTTTTTGCTCAAACGAAACTGGGTAAAATATACGGTTGCAGCAATTCTACTCATCTATAGCATGTATTTGACGCCATTTTTGGTGTTGACACACGGCGTGTATGTCTGGATCTGGCAGCGAGAACAGTTTAAACGCTGGTTAATCAGTTTGTTGGTTATTAGCCTAAGTTTTATTCCTTGGATACCGAGTTTTTGGCAACAGTTGGGGATAGGCAGTAGTTTGCGCTTCACGCTACCCGGCTGGAGTGAGGCGGTAAGCACCCCAATCTACAAAAGCCTACCGTTGATTTTTGCCAAATTTACCTTGGGACGGATCACGTTTGCCAATAAATGGTTTTACGGAGGACTAGTAAGTGGATTATTTATTTTTTTTGGGATTTTATTTGCAGGCGGATACAAAAAATTCAAATCCGAGATTAGTCAAGTAGGCTTACTTGGTGTTTTGCCTATTCTTTTGGCATTTGGAGCCGCTTTTTTTCTGCCAATTTTGGCGCCGCAGCGGGTACTTTTCAGTTTGCCGTTTTTTTATGTTTTGTGGAGCATTGGGTTAGTCAGTCGCCCACGACTCAAACAGGTCGGATTAACTATACTGATCGGAGTAAGTCTATATAGTTGGTATTTATACCATAGCCGACCGGAATTCCAACGCGAACAATGGCGGCAAGCCGTGAGTTACGTCGAAAACAACCGGACAGCCAAAAGTAAAGTGATATTTGTGTTTCCCGATGCGTTTGCACCTTGGCAATGGTATAGTCATGGACTAGTTGAAAATATTGCTGTCGCGCCCACTTTTACGGTCAAAGAGACAGAGTTAAGCCAGTTTACTTCGAGTTTGGTGACGTCTGATCGGTTGTTCTATTTTCATTATCTGACTGACCTAACTGATCCCAGCCATAGGAGCGAAAATTACCTGGTGAATTTGGGATTTTTTGAGACTCAAAAAATAGATTTTCCGGGAGTGGGATTTATCTCAATTTATGAAAAAATTATGGCATGGCGTTGAAAAAATCCTGGGGATTTACCGCTGGCATCCCAAAATCGCCTTACGCTACTTACCGGTTGTTGAAAAAATCAAAGCTTTGGGTAGTACAAGTTCTATCGTGGAAGTGGGATCCGGAGGCTTGGGGATCGCGCCGTATCTTAAACGTCAGGTGGTGGGAGTAGATTTATCATTTCCGCCGCCGCTGCATCCGTTGCTTACGCCGGTATTGGGTTCGGCTACAGATTTACCGTTTGCAGCTAGGGCGTTTGACATAGTAGTGTCACTGGATATGATCGAGCACATCCCGCCGAAACTTCGGGAACGTGGGATATTCGAAATGTTGCGTGTGGGCAAAACACTGGTGTGTTTGGGCATGCCGTGCGGTCGAGAGGCCCAACTGCAGGATAAACAATTGGAACAGGAATATAAAATTAAACGCGGGGAAGGATTTGATTTTCTTTCTGAGCACCTTGAATATGGTTTGCCAACCAAGCAGGAGATTTTATCAGCAATTGAAGGTAGCGCGCGTAAGCTAAACTTGCAAATAGAAGTAGAAACAATAGGGAACCTAAACTTGAGTTGGCGATTATGGTTGATGCGTGGATGGCTTGCCCAAAATTTCCTGGTTAACTTATTTTTCCGCAAATTTTTATTGCTCGGTATTCCCGCGTTTCGGCGATTAAATCAACCGCCTACCTATCGACAACTGTTTTTTGTTAAAATACAGAGATGATCAAAAAAATCTTCAGGTCGGCAGTAAATTTGGGTTTGTCAAAAACTGCAAGAAGCGTGTATTGGGTATTTACGGGGAATGTGTTTTCCATTATTCTCACCTTTTTTACCACGATTCTGATTGCTAACCACGTGACTAAAGCAGAAAACGGCATATTTTTAGCTCTCTTTACTTTGGCTAATTTATTATCCGATTTGGGTGAAGCTGGTTTAGGATCGGCTTTGTCCAGTTTCATCCCGCGGTTGGAATTAGAACAGAAGTCGAATGATGCCAGAGCATATTTGGGCGCTGCTTTTCGTCTTGAGTTGGGGATCGGGATTTTTTTACTGATCACTACCACATTATTCGCCGGAAATTTATCGCACATCTTATTTGCTGATACTTCTCCAACCAACGTAGTGATCACTAGCGGCTTAACCCTGATATTGGTTTTATTTGGGTTTTCGACTTTTGCCCTTTCGGCCTACAAAAAGTTCCGTGAGGTAGCTTTAATGAATATTTTTTACAGTCTGGTTCGCCTGGGGATGCTAGTGGCGGCAGTTTTTTTGACTAAGCTGTCTTTATTTTTGATTTTGGCTATTTATTTATTGGCGTCTTTACTCGGATGGATATATTCATTGTATTTTTTGGGGACGAAATTTATTATGACTTCTGGAAACCGGGTGCAAGTAAAAAAACTTTTAGGTTTTTCGAGTTTCCTAGGTATACAGCGGATATTCATTTCTGTTTCCAGCCGTTTGGATCTACTTATGTTGGTGCCACTCGCTGGAGCAGTTCAGGCAGGGGTATATGGAATCGCTTCCAGATTTGCTTTAGTTTACCCTTTGGTCATCGGTAGCCTGGGACAAGTTTTAGCACCCAAATTTGCCGAATTTGCCAAAGGCCGTCATGCCTTGGATTTTTTCCGGAAGGTCGGTTTACTCATCGGACTTTTACTTGTGTCATTAATCATCTTTTACATTTTTGCCCAACCGCTGATGCTTATGCTTGTACCAAAATATGCTGATGCGATACCGGTATTTAAAGGACTGTTGATTGCCATGACGGGATTTATTGCGGCCACGCCTTTTGTCTCATTTTTGATTTATACTCTAAAAAAACCGCAAGTCATGACATTTGTCTCCGCCGTACAATTAATTATTATATTTTTGTCTAATTTATATTTTATCCCCAAACTGGGGCGCTTTGGGCCGGCGATCGGGATCGGTTTGGGAAATTTGGCAGTACTAGTGATTTCTGTTGGTGCTACCTGGTATTATTTAAAGAAGGAAATATGAAGATTGGGATAGATATTTCACAAAGTGTGTATGTAGGGACAGGTGTTTCGGTATACACTCAAAATTTAGTTCGCAACCTATTGAAAATAGATCAGGTTAACCAATATGTCTTGTTTGGGTCGACTTTGCGTCGGCAAGCGTATTTATATGATTTTCTCAATACTTTACCCAAAAAATCTTCGTTTACTAGCAAAATTTATTCTTTGCCCCCGACAGCACTGGATATCATCTGGAACAAATTACATGCGCTTTCGATTGACCATTTTCTAGGAACCACCGACGTGGTTCATACCTCGGATTGGACTGAGCCGCCGTCCAAAGCCCACAAAGTGACTACTATCCATGACTTGATCGTTTATAAATATCCAGAAAACTTACCTAAACGGATCGTTGAAACACAAAAACAAAAGCTCGCTTGGGTGAAGAAAGAAACAGATTTGGTGATTGCCGTCTCGACAAGGACCAAAGAAGACATCATCCAATACCTGCAAATTCCTCAAGCCAAAATCCATGTAGTATATCAGGGGATTGATGAAAGCTATTTTCCCCAAAAAATCGATAGTATTTTAAGTGTCAAGAAAAAATATCACATTAAAGGTAGATACGTCTTGTGTGTGGGGACGCGTGAACCGCGCAAAAACCTGGCTCGGGTAGTTAAAGCTTTCTCACAGTTGAAACTAGACAGTTATACGCTTGTGATCGCCGGAAACCCAGGTTGGGGAAAAGAAGTAGTAATTGGTAAGAACATGTTGATGACAGGTTATGTCGAGGCAAAAGATTTGCCCGCTTTATATAGTGGAACCAGCGGATTTGTTTATCCATCGCTTTATGAGGGTTTTGGTATGCCCATCCTTGAGGCGATGGCTTGTGGAGCACCGGTAGTTACGTCCAATCGCGGCAGCTTAGCCGAAATTTCCGGGTCAAGTGTTGTTGTCGTTGACCCTGAAGAAATTGACGATATTGCGGCTGGGATTTCAAAAATGATTAACCTGTCACCTCCGGAAAGACGCAAAGTAGTGGCTCAAGGCCTAAAGCATGCGGGTAAATTTACCTGGAAAAAAACTGCCGAACAAACACTGGCGGTGTACAGGGAAGTCATGAGGTAAGATATGCATATCGGAATTGACGGGTATGAAGCAAACACTCATAAACGTGTGGGTATTGGTCAGTACGCCTATCAAGTGATCAAATACTTGCATCAGTTGGACCAGAAAAATTCATATACTATATTTTTGCCGTCTCTGCCGCTTCAAGACCTACCTGAAACGAAGTCTAACTGGAAATATACTATCGGTAATCCTGGAAGTCTATGGACGATTCGTCAGTTGCCGGGTTTGATCCAAAAAAATCCGGTAGACCTCTTTTTTTCTCCGACACACTATTTACCTTGGTTCACTCAAATGCCAAAAGTATTATCAGTCATGGATTTGTCATATCTGCATTATCCCGGTTTGTTTAAGTTCAAAGATTTGATACAACTCAAATACATGGGTCTTTATTCCATAAAAAGAGCACAAAAAATATTCACAATTTCTGAATTTACAAAAAAGGAGATAATTGAGCACTATCATTATCCAAAAGATAAGATTATGGTTACATATCCTGGATATAGAAAATTAAGAATTAAGAGTTCCGAATTAAGAACTAGAGATATACGAACTAAATACGGGATTAAAGGTCGATATATATTGTTCGTGGGCACGATACAGCCGCGGAAAAATGTGGACAGACTCATTGAGGCTTTTGAAATGTTCAATATGGAAGCTGACTTGGTTTTGGTGGGGAAAAAGGGATGGTTGTACGAATCGATTTTTAGAGCAATCGAAGCTTCTCCCAAGAAGGACGCTATCCATTATCTGGACTTTGTGACAGAGGCAGAACTAGTCAGTTTATACCAAAATGCCGCCTGTTTTGTATTGCCTTCGTTATATGAAGGTTTTGGAATTCCAGTAGCTGAAGCGATGCAGAATGGTTGTCCGGTCGTGGTTTCGAATACTTCCAGTTTACCTGAAGTCGCAGGAGAAGCAGGTATATATGTAAATCCACTTGCAGCTCAAGATATTGCAGAAGGGTTGCACAAAGCGTTACAATTGAAACCAGAGGAACGAAGTCGGCGAGTTGAATTGGGTCGTAAACATATAGAACAGTTTAGTTGGGAGATTTGTGCCAAAAAGACATTGGAAGTATTAAATTCATTTAGTCATCCCGACCGAAGTGGAGGGATCTAACAAATCAGTGGCAAGAAAACAATATTATGTATACATCTTAAGAAGTCTATCAGGCGTTTTTTATATTGGAATTACTTATGATTTAGTAAGACGGATTTATGAACACAAGCAAGGATTTGTTGACGGTTTTACTAAAAAGTATAAAGTTAACATTTTGATCTATTATGAAGTTTACGGCGATCCATGGGCGGCTATCGCACGAGAAAAACAATTAAAAAACTGGAATAGAAAAAAGAAAATCGCCTTAATAACAAAAGCTAATCCTAAGTTTGAAGAGTTAGTCATTACGTAGTAGTCGGATGAGAAAGATCCCTCGACTACGCTCGGGATGACAACACTTTTACCTTGGGATGACACTTTTACCTTGGGATGGCACTTTAGACTATGAAAGATAGGATGGGACGAGAATTATCAACACAACAAGTGATGCAAAAAGGCACCAACCGTATTTTATGGGTCATGTTGGATTTGGAACTGATGCTACTTCGTTGGATAGGACACATACCTTTTCACTCAATCCGTAATTTGTTTTATGCTCTGGCCGGGATAAAAATAGGCCGAGGTGCAACTTTGCATATGTGGGCCAATTTCAATTACCTTGCAAATATTGAGATTGGTGAGGGGACGATCGTGGGTGACCACGCTTTTATTGATGGACGTGCTAAAGTAAAGATAGGTAACCATGTTGACATCGCCTCAAGTGTCATGATTTGGAGCGGGAAACATGATTATGAGAGTGAAGATTTCCATCCGGTGTTTTCACCTGTAATGATTGAAGACTATGTATTTATCGGCCCGCGTGTGATCATCCAGCCCGGAGTGACTATCGGTAAAGGTGCAATTGTGGCTGCCGGAGCAGTGGTGACAAAAGATGTGCCTGCCTATGCCATCGTCGGTGGTGTCCCGGCTAAGGCAATTGGTGAACGCAAACTCAAAGATCTGCATTACCGTCTCGGCTGGGCCAGACTATTTCAATAAATTTTATGGATTTTAAGGTATTACTTCAGCGGGCCCGCCAAATTAGACGTAAATACTCGGAGTTCGAAACCAAAAAATACGGTAAACCTTGGAATAAAGCACAAATCATGCAGGGATTGGTCGGAGATATAGGAGATCTCATGAAGTTGGTGATGGTAAAAGAGGGAGTTAGAGAGATTCAAGACGTTGATGTGAGGCTCAAGCACGAACTTGCAGATTGTCTGTGGGCAGTTATGATCTTGGCCGACGAATACGGTGTCGACTTGGAAAAATCATTTTTGGAGACGATGGCTGAGTTGGAGAAGAAGTTTTGATCTTTAATTACTATAACTTATTTTACTTCAGATAAATAGACTATCAAACACGTTAAAAAACTAACAAACCTCTCTTTCACCGAAACTAACAATTCTTGCCGATTCTTGGTAGAATAGGTACAGGGCGAGGTAGAATTGGTCGGAAAATAGCCTCAAATTGCCCATTTTATGCTAAAATTTCTGCGTTGGTTGGATGAGAATTTGTTGCTGATCGTCACTGGTTTTTTGCTGGCGTTTATTCCTCTATTTCCCAAAGTCCCGCTTTTTGACATCCTACCAGGCTATATCGTGCGGGTGAGGATGGAAGATTTCTTAGTCGGGGGGACGCTCATTTTATGGTTGATTCAACTTGTACGAAAAAAAGTCAGTTTTGGACCAAACCCTCTAGCTAAACCGGTTTTAGCCTATTTAAGTATTGGTATTTTGTCGATGTTGTCGGCGATCTTTATCACTCACACTGTGCCGCTTGAAGCCCTGCATATCAATAAAATGGTACTGCATTTCCTGCGCCGGATTGAATACTTTTCCCTATTTTTCGTTTTTTATTCGGCAGTAAAATCTTTTAAACACGTAAAAATATATTTGATCATTTTGGTGACAACTGTAGTTGGAGTCACGCTTTATGGTTACGGCCAAAAATATCTGTACTGGCCGGCGTTTTCGACCATGAACCGCGAGTTTTCCAAGGGTTGGGCCTTGTACCTCACCCAGCACGCGCGGGTTTTATCCACCTTTGGCGGGCACTATGATCTGGCAGCCTATGCCATGATTGCTTTAGTTTTTTTGTGGAGTATTTTTTTTGGACTCACAAAACGGTGGTTGCAGCTAGTTGTATTTACGGTCATTGCCGGGGTGTTTTGGCTCTTGATTCTGACGGCTTCGCGGACTTCATTTATTGCTTATTTAGTAGGAGTCACAGTATTATTCTTTTTTTGGGCGTTTCACCAAGGAGTGGGTTGGGCAGTCAGACGTTGGTTGGGAGTAGTAGTTTTGAGTATTGTGATCATGTTGTCTTTTGGTGATTTGTCGGAAAGGTTTACCAAACTTTTAAAACTTGACCAACGATTGGCCGGCATCAAAACTTTACTTCTGCAGCCGATCGGAGCTCCTCCAGCAGGCACGCAATTTGCACTACTAGAAAACAATTTGCAGGCAGTGACCTCCAAAAGCGATTTTCCACCGTTACCTATCCGTCCTACAGATGTCACCGAAGTGATTCCGGAAGGATTTGAAGCCACTGAATCTGCTTCTGGTGCAGCCATCACTCGTGCAGTTCCACGCAATTATTCCCGGACGGCTCTAATTTACGATTTATCGACCGGAATTCGCTTGGATGCATTGTGGCCTAGAGCAATTGCTGGTTTCAAGCGAAATATCTTGTTGGGTAGCGGATATTCGACTCTCACAAAAACTCAATTCAACGAATTCACAGAGGCTGAGTCGACCGACAATGACTATTTACGGGCTCTGGGAGAAACAGGACTGTTGGGTTTTATCACCTTCGGTTGGATTTTACTGAGCGCGGGCTGGGTCATTTGGAAAGCCTTTGCTAAAATAAAAAACCCACTGGAATTTGCTTTGAGCATCAGTCTTGTAGCTGTAATCGTAGGCTTATTAGTCAACGCCGTCTATATAGATGTTTTTGAGGCGTCCAAAGTGGCTTTCTTCTTTTGGGCTTTTACCGGTATCACTTTGGGGTTAGTAAAGGTACTCCGACCGCAAGACCAGTATGCCCAACCCAAAATCTTGGTGCCTACTGGAGCTGCTGCAAAGCGTGAGCTAGGCAAACTGATACGCCGGATTATTTTCAGCCATAAAACCCATTTACTACTTATTCTGATTTTGGCTTTGGGATTGCGCTATTATAATATCAATGTGCCGCTTGCGGATTGGCACAGTTGGCGCCAGGCTGATACCTCGGCCGTGACCAGAAATTATGTCCGTTATGGCGTAAATTTATTGTATCCGCGCTATGATGATTTGTCCTCTGTGCCTTCAGGCAGACCTAATCCTGAAGGCTACCGTTTTGTGGAATTTCCGCTCTACAATGGGTTGGCGGTGATTGTAGACAGACTTTTCCCTGGCTACAATGTCGAGTACTCCGGCCGGCTGACTTCGATTTTTGCCTCGCTGGGCAGTTTGATTTTTATTTATTTGATCAGTAAGAAATACTTTAGTCACCGCGTGGGTTTGATCGCCGCAGGTTTATTTGCGGTTTTGCCTTACAACCTTTACTGGTCGCGCGTAATTTTACCAGAACCTTTCCAGGTGTTTTTAACTACCGGACTCGTGTATTTTTTTGATAAATGGGTAGAGAGTAGCAAAAAACGGTTTTGGCTCACGGCTTTGGTATTTGCAATTTCGGCATTGCTGGTCAAATTTAGCGTCATCTTTTTTGCGGTACCTTTGGCGTATTTAGTCTGGCACAAGTGGGGTTGGAAATCATTGGCCAATCCTTGGGTGTATTTATTTGCCATATTCACGATTGTTCCATTTTTGGCCTGGCGTTGGCATATTTCCCGCTATCCGGAAGGCATTCCGGCTTATATGTGGTTATTTAACGGTAACGGGATCAGGTTTAAGGGTTCCTGGTTTTGGTGGTTGTTTGCCGAAAGACTGGCCAAACTCATTTTGGGAGGGTGGGGAGTAGTGCTTTTGAGTTTTGGCTTGGTACGTAAGGAGTTGCAAGGCGCGAAACCCAAATTTTTATTCCATTTTTGGTTACTCGGACTACTTATTTATCTGGCTGTTTTTGCCACTGGCAACGTCCAGCATGATTATTACCAGACGATTTTGACGCCTATTTTATGTATATTTATGGCGTTGGGGATCGACTATCTCTGGGACAAAACTGCCCCCAACCAGTACCGGTGGTTGGCTCGGGGTATGATGTTCATCTCGCTATTTTTTATGCTGATGTTTGGTTGGTATCAAATCAAAGATCTCTACAATATCAACCATCCGGAGATTGTTGAAGCGGGAAAGGAATTTGAGCGGTTGGTTCCCAATAATCAAGTGAAAGTGATCGCTCCTTATGGAGGTGATACCGCATTTCTTTATCAAACTGGTAAGCGTGGTTGGCCGATCGTTGAAGGAACTATCGAAGAGATGATCGGACGCGGGGCCCAATTTTACATCAGCACCAATTTTGACGAGCTAACACAGGAACTCATCAAAACCGCCAGAAAGAGCGAAAAGGGGTTGGACATTTTGCATAACTACAAAATCATCAAATACACTGATATGTATGTGATCATCCAGTTGGTGCCGAATAAATTACTTCCCAGTTCATAAGTCCATGAAAATCTTGATGCTGACGCCCTACCTACCTTATCCACTTCTTTCCGGCGGACAAATCCGTTCTTACAACTTGCTCAAAAATTTGGCCAAAAAACATCAAATCACTTTGGTAGCTCTCATAAAACACGATGATGAAAAAAAATATATTGCCAATATTGCTCAGTACTGTCATCAGGTGATCGTAGCCAAACGACCAGAAAAACCCTGGACGCTGACCAACATCATCCAAACAGGATTTGGCAAATACCCGTTTTTGGTGGTACGGAACTATTCGACTGAAGCCAAATCAGCCGTGATAGAGAAACTTAGAGCAGAGCAGTTTGACTTGATCCACGCCGAAACTTTTTACGTCATGCCGCATATTCCTACTACCCAGACTCCCATTTTACTGGTTGAACAAACAATCGAATATTTAGTTTACCAACACTTTGTAGAGACTATGCGTTTTTTACCGCTGCGTTGGTTGTTTTCACTCGACGTAGCCAAAATCCGCTATTGGGAGGAATATTACTGGAAGCAAGCTACCCGAGTAGTAGCCATGTCGGAGCCGGACAAAGAAGTGATGTTGTCACGAATTCCGCCACTTGATGTTTCTATTGTTCCCAACGGGGTTGACAGCATGGTTTTTAAATTTCAAAATAAGACTCTAAATACCGACCCTACGATTTTATTTGTCGGCAATTTTAAATGGCTGCAAAATCGCGAAGCGGTCTCAATCCTGGTGAACAAGATTTGGCCGAGAATTGTAAAGCAAATTCCCGATGCAAAACTTTGGATCGTAGGTAGGTTCCCGACGCCCGAAATTTTGGCCCTCAAAGACAAACAAGTGGAAATTTCAGATAATATTGAAGATATTCGACAGGCGTACCAAAAATCAGACATGTTACTCGCGCCAATTTATGGCCCGGGAGGGACGCGATACAAAATATTGGAAGCCATGGCCTCAGGGTTGCCGGTAGTGACGACTCCACAAGGGATAGAAGGATTGGGAGCAGTTGACAGCAAAGAAGCTTTGATCCGGGTGAGTCATGAGGCACTAGCTGATGCCACAATCCAAGTTTTACAAGATAAAAAACTTTATCGGAATTTGGCTGTCAAGGCCAATTCGTTAGTCCGCCAAAACTACAGCTGGAAAGGTATCGCCACTTTCTTGGATCGGATCTATGAGGCAGTCGCCCATGAAAAAAACTGATATATCGATCATTATTGTTTCTTATAATACCCGTGAATTATTGGACCGGTGTTTAAACTCGGTATACAAAGGTCTTACTGATTCAGATCTGAATTTCGAAGTTATTGTAGTGGATAATGCTTCAACTGACGGGTCGGTCGAAATGCTGACACAAAAATATCTCCAGGTAAAATTGATTAAAAATACGACCAATGTGGGATTTGGTCGAGCTAACAATCAAGGAGCAGAAATGGCCCGCGGCAAACAGCTGTTATTCCTCAATTCCGACATCATCGTTTTAGACCGCGCCATAGTAAAATTGTCTGAGTACGGAAAAACTTGGCCGCAGGCGGTGATCGGCGGAAAATTGTTTAATCCAGATCGCAGTCCTCAAACCTCATGTGGGCCAGCTTACTCTTTACCAAACATTTTTGTGGCCTTATTTTTGAAAGGCGATTATTTAAACCTGACCCGATATTCGCCGCAACAAATCAAGCAGGTAGATTGGGTGATGGGTGCGTGTATGCTCATGAGCAAGGAAATGTTTCTACGAGTGGGAAAATTTGATGAGGGGATTTTCATGTACATGGAAGAAATTGACTTTGCCCACCGGGCGCAAAAATTGGGCGCCAAAATTTATTTTTATCCCGATGCCCATTTTATCCATGTGGGAGCGGCAAGTAGCCACGGACGTGCCAATCCGATCCTCAATGTTTTCCGCGGATTGATTTACTATTACAATAAGCATGGTTCTTCTGCGCAAAAATTATTACTTAGAATACTTTTACTACTCAAGGCGGTTTCGGCTATTATTCTATTTTCGTTGATGGGTAAAAAATATGATCGAGATATATATATCAAGGCTCTTGTTCTAGTTATTTAGAAAAACCTCACCCTAACCTCCCCTTAATAAGGGGAGGGGAAAATATGAAATTATCTATCATCATTGTTAGTTTTAACACCAAAGAATTGCTTAAGGATTGTTTAACGTCTTTGGTCACTCATTACCAAAGCCAATTTTCCCAAAAACAGTTCGAAATCATTGTCGTTGATAATGCCTCAAATGACGGGACACAATTAGAGTTAAAAAAACGCTTTCCGGACATTTATCTTATCGAAAACCGGAAAAATCTGGGATTTGCCAAAGCCAACAATTTGGGTGTCAAAAAGTCTCAGGGAGAAATGGTGCTATTTCTAAATCCTGACACGAAAGTTCCCGAAAATACACTTACCACTATGACAGATTATTTACAAGTTAATCCCAAGGTTGGTATTGCTACTTGTAAAGTAGTGCTTACGGATGGATCTATCGATGATGCTTCGCACCGCGGATTTCCGACTCCCTGGCGGGCTATGACTCATTTTATAGGTTTGAGTAAACTTTTTCCCCGCAGCCAACTCTTCAACGGTTATCATTTGGGATATCAAAATATGGGTGAGACGCATGAAATAGACTCATGTGTAGGCGCATTTTTGATGATTAAACGAGATATTGGAGACGAGTTACACTGGTTTGATGAAGACTATTTTTGGTATGGAGATGACTTGGATTTGTGTTTTCGTGCCAAACAAGCCGGTTATCAAGTGATGTATGTGCCGACGGTTTCAATTATTCATTATAAAGGTGCAGCCAGTGGACTTAAGAAGTACTCCGAACATTTATCTTCTGCTAATAATGAAACTAAAAGGTTAGCGACGAAAGCCCGGTTTGAAGTCATGCGCATATTTTATCGCAAACATTATTTGCATCTATATCCGAAATGGTTGACTGGTTTAGTATTTTTGGGAATTTCTTTAAAACAAAAATTTACTGAGTTAACCTTATGAAAATCGGCATTGATGCAAGGTTGTGGAACGAAACAGGAGTGGGCCGTTATATCCGTGCACTCGTGACTCACCTCATGGAACTTGATACCAAAAATGAGTATGTGGTTTTTTTGCGCGCCCGAGAATTTCATAAAATCCATTTTTCCCGCTCCAATTGGCAAACACAAATAGCTGACGTTTCATGGCATAGTTTAGCCGAACAACTTGAGATGCCGGGTATTTACAAGAGTCACAATCTGGATTTATTGCATATTCCTTACTTTGCCGTGCCGTTTTTTACCCCGCAGCCATATGTAGTGACCATCCACGATTTGACAATTTCCCGTTTTGCTACAGGTTTAGCTACAACCAGACCTTTGCCTATCTACGGCTTAAAACGGTTGGGATATAATTTGGTATTAACACGGGCCTTAAAACGGGCCCAGACTATCATCACCGTTTCCCAAACAGTCAAACAGGAGTTGCTTACAGAGTATCAACTTCCCCCGGACAAAGTGAAGGTCATTTATGAAGCGGGCGAACTGGAAACAACTGCTGCCGAAACCAAAATTAAAGCTCCGGAACCCTATCTTTTATATGTAGGCAATGCCCATCCGCACAAAAACCTGGAGCGGTTGCTTGCGGCTTTTCCGCTGTTAAAAGTGGAATTTCCGAAACTACATTTAGTTTTGATTGGAAAACGTGATTATTTCTATCAAAGGTTAGAAAAACAGGTTGCACCAGATGCATCTGATATAATTTTTGCCGGAGATGTGACTAATGCAGAGCTCATCTACTGGTATAAGCATGCGTTGGCGTTGGTTTTTCCAACTTTGGCTGAAGGTTTTGGGATCCCGGGGTTGGAAGCTATGACTCTCGGTTGTCCGGTGGTGGCTTCTAGATTGCCGGTGTTTACCGAAATTTATGGGGAGGCGGCTGCATATTTTGATCCTTACGATACCGGACAGTTAGTCAAAACACTTACACAAATCTTAAAAAATAAGACTTGGCGGCAAAAGTTAATTTCCCAAGGACATGTTCAAAGTAAACTTTATTCTTGGAAAAAAATGGCTGCTGCCACATTGAATATTTATGAAGATAGCCTTAGTTTACGATCACGTAAATAAAATTGGCGGAGCCGAGAGAATCCTGGTAGCCCTGCACGAACTTTTTCCCGATGCCCCTCTTTTTACAGCAGTTTACGATAGTGATCGGGCCGGTTGGGCCCGCGATTTCCAAGTCCGGAGCTCATTTATGCAAGCTTTACCCCTGGCCAAAACTTACCATGAACTCTATCCGGGAGTACCATTTTTAGCTTTTAGTAGTTTAGATTTACAAGAGTTTGATATCGTGATTGTGATCACTTCAGCCGAAGCCAAAAGCGTGATCACCGGACCGAGAACTCTATCTATTTGTTACTGCTTGACTCCTACCCGTTATTTGTGGAGCCATTACAGTCAATACTTTAAACACAAGCTGTTGGCTTTTCTCTCCTGGCCGGTGGTGTGGTTTTTGCGAGTTTGGGATATGCGAGTCAGCGCCCGACCGGATAAATATATCGCCATATCTGAAACCGTGGCAAAACGAATTTCTAAATATTATAAACGCCAAGCGCAAGTCATTTATCCACCGGTAGACACAGAGAAGTTTCGGCCAAAGGCCTCAACCAACGGCCGATGGGCCTTTGGCCCAGATCCGCCTTTGGCGGACAAAGTTCAATCCGCCAGTCGGCGGACAAAGTCTGCAGATAAATTGGAAAGCAGTTATTTTCTAGTAGTTTCTAGATTGGTGGATTACAAACGTATTGATATCGCAATTGAAGCCTGTAATCGTTTGGGATTGCCTCTTAAAATCGTCGGCACTGGACTTGAAGAAAGGAAACTCAAAAAACTAGCTGGATCCACAGTCGAATTTTTGGGCAACTTGACTGATCAGGAGTTAATTGCGTATTATCAAGGTTGTCGAGCTTTAATTTCACCGCAGGAGGAAGACTTAGGTATTAGCGCCATTGAAGCTCAAGCTTGCGGCAAACCGGTGATTGCTTATCGAGGGGGTGGGACAATGGAGACAGTCATAGCCGGTAAAACGGGTGAATTTTTTTATCCGCAAACTGTGACAGCACTCATTTCGGTACTAGAAAAATTGGGTAACCGCGTATACAATCCAGTTTTATGTCGGAAACAAGCTCTAAAATTTAGTAAAATGAAATTTAAGCAGCAATTTGCAAAATACGTGAGTCACACATGGAAGCAGTATAAACTAGCTCAAAAACTATGAAAGCAGTCATCTTCGCCGGAGGAGTAGGAACTAGACTTTGGCCGCTGTCACGCAAAAAATATCCCAAGCAATTTGAAAAGATCGTGGGAAACAAATCCACTCTCCAGTTGGCTGCCGAGCGATTGCAATCCGACTTTGCTTGGTCTGACATTTATGTTTCGACAAATGCCGCTTATGTCCCTATGGTACAAAATCAACTGACGTCAATTCCCCCCAATCAAGTTATCGGCGAGCCGCAAATGCGGGATGTGGGACCGGCGGTAGGTTTGGTGACCGCCTTGTTGGCCAAAGAGACACCTACCGAACCGATGGTGATTTTGTGGAGTGATCATTTGGTCAAAAAAGAAGCCTTGTTTCGGAAAATTCTCCTCACCGCCGGGCAGATCATCTCTCAAGATCCCGAGCGGATCATTTTTGTGGCCCAGAAACCGCGGTTTGCCAGCGAAAACTTGGGCTGGATCGAATACGGTAAAGAAGTCATCCGCCAAAACGATTTGCCGTTTTGCGCTTTCATAAATTTGCGTTATAAACCGGACGTTGCCACCGCGGGGCAGTATTTTGCCAGTGGTCATCATGCCTGGAACTTGGGCTATTTTGTGACTACGCCACAATTTTTGTGGAAACAATACGAACGCTTTGTTCCCAACTTGTATCAAGGGTTGTCGCGGATCGCCGCAGCCTGGAAAACCGGCAAATTTAACGACGTTTTAAACGAAGTTTATCCCACGTTGGAAAAAATCAGTTTCGACAATGCCATTCTTGAGAAACTTAACCCTTCACAAGGACTCGTCATCTCCGAAAACATCGGTTGGAGTGATATCGGAGCTTGGGAAGCGCTCAAAGAAGCGCTGCAAGAAGCAGAAGACAAAAACGTCACCCAAGGCAAAGTGCTACTAAACAATACCCAAGATTCGCTCATCTACAACTATACCGATCAGATGGTGGTGACGATCGATCTTGACGGTTATTTTGTGATCAATACTTCCGATGTAGTGTTAGTTTGTCGCAAGGATTCGGTACCCAAAATCAAAAAATTAGTCGAAAGTTTGAACGGAACCGCCAACGAACATCTGACATAATAATTTGCCTATGCATTACTTCATCAAGCGGTTGATTGATATTGTGGGGACAGTGTTCATTGGGATCGTATTTTTACCCATAGCTTTGGCTACCGCTATCGCGATCAAACTGGATTCGCCTGGACCGCTGCTAGCTGATACTCCGGAGCGAGTCGGTCAGGGAGGGAAACTATTTAAACTGTACAAATTTCGTTCCATGATCGTAAATGCCCACGAAATGCTGCGGAGTGACCCCAAACTCAAAAAACTTTATGAACAGTATAAAAAAAATAGTTACAAGCTTTATATAGATCCGCGAGTGACTCGGGTAGGTAAATTCATCCGTAAACACTCTTTGGATGAAATGCCACAATTGGTGAATGTGCTTAAGGGAGAAATGAGTTTGGTTGGGCCGCGGCCGTATTATGCGGATGAACTCGTGAATCAGCAAAAAAAGTATCCGCATACCAAAGAACTTGTCAATGTCGTACTTTCCGCCAAACCTGGTATTACCGGTGAATGGCAGGTGTCAGGGCGAAGCGAAGTCAATTTTGACAAACGTATCAAAATTGATGCGGAATACGTCAAACGCAAATCCATTAGTCACGACTTGGTGATACTACTAAAAAGCCCGATTGTGATGGTGACGGGTAAAGGTGCGGTTTGAGCTAGGGACTAAAGTGATGTATGATTATTTTTATGGAGATTGACACATGAAAAATTTGCTTAAAACCGATTCCACCTCCGAACTTGAGGGGAAAACTGCGGTAGCGCCAAAAATCAGCCAACCACCAGATACAAAAACAGATGGAACCAGTGGTTTTGCCAAGATTGATCCGTTGCCGAGTATCCCAAAGAAGACCAAACCTAGATCTCTAAAATGGTTGTGGGTCAGCTTGGGAGTGATTTTAGTATTGGGATTAGTGGTGACATTCACCGCCATTTTGCCGGCAAAGGCTACTTATGCCCGAGCAACAGAGTTACTTACGGCAGGTAAAGATTTAGCTCAATCCGCCAAAAACCAAAATTTGGAGGAAATGAAAACCAAATTGCCAGAGGTGCGTGCTAAACTGACCGCGACGCAAAAAACCTTAGATCAAATTTATCTGCTTCGGTATTTACCTTGGGTCAATCGTTATCACCAGGATGCCAAACACGCCCTTAATGCCGCCGGGTATGGTTTGGATGCATTTGAGATTTCTATAACGACCCTTGAACCCTACGCGGATTTGTTGGGTCTTAAAGGAAAAGGGACATTTACTGGTGGATCGGCGGACGAGCGGATTCAACTGGCTGTCAAGACTATGGATAAAATGACGCCGAAAATTGCCGAAATCGGAGACAAGATCGAAAAGTTAAATACCGAAGTCGCAGCAATTGATCCAAACCGTTACCCGGAGTATGTGGGTAAAAAGCAAGTCCGAGCAAAATTGATTTCCGGCAAAAATTTACTTTCGGAAACGACCACTCTGTTTTTGAATGCCAGGCCGTTACTAGAAGTCTTACCCAGTTTGCTGGGGGAACCGACAGCCAAAAAGTATCTATTTATTTTTCAAAACGACAAAGAATTACGACCCACTGGCGGTTTTATCACGGCTTATGCCATTTTTCGGGTCGAACACGGAAAATTTTTGGTCGAGTCTTCCAATGACATTTACGAACTTGATGATCAAATCAAAGTCAAAAAAGAGGCGCCGGAAGACATCCTCACATATCACAAGGGAGTCTTTTATTTCAATATTCGGGATAGCAATTTATCACCAGATTTTGCGATATCGATGAAGCAGTTCATAGATTTGTATCCGGGCAAGTTTGATTTTGATGGAATTTTCTCTTTGGACACACACGTACTGGTTGAGTCCATGAAAATCTTGGGATCGTTTAATATCGCTGGTCGGGAGTTTAGTGCCGAAACCGATAAACGTTGTGATTGTCCAAAAGTGATTTATGAACTGGAAGATTATTCTACACGACCGGTAGCTTACGTCCGCGAAACCAGAAAGGACATCATCGGCTCTTTGATGTATGAAGTCATGAAAAAAGCTTTGGGGGTATCGCCTTCACAATACTGGGGTAGGTTATTTCAGATGAGTTTGAACGAAATCTCTGAAAAACACATTTTAGCCTATATGCTGGATGAAAAAACGCAAAAAGGAGTGGAGTCTCTCAATATGGGTGGTCGGATCGCCGACGGAGTAAGCATATTAGGCTATAAAGACGGTCAGGATTGGGACTATCTACATATCAACGATACCAATTTTGCTGGTGCCAAATCCAATTTGTTTGTGCAGCAAGAAGTAAAAATTGATTATACGGTAGAATCAGACGAGACTATCACCAAAACGTTGACACTCAGTTACAAAAATCCGGCACCACCTTCAGACTGCAATTTGGAATCCGGCGGTTTGTGTCTCAACGGAATTTTACGTAATTGGGTCCGGATATACGTTCCCAAAAGTGCAACACTAGTTGAAGATAAAGGCAGCCAGTCACCCAAAACCGGAGAAGCAGAAGCGCTTCGGGTTGTCGAGGATTTGGGAAAAACGGTATTTAATGGTTTCCTGACAGTGCGGCCGTTGGGTTCGGCAGAACTATCACTCAAATACAAATTACCTTTTAAAAAAGGCAAAGACAAATTACACGTCTTGCTCCAGAAACAACCGGGTACCGAGGGGCATAGCTACACGATCTCAGTCAATGGCAAGACCAAAGAGCAATTCAATTTGAGTGCCGACAAAGTGGTGTTATTATCACTGTGATGAAGGTTTACAAAGCTCTTGGCATCGTCCTGGGCCGCAAAAATATCGGCGAGGCAGATAAACTGGTCACCATATTTACTAAACACACAGGCAAAAAAGTGGTTATTGCCAAGGGAATACGACGCATCCATTCCCGACGAGCCGCACATTTAGAACTATTTACACTTGCCTCATTTGTGATACACCGTGGTCGGACGTTTGACACGGTATCTGAAGTCAACCCAATTAGTTCATTTAGCCTGATCCGGCAAAAATTGATTCGGGTGAGTTATGTGTGTGTAGCTTTGGAGTTGGTTGAGCGCTTGCTTCCAGAAAATCAAGAGGCACGTTTGGTGTTTGAACACTTGACCTACTTTTTACAACTTTTGAATCAGCCGGAAACCAGGCGCAACCAGGCAAAACAGGCGCTATTGGAATTTAAACAATTTCTTTTGGCGGAATTGGGTTATATCGACAACGCCCAAAAATTGGATGAAGCCAGGTTGGACCACACAATTGAATCGGTTTTGGAAGCCGCGCTCAAAAGTCCAAATCTATTGACAAAAGTCGAGCAAGGTTTATAATAAATTCAGGCGTTGATCTTGAAGGGCATCAAGGGAGCAAAAACAAATTAAAAGTGGTCCAATGTGATATTGGACAATAAGGGTGGAACCACGGTTTTTAAAGAATCGTCCCTTTCTACAAATAGTAGAGAGGGACTTTGTTGTATTTGGCACATTATTATTTTCTTGCTTGTCTAAGCAAGGAATTGTTTCTTTCTCTGCTTGTCCAGAGAAAGAAACCAAAGAGAAGACAAACCCGTGAAGGTTTTGCGAAGTTTCTAGCTTACGCTTCGTCCGCCAGGCGCGAAAGAGCGCGCCTGATTAAATATTGCGGACTCCGCTTTAGCAAGACAATTTTACGCAAAACACTTCAAGGGTTAGAAGCAAAAAAATAAAAAAAACACTTCAAAAGTTCAACAAACTATGGCAGATTTGATGGAAAAGATCACGAGTTTGGCTAAGCGCCGGGGATTTATTTATCCCGGAAGTGAAATTTATGGCGGAATTGGGGGATTTTACGATTATGGGCCGTTGGGGACAGAACTCAAATACAATATCAAAAATCAGTGGTGGAAATTTATGGTCCGACAGCGTGACAACGTGGTCGGGTTGGATGCAGCCATCATCATGAATCCGGATGTCTGGAAGGCCTCCGGACACGTCGACCACTTCACTGATCCGCTAGTAGAATGTAAAAATTGCCATCTACGCTTTCGGGCTGACAAGGTAGGCAAAGAATGTTCGGAGTGCGGTGGTGAATTTACCGAGGCGAAAAACTTCAATATCTTGGTTGAGACTTATGTTGGCGTAGTCGAGGGAGCCAAACGCAAAACTTACTTAAGAGGCGAAATCACCCAAGGAGTACACGTCAATTTCCAAAATGTCTTGAGCTCTACCCGCCTTAAGATCCCATTTGGGGTGGCTCAAATCGGAAAAGCCTTTCGTAACGAAATCACGCCGGGAAATTTCATTTATCGGATGCGTGAATTTGAGCAGATGGAGTTGCAGTATTACATCAAACCGGATGAGCCAGAAGGACAAAAATGGTTTTCTTATTGGAAAGAACAAAGATGGAATTGGTATGTATCATTGGGGCTGAATAAACAAAACATGCGTTTCCGCGACCACGCGCCTCAGGAACGCGCTCATTATGCACAGGCGGCAACGGATATAGAATACAACGCGCCGTTTGGTTGGAATGAGTTTGAAGGTATCCATCACCGCGGGGATTGGGATCTGTCACAACACAGTAAATTTTCCGGCAAAGACCTGTCTTACTTTGATGAAGCGACCAAAACGCGTTTCACACCATGGGTGATTGAAACTTCAGCCGGAGCTGACCGCGCGACCCTATTTTTCTTGCTTGATGCTTATTTTGAAGATGGAAAAAGAGTGGTTCTCAAATTGCACCCAAAACTAGCTCCATACAAAGTCGCGGTGTTTCCGCTGGTGGCCAATAAAACTGAGTTAGTGACCAAAGCCAGAAGTATCTTTGAACAACTAAGGTCTTTAGATATCGTCACTGCTTGGGATGATCGCGGCAATATCGGGAAAAGATACTTGGCTCAAGACGAAGTGGGGACCCCGTGGTGTGTGACTATTGATTATGATACACTGACAGATGATACAGTGACGGTGCGGGATCGGGACACGACAAAACAGGAGAGAATAAATATAGGTAAACTAGGGGAATATTTTCAACACAAATTAGCGTAAAATTTTTTTGGGAGTGCTCGCAGGTAAAATTTTCTCGAGTCTCAATTCGCGGGGATATGACTCTAGTTGTCATTCAAATCATCGGCCCCGCTCAGTGAGTTCAGCGAAAATTTCACCATGCTCGCACTATATTATTAATTCCTATGAAAAATAAAACTGCCCTGTTTGTATCATTGGGGATTTTACTTCTCGTATTGGTTGGTGGATTTGTAGTCATCAAGAACCTCACCAAAGCTCCGCCTCCGCCAGCTCCAGAGGAAGAGAAAAAGACAGAATTGCCACAAGTTGACGCATCTGTAAAAGTGGATTTGATAGCCAAAGCTGGAGCTAATTCTGTGACATTGAGTGTCACCAATATTCCCGAAGGCACAGACTCGATTGAATACGAGTTGAGTTATTTGACGGGTGAGGGCTTGCCAAAGGGCGCTTTGGGGAAAATAGACCTCAAAGGTAATACCGAAATCACCCGCGATATCCTTTTGGGGACCTGTTCGCGTAACACCTGTACTTATGACCAAGGCGTCAAATCAGTCAAACTGGTGCTAAGATTCAATAGCGCCACCGGCGCCAGCCAATTTAGCAAAGAATATCCGTTGGGAGAAGAATAAAAAAATTATTTTAACCTATCTGCGCTCTCGATGCTGAGGTTGATTAATGAGCAAGGTAATTGCTTCCTCTAAAGTGGGATATTGACGATCAATCCATTCCGGAGCATTGGGAAAAACAGGCCAAGTAACTATCGGAATACGATGTTCACGTCTTATTAAGTGTAACAGCATACCTCTATCCTGTTCTGGTTTGATGATGTTTGGATCTAAAAGTACCACAGCTCGGATAGTATGTTTACGGTCAAATACATGTCGGCCTATCAAATATGCTGCTTCAGTCTGATTTGTGAAGCTATCAAATACTCTGACTCCGTTTTGTCTAAAAGCTGTTGCAACCTGGATGCCCAAGTTCTCTTGAGTTGAGTTGTGTCCAATTAATATGCCTGATCTTGCTAGTGCCATAGGTTGTGGATGGTATCATATTTAGCTTTAAATTTCATCTTGCCTCTACCCCTAGTGTTTCACTTGTGGTGAAAACCCCTTGACATGGTTGTGAAAAGTGGTCAATATGGTGTAAGATGGTGAAACATGGTGAAAGTGACCAAATTAGGACAGTATTTGGGAGAGTATCGACACAGCTTGACTGAACGCAATCGATTGGCTTTACCAAAACGGATCCGAATTGAAATAGATGAATTTGAAGTCATATTGACACGAGGTTTTGAATCATGCATCGTCGGCTACGACTTGGCTCGGTGGAAAGAAATGGTCAAACAACCATTGGCTCTTCCGGCATATGAAGAAGCAGGCAGAAATTTGCGGCGAAAACTATTCACATCGGCAGTTGTAGTAGAGCTTGATGCGCAAGGCAGAGTGGTATTGCCTGAAACACATTTGAATTGGGCAAAGTTGGACGGGAAAGTGGGTGAAGAGGTGATCATTTTGGGGGTAGGAGATCATTTTGAAATTTGGCAAAAAGGCGAGTGGGAATCATTCTCACAAAGGTTATAAACACGAGCAAATCTTTGGCCATAACGGCCTGCCCTGATTTGCTTGTGGGGTCCGCCTAAGCTCACTTTGTGGCTATTTAATACTATTTCCGCCAAAGGCGGACAGGAGTGCACGCCACAAAGAGTGCTTTAGCGACGGACTTAAGAAGCTGTATTTTCGTCCTTACAGATAGAAACAGCTTCTGGAGGAGGTGAGTTTCTTGAGTTTTATTTTGGATGGGGAAAAGATGCGGGAACGGCTGGCTCAGATATTGAAGCAAGCCCAGGAGGTGGAAACAACTGATGACAATCAACATGATACCAGACAAGAGTCGGGTGCGGCACATACCGGTGCTCTTGAATGAAGTGTTAAGTGGATTGGAAGTGGAGCCGGGAGGTTGGTTTGTAGATGCCACGGCCGGCAGAGGCGGACATACTAAGGCGATTTTGGAAAGCGGTGGTAAAGTCATAGCTTTAGATCAAGACCAGGACGCGATAACCGAATTGAAACTTAAGTTTGATCAAGAGTTAAAAGAAGAGAGAGTGGTGATAAAGGAAGGAAATTTTGCGAATTTATTGTCCCTAGTAGACAAAGAAAGGATTGGAAAGATCTCGGGAGTACTTTTTGATTTAGGGATGTCAACACAACAGATTTGGGGACCAAGAGGCTTTAGTTTTTTAAAAAGCGAAGCACTGGATATGCGGATGTCACTCACAAATGAAGTGACTGCTGCAAAAATCATCAATAATTATTCAAGAAACGAGTTGTATGAAATTTTTCGAAGACTGGGTGAGGAAAACTTGGCTGGCCCAATTGCTGATGCTATTTTTCGCGCCCGTGCCATAAAAAGAATTGAAACTACGGATGAACTAGTCGAGATAGTCGTAGGAGTATATCATCAAGCGCACGTGCAACAAAAAATTCATCCGGCGACACGGGTGTTTCAAGCTTTGAGGATAGCCGTAAATAGGGAACTTGAAAATTTACGCCAAGGATTAGAATGTGCTTGGATAGTACTGCGATCCGGTGGCAGATGTGTGGTCATAAGTTTTCATTCTTTGGAGGATCGGATAGTCAAACAGTTTTTTTTAAATAAATTGAGGTTGGGTGAAGCCGAATCGGTGACTAAACAGCCGATTGTAGCTAATAGAGTAGAGATAAAAAGCAACCCGGCTGCAAGGAGTGCCAAACTGCGGATTGCCAAAAAATTGAAGTATGAACAGGACGCGAAAACGCTATTTTAAAACCCAAACAACACCGCGTAGTCGTTGGATGTGGCTCGCTGGAAGTGTCGTGGTAGTGTTGTTACTTATCCAAGTCATCGTGTCTAACCGACTTGCAACCAGCGGTCACGATATCACCCGTATCGAGCAGGAAATCCAAACTGTCAATGAGGAAAATCAACTGTATGCCGAAAAAATTGCTTCGGCCTCGGCACTAATGGCGATTGCCGATAAGGCCAAACAGTTGGGATTTGTGACCCCTGTCAATCCTATTTTTTTGACCCGCGACTTGCCGGTAGCGCTTAATTTACAGTGAATTCGATCTTCAGATTATGAAACGGCAGACCCTGGTTTTGCTGATGTTCTTGGGTGGATTTTTGCTCGTAGCAGCTAAACTGTTTTATTGGCAGGTGATAGTTAGTGAACGATTGGTTGAGGCCGCCCGCGATCAATATTTTTTTAGCTTGAACTTGCCCCCAGCCCGAGGGAAAATACTTGCAAGTGATGGTAGTCCGATGGTAACCAACAAGACAGCTTATTTAGTGTACGGTGAACCGAAACAAATCAGTGACCGCAATATATTTGTAAATAAAGTAACTGAAACACTAAAGTTAAGTAAAGAAGACCTGATCCAAAAACTAGCACAAGCAAATATTGTGTGGGTGTCGATCGCACATCGGGTAGATGAAGGAAAGGCACAAGAACTAAAAAGTATGTCTTTACCAGGCTTGGGGTTTGAGAAAGAAGCGGTGCGGTTTTATCCTGAAGGTTCCATGGCCGCACAACTTATGGGATTTGTGGGTAGTGACACCAATGGTCAAGATAAAGGTTATTTTGGATTGGAAGGTTTTTATGACCGGGCCCTCAAAGGCAAACCCGGATCATTACTCCAGGAAAAAGACGCTCAAGGATTACCGCTATTATTAGGTACGGAAAAACGGATTCCGGCGGAAAATGGCCAGGACCTGGAATTGTATCTTGACCGTTCGGTTCAGTTGATTTTAGAAAATAGATTACAGGCGGGTTTACAAAAATACGGGGCCAAAGCGGCCATGGTGGCGGTCATGGATCCCAAAACCGGAGGGATTTTGGGGACCGCGGCATTGCCGAAATACGCTCCCGCCGAATTCAATAAAGCCAGTCCGCAGTCTTTCCCCAACCCACTGGTAGCCAATACTTATGAGCCGGGATCGACTTTTAAAGCTTTGGTGATGGCTGCAGCTTTAAACGAAAAGGTGGTTAAGCCTGAGACTAAGTACAACGAGACTGGGCCGGTGCCAGTTGGAGAATATTTGATTCGGACATGGAATAGTGAATACCACGGAGATTTGACGATGACCCAGGTGTTGGAAAAATCCTCAAATCCGGGAATGGTATTTGTAGGGCAGAAACTAGGTAAAGACAAAATGTTGGATTATCTGAATAAATTTGGTTTTGGTCAAAAAAGTGGCATCGATCTTGAGGAAGAGGCAGCACCAGGTTTGCGATCAGCAGATGATTGGAAAGAGATAGACTTGGCGACCGCCTCTTTTGGTCAGGGTATTGCAGTCACACCCATCCAAATGTTACGCGCAGTTGGAGTCCTATCCAACCAAGGGAAATTGATGCAGCCTTTGGTGGTCAAAAAAATCATCGACGTCAACGGCAAAGTCATCGAAAATAAGCCCAGACTTCTATCCGAAGTGATTAAGCCGGCTACGGCCCAGATCATCACTGAAATGCTCATTGCAGCTGTGGATAACGGCGAAGCTAAGTGGGCTAAACCCAAAGGTTACCGGATCGCCGGCAAAACTGGTACTGCCCAAATTGCTGTGTCCGGCCATTATGATGATAAAAAGACGATTGCTTCATTTGTAGGATACGCTCCGGCTGATGATCCCAAATTTGTGATGTTGGTTTTACTTCAAGAACCCACTTCAAGTCCCTGGGGATCAGAGACGGCAGCCCCGTTGTTTTTTGACATAGCTAAGGACCTATTTGCGTATTACAGTATTTCACCCAAAGATTGAAGTTCCCACGACCTGATGGTCGGGGAAGTAATTGTTCAGATTTCCGATAGAAAATCGTCATCGCGAAGGGTCAATGGCCCTGTGGCGATCTCATGAGATTGCTTCGCTACGCTCGCAATGACAAAATAATAGCGGAAGTGTGAACCGTTACTCGGGTAATTCCGTGGGCGGATTAAAGCTCTCATGATATAATAGTAAATCTACCTCATGTGGCAAAGATATAAAAATATCTACCATGGCGTATCGGCTATATTTGCCGCAGTTTATTATGGTTTTCCAGGAAAAAAACTCAAAGTTATTGGAATCACGGGAACTGACGGAAAAACCACGACCACTCATTTAATTCATCACATTTTAACTTCGGCTCACAAAAAAGCTTCAATGGTGTCTTCGGTATTTGCTGAAATCGCAGGTAAACAGTACGACACTGGATTTCATGTCACCAGTCCGAATGAGTGGCAAGTACAAAAATTTTTGCAGGAGTCTTTTAAAGCGGGGGAAGAGTATATGGTACTTGAAGTCACTTCACACGCACTTGATCAACATCGAGTTGATGGGATTGATTTTGAAATCGGAGTACTAACCAATATCACCCACGAACATTTGGATTATCATAAAACTTATGAAAACTATGTTTCGACAAAAGTAAAACTCTTAAAACGAGCTCGGTGTGCGATAGTAAATCGTGACGATGAATCTTTTCGATATATCGATGTATCGAAAAACCAAAAGACAATTACCTATGGAATTAAGAATAAATCAGATGTAATGCCTGAAACATTTACTTTTACATCTCCCCTGCCGGGGGAATACAACCTTTATAATTGTTTAGCCGCAATTGCAGCGTGTCAACAGTTGGGAATCAAAGATGCCGAAATAAAAAAGGCCCTAAAAACATTTAAAGGCGTGAAGGGCAGATTTGAATATTTACCAACTGACAATAATTTTGAAGTAATCATTGATTTTGCACATACGCCAAACGGTATTGAAAAAGTACTTTCGACAGTGAAGCCAATGGTGAGGGGAAAACTGATTCATGTTTTTGGTTCTGCCGGACTTCGCGACCGTTCGAAGCGGCCGATCATGGGTGAAAAAAGTGCGTTATTTGCAGATGTTAGTGTATTAACCGAAGAAGATTATAGAACTGAACATGTGGATCAGATCATGGATGAGATTGCTCAAGGTTGCATCTTGCAAGGAGCGAGGGAACTGACGGTTGGTGACTTTGAAAAAGCTTTAGTCTCAAAAAATAAGGTGTTTTTTAGGATTAACGATCGGCAAACAGCCATTGATTTTGCAATACAAAAGCTGGCTCGGAAAAATGACGTATTGATATTTACCGGTAAAGCCCATGAAAAAAGTTTGTGCCGGGGAACAGTTGAATATCCTTGGAGTGAACACGAGGCGATAAGAAAAGCTTTAAAAAAGAATGTGAGTCCCGATGTGTAGATACAAACCCACACCGGGTGTGGGGTAGCTTCACACCTCGGGATTTATCGTTTCATTATTTCGTTATTCATTATTCGTTATTTGTTATGCTAATTAAAAATCTCAACCATACTATTTCCTTTTCGCTATTTTCGTTATTTCCCGAACTGGTGTGCGTTGTGTCCGATCGCACTTTGGGAGACTTAAATGTCGGGCGATTGCCGATTGAAAATGCGCAAACGCTATTAAATCTTTACCAAATTCCCTTGAGTCAATTTGTCGGCATGGAACAAAAACATGGGGTGATAGTTCGGTTGGTCGATGAAGCAAACATAGGAAAATTGGTTGAAAATACTGATGGTTTGATAACTGTAAATCACCAACTTTTTTTGGGTGTCAAGACAGCAGATTGTGTACCATTATTTTTCTATGATTCTATTAAAAAAATTGTTGCTGTAGCTCATGCTGGTTGGCAAGGCACATTGGGAAATATCACCGGAAATCTTATCGAAAAACTTGAAGAGCTTGGATCAGATCCGCAAAACGTGTATGTGGCGATTGGTCCACATATTGGCGGGTGTTGCTATGAGGTGACTGCGGAGCGGGCAAAATTATTCCTTGAAAAATTCAGAGACCCAAAAATAGCTTTTCAAAATGAAGGTAAATGGTTTTTGGATATTGGCCAGGCAAACAAAACACAACTTCTCGAAAGCGGAGTTAAATTAGAGCACATAGATGCTCCACTTACTTGCACGAGTTGTCAAAACGATTTATTCATTTCATTTCGGAAAGACACGAAAGAAACATTTGGAGAGATGTTGGGTATAATTGGAATTACGAATTAGGATTTATACACATTGTCATTATCCGGCTTGACCGGATAATCTATACAAATAAAACTTATGGATTCCCGCTTTCGCGGGAATGACAAGCTAAACTATATGAATCAAGAATTAAAACAAATAAAAAAGATTTATTTTGTGGGGATTAAGGGTGTGGCGATGACAGCGCTTGCAATAGTGGCCAAAGAAATGGGAAAAGAGGTCAGGGGATCTGATGTTCAAGAAGAATTTCCGACAGATGCCACACTTCATCGATTTAAAATTGCGCATGTCAAAAATTTTTCTCCGGAGCATATCACAGATGATATTGATTTAGTAGTTTATACCGGGGCCCATCAGGGAGTCAATAATATTGAAGTCCAAACCGCAATCAAAAAAGGGATATCAGTTTTACCACATGGGAAGGCCCTGGGTTTATTTATGCAGGGCAAAAAGGGAATTTCGGTGGCTGGTTCGCATGGCAAAACGACCACGTCTGCCATGATCGCCCATGTATTAATCCAAGCCGGACATGATCCGTCTTTTGCCATAGGCTGTGGTAGTATTACTTCGCTTCAGACACCGGCGCACGCGGGTAGTGGCGACTATTTTGTGGCAGAAGCCGATGAATATGTGACCGATCCAACTACTGATCAAACCCCGCGATTTTTATGGCAAAGACCCAGTGTTTTAGTAATAACCAATATAGATTTTGATCATCCTGATGTATATGCCGATTTGGAAGCGGTAAAGGAGGCGTTTGCCGATTTTACAAAACAGATCAGGCCGGGCGGATTTGTGGTAATAAATGTTGATGATGCCGCAAGCACTTCGCTTCTTCGGAGAATTGAAGCAAAAAAAATTACCTTTGGAAAAACGGCCACAGCGGACTTTCAATTAATTAGGGTAAACTTCACTGGAGGCAGAACCAATTTTCAAGTAAAAATAAATGGGCAAAATGAATCTTTTGCTCTCAGTGTTCCAGGAGAACACAATGCGCTCAATGCAGTAGCGGCAATTGCCGTTCTCTTAACATTGGGATTAACTATTGAGCAAATACGGGGCGGACTTGCGAGTTTCGTAGGCACCAAACGCCGGTTTGAAAAGATTTCCGAAAAAGGGGGCAAACTGCTATATGATGACTATGCCCACCATCCGGCAGAGATTAGCGCGACTTTGGCTGGAGCCAGGGTTTGGTTTCCCAAACGCAGAATTATTGCTATTTTTCAACCACACACCTATTCTCGTACCCAAGCACTTTTAAAAGAATTTGCAGCTAGTTTTGGTGCGGCAGATGTCGTCTTGTTGACTGAAATTTATGCTTCGGCTCGGGAAAAACCAATCCTCGGGATTTCTGGTCGCACTTTATTTAATGTCACACAAAAGCAAAAACCCTCGACAGTTTTTACTCCGGGGAAGGCAGATGTGCTACAATATTTAAAGCAAAATAGTCGCCCCAACGACCTCATTTTAACTATGGGAGCAGGTAATATTTTTACTTGGGTACCGGATATTTTACGAATCATTTGAATATGGAAATTTTTGAGTTGTTTAAGGATAAGTTGGGTGATAAAGTAAAGACGAATGAACCTCTGGCGCGCTATACTACGCTTAAAATTGGTGGACCAGCTGAGTATTTCTATGTAGCTAGTACTACTTCGGAAGTATTAAAAGCTGTTTCTACTGCCAAAACAGCAAAAATCCGCTTTCTGATTTTGGGTGGCGGATCAAACGTCGTTATTTCCGATCGGGGAATAAAGGGGTTGGTAGTGCGTAATGAATCGCGAAATATTGCAGTGGTAAAGCGAATTGGCAAAGTAGCCAAAGGTAAGATGAACGTTTCACAAGCATTGGTTGAGGTCGATGCCGGAGTTTTGATGAATCAGCTGGTGAGGTTCACTTGTGATGAAGGACTCAGCGGGTTAGAACGGCATCTAGGGCTTCCGGGAACAGTGGGAGGAGCTTTGTACATGAATTCCAAATGGACCAAGCCGCCAACATACGTCGGAGATGTGGTTTCGACGGCGAAAGTACTGGATCGGGAAGGCAACATGAAAATTGTCGACAAAAAATATTTTGATTTTGCTTATGACCAAAGTATTTTACAAAAAACACACGAAACTGTTTTATCGGTGATTTTTTTATTAACCGTGGCTGATAAAAAAAGTTTGTGGGAAACTGCTCAATCTTCTATGGAATATCGGAAAGCGACCCAACCCATGGGAGTCTCTACAGCCGGATGCACATTTCGCAACATTCCTCTTTCTGATGCACTCCGCCTGGCTACTCCCAATAATACAACCTCGGCGGGTTTTTTGGTTGACCAGGTGGGTTTAAAGAATTTTCAAATTGGTCAGGCAAAATTTAGTGACAAACATGCCAATTTTATTTTAAACTTAGGGGGAGCTACTGCAAGTCAGGTCAAAGGTTTGATAGACGAAGCCAAGAAAAGAGTGCTCGAGAAATTTCAGGTGAATATTGAGCCGGAGATAGTGTTGTTAGGGGAGTTTAAGTGATAATTCCCTCTCTTAGGTTAAGAGAGGGATAGGGTGAGTTACGAAATAAATCATAACTCCTCCCAACCTCCTCTTATCTTAAGAGGAGGAAAAAAAGTATATGGAAAAATTTGTTATAACAGGTGGTAGACCCTTAAAAGGCACGGTGACAGTAGGAGGAGCCAAAAACGTGGCCATGAAAGCCGTAGTTGCCGGTTTACTAACTAACGAAACTTTGACTGTAGCAAATATTCCTCTCATCTCGTCTGTTCTAGGGACAGCCAAAATCGTCGAGCCATTGGGTGTCGAAGTCAAACGCATCGATCATACACTGACTATTTCAGCCAAAAATATTCACAAATACAAAGTGCCGCTTGAATTGGGGGGACTGTACCGGACAGCCACGATGGTGATGGGGCCAATGCTCGCTCGCTTTGGCAAAGCGATTGTTCCCAATCCTGGCGGCTGCCGGTTGGGAAAACGCCCTGTAGATTGGCATATTCAGGCCTTGATTCAGATGGGAGCCAAAATTTCCTACAAAGATGGGTATTTTTATGGTGAAGCCAATGGTTTGCATGGGGCCACCATCAAATTCCCCAAGAATTCTCATACTGGAACAGAAACAGTCATACTGGCAGCGGTTTTAGCCACCGGCACAACTGTGATTGAAAATGCTGCGGCTGAACCAGAGATTGACAACTTAATTCTTTTACTTAAACATATGGGGGCCGTGATTGAGAGACAAGGGAGAACTATCACTATCCACGGCGTAAAAAAGTTGGGCGGGACTAAATTTACGATCATGCCGGATCGCAATGAAGTCGTGACTTATGCGATAGCGGCCATAGCCACAGATGGTGACGTCGTCATACACGGGACGGAACGGGAGAACTTAAAAAGTTTCCTCACCGCTTTAGATCAGGTTGGTGGCGGATGGGAAGCGATGGATCAAACCACGACACGGTTTTTTAGCCAGGGCGTTTTGAAACCAACTGACATAGTGACCAGTTTTTATCCCGGATTTATGACAGATTGGCAGGCACCGTGGGCGGTGTTGGCAACTCAAGCGCAAGGCGCATCATCCATCCACGAAACTGTGTTTGAAAGCCGGTTTTCGTATGTAGCGGAACTCAGGAAAATGGGGGCCAAAATTGATTTTTTTGATCCGGAAGTCAAAGATCCGGAAAAGTTTTATAATTTTAAATGGGCTGATCGCATCGAAGACTATCATCAGGGAATCAAAATTTTCGGACCGCGACCACTGCACGAAGCAGTGGTTGAAATCACCGATCTTCGGGCTGGAGCCACATTGGTGGTAGCGGCTTTGGTTGCCAGAGGCAAATCAGTATTATTGGGGGTGGAGCATATTGATCGCGGATACGAAAAGTTCGATGAACAACTGCGTCAACTGGGAGCCAAAATTACGCGGGAAAAGGAGGACTTATGAAAGAAGAATTAACCGTATTACTGCTTGCCGGCGGTAAATCCAGCCGGTTTTGGCCGCTGACATCTAAGATGACTTACATATTTATGGGCAAGACATTTCTGGAACGGCAAGTTTCTTTATTAAAAGAAGTTGGTTTCAAAAATATCATAGTGGTGGCTTCGAGTAAAATAGCCCAAAGGTTTGCAAGCAGTACCGCTGAAATCATAGTTCAACAAGGTGAGGGTCAAGGTGCGGCTATACTTTCAACCGCAGCCAAAATCGCCGGCAAACCATTATTGGTAGTAAATGCCGATGATTTAGTGGCCAAGGATTTATTTCTAAATCTGTTAACTAAAATCGCTGGAACACACAATTTGTTAGTCGGATATAAAACAGAGAGTTATTTTCCGGGTGGATATCTAGTGCTCGACGGGAAAAAAGTGGCTCGAGTACATGAAAAACCAGGGGAAGGAAATACGCCCTCAAGTTTTGTAAAATTGGTTTGTGATTATTTTGTGAGCGCAGATACTTTAGTTCGATACTTGGAGAAAACTGATCGTAGTGATCCAAACAGACATTACGAAAACGCTTTAAGCGAAATGATGAAACAAGGCGAAATATTCGAAATGGTGGAATATAGCGATAGTTGGCTGCCGCTAAAATATCCATGGCAAACACTTGATCTTATGGATGATTACTTAGATCAGATCAAAGTCATGCAAATAAGTAAATCAGCCAAAGTGCACAAAACAGCTAGCTTAATAGGACCGATCGTTTTAGGTGAACACGTGCGGGTGATGGAATATTCTAAATTGGTTGGGCCGCTTTATATTGGCGCCGGGACTATCGTCGGAAATCACTCAATGGTGCGAAGATCAATGATTGGTGAAAACGCAGTTATCGGTTTTGGATGTGACGTCACCCGCAGTTTCATAGGGAGTGACACTTGGTTTCATTCCAACTATATCGGTGATAGTGTGATTGGAAATCATGTCGCTATGGGAGCCGGGTCGATACTTGCCAATTTACGTCTGGATGAAGGTGATGTTTATTCAAATGTCAAAGGCGAACGAATAAGTAGCGGGCGCAACAAATTGGGCGCGATCTTGGGTGAAGGAGTGCGAATTGGGGTGGGTGTAAGAGTGATGCCCGGAGTAAAGGTGGGACAAAACAGCGTTGTTGGGCCGGGAGTCATCTTGCAGGAAGATTTAGCCGATAATAAACGATGTCTAGTCAAACAAACCCACGCATTTTCGGAAAACGTGATTTCCAATGTCCGCGACCGCTCCCGATTCCGGAACAAGCTGTAATACTTCTTTAATATGCCTTTTTACGTATTTGCCTGGATTGCCTCAATAGCCTATGGGTTTGATATCGTCATGTCAAAGCTCACGAGTAAACATGCGATATCCAATCCCTGGTTATTCAATTTTCTTTGGACATTTATGGTGATCCTCTTTACTTTGCCGCCGGCATTTGCGAGTCACGTCGGTATTCCTCACGATTGGAGTGATATATTGGTAGCGGCATTTTTGGGAGCTTTGGCTTCAATCTTTTTCGTTCTAGCTTTGTACAAATTGGACGTTTCCGTACTTGCTCCGCTTTTTAACTTCCGATCCGTATTTAGTGTAGCGCTGGGAGCTTTGTTTGTCGGTGAAATTTTGACCCAGGAGCAGCGGTGATGATTGGAGCTGCGCTCAAGCTCTCTGGTTAGTGAGGCCTTCATTGCACAAAAGTGCCATCTCGCGTAAAATTGAGGCTAATGAATAAATACCCAGTGGTGATCTTACCGGGGTGGATGTTGGGGTCCAAGCGATTTACTTCTTTGATGGCCGAGTTTACTAAGGCTGGTTATAAAACTTATTGCGTCGATTTTCCCGGATTTGAACAAGGGATGGAGCTAAACCGGGTATACAATCTAAGCGATTATGTGAGGTATGTGGAGAAGTTTTTGAAGCAAAAAGGTATTGCTAAAGCCATCTTCGTATGTCACTCTTTTGGGGGCAGGGTGGCACTAAAACTTCTTTCCCAGGAACCAAAACGAGCGGCAGCGCTTGTGATTTCCGGCACTCCTGGTTTTCCGACAGTGTCTCGCATCAGATTTTTAATAACTATGTCGGTAGCCAAATTGGGGAAAATATTTTTTTTGCTTCCGCCATTTAGCTTATTCAAAGACAGAATGCGCCGGCTTTTGTACCGAGTTGCCGGAGCCACTGATTTCTACCACGCCCAAGGACTGATGCGCGAAACTTTTAAAAATGTAGTGAAAGAGCGGCTGGGGGAGTACATGCAAAAAATTCGTTTACCAGTACTACTGATTTGGGGTAGTCAAGATCGCTTGGCACCGATAGCCATAGCCAAGAGGATGCAGAAAACACTCACCAGGTCGAAATTGACTATCATCCCTGACCGAGGGCATAATTTTCTTTATAAAGAGCCGCAGTTGATTGTGCACCACACAGAAGAATTCTTGCAAAAGTTATGATCGTCATATTTTTGATTGTGTTTTGGAGTTTGCGGATTCTAAGCAATCTGATGTCTTACATTCAGCTGTGGTACATCAAGGAATATCGTTTCGATCGGATGTGGATACATCTTAGAACACCGCAGGGAAAGAGATGGTTGTTTATCCCTTTTCGTCGGATGCGGGTTTCCCCCAAAACAATAAGTTTATTTATTTTTAGTTTATCGAGCCTCATTATTGGTTATCGCCTATTTACTTTTTCCTGGTGGGGGAGACTATTAATTTTGGATGTATTGACGTTTCCAATAGTTAGTTTCTGGGTGATGCTACTAAGACTCCCGACTTTGATTTACCATGAATTATTGATTTATTTGGCCACAAAAAAGTTGAGGCGACACAAATTTAAAAGTGTCATTGGAATCACTGGGAGTTTTGGCAAAACCTCAACCAAAGAATTTTTGGCAACGATTCTTAACCAAAAATACCAAGTCCTAAAAACCGCTGCCAGCCAAAATTCTGCCATTGGTATCGCTGAGTTGATATTAAATCAGCTTAAACCTACACATGAAATTCTCATTGTGGAAATGGGAGCGTATAAAGTGGGAGAAATAGCCAGGATGTGCCGGATAGTCCGGCCGCAAATCGGGATCGTGACAGCTATCAATGCTCAGCACCAGGATTTATTTCAGTCGCTAAAAAATACATTTAGAGCTAAATACGAACTGATAGCGAGTTTACCTTCAGATGGGACAGCTATATTTAATGCTGACAACGAGTATACGCTCAAGATGGCCAAACAAGCCCAAAAAACCATTAAACAGATTTTGCTTTATACCAAAGCAGATCCACCCGAAAGAGCTGAGGTCCAGATACTGCAAGCGAAAAAGGTTAAAGCTACTTTTGAGACTTTGGAGTTTGCTGTCAGTTGGGGTAAAGAAACTGCACGGGTGAAAGTGCCAATTTTGGGCGAACATCAAATCAGCAATATATTGGCAGCCATAGCCGGAGCAATTGCAAGTGGCATGAGTTTGACTCAGGCTGCCCGGGGGGCAAATCAAATTAAAGCAATTTCTAAAACCATGCAAAAGATAGGGCAAATAAAGGGAGCTACTCTGATCGACGACACTTTTAATAATAATCCGGATGCTGCTAGGGCGGCGATTAAATTTTTGGGCCAGACGCCAGGCAAAAGAATACTAGTATTTCAACCGATGATCGAACTTGGAACTCATGCTGAACTTGCACATGAAGAAGTAGGAAAGTTGGCCTCTCAATACTGTGACCAAGTTTATTTAACCAACTCAAATTATTTTGAAGCATTCAATAAAGGCGTAAAAAGTGGGTTACAGACTATTTCAGTGCGAGTAATCCCACCGCAAAAAGCAGCAGTCGAGATAAAATCACAGCTTACAACAGGCGATACAGTTATATTTAAAGGAAAAGAGGCGGAACGGGTGCTGAAGGAACTTATTAAATCAGTATAAAACCGGTTACGCCCAAGGTTACCAAGTGCTTATTAACTTCCGAGGTTGAAGATTTATGTTTTCAAGACCGATTCATATAGGTTTATCACCAAATATCTCTGCCGATGATTATTGGTTGGCGGTTAAATCTTTGTTTACGCCTTGGAGTTGGAAGCGGGGAAAATCTATTGAAAAAGTTGAAAACTGGTTTAAGGATCATTTTGAAGTACACTTAGCGATTAGTTTTAATGCCGGCCGTTCAGCTTTGTTGGCTATTTTAGAATCGCTTAATTTAGAAAAAAATAGCGAAGTGTTAGTACAAGCGTATACCTGCGTAGCTGTGCCCAATAGTGTAGTCTGGGCGGGGTTGAAGCCAATTTATGTGGATATTGATGAGACCCTCAATTTGGATATTGCCGACGCCGAACGTAAGCTCACTTTGCGGACCAAGGCGCTGATCGTACAACACACTTTTGGGATTCCATCTGACATGGATAAATTGGTTGCCTTTGCCAAAAAACACAATTTGCTGCTGATTGAAGATTGTGCCCATGCCTTGGGTGGGACTTACAAAAACAAATTGTTGGGAACTTTTGGTGAAGCAGCCTTTTTTAGCTTCGGTAGAGACAAAATCGTCTCGTCAGTATTTGGTGGAATGGCGATAACGAACAATAAAAATCTAGGTACAAAAATTGTTCAATACCGAGAGGGTCTTGCTTACCCTTCATATTTGTGGATTTTGCGTCAGTTATTACACGTTCTGATTTCGGGTTGGGCATTAGCTTTATATCAGATGGCAGGCGCAGGTAAACTTATTTTATATTTGTCTCAAAAATTAAAACTCGTATCTATGCCGGTTTATTTCAAGGAAATATTAGGGCGTCAGCCAGCAGATTTCCCAAAAGCCTATCCCAATGTTTTGGCGAGCTTAGCTCTTTGGCAATTGGATAAACTTCCAGCTATGAATGAATGCCGCCGCCAAATCGCCAAATATTACTTTGAGAATATAAAACCCTCAAAAGTGAAATTACCGGTTAAAGTGAGCGGTGCTGTTTATCTCCGGTACAATTTATTGACCAATCGGGCTGATGAAATCCGTTGGCAAGCTAAAAAACAGGGAATGATTTTGGGTAACTGGTATCACCACACAATTGATCCCAAAGGTGTCATCTGGGCAAAAGTCGGTTACCCAGAGGGTAGTTGTCCCCGAGCCGAAGCTGTGGCTGCAACCAGTCTAAATTTGCCGACTTATCCGAGTTTAACCAAAACGCAGATGCAACAGATAGTGAGTTTGTTTAAAGGTTAGCTTTTATGCCAAATCAATTGGAGATCAAATGTTTGCCGGTGGGGGAGCTCGGGACCAATTGTTATTTAGTGTTTGATCGTTTAACCCGAGAAGGTATCATTGTCGACCCGGGTGATGCGGCCGACTATATCGCAGACGTGATCCGGGATTTACAAGTCCAGCCCCTACAAGTTTTGGCTACTCATGGGCATTTTGACCACATTTTGGCAGCGTTTGAATTACAACAAGCTTACAAAATCCCCTTTCTTATAAGTGCAAAAGACGTATTCTTAGTCGATAGGATGCAGGATAGTGCCAAATTTTTCCTCAAAATATCTATTCCTCAAATGCCACCAAAGATTGACGCGTTTGTAAAAGAGGGAGACCGAGTTAATTTTGGTAGGCTTTCGCTTAAAGTTTTTGAAACTCCGGGGCATACACCCGGGAGTGTTTGTTTTTACCATGAAGACAGTAAAACCATGTTTACAGGAGACACTTTATTTAAATCCGCAGTAGGTAGAACTGATTTTTCCTACGGCTCGAGTAAAAATTTACAGGATTCACTTCAAAGACTAAAACATTACCCAGGAAAAACACAAGTATATCCCGGACACGGGGAAGCAACTAGTCTGGGAGAAGAATTGTAATTGTTCAGATTTCCGATAGAAAATCGTCATCGCGAAGGGCCAATGGCCCTGTGGCGATCCCCGATCTAGTCGGGGATTGCTTCGCTACGCTCGCAATGACAAAATAATAGCGGAAGTCTGAACTGTTACGAAGAATTGGGAAGTCTAAAGTTGTTAAAATCTTTGGACTCGTGAATAATAGAAGCAACCGTTTTTTATGAAAAACATCGTCTATCGACTTTTTCAAAACACAGGTTTAATCATCATTTCCCTAGGGCTTTTGTATGGTGGGGTAGCCATCATCAAATCGGAAATCCCTTTTTGGAATCTGGTGTATGGATTGCCGGCTATTTCCATGGGAATTCTCATGGCTTTAGTGACCTTCAATGAATTGACCAAAAATCAAACAGCAAAGGCAAGCGAATATCACCTGATCCCGTGCGCCATCTGCAAAAAAGAAACACTGGCGCCTTTGCTTATTGAGCGGGTGACGTGTACCGATTGCCAGTACAAAATGGCGGTCAAGCTGCAAATGGGGGCATTGGTTTTCTTTTTACTTCTGGCATTGCCTGTGACGTATCACCTTTCGCAGCAAGCTCAAGACATCAGGCAAAACGCCCAAGAAAAATCTTCTCAGTGTGAAGTAGGACTTTGGGAGCCAGAAGTATGTCGCTGCGGAGCTTGGCAAGGTGCGTTGTCTTGCGGAGATGGGCAGCGGGCACGGGTTTGTAATGGAATTGAGTTTTGTTGTGGTGAGGCAAACGGTAAGTTTTCTTGTGATCCAAGAAAATAATCATATTTGATAATAAAAATGCACATGGAAATAACTATTCGTGAAATTAAGCCAGGGGATGAATGGGATGGATTTATATTAAAAAACAATCCTTGGAGTTTTTTCCAGTCAACTACTTGGATCAAACTTCAAGAAAAACTTGGAGTGTCGGTTTGGCATTTGGGACTTTTTAACAAGCAAAAAATGATAGGATTGGTAGCAGTTTATGTCATCCGCGCCAAACGAGGCACGTTTCTGCACGTTCGACATGGACCGGTTTTCACTTCTTCTACAAACATCGAAAATTGGAAAATACTAATAGCCAAGTTAAAAGAAATTGCTTCTCAGGAAAAAGCCTGGTTTATAAGATTCAGCCCGATGATTGTCGAAACGCCTACCTTACGAAACTTGTTTCAGAAATTAGGTATGTTTCCGTCGCCAATTCATGCGATGGATGCCGAAATCTGTTGGGTACTGGATATAACCAAAACGGAAGAAGAGTTACTAGCCGAAATGCGCAAAACTACTCGTTATCTGATCCGGCAAGCCCAAAAAATGGGAGTTGAAGTCGATAAAACTAACGGCTTAGCAGATTTTCAAAAACTCTATATTCAGACCTACGAGCGTCACGGATTTGTGCCATATGCAGGAATTGGTGAAGAATTTGATTTGTTTTTTCAAAATAATAACGCTGTATCATTTGTAGCAAAGCACGATGGATTACCGATTGCAGCAGCGATCATTTTGTTTTTCGGTGACTTTGCTATTTATCATCATGGAGCCTCGATCCCGTCCAAAATTCCCGGCAGTTATTTGCTGCAATGGATGGCTATCAAGGAAGCTAAAAAAAGAGGGAAAAAATTATACAATTTCTGGGGAATTGCGCCGCCTGATAAACCTAACCATCCGTGGAGCGGGATCACGTTATTTAAGCAAGGGTTTGGGGGTCGGGAAGTCCGCTTTGGGCATGTTCAAGATTTACCCCTCTCCCCTTTTTATGCAATTTCTTATACCATAGAAAAGCTACGCAAACTCAAGCGCGGTTATTGATAGGATCCAAAGATATTCTCTTGGCAAAGTTGCTATAATAAAGAAAGTGATCAGATGAACGAAATCATTCGCCAGCATCATATTTCCTTCAAAAATGCCTTTGCCGGACTTAAATGGGCGCTCCTGACACAGCCAAATTTCCGAGTCCATTTTTTTCTATCCGTGGTAGCTATCGGTATCGGCATATATGTGCAGCTTGCGATTTGGGAGTGGGTAGTGATCGTTCTGACTATTTTTTGGGGATTGGCAGCAGAGATGATCAACACGGCACTCGAGTCAATCACTGATCTGGTTACGCAAGAATGGCGTCAGGAAGCCAAAATAGCTAAAGATGTCGCCGCCGGTATGATGTTGACAGTCGCCATAGGCGCTGTTATTGTCGCGGCTTTGATTCTTTTACCCAAAATCTTAATTAAAGTCTAAATATCAGATATGATCATCATTTTGACGATTTTACTCTTTTCCGTGATCGTAAATTGTGTTTTATTTGTGCCTTATATAAACCTACTGTATAAGTATAAGTTCCAGCGTCAAAAACAACAGACCAAAGATGCATTTGAGAAACCTACGCCGATTTTTGATGAGTTGCATCGCAACAAAGTTGGTGTACCTTTGGGAGGTGGTTTACTGATCATCCTGGTGACCACTTTGTTTTTCCCGCTGATGTTACTTTTGATGCGTTATTTTTTCGTGCCGATCACAGAAGTCTACAGGCTAGATGCAGAAGTAAAAATATTGGTGACGACATTTTTGGGGTTTGGATTACTTGGGTTATATGATGATTTGAAGAAAACTTTTAGCTGGGCCAAAGACGCCTTTTTTGGTTTGAGGCTGCGCCACAAATTATTGATCGAAATTGTGATTGCGATCGTTATCGCTACCTGGTTGTATACAGATTTAAAAATTGAAATTTTACATATTCCTTTCATTGGGGTATTTGATTTAGGAGTATTTTTTATCCCGTTTGCGGCTTTGGTCATCATTGCTTTTAGCAATGCCTACAACATCACTGATGGTTTGGATGGTTTGGCTGGTGGTGTGCTGATGATAGCTTTGGTTGCCTTTTTGATCATTTCTGCTTCGATTTTGGATAGCCCATTGTCGATATTTTTGGCTTTGTGGTTGGGTGGGATCATCGCATTCTTGTATTTCAATGTATTCCCGGCGCGTATCTTTTTGGGTGACGTGGGAGCCTTATCTTTTGGCGCTACTTTTGCCGTGGTGGGATTGATTTTAGGAAAAATATTTGTCCTTCTCGTGATCGGCGGCGTATTTGTGGTGGAGGTAGCCTCGTCACTTTTTCAATTGACTGCCAAGAAGTATTGGGGGAAAAAAATCATGGCGGTAGCTCCACTGCATCTATGGTTGCAATACAAAGGTTGGCCGGAACCAAAAGTAGTGATGCGGGCCTGGTTGATCGGCATCATGTTGTCAGCTTTGGGTCTATGGATGGCTTTAATTACCCATCAATAAGCGACAACTCACTTTTCCGACTCATGGGCACTATCCGCTTAAACGCCATTTGAGCAATTTCAATACAAATAAAATCATGAGTAGAAGTTGGCAAAAAAAACCCACCGGTTTTCAATTTCCGAGCCTGATGGGCTATGACAAGCCGTTGTTATTTGTACTTATTGGATTATTGCTTTATGGATTGGTAGCCGTGTTTAATTCTTCGATCGTGACCGCTTTTCGGGATTTTGGTAATCAGTATCACTTCCTTCGAGACCAGGCGATCTTTTTGAGTATTGGGTTGGTTTTGATGTTTAGCATATCCTTGATTGATTATCACATTTGGTACAAACTCGCGATTCCGCTTTTGTTTATCACTTTAATCTTGCTATTAAGCGTGTTTATTCCGGGAGTGGGAATCCACGTGTTGGGGGCCAAACGGTGGCTGAATATCGGTTTTTTTACCTTGCAACCGACGGAATTTAGTAAACTAGTGCTGGTGATTTACCTTTCGGCTTGGTTTACTTACAAAGAACGGGGACGATTTTTACCGTTTTTGCTTTTATTGGGACTCGTGATCGGACTCGTGATGTTGCAACCAGATTTGGGTACGACGGTAATCATTTCGAGTTTGGCAGTGGTGTTGTACTTCGTTTCCGGGATCCCCGTCATCCATATATTAGTTTTGATTCCGATAGGTATCGTAGTTGTCGGGCTTTTGGCCATATCAGCACCTTACCGTTTTGCGCGCATTACTAGTTTTCTCAATCCCAATCAGGATCCGTTGGGAGCCTCATATCACGTGCGGCAGATTCTGATCGCTTTGGGTTCGGGAGGTTGGTTCGGAGTGGGATTGGGTAAGTCACGGCAGAAATACGCTTATTTGCCGGAAGCCAATACGGACTCGATTTTTGCTATAATCGCAGAAGAAACAGGATTTTTGGGCGCGGGGCTACTGATATTGGCCATGGCATTTGTAGCATACCGGATATTTTATCTTGCCCGCCAAGCTCCGGATCGGTTTGGACAATTGCTGGCCTGCGGTATCGGTTCCTGGTTTGCGATTCAAACACTCATCAATCTTGGGGCGATGGTCGTATTGTTGCCGCTTACGGGTGTACCTTTGCCCTTGATTTCTTATGGTGGATCGAACTTAATCAGTTTACTTATCGGATTTGGGATACTACTTAATATTGGACGTCAAAGTAAACACAAATAATCAAATTATGCGGAAAATTCTCATTACCGGTGGACATTTGACTCCGGCATTGGCAGAAATGAGCGAGCTTAAAAAACGTGAGTGGCAGATTTATTATATCGGCAGGAAAAACGCGCTTGAAGGAGACGCTGCCATTTCGCAAGAATACCGGATCATCACGAGTCTGGGATACCCGTTTCAAGTGATCACTGCCGGACGGTGGCATAGAGATTTCAATCCGCTCAAAAGCCTATTTTCTCTATTTAAAATTCCGCTGGGGTTTTGGCAGGCTTTTGTTTATATCAAGAAACTTAATCCGCAAGCGATTTTATCGTTTGGCGGATATGTGGCTTTGCCGGTAGCCATATCAGGTTGGCTGTGGGGAATACCTGTTGTGACACATGAACAAACATTTGTGCCGGGACTTGCCAACCGAATAATTGGTTTTTTTTGTCGAAAAATTTGTGTTTCGTGGGCTAAAACACAAAAATATTTCCCACAAACCAAAACAGTCTTAACTGGGATTCCGTTACGGCCGGAGTTGTTTCAGGCTTCTCATAAGTTACCCATCACTCACGATAAACCGGTAATTTATATCACCGGCGGTAATTTAGGCGCACACAGTCTCAACCTGGTGGTGGCGGAGGCATTACCGCAATTGTTGGAGCATTACACTGTGATTCATCAATGCGGCAATGCTCAAAAATACCGCGACTTTGAATATCTAGTTGAGAAACAAAAAACTTTAGTTCAACCACTTCGTGAGCGTTACTTCGTCTACGAATATATTGATTCTGCAAAAATCGGTTGGGTGTTTAAACACGCAGATTTGATCGTATCCCGGGCCGGAGCCAATGTCATTTGCGAAATCATTACTCTTGGAAAACTCGCAATACTTGTGCCGTTACCGTGGTCAGGGGGAGGTGAACAAGAACAAAACGCGAAATATTTGACCGAAGCAAATGCCGCCAGGATGCTTTTGCAGCCGCAATTGACAGTTACAAGGTTGTTAACTGAAATCATAGACACATTGGCTCATAAAGAAGAAATTTATGAAAACTTACAAAGTTTACGTAAAGCAATTGTTCCCGACGCTGCCGCAAAAATCGCTGACGTGATAGAATCAGTCATGTGAAACGGCGGTTCAAATTTATCCTCAATTTTATCTTGCCGGTTTTGACCATTTTGTTATTGTTCGTTGGCGGATATGTAGTCCTCACCGGGCCGTTTTTTAAAGTCAACACGATTTATATTGATGCTTACCCTGATATATTTTCCGATGTAAGTTTGTTTAAACAGCCACGCAATTTATTGTGGTTATCACTTCCCCAGCTTCAAGTTGATATTGGTAAGCGCTATCCGGCTGTTCTGACAGCTGATATCAAAAAAAATTACCCGCGCAGTTTATACATAAAAATCACTGAGCGCACGCCGGTGGTGATAGCAAATATTGAGCAAAAAATTTACTATTTTGCTGCTGATGGGATGGTACTACCAGAGCTTTCCAGATATAAAAACCAAAGTTATCCATTGATCGAATGCCAAATACTAAATCCAGCTCCGGGAAAAATAGTGCGGGAGGAGGCTGTTTTGGGAGCGTTTAAGATAGTTGCTGCTCTTACTGCCAACGGTTTTATCAAGCTAAATCAACTAAAATGTGTATCCGAAACTGATTTTTCATTACTAGTTGATGGTGTCCGAGTAATTTTTTTGCCAAGGTCAGATGCTGGCAAGATCGTAGACTCTTTACAATTCTTGTTTAAACAGTTTAGAATAGAAGGAAAGCGACCGGAGACTATCGACCTGCGGTTTGCTAAACCAATTTTAAATCCAGTTGAGGGAACTGGAGCTAGTCAGTCAACCGGATCTGGAAGCCGTTAACTACACGCAAAAAGCAGACTGCGCACAAATTTTATGCGAGATCGAATCGTAGCCGGAATTGATATCGGCACCACCAAAATCGTGACCATTATCGCCGCTCTTAAAGAAGACGCGCCACTTCATGTTTTGGGAGTCGCGACAGTCGAGAGTAAAGGCATCCGCAAAGGTTTGGTCGTAGATATAGAAGATGCGATAGCTGCCATCTCACCCGCACTCGAAGGAGCGGAACGCATGGCTGGAACTTCGGTCACAAGTGCATTTGTGAGTATCGGTGGCAGTCACATCTCTTCCCAAAATTCACATGGTGTCGTGGCAGTAGCCGACCCCGAAAAAGAAATCACTGTCACTGACGTGCAAAGGGTGATTGACGCTGCCAAAGCCGTATCGCTACCTTCGTCACGGGAAATACTCCATGTTCTGCCGCGAGGATTTATAGTCGACGGCCAGGAAGGAATCGCCGATCCGGTAGGGATGACCGGCGTCAGGCTGGAAGTAGAGACGCATCTTGTGACAGGCGGATCAACCGGCATCAAAAATCTGCATAAATGCGTTGAAGAATTGGGAGTACATGTATCGGGAATGGTATTTGGTGGACTAGCGTCAGCCCAAGCAGTGCTTTCGGATACGGAAAAAGAATTGGGCGTTACTTTGGTAGACATCGGTGGGGGGACTACGGATGTGGCCATTTATGTAGAAGGAGCATTATCTTATTCATCGGTGATCCCGATTGGCGCCAAAAATATCACAAGCGATTTGGCAGTCGGACTACGCGTATCTTTGGAAAGCTCAGAAAAAATCAAACTGCTGCTTTCCCAAAAGCATAAAATCCCGGCATTACCAGAAATGGAAGGCAGGCCGAAACAAAAGCTAGAAGATGAGATCGATTTAAGTATGTTGAGTTTGCCTGAAGAACTGAAAAAAGTTTCCCGCAAAACTTTGATCGAGGGGATCATCAAACCCCGCTTAAACGAGATCTTCACCATGGTGGGACTGGAAATTAAAAAGAGCGGTTTCGGCGGAATGACGCCTTCTGGTGTCGTAGTTTGCGGCGGCGGAGCCGAGACAGTCGGGATCGCTGAAGCAGCCCGCAGAAATTTAGCCATGCCAGTCAGAATCGGGATCCCCACCAATATTTCGGGATTAGTAGATGAGATCCTGACGCCAGCTTATGCGGCAAGTGTGGGATTGGTCCAGTATGGAGCCAAAATGTCACCCCAGACCGAATCGACATCACTACTAGGAAGTATGGGGAAGATCGGCGACAAGTTTCCGATCAAAGGCATATTCGGCAAAATTTTAAACACTTTGAAACCTTTTTTGCCTTGAGTTTACAGACTGATAAAAATAGTATATAAATAAATAAACTTCTGCCCCGGCTTTGCCAGCTTGAACACCACTTAGTGCCGTGATACTATACGGCCTGCCTTGCCCACAAATGACTTTCGTTGATGACAAAAAGTTATCAATAAAATAAGTATATGTTGATAAAGCCTGACATTGCCCGTTTTGCCAAAATCAAAGTCGTCGGCATCGGTGGCGGCGGGTGCAATGCTTTAAATTCCATGATCTCCGTATCTCAAATCCAGGGCGTTGATTTCATCGGTATAAATACTGATGCCCAGGCGCTTTTGACCAATCAATCTCCGACCAAGATCCAAATCGGCGAAAACCTGACTCGAGGCTTGGGATCTGGTGGTAACCCGGAAGTGGGCAAACAAGCTGCCGAAGAATCACGCGAAAAAATCAAGGAACATCTCATCGATTCGGACATGATCTTTTTGACTTGTGGTGAAGGTGGCGGGACGGGGACCGGAGCCAGTCCGATTGTAGCGGAAATAGCAAAGGAAGTTGGGGCGTTGACAGTGGCGGTCGTGACCAAACCGTTTACCTTTGAAGGAACCCGCCGGATGGTGCAGGCAGAGGATGGGATAGTCCAACTCAAAGAAAAGGTCGATACGCTCATCGTGATCCCGAATCAGCGGATCCTGGATGTGGTGGACAAAAAATTAACCCTGATTGAGGCATTTCGAGTAGCTGATAGCGTGTTGGGTCAGGGGGTGCAGGGAATTTCAGATCTGATCACTACACCGGGTTTGATTAACGTCGATTTTGCAGACGTACGTACCATCATGACCAATGCCGGTTCGGCTCTGATGGGGATCGGTACCGGCACCGGCCAAAACCGCGCCACAGCTGCCGCCCGGATGGCGATCGCTTCGCCACTTCTTGAGATTTCAGTTGAGGGAGCCAAAGGAGTATTATTTAATATCACCGGCGGTAAAGATATGACCATGTCCGAGGTCGATGAGGCGGCCAAGATGATATCCGAGGCAGTTGATCCGGATGCCAATATCATTTTTGGCGCGACCATTGATGAAAATATGGTGGACCAGGTCAAGATCGCAGTGATCGCGACCGGTTTTGACGAGACACGCAAAACGTTGCGCGGACTGACGAGTCCGTTTGTTCAGGCGACGACCTCAACGACCAAAACTGATGACACGCAGACCCAAAAACCCCAGGATGAAGAAACGCCCCCCTCCCAACCACCTCCGGTTTCCGACTTTCCCACAGAGGATGATGACAAATGGGATATTCCGGCGTTTTTGAGACAGGGGAGATAGAATTTGCCCGGTGTGTCTAGCCACCCCACACCCGGTGTGGGTTAATTTTTCTATTTACGATTTCCCGGATCGTCAAATATGTAACGATCCAGGATCGTTAATCATTCATTTTCCCTGGTAAACTGCAACTTCAAAAACTCCGGCAATAACCCGCGTCGGGTGTGGGTTCAACTTATTTTTACAGTAGGGAAGGTAACCTAGAGATAGGATGGATTAATCAAACCACCTGAAGGTGCAGCTCCCTTAACTTCTTTTTGAGCTATTGGACATTCCGAAGTCGAAGAATTTGGATAAATACAAAAAGTTACTGATTCACCATCCCGTTCGGCAATTAAACAAACTGGTTTATTCTCAATTCCTGCGCCAGCATAAACAGCTCCAGCTCTACCGTGAGTTTTATTAATTAATTTTCTCATTGCTTCTTGGGTTGTTCTGTATTCACAATAACTTGCTTGATCTGGTGTAGGCATAATGAGGGCTATTTTACCTCTCTCTCTCAACATTGTCAAATTAAGTGGGTTTTGCTATACTTCAAAGTAGATAAAAGCGTTTGAGATTGGCTATCACCAATCGATGCTGCTGGAAGAAATTAGAACGAGATTCTGTATTAAGTTCAGGATGGCGTCTTAAAGTAGATCCAGATGGGTAAGCCCGTAAAAGCTGAATTGAGAGTGGGCAGTTCACAGTGTGCAGTTTGCAGTAATTTTCTGCTAACTGCCTACTGCAGACTGCAAACTAAATTAAGGTGGTACCGCGGACATCCGTTCGCCCTTATAGTATAGTAGTAAGGGGAACGGTTTTTTGATGGCTCGTTAATGAAGAAAAACGAAGTTTTGATGAATTTACGAGCCGATCAATCCGCCTTTGGCGGATATAGCTCAAAATAGATTCCCGCTTTTCCGCCAGAGGCGGATCGGCCTTTGGCCGACGCGGGAATGACAAATTTCTTTTTCAGTGCTCAGTATGATTATGAATATATGACGACGCTTAAACTTACCAACTTTCAACAAAAATACAATTTACCGGAGCTGGAGCATCGGGTTTTGGAGTTTTGGGATGAAACTCAGGCTTTCGAAAAGTCTGTGGAAACTCGCGACCCCCAAAAACCTTATGTTTTTTACGATGGTCCGCCGTTTGCGACCGGACTTCCCCATTACGGCCACATTTTAGCCTCAACCATCAAAGACGTGGTGCCTCGTTATTGGACCATGAAAGGCTTCAGAGTCAATCGCGTCTGGGGCTGGGATTGTCACGGGATTCCGATTGAAAACATGATTGAGAAAGAATTGGATCTCAAAGGCGGCAAAAAAGGGATTGAAGAAATGGGGATTGATAAATTTAACGCTGCTTGTAGGGCGGCAATTCTTCGCTTTGATAAAGAGTGGGAAAAAGTGATCAGGCGCATCGGCCGCTGGGTCGATTTTAAAAATAGTTATAAAACCATGGACAAATCGTTTATGGAATCTGTCTGGTGGGCTTTCAAAACTTTGCACGACAAAGGTTTGGTTTATGAAGGCAAGCGGGTGATTTTGTATTGTCCGCGGTGTGCCACTCCGCTTTCAAACTTCGAAATCGCCATGGACAATAGTTACAAAGATGTTGAAGATAATTCTGTTTATGTGAAATTTCGGGTCAAAGGTAAAACGAATGAATATTTTGTAGCGTGGACCACTACTCCCTGGACACTTATCGGTAATGTGGCTTTGGCCGTTGATGCCAAAGCTCAGTATGTCAAAGTGAAATCGGGAGATGAATATCTATGGATGGCTGAACGTCTTGTTAATGTCATCCTGAACAAAGTGAAGGATCTAGCGACCAAAGGGAGCGTTGACGCTTCGCTAGATTCTTCGGCTCCGCCTCAGAATGACATGTTAATCCTCGAAACGGTTAAAGGAAGTGCGCTCGCTGGTAGAGAATATGAGCCTTTATATTCCTATATGCCACTTGATGGAAAAAAAGCCTACTACGTGGGAGCGGCTGATTTTGTGTCGCTTGAAGAAGGAACTGGTCTAGTGCATACGGCTGCAATCTTTGGAGAAGATGATTATCGTTTTGCCGTCCAGCACGATTTACCACGCGTTCCGACGCTTGATGATCAGGGAAAATTTTTGGATTTTGTTACACCTCTTAAAGGTGTATTTTACAAAAAAGGAGAAAGTTGGATTGTTGATGATTTAAGCAAAAGAGGATTGATGCTACGAGCTGAAAAAACGATTCACTCATACCCATTTTGCTATCGGTGTGAGACGCCGCTTTATTACAACGCTGTTCCGGCTTGGTTTATCAATGTCCAAAAAATCAAACCCGAACTTCTCAAACAAAATGAAAATATCAATTGGTATCCGAAGCATCTTAAACACGGCCGGTTTGGAAAGGGTTTGGAAACTGCACCGGATTGGAATATTTCCCGGTCTCGGTATTGGGGGACGCCGATGCCGGTCTGGCGAAGCCAAACAGTTCAAAGTTCAAAGTTAAAAGTTAAAAGTGAAGTAGGAAAAGATTTTAGAATAATTGGATCCTTGGAAGAATTAAAAAAGTGGGCAGTGGATCCACGACAAGTTGAAAAGTTAACTGATATTCACCGCGAATATTTAGATGATTTGGAAGTTTGGGTGGACGGGGCCAAAACCATCAAAGGCAAACGCGTCCCGGAGGTTTTTGACTGCTGGATTGAATCCGGAAGTATGCCATATGCGTCGCTTCATTACCCATTTGCCAACGAACAAACATTTAAAAATAGTCATCCGGCCCAATTTATCGCCGAGTATATCGCCCAAACCCGGGCTTGGTTTTATACTTTGCATGTCATGAGTGTGGGACTTTTTGACAAACATACATTTGAAAATGCCGTGACGACCGGGACGATTTTAGCCGAAGATGGTACCAAAATGAGTAAGTCGAAGAAAAATTTCCCCGACCCCACCTTGCTTTTTGAAAAATATGGCGTTGATGCTTTGCGTTTTTATTTGATGTCGTCGGTCGTGATGAAGGGAGAGAATTTGAATTTTTCCGAGGCCCAAGTCAAAGAACTTTTTCAAAAAACAGTGCAACTATTGTGGAACACTTTTAGCTTTTATAAATTATACGCCCAAGATAATTATCAAATAAAAGCGCTTGATCAGCTTGAGATAACGCAAGTTTTGGATAAGTGGATAGTGAGCAAAACTCATTCACTGATTAAATCAGTTTCTCAGGCCATGGATCATTACGACACGGTGACGAGTTGCCGAGCAATTTTGGAATTTATTAACGAATTATCTACTTGGTATTTGCGCCGCTCGCGTGAACGTTTCAAAGAAAATCCAGCGGCGATGGAGGTGTTTGGCTGGGTACTTAAACAATTGGTTTTGGTGATGGCGCCGTTTACGCCGTTTATTTCAGAACTCATCTATCAAAATTTGTTGGCAGGAGAATCGGTACACCTCGGTTCTTGGCCAACTTGGGACGAGAATCATATTCACGAACAACTTGAAGAAAACATGACACTTGTCAGACAGATTGTGGAAAAAGCTCATGCTCAGAGAAAAGCAGCGCAAATTAAAGTCAGACAACCATTATCTGAATTACGAATTACGAATTACGAATTACGAATTGAAAATGAGTTATTGGAAATAATAAAGGAAGAAGTAAATGTTAAGAAAATATTAGTTGTGCAAGGAAAAGGTGAACTTGAGGTTACACTTGATACAGAATTGACAGATGAGCTAAAGATTGAAGGAAAAGCCAGGGAACTCATCCGCCTGATCCAGGATTTGCGCAAAGAAAAAGGCTTAGGAGTCAGTGAGAAAGTCAAAATACAACTTACAAAAACCTATGCAGATTTACCTCAAGATTTACTAGCAGACGTCAAACGCAAAACTCTGGTAGAATCTGTGGTATGGGGCGACAAACTCGAACTTTTGCCTGGTTAGTATTCATTCCGGCAATTCTCCTTAATTCACTGGGTTTGGTGACACTTTTATCCCGTGATCCTGTCCTCTTTTATCAGCAGGCAATATTTACGGCCGTCGGACTTGGCTTGTTTTGGTTGTTTTACCATATTGATTTTGAACTGTATCAGTATCTCTACAAATTTTTTTACGTGGGAGCAATTTTATTTTTGCTTATGGCTTTTTTAGGGCCCAATGTCCGTGGTGCTACCCGATGGATAGACCTAGGAGGATTTCGGATTCAGCCGTCGGAAATCATTAAGCCATTTTTTCTCATCACTCTTGCTAGTCTGTTGGTGCGGTATCCGCCAACAAAGATCAAGTTTATTCTCTATCATTTGGGACTTTTTGGGCTGCCGTTTTTGATCATATATAAACAACCTGATTTGGGAAACGCGATTGTCTATGCTGGGATGTGGTTATTTTCTGTAGTGTTAGCTGGGATGCCGGTGTGGTTTCTGGTTTTAGGTGGGGGAGTTTTAGGTGGATTGTTGCCTTTTGGTTATAGATTGTTGCACGAATACCAAAGACAGCGCATCTTGACTTTTCTTAATCCGCTTTCAGATCCACGGGGAACTGGTTACAATGCAATCCAAGCGATGATCGCAGTCGGATCAGGCCAATGGTTTGGCCGCGGTTTTGGTAAGGGAACGCAATCACTCCTGAATTTTCTGCCCGAGCAACATACGGATTTCATTTTCGCCGCGTTTAGCGAAGAATTCGGCTTTATAGGAGCTCTGGTTTTACTTGCGATTTTCTTTATATTTTTGTGGAAAGTTTTGCGACTCACAAATCTGCGACAGGATCGCCAGCTGGCCTTTTTGTATAGTGCCGGTTTTTTTACCCAACTGTTTATTCATGTAATTATAAATGTGGGTATGAACCTGGGTTTGGTGCCGATCACCGGGATCACCTTGCCGTTTATTTCTTACGGTGGCAGCTCTTTGATTTCACTCTGGATCGGTTTGGGGATCTTGTTTAGCGCTGATTTTGAGCCTCACCAGGCGGCAAGTAGGGGTTGAACCCTTGTAATCAAGGCCAATTTTTGTTAAAATGGAGGTAAGATTTTAGGCCTAACAAAGAGTTAAACCTATATGTACGCAGTTGTTAAAATTGGTGGTAACCAATATAAAGTCACTCCCAAAGACACGCTTCAGGTCGATCACCTGGCGGGTAATGTCGGCGATACAGTCAAATTCCCGGCACTTCTGGTAGCGGACGGAGACAGAGTTGAAGTTGGCAAGGAAGCGTTTACGACAGAAGTGGTGATGAAGATTTTGAGCCATTTGCGGGGAGAAAAGATTGATGTGCACCGTTTTCGAGCCAAATCCCGGACGCGGCGTCATGTAGGTTTTCGTGCGAGCCTCACCAATCTTGAGGTCCAGAGTATCGGCCAACCTCAAGCTAAACCCAAAAAGGCCAAAGCTGTTTCTTCCAAAACCTCACACCCATAAAAACATGGCATGAAGACATACATCTTTCTACTTGGTCAAGCTCGAGAACTGTGTTTGGCAGAGTTGACAGAGGTGCTTAAATTCTTCCGTTTGGGACATCCTTCTGTTTCGGGTAATTTAGCTTTTGTCCAATCCGCATCGTCACTTGAGTGCGACCAATTGCAATCGCTTCTCGGAGGCACGATCAAAATTGCCGAGATTAGGGGGAAAATCCCGGACTTGACAGCCGAGTCGATAGTCGAATTCATGGATGTGGGCGAAAAGACTAGTTATACTTTTAGTCTGAGTGTTTATTCACCCGAGCCAAAGATAGATGAGTCCTTACACGGCGAAGTTAAAGCATTGCTCACGCCAAAATTCAGTTCTGTTCGTTATGTTTTGCCCAAAAACGACACTTTATCTAGTGTGGTCGTGACTAAACAACGCGTGGATGAGTATTTACTGGTATTTGATTCTAAGGAAAAAGTTTGGTTGATAGCTAAAACCGTTTCTGTGCAAAATGTGGAATCCTGGAGTAAGCGTGATTTTGGTCGGCCGTTTGCCGATCCAAAAGCGGGGATGTTACCACCAAAAGTAGCGCGGATGATGGTCAACTTAGCTTTGCCTGAATCGCCGGGTGCCACGAAATCATTACTCGATCCGTTTTGCGGAATGGGGACGATTTTGGCCGAAGGTTCAGTTTCCGGCTGGCAGGTCGTTGGGAGTGACCAGTCTGCGGTAGTAGTTGAGAAAGCTCGGAAAAACCTTGACTGGTTGGTTAGCGAGTTTGATCTTAAACTAACTGATTTCAAATTGTATGTGGCTGATGCGACTCATGTCTCAAAGCAACTTTCCGGAGTGACAGTTTCTGCCATCGTGACTGAACCTTTTTTAGGCGCGCCTTTTGAACTGCGGGCTGGCCGACTCACCCAAAAGGGTCGTCCCGCATCGACTGAATCTATAGAAAATACCTTAAAAGGCTTACAAAAACTGTATTTGGGTGCCTTGAAAGATTGGACCAAAATTTTGGCCAAAAACGGCAAGGTGGTGATGGTTTGGCCCGAAATCAACTTCAACCAACGCCAATATCCCGTGAAAAAATTGGTTGACAGCTGTGAAAAACTAGGTTATACTCTCACCCAAGGTCCGTATACGTATGGCAGACCGCAGGCGGTGGTAAAAAGGAAGATCTACGTATTTAAAAAAATTTAAAGTTTAAAAATCAAAATGTAAAATTAGGGAAATTTTTTCAAAATTTTTCATTTTGATCTTTGCATTTGTTTTATGGCCCATATCAAAACTGCCGGTACAACCAAAGGCAACCGTGATTCCCGTGGCAAACGCTTAGGGATCAAGCTTTATGGCGGAGAAAAAGCCAGTGTCGGAAATATCGTGGTTCGTCAAAAAGGCACCAAAGTCCATCCTGGTCTGGGGACTTCGATGGGCAAAGATTTTACTATTTTCGCTCTGACTTCAGGGCTAGTCAAATTTTCAACCAGAATGGGTAAAAAAATAGTTTCAGTGGTGAGTTAAATGGCAAATTCAAGTCAAATCGTCGATCTGGATATTGAAGTACTACAACCCAATCCGTTACAACCCCGGAGCCTGATTTCGGCTGATTCCCTCAAGGATCTCATGTCTTCGATCAAAGCAAGCGGGATTTTGGAGCCGTTGGTGGTAGCCAAGACTCCAGCCGGATATCAAATTATCGCTGGCGAGAGGAGATGGCGCGCAGCCAAACTGGCTGGTATGACTACGGTGCCAGTGATCATCAAAGAAACCACGGCACGGGAAATGCTCGAGATGGCGATTGTCGAAAACGTCCAGCGGGAGGACTTAAATCCGATAGAACGGGCCCAAGCTTTTGAAAGGTTGATTGAAGAGTTTGGTTTGCCGGTATCAGAAATCGCCAAACGCATCGGCAAAAGCGATTCATATGTGTCTAATACTTTGCGTCTTCTGACTTTGCCGGATGCGATCAAAGATGGGTTGATGTCGGGCGCGATCACCGAGGGCCATGCCCGGGCGATTGCCGGATTGGGTGATGTGAAACTGATGGTTGATGCTTACAAAACGATTTTATCGGAAAATGCTTCAGTCAGGCGGGCGGAAGATTTAGCCAGAAGGCTCAAATCGGAAGCAGCCAAAAAAATACATTCGCGGGTAGAACGGATTCACAATGAGGAACTGGACAAAATCGCCTCAGATCTAGCCCAGGCTGTCGAGGGTTTGGTTAAGATCACCCAATCAAAAGTAGAAGCCCGAGTGATACTTGTGATTCGGGGCAATTTGGAAAAAACTTCAAAAATTATTAAAGAACTTCACCAAAAGGTTGCGGTTTGAGTCCTTCCCCTAATCAACGGACGGATATTTGATCCTGTCAATTAGCCCAAAGCGATTGAATGGCCAATACCGGAGTTGTGAGCGGCCGATGATAGAGGAACGGGGAATCGGGCCCCATTCGCGCGAGTCGCTACTTCGTGGCCGATTATCTCCCGAGACAAAATAATAATCATCTGGGATGACGATCTCGACTCCTTCTTTGAGATAAGCCCCATTGTAGGTATACAGTTCCGGAGCAATATAAGGTTCCTGAAGTTCGACGCCATTTATATAATAGTGATTATTGACCAATTTGAGTTTTTCTCCGGGTAGGCCGATGATTCGTTTGATATAATCTATTTCCGGATTTTGAGGTGACTTAAACACAATCACATCACCACGCTTGGGGTCGCCGAAGCGGTATTCGAATTTGTTGGTCAGAATATACTCTTTATCATGAAAATTGGGTTCCATCGAAGCTCCCTTTACTTGGTGTGGTTGGTACAAAAATAGATAGAAGACGACGAAGATAGCCAGAGCCACGACCACGGATTCAAGGATGTCAAAAAAGAAGTTAAATATGCGCCGGATCAAACTTATCATAAAAAAGCAAGCTCTGCCTCTTCGGTAGGTCGCCAATGAGGCAACCTCCAACTAAAAAAAGCGAGGGCAATCGCCTATAAATTGAGTATAACCAAGTGGTATAATATACGCAAGTTTCAACCCCAATTTCCTCTCCTTTTAAGGAGAGGAGTAAGGTGAGGTTGAAAATCAAGAGCGGGCGCATAGCTCAGTTGGCTAGAGCGTTGCATTCACATTGCAAAGGCCCATGGTTCAAATCCATGTGCGCCCACACTTTAGAAATTTAGAAAACAAAGATGAGTAACGAAGGCAGTTTAAAGGCGCGAAAGAGTCCAAAATTTCCTGAATCAGGAATAGGAATAAGATTGCCAATTGATGCAGTTATATTGGATAATAATTTATTTGCTACTGGCAGATCAAATCCTGATTGGGATTTGGACGGTAGATTAGTAGGATATAAATGCAGTATGTGTCCACTCGCGAATTGGTCTGTTCCTGCTTCCGACAACTCGGCTCAAGCATGGAGTGCCCTACAGGCACACGTTCGTGAAAAACACAAGTTATGGGGTCAGAAGCCTGAAGGTCTCCGACCTACTTTGTATCGAGTCTATATGATATTTCCGGGTTTGGCCAAGCCAGATCCTGCAAGTAAATATTGATATTATTTACTTTTTGGTTAAAACACTGTAAACGCCGGGACCAACAATTTAATTGATTTTTTGTTGACGAACGACTACGCTATTATGCATGGAACCTGTTTCTGCCGATTTGCCAAATCCAAGTTCATCTACTCTACCGCCAACTTTACCAGAATTAACTAATCGTTCTCGACATCCAAAGAAAAGATTAGCCATATTACTCCTCATATTTTTCGGATTAATGATTTCATCTGTAGCTGGATTTTTATATTTGGAAAGCCCAGACCGCGCTCAAAAAAGATTACTACTTAACGCCCAAGAGTGGAGAAATAAATTCACCACACCATCAGTTCAGCCAGTTTACTTCGCCCCATCACCTTTAACTAACGATAAATTGATAAGTCCGTCAGTCAGCTCGTCTCCAACTTTGACTCCAGAAGCAACTACACTTATCGATTTACCCTTTTTATTTCCAGAATTATCTTGGATAAAAATCGTGGGTAATAATTTTGAAGATATTAATAAACTTTACGTGACATCTGACGACTACACCCTTTTTTCGGAAGAAGTTGGTTTAAAGAGTCAAGGTTGGGTAGCTAAAAAAGAAAACTTAAGCGAAAAGGAGTTGTTAGATGTTTCTGAAAAATTTAGATTGTTTTATGGGTCAGAATTTGAAAAACTAAATTGGAAGTGGCAGGCATCAATACCCAATTATAAATTTATGACAATCGTTGCTGACGGTCCAAATGGAAGTGCTTGGGGTCTTATTGGTGTAAGGGAAAATAATTTAAGAGTGATTACTCTGAGTGAATCCAGAAGTGGAATTGGGTTTGAGAACTGTCCATGCGCGATCACTTTTGAAGTGTACTTGAGCGAGATATATCCCATTGCGAAAGTAATTTCATCTGTTGAAAAGTAATATATACCCACACCCGGTGTGGGTTAGCTTCATTAGGTATTTTTTACGCCGATAATTTACTGAAATTCTAGAGTGTTTCTTGAAGAGATTGAAGATCACCAGTTAATAAGTTGTATCCCTCTTCAGTAATCGTTTTTCCTTTAAGGAGTTTTAGTTCTGTTAGCATGGCTTTCAAAGCCATTTTTGCCAATTGCTTGCGATTTGCATTATAAAGTTTTTCAGCTGCATTAGCCTCAGCTAAAAGAGTTCTGTATGTAGGTTGATTTGTGATCCACCCCAGTTCATGCGCGTTGGTAACATCTGCTTGCAAAGAATCAAATGTAACCAATGGTTTGATTTCTGAACTACCAGTTGCACTTGAGTCAACTGTAAGCGCGATTGTATCCGTATCATTTAATCCCACTACTCCCGTGTTTGTTTGCAGATTTTTTTCACCGGATTGATTATATATGTAAGAATCAAGTCGGTATGGTTGGTTATCTGGAGAGGAAATATAGAGTGTATAATTTCCTTGAGGAGGATGTTTGAAATAGAGAACTTTAAGCGTTTCTTCCTCTGGTGGAGTTTGAGAAATTTGATTAAAATATGGTTCTTCAATTTCTACCTGGCCCACGGATTCATTATTTGAATTAAGAAGTTGTATATCTACTGTATTATCAACTACCAAGATGAGATATGAAAAGTCACTATTTGTGACTTCAAATTTATCAACACGGATTGGTGACTGATAGTGCGGACTTAAAGTCGTCCGATCAGCATGTGCCGGATCTAAAATGTTATACGTACTTTCAGCTGAACCGGTCGCGACAACAAAGTGTAAACCGCTGGTACTTGGAGAATAATCAAGTTTAAGTATGGGTTTTCTTCCCGCGTTTAGTTCTTCATCGATATCTGATAAATTGGTGCTTTGACTATACTCAAGTTTGGGACTCGTTGGGTCAAGTTCATTGGATTTTATAGTCATATTGGCAATACTTGCAAAATTAGTATTACCATTTCTAAAACTACCATCATTTACACTTATTAACCATTCGTTTAGCGAGCCTGGGTCTAAATCTTTGGGAGGAAGCCCTGTATCGGGATTTCCGGGAGTTTTGGTGATATTGAAATACTTCAAAACCATGGCTGCAGAAGTTAGGGCGCAAGCTTTATCAGCCATCGTCGCATCCATATGATCATAAGTATTTCCACCCCAAAGCGGGTCTGATTGGGAAAAATAAGGGATGGGCGCAGTCTCTTCCGCCAATCCTACGCGCCAGACACTTCCAGTGTCCAGACCTGCATAATACAATCTTAATTTATTGGCAACCCTTATTACATCTGGGGCTGCAATCATATTTTGGTCAAATGCCGCAAACCCTCCTCGACCAAGGACATAGTTTGCATCTTTAGTCCAGTTAATTCCGTCAGTCGATGTCGCGTGACCAATATAATAAGGTACTATTGGACCAGCATGGTAGTATATGTGATAGTTTTGTCCGTCAAAATATACTGATGGAGCTCCAACAGATGTTCCTTCCCAAGACAAAGAAGTTTGTAGCACTGGATTTAGAAGTCTATTCCAATTTATTCCATCAGTCGATGAGGCATAACCAATTTTTCCTACACCCACACTGTCTCGCGTTCCGTACCACATTTTGTATTCTCCGTTGACATAAAGAACTGTAGGGCTTAATACTCCTTCGGATTCCCACCCAACCCCATCCCTTCTTCGGAGAACATAGCCTTGTCTTGTCCAGTTAGTGCCATCGTTTGAAGTAGCATATTTAATTCGAAAAGTTTCACTGCCGGGGCCAGTATATTGAGCTGTTGATAAATACCACATTTTGTATTCATTGCCTATTTTTAGAACGGAAGCTTCCGCCACTTCTAATTCTGTGGAATCAGCAAGGTCTTTAGTTAGCACTGGGTTGAAAGCGTATTTATTCCAACCGAGACCATCACCTGATGTTGCTAGTCCTATATTCCCCACAAATGTACCGTATGATCAGTAATACCATGTTTTAAAACCGTCAATGTCAATAATTGTTGCTGGTGAAGAAACAAGGGTGCTATCCCAACTTCTTGGTAAACTAACATTAAGCAAAGGGTTTAGTGGGCTTTTTACGAAAGTTGCGTTTACTGACGATGGGAAGGAAATTAAAATAAGTAAGAAGAAAGGAACTAAATAAATAATTTTAGGGACTTTTAGCATTTTAAGCAGATGCGATTAAGTCGAAATTAGTCTATATTTTGTTTGTTGTCAATATATCAAACAAGACCAAAATAAAATTATTGTTATAATATGATATGTCGTTTTCTGACCTGTCCATTTTATCGCTAATTAAGTGAAGACAAGACTGCAACTTATACTATTATTGTTTTTATATTCACTTCTTAGTTACCAGTTTATAAAAAATCATTTGTATGACGTCAATCCTGATGGAATTTCTTATATAGAAATTGCACAAATATATAAATCAGGAAATCTACGAGAGGCGATTAATGCTTATTGGGGGCCGGGATACTCATTAGCCTTACTTTTATTAAGTTACTTTTTTGGTTGGATACAAACGGCCAGGGCACTAACTTTTGGACTTAATATTTTATGGATAGTTGGATTATATGTTCTTTCTTTGAAGTTACTAAAGAGTGAGGTCAAAGCTTTTTCAGTAGTAGGCCTTAGTTTTTTATTCCCGACGTTTTTTGATTTTTGGAGGTTAATCACTCCAGATTTTCTTTTGACTGCATATTCACTATTTCTTCTATTATTTTTTTATTACATAATTCAGTCAGAAAACCAGTCAAAGAAAAAATGGTTAGTGCTAGGTTTCTTAGCCGGTGTCGGATATTTGATCAAACCCTTTTTTCTTTTATTTGCCATAGTTTTCTTTCCTCTGGTTTTCCTCCGTATATTTGGTCGCAAATTTCTTAAGCCCACAATTTATTTATTTCTGGGGCTTTTTCTTATCGTTGCCGGATGGACACTTCTCATTTATTGGAAATATGGAAAGATAACAACTGGAACCAGTGGCACAGTCATATACAAAAATACTGTGTTGAAGCAAGAATATGAATTTCTTTATAAACCAGTGATGTACCCAAGGAAAGGAACATCCTATTGGGTTGATCCTTCAGACTTTACTCTTGCGACATTTGATTTTCGTAAACAAATGATAGCTCTGCAAATAAATTTGTGGGAAACACTTATTTTTTTTATAAAGCGATTTCATTTTGGCATTTTTATTCTTCTACTAGGACTAAACAGGTTACGTCGGAATAAACAATTATTAATATTACTTATTTTTTCAACTCTTTGGGTAGCCATATATTCGACAATTTATGTTGAAGAGAGGTATTTGTGGCCAATCATCACCCCTATATTGATTATGATAATCGGTAGTTCAAAAAGTTCCCATAAATATTTATTGGGTTTATATTACATTTTTGCGCTGGTTTTATTTGCAAAATATTATATTCAATATTTACCTCCAGATCCAAACAGCCGATTACATGTAATGATAAGTGAAAAAATACATTCTCCATGTGTTATTCTTTCAGATAAGTGGGAAAGAGGTCTTTACATTTCATTTTTCAGTGGTTGCAAGTACTATGGTGTATCGGAGACTTCAACTAATATTAGGGATATAGATAAAACGTTGCAAAGAGAGACAAAAGCTGGAGCAGTTACACATTTTATAGCGTTTGATGGTAAGAAATATCAAAGACTTCCAGATTTTTCTCTCGAGCAAGAGTGGATTTTCAATAATTTTGACGTTCTACTTTATAGAACAAAAACAAAATGAGACAATATAATACGTTATCTATAGTTATTGCCGCGTTTAATGATGAGGATGTGATTAAGGATGCTTTAGAAAGCGCATCCTGGGCAAATGAGATTATTGTAGTAATCGCCAAAGAAAGTAGCGACAGTACGCTCAAAATAGCCAAGTCATATACTGATAAAATCTTCTTTTCCAAGAACCATTTAGGGATCCAAAGGAAACTAGGAATTTCAAATGCACACGGTGAGTGGATACTGGTTTTGGATACTGATGAAAGAGTTAGTCAGGCTTTACAACATGAGATTAAAGAAGCATTACAAGGTAGCAAATTTAATGGGTATTATGCTCCTTTTGGGAACTATTTCCTGGGACACAAAGTAAAATGGGGAAACCAAGATTATGAAAAACGTAGGTTATTTAGAAAAGATAAAGGAAAAATAGAAAATCTAAAAATACATCCGGAAATTATTATAGAAGAACCAGTTAGTCACTTGAAAGGTAAGATTTTGCATTATTCTTTTCGCAGTATTTCGCAGACGCTGAAGAAATTCACTTACTACGCATGGGTAGAAGCGCCGTTATTGTTTGCTAAAAGCGAGAGAATTCATCTCAAAAAACTCACGCTTTATCCTCTCCACATGTTTTGGTCGATTTTTGTGGAAGATCAGGGCTGGCGGGATGGAATTTGGGGCTTGGGACTGGCCTTGTGTTTCACTTACTATGAATTTGCCCGCTATTGGTTTTTATTCCTTTATGGACAGAAACACTCCCAAGTCGTTAGGAATTGATTTTAGTATCCCGCGTTTCCAGTAGCGACTTTCACGAGTTGTACCGCAACTAAAAAGAGTAAACCGAGTACGATATAAACTACAAAATGCGGTACCGGTTTATGCAAAGTCTGGATGTGTTTTGTTCTTTTTTTGGCAGCCATAATTACACCTCCCTCCGGATAAATAAATATATTTTCTGTCCATTCTTAGTTTGGAGATTTTTGTGTGGATTGTCAAGAGGTGAAATAGCATTTTTTAGTGCGTTGATATTTGATATGTGTACAAGTCTTAAGTTAAGTCTTTAGCTGTCATTCCCGACCTGATCGGGAATCTATACAAATAAAACTTTTCCTTGGATTCTCGCTTTCGCGAGAATGACAAAATAATACAACACTAAATTCGTAATATAATAAAAATATGGACAATACGGATGCATCAGTTGTAGTAGTCATCGTCACATTTAATAATCAGGAAACCATCGCAGCTTGCTTAAATTCGGTCTTGGAAAATAAGCTCACCCAAGTGATTGTGGTTGATAGTGCCTCAACAGATGACACGCGCGAGTTGGTCAGACAAAAATATGCAGCAGTTAACTTGATCAGTTTACCCAACAATGTGGGTTTTGCTGCCGGAAACAATCTCGGCATTGAACTAGCTCTAAAAGAGCATCCGACATATATTTTGATATTAAATCCGGATACGGTTTTACTTCCCGGAGCTCTCTCGGCCTTGGTAGCTGCTGCCCAACATCATCACCAGCGCGGAATTTTCGGCCCGCAAATACTAAGGGGGAGCGATCCCTATGTCCTTTGGTCAGCCGGAGGCGAGATCGACCCGAAACGATACACAGCCGGTTTGATTGGGTATAACCAGCCGGTAGGGCCCAGCTTTGAAAAAGAGACCGTTTGCGATTTTGTCTCCGGGACTTGCATGTTGATCTCGGCGGCTTTATTTAGTTTCCGTATCCGTTTCTTTGCGCCTTACTTTTTGTACTACGAAGATGTGGAATTTTGTTTATGGGCCAAACGTTTCCGCGGATTCTCTGTTTACGTCCCGCAAGCCAAAATCTTGCATCAGGAAACGAGCGCGTCGGGTGAGAGGTTGCAGGCCAAAAGCTACTATCTGGCGCGCAACCATTTATTGTTTGTTGAGCGATGTGCCCCATTTGGGGTAAAATTGCGGGAACTGGCGCGATTGCCAAAAACTTTAGCCGAACATATCGGATCGCAAGACCTACCGGCAGTAATCGGAATCAAAGATTATTTTTTGCGCCATTTTGGTCATTATGAAAACACCAAACATCAAAGCCGGACGCAAGCGCCGGCCCACTCTGACGCTAGCAGTTGACTCGGGAGCTTTGTCTCCTCGAGACCAGCGGGAGAAAGGTGGCGTGGCGACCGTGACTTTAAATTTGTTGACTGAACTAGCTCGACTTGATAAACACAACCGCTACCTTTTATATAGTTATTCTTCGCTTGACAAAACGTTACTTTCTAAATTTGCGGGGCGGGCAATCAATCGGGTTTTACCGCGGATCGGATTTAATAAGCTTTGGCTCAAGTTATTTTTAAAATGGGATCGGCCCCAAGTATATCTGGCACTAGCCCAAGCCGCTCCGGAGACGCAAGTGCCTATTCTGGGATTTGTCTACGACTTAGCCTTTTACCAATATCATGATTACCCAAACTTACACAAACTGGTAGCCAACACAGAAAAATTAGTCAAAAACGCTCAACACCTGATCACTATTTCCGAAGTAAGCAAAGTTGATTTGGAACGCAAATTCCACCTCAAAACCAAACAGGTTTCCCTCTTTTATCCGGGTGTGGCAGCTGATTTTTCCCCCCAGGGAACGAAGTTTATTGATGCACACCCCTATTTTTTATATGTCGGAGCGTTGAAACGTACCAAAAATATTCCCCAGATCATCACCGGATTTTACCAATTCGTTACCAAACACGGGAGAAATTATTACCTGATTCTAGTGGGAAGTGATAAAGACCTTGATCCGGAAATACAGATTAAACTCGATAAGTACCAACTTCGTGATTTGGTAAAAATCAAAGGCTACGTGCCCTCTAAAGACTTACCCAAGTATTATCGGGGAGCGATCGCTTTGGTTTCACCCAGTTTGGTTGAAGGTTTTGGTTTGCCTGTGGCTGAGGCGATGGCTTGTGGGACGCCGGTAATTGTGAGTCATCATCCAGCTCTAGTTGAGGTAGTTGATAAGGCCGGGTTAAAAGTGGACGAAAAAAATGCCGCAGAGATCGGATTGGCACTTTCAAGACTAGCAACAAATGATACTTTCAGACAAAAATTAGTCAAACTGGGACTTCGACAAGCCCGCAAATATTCCTGGCACAGATTTGCCAAAGGGGTCTTAAACGATGTATACAAATACTGTGTACCCAAAAATGTCTGAACCGACTTCCATTACAGCGGTGGTTTTGACCAAGGACGAAGTTGACAATATCACTCGCTGTTTGAAATCACTACTCTGGTGTGAGGAAATTATTTTGGTCGATGATTCGAAAGACAAGACACTGGAGCTGGCTCGGACAATCGTATCAGATAAGAAACTGCGGATCATAAAACAAAGCTCAACCAGTGATTTTGCCGCACTTCGAAATATGGCATTAAAGCAAGCGCGACATGTTTGGGTCCTATTTGTTGATGCAGATGAGGAAGTTACCCCAGGACTGGCCCGTGAAATCAAGGAAGCAATATGTGATGAAGGTGAGAACGGTTATTTTCTAAAGCGCAGAGATCATTTTTTAGGCAGATGGCTCAAATTTGGGGAAACTGCCGAAGTCCGACTTTTAAAACTTGGTCGAAAAGACGCGGGCAAATGGGTCAGGCGGGTGCATGAAAAATGGGAAATCACCAATCCTACGGGTGAACTCGTTTCTCCTTTATTGCATTATCCCCATCCGACCGTAGCCGAGTTTATAGCTCGCATCAACCGTTGGACGACGCTCGATGCTCAAGAATTTTACGATCAGGGAGTCAGGTCAAATTGGGCAAAAATCCTGATTTTTCCCTTGGGGAAATTCTTACGTAATTACTTTATAAAACTGGGATTTCTCGACGGTTTGCCGGGGCTGATAATGGCTATCAACATGAGTTTTCACTCGTTTTTGACGCGGGCGAAGTTGTACCTACTGCAAACCTCATGAAAAAGTTTCTATCGTTTCTCGTATTTTTGGGTTTTATTTCCGGGGCATTATTTTCTTATACCTTCGGATCCATTCGCGTAAGTTTACTTGATATTACACTTGGACTTTTTGTCTTGGGAAACTTGATATTTGTCAAAAAAAATTCCCAGAACACTTTAGTTTTTTTCATAAAAACTGTTGGCCCGTTTTTGCTGATCGCATGCTTTTCGCTGCTATTCCAGATTTTTAAATTAAAGCCGGTTGAGATGGGGATTTCTGCTTTATATATGCTGCGATTTCTAGGTTATGCCAGCAGCCTGTATTTTGTAGCCAAAGATCAAGATCTAAAACATACAGGTATCTGGTGGTTATGGTTAAGTGGCATAAGTATTTCCGTTTTGGGCCTAATTCAATATGTACTTTATCCCAACTTACGCAATCTCTCTTATTTGGGTTGGGATCCGCATCAATACAGATTGTTTTCCACATTGCTTGACCCCAATTTTACCGGAATTATTCTGGTGCTTACTTTGATTTTGAGCATGTATATCATTCAACACAAAAATACGCAATTGCGTATTTTTGTGATTGTGGCGTCATTCGGACCTGTTATAGCTTTATTTTTGACTTATTCTCGGGGAGCCTTTGTGGCGTTTTTGGCAACAGTTTTTGTGTGGACGCTCGTTTCAAAGCGCTGGAAAATTATGGGAGGGTTAGTGGTTATTTTTGTCGCCTCTTTATTTTTCTTGCCCAGGCCAAGCGGAGAAGGAGTCAATTTGTTAAGAACCATTTCCATTTATGCGCGCATAGAAAACACTCAAGAAGCTTGGAATTTATTTACATCTTCTCCTGTCATCGGATATGGATTTAATACTTTGCGTTTCGTACGTCAAGTTCCGGCGTCAGAAATGGAAAGCCCCGAGACTGCACACAGCGGCGGAGGATTTCATAATGGTTGGTTAACTTTGCTTACAACTACAGGTATTATTGGCGTGATTGGTTACTTGTGGATCTGGCGAAAAATATTGGCAGTAACTCAAAAAGAAAATAAACAATTTCTAATGCTTAGTTTAACCGCTATTTTTACGCACAGTTTTTTTGACAACAGTCTATTTTATCCGTGGGTGATGTTGTGGATGTGGGTTGTGGCCGGAAGCGGATTAAAAATTAACAGACCCTCTTATGAAAGGGGAAGAATTCCTTCTCTTCGTAAGAGAGGGCTTCGGCCGTGAGCTCTGCCGAACGGTTAGGGTGAGTTAGTTATAAAGCTCTGAACTTAATTTGAGCTTCGTAATTTAAGCATGAGTTACGCAATGATTTGTTGTTTAGATTGTCATTGCGAGCGAAACGAAGTGAAGCGAAGCAATCTCAAGAATATTAGATTGCCGCGTCGCTTAAGCTCCTCGCAATGACGTACTGCGTAAGTCCTGTTTAAGCGAATTAAGGTTGGTAGGTCACCTTGCGCTCAAGTTTTGTTTCATTACCGGCTTGGTCCTGGGCGACGATGTTTAGGGTATTTTCTCCATCTTGTAGTTTAATGTTATAGGTAAACGTACCGTCTTCTTTGACTAGTACAAACCGGTCGTTGATGCGGATATCATTGCCCGGATCGGTCAAACCCTTCACTGTAATCTCTTGCTGATTTTTACCAAATGTTTGTTTATCCTGTGGATCACTGACTTCAAGTTTGGGTGCACTTTTTTTATAAACTATTTGCAGCTCCTGTGACTGACTACTTTCATTGCCGGATTGGTCAGTGAGAGTGGCATAAATATTGTTTTCGCCCTCGGTCAAAGTCACGTCCGTAAAAGAAAAGCCGCCGTCACCACCCAGGAGGACTTTTTTGACATCCCGGCCATTGAGGTACAGCTTGAGCGTGGACTCAGGTTCGCCATAGCCCTCGATTTTGATTTCGGCGCTGTTGGTAGCGGATAAAATTGAAGACAGCGTGGGCGGGAAAGGCGCGGTTTTATCAAGAGAGTCGCTTAGAGGTTGAGCCAGTTTGCGGTTACCCAAAAACACACTCACCCTGACCAAAAGTGGAATTCCCACAGTAGTAGTAAATACAATCACTGCCAGGATACCGACGATCACAAAAAACAGTTGTTTTTTAGTCCGCCTTTCCTCAATCCGCGAGATGCGCGAGTAAGCCATGGTGCTTAGATTATACCACTTATATTTTTGAGCCGACGATCGGATTCGGACCGATGACCCACGCTTTACGAAAGCGTTGCTCTACCAACTGAGCTACGTCGGCGAACCAAAACTATTACAACCAGAGTTACGAAATGAAGTTTGTCCTTGGATTCAAGGTTCCCTCTTTTTGCAAGAGAGGGTTAGCCTGCCTGCCGGCAGGCAGGGGTGAGTTAGTCGTTTTATCTAACTCTCCTTCATCCCCTCTTAAAAAGAGGGGAAACAGCTTTATTGATTTCGTAACTCAAACTATTATACCTCTCTCCATGTCGTTTGGCCATAAATGTGCCTTGGGATATTTGCCAAATCGACTGCTCTGGGTATATAATCCCATAATCAATCTCACCAGGTTGATTTTTTGTAGTGCGATGAACATCAATAAAGTTGATATTATGCTCCAAACTAACGGTTTAAAACATACCTTGATACAGTTTGTGTCAAAAATCAGTCAAGCCCTAACTGAACCTAAAAAGACACTGCAGAAACTATTTCCAGAGCAAATTTCTCCAATCGCGCCGGAAAAACCCGGATCGATGCTGGGCGGAGGTTTCATACACAGGAAACGTAGGTTTGTGACCCATACGACTCTCCCACATCAGCAATCAGCCATTTATACCCTCACAGGTAGCCAGAAAATCAGCCTACTAGTACTTATGACGGCGTTATCAGTTGGCCTTATATTTAAGCCGCTGACAACCGGGATTGTTTTTGTGGGTTTAGTTAGCCTGATTTACTTTTTGGATGTAGTTTTTAGCCTGTTTGTGATCCTGAAGAGCCTGCATTTTCCCCAAGAGATTACCGCGACTGAAGCGGATTTAGTCCAAATCAAGGATGAGAAGTTGCCCATGTATTCAATCCTATGTCCTTTATATAAGGAAGGCAAAATTTTACCACAGTTTGTGACAGCTATCACCCGACTTGAGTGGCCCAAGTCCAAACTGGAAGTACTCTTGCTTTTGGAATCTGATGACCATGAGACAGTGACCGCGGCCCAACAACTTAAACTACCGGAATATTTCCGGGTAATAAAAATACCCGTATCTGATCCCAAAACCAAACCCAAAGCCCTAAATTATGGTTTACATCACACTCGCGGTGAGTATGTGGTGATTTACGATGCCGAAGACATGCCTGACCCTTGGCAACTCAAGAAGGCGTATCTGGGATTTAGCCGGGTGGGCAAAAACGTGGCTTGCCTGCAGGCAAAACTCAATTATTACAACCCGCATCACAATCTGCTGACCCAGCTTTTTACAGCCGAGTACTCTCTTTGGTTTGACGTGGTTTTGCCGGGACTGCAATCGATTGCGACCAGTATCCCTTTGGGTGGGACAAGTAACCACTTCCGGACTGCGGTACTACGCCAGCTTCATGGGTGGGATCCATTTAATGTCACCGAAGATTGTGATTTGGGTGTCAGGTTATTCAAAGCTGGATATAAGACAGCGATGATTGATTCAACCACGCTTGAGGAGGCCAACAGCGACCTCAAAAATTGGCTGCGGCAGCGCTCACGTTGGATCAAAGGCTATATCCAGACATACCTAGTTCATATGCGTAGTCCCTGGCAGTTTGCCAAGACGCAAGGGATTCATGCTGTCATTTTTCAACTCGTGGTCGGCGGCAAAACTGCCTTCATGTTGATTAACCCCTTTTTGTGGCTGGCTACGATTGCTTATTTTACACTGTTTGCCATTGTCGGCCCGACGATCGAAAGTCTCTATCCACCGGTGATTTTTTACATGGCAGCTACATCACTCGTTTTAGGTAATTTCATTTATCTCTATAACTACATGATTGGTTGTGCTAAGCGGGGGCACTGGAATCTGATCAAATATGTTTACTTGGTGCCATTTTATTGGTTGTTTGTGAGCGTGGGCGCAGGTATCGCACTGACACAGTTGGTTTTCAAACCCCATTATTGGGAAAAGACGATTCACGGTTTGCATTTTGACAAAGTGGAGAAAGATACCGCTAGGAAACTCCTCAAGATCAAATCCCGGCAAGTGCGGGCGATGAGGTGGCAGCGTCTGGCAGATTTGGCCCAAACCAACTTAGTCAGTGGAGGAATCCTGATCGGAGCTTCATTTTTGGGTAATATTTTAAACTTTTTGTATAACGCGTATTTGGGGAGAACCATGAATCTTGCCGAATTTGGTCTGATTAATCTCATCGGCAGTTTTATCTATCTCTCGCAAGTGCCGCTAGGAGCTATCGGCCGCACCGTGACTCACAAAAGCGCCTACCTCTTTGGAAAATATACGACTCCGGTCAAAGAATTTTGGACCCAAATCCGCCATCAAAGCCTGCGTTGGGGACTCATGATTTCGGGAGTTTGGTTGCTGGCGATTCCGTTTCTGAAAAACTTTTTTCAGGTGGAATCACTTTGGCCGTTTGTGCTGTTTACCCCGGTATGGTTGGTTGGGGCGTTAAGTGCGGTTGATGATGGGTTTTTGGGTGGCAACCTCAAATTTGTGAATCTGGCTGTAATCGTCGTCACCGAGGCTTTAGTCAAACTCATTTTGACCGTAGTTTTTGTATCTTTGAAATTAAACGCCTGGGTATATGCGGCCATTCCTTTATCTATGACTGTGGCATTTTTAGTCAGATGGGCGAGTATTGTGAGACTCAAGAGTCAACCGCTACCTGAAGTTGATCGCAAACCGGCTTTAGTTTTCCCGCGCAAGTTTTTTGTTACCTCAATCCTCATGAAACTTACCGGGGTGGCCTTTTTGGGCTTTGACGTGGTCTTGGCCAAACATTACTTAACGCCAGTTGCAGCCGGCAGTTATGCCTTTTTGGCTTTGGTCGGCAAAATGGTGTTTTTTATTAGCTCTTTGTTTAGCCAATTTATTACACCCGTTGTCAGTCGGGATGAGGGGGCCGGCAAAAATTCTCGAGCCACCTTTAATCGATTACTGTTGGCCACGACTCTGGTAGGGCTCGGGGGTTTTGTAGGACTCGGTGTCTTCAGCCGTTTTACCGTACCGCTACTTTGGGGGCCCAAGGCCCAAAATATCTTACCTTACTTGCCGCTTTATACGCTCGCGATGGTGGACTTTAGTGTCCTGGCGGCACTTGTGGGCTACCACCAAATCCGTAGGCGCTATCTGTTTCCGATAGTCAATTTTCTTTTGGCCTTGGGTCAGGTGGTTGGCATCGTTCTCTTCCATCAAAACATTGAAACTATCACCTGGGTGATTGTCATAAACGCCTTGGTCTCTCTCCTGGTGATGGCTACGTTGCATGCCATTTATCCGGTGCTTGAACGTCTTTGGTTTTCCCGAAACTTGGTTGATCTGTGGGGATTATTTGGCAAATTACCCCAGCCCCAACCAGTAGCCTCAGGAAACTTGCGGATTTTAGTCTTCAACTGGCGGGATACCCGCCATCGTTGGGCCGGGGGAGCCGAGGTTTATATCCAGGAACTCGCCAAACGTTGGGTGAAAATGGGACATGAAGTGACCGTGTTTTGCGGTAATTTGGGAGATAGTCCGCGCTACGAAACTCTCGATGGAGTCAAGATCATCAGACGAGGCGGATTTTACTTTGTCTATATCTGGGCCTTTCTTTACTACATCTTTAGACTAAAAGGTAAATATGATGTCATCATTGATTCCGAAAACGGCATTCCCTTTTTCACGCCGCTTTATGCCAAAGAACGGATATTTTTGCTTATTCACCACGTGCATCAGGAAGTTTTTAGAAAAAGCCTTAAACCGCCATGGTCCTGGTTAGCTTCTTTTCTGGAGATGCAAGTGATGCCTGTAGTCTATCGACAAACACAAGTCGTCACTGTTTCCCCTTCGTCAAAAGCAGATATATTGGATCACCGCCTGACCCAAAAAGAACCGGAAATTGTATATAACGGGGTTGATACGACCCGTTTCAAGCCGGGTATCAAAAGCCGGTTACCACTGATTTTATATTTAGGCCGCCTAAAAAGTTATAAAAGTTTGCACGTTTTGATTGCTGCGGCTAAGAAAATCATCGACGTAAAACCCCAGGTAAGATTTTTGATTGCTGGAGAAGGTGAGGAACGCAGTAAACTCATGGATTTAGTCAAAAAATTGGGACTTGTTAAACAAATCAAATTTTTAGGCAAAGTCACTGAAGAAGAAAAAATCAGTCTTTACCAGAAGGCTTGGGTATTTGTAAATCCGTCACTTATGGAGGGTTGGGGGATTACCTCAATTGAAGCCAATGCCTGCGGTACGCCGGTGGTAGCCTCAAACGTATCCGGACTTCGGGATTCAGTTTACAACCCGCATAGCGGTTTATTAGTGCCTTATGGTGAGGTGGATCAATTTGCCGAACAAATATTAAAAATACTAAATAATAAAGATGTACGCCAACACATGTTTCGCGCGGCCATAGATTGGGCTAAAAATTTCACTTGGGACAAAAGCGCTCGTGAAAGCCTAAATTTATTACAAAGGAACTAATGATCATGAAACCCACTACAAACATTACCATCGGGATTTCGGCTTATAACGAAGAGGCAAATATCGGCCATCTATTAAGTGATTTATTAAGGCAAAAGCAAACCAGGTTTACGATCACTAAAATAGTGGTGGTATCTGATGGGAGTGCGGACGATACGGTTAAGGTTATCAAAAATTTTAAGTCGAACCTGATTGAGTGTGTAAACTTTAGAAAAAGACAAGGTAAAGCTTTTTGTCTTGATCGAGTTATTGCAAAAACCAATTCCCAGGTTTTAGTACTGCTGGATGCGGACATCATGGTGAGTGATGATGATTTTATTAGTAAATTGGTAAAACCTCTGCTTTACGCAAAAGCCGATTTGACTTCTGCCGCAATTGAAGAAATATCACCGACCACACTGGTCCAGGGAGTTTTAAAGGCCAGCATGAAACTCAAAAAGGATATTTTTAGTAGCTACAGATCAGGTAACAATATTTACACCTGTCATGGACGAGCTATGGCGCTGAGTAGAAGACTATATAAATCTTTGAAATTCAAAAATATCATTGCCGATGACGCTTTTAGTTATCTCGACTGTAAGTTTCGGAACTACAAATACCAATTTGTCCCAGAAGCAGTGTTATTTTACAAACTTCCGTTAAGTTTGATAGACCATCAAAAACAGAGTCTACGATTTTATCAGTCGCAGATGCAGAAAGAGCTACTTGGCAAATATGACAAGGACTTCATCAAATCCGAATATTACTTACCTCCAGTTCTGATACTCAAGTCAGTCCTTAAATGTGTAGTTATTGATCCTGCCATTTTGGTTTATTTGGCTATTGCCGCGGTTTTGAAAATCAGATCACTTTTTAGTAAAAAATTTGTGGGTATCTGGGAAGTCGCTGCAAGTTCGAAAAACTTGCGGAGGTACGTATGAAGCCGAAAATAAAGGTATGTATGTTTGGGACATACGACAAAAACTATACTTCAAATAAACTGATTCTTCAGGGGTTAAGAGAAAATCAGATTGAAATATTGGAAATCAATGCTCATACCGCGGTGACGCGGTTGGATAAAAAACAAGAGATGTCGTGGTACCAACTATTGAAGCGGATCTTGGTGAAATACAGAATCTTGATAGAGATATTGAAAAATTGGCAAAAAATTAGAACTGTGGACGTGATTTATGTAGGATATCCGGGACACTTCGATGTTTTGCTCGCTTATCCCTTAGCCAAACTATTTAGTAAAAAACTCGTATTTAATCCGCTGTTAATTTTTTATACCGGATTTAGTGAAGAGCAGGGAATTCTCAAGAAAAAGTCGCTGCTAGCTCAAATCATAAAGATGGGGGAAACCTTGATTTATAATTTGTGCGATTTGGTTTTTGCAGATACGCCTTTCCAAAAAGAGTACTTGATTCGTGATTTCTCCGTCCCCGAAAAAAAATTACGTGTCTTACCCATCGGAGCTGATGACCGATACTACCAGTACACCCCATATACCAATTTATCCAAGAAAATAAATGTCGTCTATTACGGGCTTTATAGCCCGATTCATGGTGTGGAATACATCATTGCGGCGGCCGACATTTTGAAAACAGACCCAGATATCAAATTTACTATGGTGGGAAACCGTGGGCACACTTTTGATGTTAACCTTGCAAAGGCAAACGAGCTTCGACTTACGAACGTAAAATTTTATTACGATCTCCCATTGGAAAAACACCCGCCGCTTATTCAAGAGGCAGATATTTTCTTAGGTTTTTTACAAAAACATCCGTCTGTGGATCGGGTGATTCCCAATAAAATTTATCAAGGATTGGCTTTGGGTAAGGTGGTTTTGACAGCAGATGCACCGGTGGTCCGGAGTTTGTTTACGCATAAAAAGAACATGTATTTTTGTATCCCCGGAAGTACTGATGCATTGGTCAAAGCGATTTTGGAGTTAAAAAACAACCCGAAATTGAGACAGGAAATTGCCGAAAACGGGCATTCTTTGTACCAAGAAAAATATACCCCAAGAGCTGTAGGAAAACAAATGATGGCATATATCAGTGAAATTTTATGAAAGATAAGCAAATTTCAGTTACCATTGGTATTTCAGCATACAATGAAGAAGCCAATATCGGCTTTTTGCTGGCGAGTTTACTCAGCCAAGTCCAAAAGTCTATAAAAATTCAACATATTATTGTCGTGTCAGATGGTAGCACAGATCAGACTGTAGCAATTGTTAAGTCCTACAAAGATCGAGGGATAGAATGTATCGAAGGCAAACTTAGAGTTGGTAAACCTTCACGGTTGAATCAGTTATTTTCCGTTTTAAAGACAGATGTATTAGTGATAGTTGACGCGGATGTGATTTGTACTGATCCTTACACGCTAGAAAAGCTAGTTTGTCATTTCAGAGCGGAAGAAAATGTAGGTTTAGTATCGGGCAATCCGCAACCTTTCCCGGCAAGAACTTTGACCGAAAGAGCTATTAATAATTACTTCTATGCACGCAATAGCGTGGCCGAAATTTTTGATTTTGGTAAGACTGGTTATTCGGTACACGGTTTTCTGGCTTACTCTAAAACCTTTTTGCAAAATTTTCGTTTGCCAACCGATATCCTAAATGACGATGCCTATAGTTATTTTACTTGTATCACTTCGAAGTTTAAGCATGTATATGTCAAAGATGCAATCGTCCATGACAGATCAGCTGGTTCTGCGAAAGATTATATAAAACAAATCAATCGCTATATTTTGGGCGGATATCAGTTACACACATATTTTGATCAACGCTTGGTGGATCAAGCTATTAAACTACCAACCGAAATAAGTTTACAAATCATGTTATTCCAGCTCAAAAAAGACCCGATTGCGTATCTTTACCTAAAATTGCTTACCCTGCTAAGTGTACTATACCGAAAAATATTCAATCATTCTTTTGAAGTAACTTGGAAATCAATTACCACATCCAAAACACTGATATGAAAAAACCAACTTTAGCGATCGGAATTCCTGCCCACAACGAAGGTAAAAATATCGGAAGTTTACTAGAGTCGATATTGAAACAGCAGCAAACTTTTTATGTATTGGAATCGGTCATAGTGGTATGCGACGGTTGTGCTGATAATACGGTTAGTGTTGTAAAAGAGTTTACACAAAATCATCGGTACATAAAACTGCTTGCGTTTAACAAACGACTCGGAAAATCAGTAGCTCTTAATAAAATTTACGCCCTATGCAAGAGTGATTTTCTATTGACTTTTGACGCTGATGTGGTGTTGGAAAGAAGCATAGAGATAGAACTTATGATTAAAGAGATGCTAAGAGACGACAAGATCAATCTAGTTGGCGGCCGTTTTATACTTGTAAAACAGAAGACCTTAATGGGGAAACTAAGTTATGTTTCGTTTGTATCTTTTGAAGATGCCTTTCTAAAACTAAATGGCGGAAACAACTTTTTTGCTCTGGTGGGAGCAGCTAGTTTGATCAGAAAAAGACTGTATAAGTCCTTTACTTATCCCAAGGCAACCATTTCTGACCAAAATTATTTATTTGCCATGGCCTTGAGAATTGATCAACGGGGATTTAGGGTAGCAAAAGATACGCGAATACTTATGAGACCAGTCAGTACCTTTAACGATTGGAGAACTTTGGGGGCCCGCTCTGTCGTAGCAGATAAAGAAAATATAGCTCATTTTTTGGGCAAGGGTATTTTGCAAAGGTATTACATGCCAAGGTCATTATATTTTAAATCTCTTTTAAAATGGTTTTTCAAAACTCCATTTTATACGACAGGTGCGATAGCCATGAATATATTCATCAGGGCATTTCCATATCGGAAAGCAGTTCATACCGATGGAACGTGGGATTTGACTCATTCCTCAAAAGAAACGATTGTTTCAGAACAAAGTCAAGATTGAAAAAGATATGAAAAAAGGGCTCAAAAAACCATCATTCATACAGTTATTTATAGGGCTAATTAATACTAATTTACACTTAAACGATAAGTATAAAAGTTATGGTGCACCGTTAATTGTAAGTAATTACAAATTGCTGTACGAAATAAATAAAGAAAGTAAGCAAAAGGATTTAGCTTCTGCAGTTTATATATGCAGAAGCAAAAAATATTTTATTAAAACTTGGTTTGGTCTGGTCAAAGACCTAAGATACTATTCCTTGATCAACGAACTATTTACCGGAGACATTCTTTATAAAGAATTTGATACGAGCAGATTGCAAATATCAGGCTACAATATAAAGATACCCAAAGTGATCACTTGTGTTCGTTCTCCAGAATCTTTATCTGTAGTTTTCGAATTTGTTGCAGGAGTTACCTTGACAAATTCTCCTCTTGCGCAGCAAGTAAAAGTTTTAGGCGCCGTGATTGAAGCTTTGCAATATGTTTCAAAAAGGCTATCTTCAAAAGAAAAAAGTTTTTTCCTTAACATTTCCAAAAGATTCTATCTCTTATCGCTTCCTTTGCTTACCTTATGTAATCTGATTTTTAGTGGTAAAGGACGATGGGCGATATTTAGAGCTTTTATAGATTGTCTAAATGAAGCAAAAAGTCTAAAGCCTGGGGAAAGTCAATTGGCACACCGGGATATCGAACCGCCCAATATCTTGGTAGATCAGCGGAATATATACATAGTTGATTGTGAGAGGATGGCATTGACAATCCCAAACTACGATATAAATCATTTATCAATCAAACCTGGTCTTAAGTTGTTGGCTAAAAAGGTTTTTTATCTCTTAAATCAAAAGCAGAGTTTGTTCTTGAAAAACTACATCTCAATTCAGTTTGCAAGTACTCCTGATAATCCGCCATATTTTAAAAATTTCTATATAAGAGGGTTACTAACGAGATATGCTAAAAAAAGTTTTGCGTCTTAAATTTTATGTATGATTTGATACTAAAACGACTTGAGAAAAATTCCAAACCAGTAGATGTGATTGTGGTGGGGTTGGGGTTTATGGGATTTGGATTCGTGTCGGCCGCGCGGACCATACCGGGATTGAAAATTCCGCTCGTGATTTCCAGACGACCGGGTGATGCTAAGAAACTTTTAGAGACAAAGGGGTTTAAAGTGCAGCTAGAAGACAACCCGGTCAAGATTCGAGATAAGGCAAAACTGGGTTTTATTTGCGTGTCCGATAATTTGGATCTCATTAAAACCTACGAAAATGAGATCGTGGTTGAAATGACCGGGACAGTGGCTTACGGGACGGATGTGGCTCTCCGCGTCTTGGGAGCAAAGAAACATTTGGTGACGATGAACCCGGAACTCGAGGTCACAGTGGGGACTGAACTTAAAAAAATCGCCGACAAAAATCATCTGGTGATTACCGATGTGTATGGCGATCAACCGGGGAGTCTTTCAAGACTTATCAATAATGCCAAAATGATGGGGTTTCGACCGCGGGTCGTGGGCAATATGAAGCGTTATTTGGACAAACATGCCACCCAAGCGCAGATGAAGCCTTGGGCTGATGATAAGGGCCTGGCTGTGCGGCAAACCGTGTCTTTTACCGACGGCACGAAACAAGCAATTGAAATGAATCTGGTCGCCAATTATTTTGGTTTGAGTCTCATCAAACCCGGAATGCTCGGCGTACCTATCACTGATATCAGGGAGGTATTATCAGCTTTTGCGGATCAGACTATTCCCGAGGAGGGAGTCGTAGATTATGCCATAGGCAAGACACTTTTTCCGGGAGTATTTGTGATAGCCGAACATATGGACCCGCACCAACAAAAGTATTTGCGGTATCTGAATATGGGTGATGGTCCCCGATACGTCCTATTTGATGCTTATCATTTGACACATCTGGAAGTGCCGACAACTATTGCCCAAGTAGCATTATTTAAACAGGAAGTCATCAACAATGGCTTGCATCCGAAAACCAAAACTGTCGCACTCGCCAAAAGAAACTTGAAAACCGGTGATAAGCTGGATGGAATTGGCGGCGATACAGTTTACGGCAGCATTTACGCAGTTTCGGAGTGCGATGATTGTTTACCTGTCGGGTTGACAAGCGGAGCCGTGGTAAGACACGCTATTTCCCAGGATCAGCCGATCCAATTTAGCGATGTAAAATTGCCGGTTAACGCGGCGACGAAACTCCTGGGGTTGGTTTAAAATAGTACAGTTCCGGGACTATCTTCAGTTCTGTTTTGTTAGGAAAAAGAGTAGGAATTTGAGTTTTATAGCCCAGAATCAGATTTTTCTTCTGCTTGAGATTTTTATCCCAGCGAAAAAAATCCAAACCACTATTTTTAATCCGCCTACGCGGAATTCCCCGATCGTTAGGTCGCGGGATGTAGAGCGTACTTCCGCTTCGGCGGATTTCAGCTCCGACGAAGGGCATTTTTAGATTCCTCGACTGTAAGGTCGTGGGAGCTTCAATAAATTCCTGACTGGTATTTTTTCCCTGGTTATAGGGAAAATCAGACCAAAAAACCGCTTGTTTATACATCTTGGCGCAAACATCACGCACTATCACATGGTCGACGTGGTTACCGATGGCCAACGGAGCGAAAACTACTTTGTCTTGGGTACTTGGAACATAGTTTTTGAGAGCGTTTTCAATTTCCAGCATCAGTTTCCAATCTTCTTTGACGATCCGGCCGGATCTGAAATTTCGATTCCGTGGATAAAGATACAAAACTTCAGGCAAAAATTGGCCGAGGAATTTCCTAGCCTTACGTGGTCCAGATTTTTTTCTCCAGGCGGCATCAACAAAACCTAGATGTTTACATTTGGCATGCAAAGTACGAAAGACCTTTTGATCTTCATTTCTCCGGTCGCGGAAAAACTTATAAGCATCGGTATATCCCGAGACTTGCATGAATTTCCGGCAAAATCTGGTAAACGGCGGGGAAGAGGCCTCGGTAAATACAGTCAAAATATGAACGTCAGTTTTGTTTGCCAGATAGGAAATCAGTCCGCCAGCTGACAAAATGGCATCATCCAAGTGTGGAGAGATGAAATAACAGGGGATTTTCCGGTCAGTGATTTCGGTGACTATATGCATAAACAGCAAGTAATAACAAGCTAAATCTACTATGTTATTATAACATAAGCGATCATGAAAAATCCTTTAGTTGAACACGGGGCACTTAGGTTATCCGAAGATAAAAAATACCTTGAACATGCCGATGGGCTGCCATTTTTCTGGCTGGCTGATACCTGGTGGTATGGGATGACCAGGCGGATGCCGATGCCTGTTTTTAAAAAAATGGCGGCTGACCGCAGAAAAAAAGGCTTCACAGTGATTCAGGTCGTGGTGGGTGTTCCGCCTGAGATTGAGGCATTTTCGCCCGATGCCGGAAATTCCGGTGGTTTACCTTTTCACCCGGACAAAACCTTGAATCTGGCCTATTTTCGAGAAGTTGACAGGAAAATCAAGCATCTGGTTGATAGCGGACTTGTCCCTTGTATCGTCGGTGGTTGGGGTGGGCAAATCGATAGCTTGGGAGTTAGGGCTATAAAACAACTCTGGAAAGAGATAGTAGATAGATATGCTAAGTATCCGGTGGTGTTTTGTGTGTGCGGAGAGGCTGATATTTTTTCCATTCCAACGAAGCCAATACTTAATAAACTTCTTTCACTGGCTCCGACATGGTTGAATTCTGGGCTTAGGAAAACAAAACGGGTGATTATTGGTGACTTCAAAAACCAAAGACTAAATCAACGCCTGCAAAAATGGGATGAAGTAGGGAGATATATCAGGCAAATAGATTCGTTCCACCGGCCCCTGACCGTCCATATCCAAGCGCCCACTACCGCCGGAAAACTTTTTCCAGGGTCCAGTTGGTTGGATATAGACAGTTTACAGTCAGGGCATGCCAAAGAGCGGGCGGCTTTTATGGTAGATACAATTTTAGAAAACCAAGGGTCTGGTCGGCCGATTATTAATCTTGAGCCGTGGTACGAAGGTATCCTGGGTGATTTTGGGGCGGAGGCACAAAGGTATGCGTTTTGGATGTGTATATTGGCTGGAGCCAAAGGCCATACTTACGGCGCGCATGGGCTTTGGCAAATGGCCAAAAATAGCGATTTTCTCGGGCATTGGGGGGATTCAGATTGGAAACAAGCCTGGCAACTGCCGGGAAGCGCAGAATTGGGTAAGGGCAAAAAATTCTTAGAACGGCTCGAGTGGTGGCAGCTTAAGCCAAACTTAGGTATAATACAGCCTCACTGGCAAGTGAACCGGCTGGATGGGCCGTTGGCCGCAGAAGTTGGCGCTAGGCAAATGCTGATTTACTTTCCCAAGACGAATAAAAACCGAACATATTGGTTACGTTTGGAAGCAAATGCCGCCGGTCGGATCTCCTGGTTGGATCCACGGACATTACTGGTAGTTCAGAAGCAAAAATACGCGGGTAGAAAAATAAAGCTCAAGCCGCCTGAACAATTGGGTGAGCAAGATGCTTTGGTGAAAGTTAAAATAGAATTGGTTGCAAAATAAAGTTTATCTTCGGATTCTAGCTTCCTCCTCTTCAGAAGAGGAGGTTAGGAGGAGTTGTCTAAATAATAACTCACCCTAACCCTCTCTTACGAAGAGAGGGAATCTCGCTTCCAAAGTTAAAACCTAAATTTTATAATTCAAACTTGTTTAGTATAAATATTCTTTAAACATGATAAAAAATAAACCCATTATCCCAATTTTGATAGGTTTTATCACGATTTTTCTCTTAGTTTTGGCGGTTAAGGGAGACCGAGGAAATCCGATCTACTTCCAGTCAGAACTGGATGGCCGGTTAGGCGGGCCATTTGAGTCTACCGGCAGTAACTCGCGGTTTGTCTTGACTTGGGCCATCGTCGAACAACGTACGATTTTCTTTGATATCGGTCTGGCTCGGTTTGCTGCACCAGACCTCGTGAAATACCACGGCAAATATTTTTCAGCTTTTTTGCCGGGAGTTTCGTTTTTGGGTGTGCCTTTTTATTGGTTGGGTAAGTTGATTGGATTGCCGCAACTTATTACTTATTCCTTGACTATGGTTTTAGCTTTAATTAACGCCGCATTGGTGGCCAAGATTGCCCGTAAATTCGGAGTGGATACGTTGACCAGCTGGCTTTCCGGTTTGATTTTTTTGTTTGCCACCAATGCTTTGGCCTATGCCCTGACTTTTACCCAACATCAGGCGTCACTGACTTTGATTTTGCTGGCTGTCATAAATGCCATGGGAGGACGAACTCTTTGGAAAAATGTCGGGTTGGGTCTGATTTTGGGCATGGGACTGCTTATTGATATCCCCAATGTGATCATTTTGTCGCCGCTTGTGATGTATGTACTGATGAAACACCTGGATATTATGCACGTGGGTGAGCGGGTTAAGTTATCCTTACAGTTTATAGGTTTTGGTATTGTTATCGGGATTTTACCGCTAGTATTGTTACTTGGTTGGTATAACTATCAAACCACCGGTTCGCCCACACTCATCGCCCAACTCATCGGCCGCAGCAACTATCCGCCGCCAGCCAATCCTTTGCCCAAGAAACCGGTTGACAAGCCCGAGTCGATTTACGAACAAAAACTCGTCCTCAACTCGCGCAATTTGTGGCAAGGATTTTATATCTTACTTGTAAGCAATGAACGCGGAATTTTTTATTATAGTCCGATTTTGGTTTTGGGATGTTTGGGGTGGTATCTGGCCTTCAAAAACGGCCGGGCGCGGGGATTGACTTTGACTATCTTGGGGATGATTTTGATTACAGTTCTAAATTATGCGATGTTTTTGGATCCCTGGGGCGGTTGGGCATTTGGGCCGCGCTATCTCATTCCGGTCAGTGCACTCTTGAGTATTTTTATAGGTTTTTCGGTGAATCGATATAAAACTAATCCACTGTTTGTCTGCCTGTTTTTGGTGCTTTTGACATATAGTCTTTGGGTAAATATACTTGGAGCACTCACCACCAACGAGATTCCGCCGCAGGTTGAGGCAGTCAATTTGATTACCCCAATTCCTTACACTTACGAGTACAATCTGCAACTATTGCAAAAAAACTTCTCGAGTTCCCTTATTTTTAATCTGTTTCTTATAAATAAGCTGCCGGCCAAAATATTTTTTTATATCTATGTCGGAGTGGCTTTGGCCCTCACCAGCGGACTCTATTTGCTGGTCATTTTTGATAAACGCTTAAAAAGGGCATCAACATGATCAAACTATCCTGGTCTCAAATCAGCTTTACTTATGACCAAAAAACCTGGTTGGGAGGGAAAGAGATGTGGGTAAACTGGTTGTTGCGACTCGTCCTATTGGTTTTGACAGGCGTTTCCATCTATTATTTTATTTCATTTTATACTAACGGCTTGGGGTTGGCGTACAACGATGCCCGGTCACACCTAGACATCGGCCGGCGGGTGGTAGAGGGGTTGAAGCCAGGCCTCGCCCAATTGGGATCGGTTTGGTTGCCGCTGCCGCATCTCCTGATGGTGCCTACGATCTGGAATGATTTTATGTGGCACTCGGGCCTGGCTGGAGCCTTACAATCAATGATTTCGTTTGTGGCTACAGGAGTGATCGTGTATCTGTTTTTGCAGGAGCTGGGCGTGGGTATATTGGGTAGATTGATGGGGGTAGTGGTGTTTGCGGCTAATCTAAACATTTTGTATCTCCAGTCGACGGCGATGACGGAACTCCTGCTTTTAGCCACAATGATGGCCGGTATTTACGAGCTGGTCAAATGGTGTAAGACCGACCAGATCCTGTTTTTGATAAGGGGAGCATTTTGGGTGATGCTAGCGACCCTGATTCGCTACGAAGGCTGGTTTTTGCTTTTGGTAGCCTCAAGTTTAGTTTTTTATCGGACATGGCGACAGCAAAATTACCACACGGCTGAAGGCAAAGTCATTTTGTTTGGGACTTTGGCGGCTTTTGGAATAGCCCTGTGGTTCCTGTGGAACGCGCTTATTTTCAAAGATCCGTTTTATTTTGTCTTTGGTCCGTTTTCGGCTGCGGCCCAACAAGCACAGTTGGCTCGAGCCGGAGTTTTAGTCACCAAAGGTAATTTTTGGTTTTCACTCAAAATTTATCTGTATGCGCTGATCTATAATGCCGGAGCCTTCACTGCTATTTTGGGGGCTATTGGCTTGGCGGTATTGTTTTGGGATCGCAAATTAAAACGGGATGTACGCTGGGCAGCTGCAGTGTTTCTCGTGACTCCGCTGGTCTTTAATGTCCTGGCTCTGTATTTAGGTCATTCAGTCTTGTTTATCCAGGGATTGTCTGGCAATACCTGGTTTAACGTGCGTTATGGGGTGATGATGCTACCGTCAATTGCGATCTTTACCGGATTTTTAGTCGATCGGGTGAGATCTTTACGTTGGTTAGTGATCGGTCTATTTTTATTTGTCACCGTATTTGCTTTTGCCAACCATGATGCGGTCACGATTGATGATGCGCGGGTGGGATCGAGCCAAAAAAATGTGTCGGAGGTGAGCGATTGGCTTAAAGAGCACGCCAAAAATGAAACCGGCTTTGTCTTGATCTCGGCTGCCTCGCATGATGCAATCATCTTTTCTTCGGGTTTGCCGATGAAAAGATTTATCCACGAGGGCACCGGAGCCTATTGGGAAAGTGCTACCACTACCCCGGATCGCTGGGCGCGTTGGATCGTGATGCGGACTTACGATGATAACGATCTGACCTGGAAAACTGTCAGTCGGACGCCCGGATTTGCGAGTTATACGCTGGTTGCTAAATATCCGTTTGCTGATGTCTATGAAATCCAACCGGAGTACGTGAAACAATTGAATACCGCTCCGATTTTGGGAAAACAGAAGTAAAGATGACTTTATTTCTAGCTAACTTAATTGATTTAAACAAGTACCGATCAAAAATTTGGAAATTGTCCTGCGGAGCAGGATCTGGCTTTGCCAGAGGACTTGATCAGACTAATTAGTCATTAGAAATTAGACATTTATGAAATATATACCTGGCATAATATTTATTCTTATTTCGTTATTTCTGATGAACACCGAAGCTTTGGCAGCGGCTTCTGTTTCTTGGTGGCAGTTTCAGTCGATTGATACCATGAAATATTCTCGGGATCCCAGCCGCGAGAAGCTCCACGACCCGGATTTTGTGGATGTGATTCGGGCCCAGGTGAAAAATATTGCCGCCACCGGCGCGACCCATGTAGCCATAGCTACTCCCTACGACGAAGAATTTTTACCAATTCTCAAGCAGTGGGTCCAAGCTGCCCGGGACAATAAACTAAAAGTTTGGTTTCGGGGCAACTGGTCCGGATGGGAGAGATGGTTTGGTTATGACCCGATTGACCGGAAACAACACTTAGCTCAAACTGAAGCCTTTATCCTCAAGCATCCGGAAGTGTTTGCTGACGGGGATGTATTTACTGCTTGTCCGGAATGCGAAAATGGCGGTCCGGGAGATCCCCGACGCACCGGCGATGTCACTGGTCACCGGCAATTTTTGATCCAGGAATACCGGATGACCAAGGCCGCATTTGTGAAAATCGACCGCCAAGTGCAGTCAAATTTTTTCTCGATGAATGGTGATATTGCTCGACTGGTGATGGATCGGGAGACGACTACGGCCCTGGATGGTCTAGTGGTGATTGATCATTACGTAGCGAGTCAAGACAAGTTGGTCCAGGACATCAAAGATATTGCCCAAAAAAGCGGGGGGCAGGTGGTGTTGGGTGAGTTTGGCGCACCTATTCCAGATATTCACGGTCGGATGTCAGAAGCCGAACAGGCTACTTGGATCAAATCAGCGCTCACCAAACTGGTTGAGGTAAAAGAATTGGCAGGCATCAATTATTGGGTCAATGTTGGTGGATCTACTCAGATTTGGAACGAATCAGGTGTGGCCCGGGCGGCAGTGGCTGAAATGACAGCTTTTTATACCCCCAAAACCATCAGCGGGTATGTAGTTGGCAAAATAAATAATCCTATAGCTTATGCAAAAATTGAAACTAACATAAGAGAAACCTTGACCAATAAAGACGGCTATTTCGCTCTGCCTTACTTAGATCCAAATATGACCTTAAAAGTTTCTGCGATCGGTTATGCAAAAAAAGAGCTAAATAATCCACCAATTGGTCAAAATCTGAAAATAATTATAGATAGGAATTCCAGGAATTGGTTTATTGATTTTATGGACTTTATTAGAGCCATATTTAAGATATAACCCCAAACTTGCAAATTCTTCGTATTTTGCTATACTTCACCCTATAACTTTATTTCACCTGCCTTTTCCTGTTCCCAGCAGACCTCATGCAAAAACTTTTGATTTATACTACCGGCTTGATGATATTTTTATTTACGCTGGTGATGCCAGCGTATGCTCTCACCATCCCGGTTTTTCCTTCATGTACCATCCCCCAGGGCACTGTCAAAGCCCAGTTCGGTCAGGGGACGCACGGAATTGTAGGTAGTACGGATACTTTTATCGGAAGTGACAGTGTTTTTACTCTGACAGAAGATACTTTACTCCAGTGTTTTTGTCCGGAGATTGGGACTGACGGAATTCAAACCAACTGGTGGAGAGCAACTGGTTTGACTGATAATGACATCCAAATCCTCAAAAACCAGGGTTGGTTTTTTATTCCCAACGGAGCTCTTTGGGGGCTCGCAGCTGATCCGTTCGTAGCTCAAAATATCAACTTCAGTTGTGTGGGTGGAGTCGGTGGTGGGGAAATTTTGGGGCTCGCAGCTACCGGCGGAGCCTGGCAACCATATCTTTATGTTTTGGGCGGATTGGGACTCACGATTTTAGGCCTGGCTTTAGTCAGAAAATGGAAACAAAATTAGTGATTGGCAAACTGTTTTCGATACTTCTTATTGCCGCGGGTCTGGGATTTCTTCTTTACGCCGGACTATTGTTTCAAGAACGATATCAACCCAAAACACTAAATTTCCCCAAAGAGGCAGAAATTGAGCATCGACCGCAAGTTTTGACGATTGATAGTTTACATCTAAAACTGCCGATTTTTCTAGCAGAAATAAAGGGTAGTAAGTGGGACGATACTGATCAAGGCGTATCTTTTTTGAAGACATCTACTTTGCCCGGACACGTGGGCAATAGTATCATTTACGGCCATAACTGGCCGAACTTACTGGGTAGATTGTCCCAAATCAGGATTGGGGATACGGTGGTGGTAGGGTATGATGACGGCACCAGTCAAAACTTTAAAGTTAAACTGATTGATACGGTGACTCCGGATGAATCTTATATAGTCACCCAAACCACTAGCGATGTCCGACTCACGCTCTATACCTGTACTGGCTGGTTTGACCGCATGCGTCTAGTAGTGACTGCCGTAGCCGAACAGGAGTTATCTTTCCGTCCAGCTTCGTAGTTGTTCATAAAAAACTACTCTTAAATTATGACTAATTGGATTGAGAAATTATTTAGACGTCAGATAGAGCAGCACTGTATTTGGGAAAGCCCGATCAGAGTTGGGGTTACAAGGATAACTTACGTTGTGCCCGGCAGATTGACAGATTTGGCCTATATTCGGGTGAGATCGGGTGAAGATCTGACAGCAAACGAATTTGTGCATGTATCTCATGGGCATTTTCAACCAGGACAAATTGTTGAGGTTTGGGTGCAAGAAAGGAAGGGTGGTAAAATTCCTGTTTGTCGAGTCGGTTTTTTACCATTTTTACCATCTCATCCAGGGACATTTGCTGGTTTAAACCAGACTGAACAGGAAGAACTTAGAGGCATATTAGAACAAGGCGACAACGTAAGAGATACTTTTTATTCTGGAGCTTTTTTTCGCAAATTTATGGGCGTAAATGCTTTGAAGATAACAAACAAAATGATCGACGAAGGATAGAGAACTTTATTTAGCTTTAGCATTACGTTTGGCAATGATTTTTTGGAATTCCTTTTCCATGTATATATCTTTTAGACTGTCAAGCCGATCAAAAAATACCTTACCGTTTAAATGGTCCAGTTCATGTTGAAAAATTCTGGCTAAAAATGTGTCATACGTCGCCGATGTTTTATGGCCTTTTCTTGTATAATAATGCGAATTACGAAATGTTACGTTCAAAATGATAGCACTTTAAAAGTTTGATACGCCAATAGTGTATAGATGTAATGGGCGAGCATTCCCGTGACCGATCTGGGAAGACTGATGGCCATTTTGA